>ENA-OURJ01000055-OURJ01000055.1-human-gut-metagenome-genome-assembly--contig:-NODE-55-length-98186-cov-9.38149_pt1 | contig 98186 bp, 144 predicted proteins | sample MGYA00242096_ERZ508981 | MGnify/ENA primary metagenome ERZ508981 (study PRJEB26280, sample SAMEA2531404) | human gut metagenome | biome: human gut; feature: human-associated habitat; material: faeces... | reverse complement strand
CTATTACGGCGGTTCTGCTGGGTTGCTGTCTGTCAATTCTCGCAATGGGTTGGGTCTTTCCAATGCTGATGTCGGTACTCGGTTAATCTATATACCGTAAAAATATAGAATTTTATTGAAAAATAATAGGTTGTTCTCTTGCATTTAGGCAGTAACGTCAATAACAGCAGTAATGCTAGGTTACTGAATGTCAATTCTAACAATGAGTTGAGTAATTCCAATGCTAATGTCAGTACACTGAGCCCTAAAATAAAGATATTTAAAGAAGCACTGTTAGAGAAGACCTTACCTCTTGGTAAAAAACGACATTTTAAAACACTGTATTAGTAGCGCAAGCGAAAGTTCGGTATGGGTTTTCAGATGAAAAGATATAATAATTTATTTGAACAGATTGTTAGCTTAGACAATCTACGTCTAGCTGAAAAGAAAGCTAGAAAAAACAAGACTCACAGACCAGAAGTTATTGAGTTCGATAAGAATAAAGAACAGTTACTGTTAGAGTTATAGAAAATGTTAATTGATGGTACATATGTGACATCTCCGTATTATGTCTATAATATATATGAACCTAAAGAAAGAGAAATCTTTAAGTTACCTTATTATCCAGATAGAATAGTACATCATGCTATAATGAATATTATGGAACCTATATGGGTATCAACCTTTGTAAAAGGAACATATAGTTGTATTAAGAAACGTGGTATCCATAAAGCAATGAAAGATGTTAAAGAATCTTTGAAAGACATATAGGGAACTCAATATTGTCTAAAGTTAGATATTAGAAAGTTCTATCCTTCAATAGACAATGATATACTTAAACAAGTAATAAGAAGGAAGATAAAAGATACTAAGCTATTGAACTTGTTAGATGGTATAATAGATTCTGCGCAAGGAGTTCCTATCGGTAATTACTTATCACAATTCTTTGCTAATCTGTATTTAACTTATCTAGATCATTATATTAAAGAAGTTCATAAGATAAAACACTATTTCAGATATGCAGATGATATTGTAATATTACACAGTGATAAGAAGTATCTTAGATATCTGTATGAAGATATTAAAGATTATTTAGAGAATCAACTTAATCTAAGGTTCAAAGATAATTGGCAGATATTTAAAGTAGATTCTAGAGGAATAGATTTTGTAGGTTACAGATTGTTTCATACACATATACTTCTTAGAAAGAGAATCAAACAAAACTTCTGCAGAAAGATAACAAAACTAAATAAGAAAGACATAAGTAGAGATGATTATAAACAAAAAATATGTAGTTATATTGGTTGGATTAAATACTGCAATGGAAGGAATTTATTCAGTAAAATGTTGAAATATAAAGAGCTATTAGAATACGTTAACATCCATAGACTATATAGAACATAACATTATTATATACGTTTTATAGTTATATCTCAAAACAATTATCAGCCCTAGCAGATCCGGTTCCGCCTAGGGTTTTTACTTTTAAACTATTATCAAATGTTTTTAGAATTTTTGCCACAGATACTTACAGGAGTAGCTTCAATATTAGCCTTATGGTTCACTTATAATCAGTATACAAAGAATAAGATAACTGACTATAAGATTGAAAAATGGAAAAAATAGGAACATGTTAACAATGTTAAAAACGCTGGTAACATAGCTACTATTTATGGAGAACTATGGGAGCTCCTTTATTTCTTAAAAGCTGACAGGGTATATCTTATCCAACCGCATCCTCTATATAGAGAGATGTATATATCTGCTACACTGGAAGTAAAGCAATATGGAGTATCCTCAGTACGAGATAGCTTGTCTAATATTAAGATTGAGACAATATCTAAATTCGTATCTGATTTAGCAAGTACTGAATATACATTTATAAACGATATAGATTCATCAGATTTTCTGGATAACAAGATTAAGTCAATCATGACAGGTAATGGTTGTCACTCCGTTGCTATCAGAAGATTAAGCGATGAAAAGAATAATTGGATAGGATCTATAGTAATAGGTTACATACATACTTTTGATGATAACGTAGATCCTCAACTTATCGAAAAAATGTCTAGGTCAAGTGCACTTTCGATCTAGTACATATTACCAGAATTCAAAACAGAATAACATGTTATTAAAAAGCTTTTTCAACAAATTGGCAGTCACTATCATAATTGGTTTGACTGCCTTTTGTTTTTTTTAGAGATAGAAAATAAAGACACTAGATAACAGTCTAGGTCAAGTAACAAACAATTACAAGTATTATCAGGAATTAAATAGCAAACTAAAGGAAAATAATAGAACCTTACAACTTACTATAGATGAATTGAATAATAGTAAAGATAGTTTAATTACTGAAGTAAAGAAGGTTTAGAAGGAACTTAAAATCAAAGATAAGAATCTCTAGTAGGTACAAGTAATCAATACAGAAATGAAAGACTCAGCATCCGTTGAAATAAAAACTAAGAATGTTGACTTTAGTGAAAAACTAAAGCTAAATGAATTAACTACTATCACAGTAAATAGAAAAGACTCAATCTTAACTGCCATACTAGATCTAAGAAATTCCCAGATACTATTTGTAGAAGAAAAAAAAGAATATCGTAATTAGTATAAAAATGGCTTCTAGAGGTTCTTGCACTTTGATTGGAAGAAAGATCGTGTCAGAAAGTATCAAATACATAATAGCAACAAACTTATAAAGGTAACTGATACTAGAATCGTAGAAGTTACTAAATAAAAAATAAATCAATCTATTAATATATTAATCAATAATAATATGCATAGAATAATCCGTATAAAAGCTTATGAAGCTGAACACGGTCCTCACTTCAATGATGAGCATGCTCGCAAAGCTGTAAACAAGATGGAAAATGAAGACGGAACAAGAGGTCAGCATTGGTCACTTGAGGAAACTACAGCATTAGCTAATCAGTATGGTATTCGTTTGGATGAAAAGATAAACAAATGCGAGAACATACTTAAGTAGTTAGACTATAATGACAAAGAACCTGAGAAAGAAGATCCAAAGATAAAGGAGCTGCAAGATCAGGTAGAAGAACTCAAAGGTTTAATAAAACAAGCGAGTAACATGGTTCCACCTTAGATGAAGTAGATGTTACCATAGAATATTCAAAAAGCAATGAATGAGGCTAGTTAATACTAGCCTTTTTTTCATTTATAGCTCCAAGAACAAACGCTATTAGTTCATATGGTCTATTGTATTACTTACTACGTAAAGTGGCTAGAAACGCCTTAAAATACGTTATTATTATATTTAATAAATAATGCATTATGAAATTAAACACATTGAATACTATTACTGATGATATTCTACTTGAATTGCGCAACAGTTCTATTGCCGAATCAGAACATATAAGTAGAATACAAATCGAGCAATGGATTCATAACTACAGAGCTATGTTAATTAAATAGGATATTGATAAAGGAAGAGATATCAATCCTATGTATGTGTAGACTCTGCCTTGTATTCATCTAGATCGTGTTGAGTGCACTCCCGGTCATATTGAATACGTAAGTAATATTGAATTACCAAAGCTTATAGACTTTCACTTTAGAACTGGATTAGTATCTGTAAAAGATATGTTCGGCAATTTAATATAGTTAGGAAGTGAAACAAAAAACAAATATCAAAAGTATAGAAAATATACATGCAAAGACTACATAGCATATCTGAAAGGCAACAGAATATATGTAGATGGAGGTAATCATCAGTTAGAATATATAGAGGCAGATGTCATACTAGAAAACCCTGCTGATGCTAATGAATGTTTTGATCCTGATATGCCATATCCAGCACCAGCCCATATGATACCTACTATTAAAGATCTTATCTTTAGTAAAGAACTAAACATCATGCCTAAAATGCCTACTGATGAGACTAACAACTCTAAGGATGATACGTAGAACATTTATAAACAACAGAAATGACACATAGAAAATCTTACACAATAAATGACTTCTATTAGTTCTACTTATCTAACATCGAAAGAGATACTGTATATGATATTGATTATAAAGTGTACAGACAAATAATAGAAGACTATTTTAAATTTATAGCAGACTAGGTTATTGAACATAGTAGAGAATTTAAACTACCATGCAGATTGGGTAATCTAAGTATAGTGAAACGTAGACCTAAGAACTTTGATAATAAGAGCTTAAGAATTGATTATCATGAAAGTGCTATACAAGGTAAAGCAGTATACTTTATCAACGAACATAGTGACTACTATAAATTTAGATATTACTGGAGCAAAAAGGATTCACTGTTAACTAATAAAACTAAATATTAGTTTGTAGCCTCTAGAGCTAATAAGCGTAGATTAGCTTAGATAATAAAGAATAGAGAACATGATTATATTACAATTAAATAACAGCTATGATAGACAATAAATTAGTTAGTTCAAAAGCTGTAATAGCAAAGGTCATAGCTGATCTTGATCTCAAAGAAGATGAAATCAAAATTACAGATGTACGAGAGTGGATTGGTGAGGCTATGGAAAAGATAGGTGCTATATAGCAACTAGAACATAAAGTAGAAAATATTCCTGTAATAGGTTACTAGGCAAAGTTACCATGTGATCTATACAGATTAAACTAGGTAGCATTCTCATTTGAGAATAGTTGTGGTTGGTTGCCCATGAGAAAGGTTACCAACTCTTTTGGTGTTTATACCAAATGTGATAAATGTGATCCTAATATGATAATTGGAGATAACGCTCTTATACCTTTGGTAAAGAATTTATACAACCTTATAGATGATAGAGCAGCTTTAGATATTATTAACTCAGACCCAAATGTTAAGAATACTCTGAGTGCTTTAGTAAACCAATATACTATACCTAGTGTGAATGGTAGACTTATAGTAGGCAATCCTGCCTCATTAAACGGGTCATTACAATACTCTACTAAACCGGGGTATATTACAGTTAATGTTCCTTGTGGTTGGGTTAAGATATCTTATCATGCTATCATTACTGATGAAGATAGTATGCCTATGATACCTGACAATCCTTCTTATTTCGAAGCTATATTTTGGTATGTAGCTATGAAGTTATCTTATCCTAAGTATCTAAAAGGACAACTGAATCAAAACATATACTATGATATGAAGAACTCATGGAACTTCTATCGTAGACAGGCTTACGCAGAAGCTATGATGCCGGGTGTAGATGAAATAGAATCTATCAAGAATGATTGGCATAAGTTATATACAGAGTTTGATGATCATGATACGTTCTTTGCTACTACTGGAGATGAACAAATAATATATAATTAGAATAGATTATGAGTACTGATTTTTTAGATTTTAATTCCTCTAACATCAATTAGCTACCTGATTCTTCTGGAGTATATATGATAAAAAATGTGCTCAATGATAAAAGATACATAGGAAGTTCTAGAAATATTAAACAAAGACTAAGAACTCATTTATCCACATTAATTAGGAACCTCCACCATAATAAGCATCTATAGAATTCATATAATAAATATGGTTAGAATTCCTTTAAGATGTGTGTCTTAGAGCGTTGTGAAGATATAAGGGATACAATCCTGTTCTTGGAACAAAAGTATTTAGATTTGAATCCTGAATATAATAAAGCTAAAGTAGCAGAAAATAATTCAGGTTGGCGTCATACTGAAGATACTAAGAGCAGAATGTCATAGTCTCGTACTGGAAAACCAAGACTAGTCAATAAGTCTACCTACTCTGTACCCAAGTTGAACATAAATACAAATAAAATCAATAAGAACTTAACTGTTCCTGTAATTCAATATGACTTGGATGGTAATGTAATATAGGAGTATAGTAGTATATCAGATGCTGCAAGAACTATTCAGAAAAAAAGAGAAGGAATTAGAGATTGTTGCAGAGGAAGATAGATAAGTGCTTACGGGTTTAAATGGAGATATAAATATGAATAAATTTCAAAATATACAAACTAATTCCTTTGTAAAGGGCATGAATATGGATATTGATATTCATGCAATACCTGAGAATCAGTATAGATATGCTGAGAACATCAGAATCATTACTGATACTGAAGGTACTAGTGGAGTATTATAGAATATTCAAAACATTCATACTGTGGATGGTGGTGACTTTATAGCAGAAGATGAAATAATACTATATGGCGTTACTGTAGATAAGTATGCTGTTATTCTTACTGTAGATAGTAAAAACATAAATAGAGTATATAGAGTATCTGATTATAACAACTTACCATTAAAACACACTGTAGTAATAAAAGGTAAACTGCAATATAGTAAAACTAATAGAGTTAAAATAGTAGCTAACTATGAGGCTGAGAATAATATTAAGATATACATAACAGATGGTAATACTCCTATTAGAGTATTAAACATCATGGATAATAAATATGTATATGAACCGGGTGTTACAAATGACTTGTTAGATAGTGAAGGTAATATTAAGGATCTTAGTATACTTGACTTAACACCTAGCTCTTTACTTAGTCCTCCTAAAATAGTAGATTTGGGTTCTGGTAATCTGTAGTCTGGTACTGTACAGTATGTCTATCAGTTATTTAATGTCAGAGGATCAAATACTATTATGTCTCCTTGTAGTGGATTAGTACACTTAACAGATAGTAATACCTCTAGCAGTTTAAATGAATATCACGGTTTAGATAAAAAAGTATCTACTGGTAAATCAGTTAAGATGTCTATTGATCTAGTAGATAAAACTACTGGTATGAATTATAATAGTTTCTATAATAACTGTAGAATATTTAGAATATTCTATAACGATAATACAGAATTACCTACAGTAGATGTTATAGCTGAGATCAAATCATCTAGCAGTGCAACTAGTATTGAATATGAAGATTTAGGTGGAGCACCTATTAATACTATTACTTTAGAAGAATTAAATTCTTTAACAAATAATTCATTTGTAGCTTCTACTATCGAAAAGAAGGACAATAGATTATTTGCTGCTGGCATTAAAGAAAATACTTGGAGAACGGACTATGATGCTAGAGCTTATAGATGTACTAAAGAAGGTAGATTAATACTTAAATCAGCTAGTGGTCAGAATGATATTGATGTAATGTTACCAGAGTATGGTTCTGCAGCATGGAAGAATATACTATCAGATATAGATCCTGAACATGATTGTATCAATCCATATAACTCTGTAAAGGGATAGCCAACTGCTAACGATAATCTACAATATAGTAATAAGGTTGAAAGAGGTGCTAGAATATTAGGAGGTAGTGGTATAAATGTAAACTATAGATTTGTTTATACTGAGCTTACTATGGATACCATGTAGTCTATGAATACATCTGCAACAGAAGGTCATGACTATGCTAAGATTCAAGTACTCCCTCAGACTACATCTTCTATGACATTCTATTTCTTAGATGGACTGAAGGATACATCAATAAATCGTAGTATTCCAGAGTATTCTAGATAGATGAATTATGCAGATCCATATATTGATGCTAATTTCAGAGGATATTAGAGAGATGAAATATATAGATTTGGTATTGTATTCTATAACAATAAGAGTATTCCATCTAATGTTAGTTGGATTGGAGATATTAGAATGCCTAACGCTCATGAGTACCCGACCTTCTTTGCAGGAGAAAATCTTATTGGTAAAGCATTAGGATTACAATTTGAAGTATCTAATGTACCAGAAGGAGCTGTAGCGTATGAAATAGTAAGATGTAGACGTACAGTTGATGATAGAACTGTATTAATGCAAGGAGTTATATCAGAGATAACTAACTATCCATATAAGTATATAAACAAAGGTGATGAGCCAGATAATAGTTATAGACCTAGGATACCACTTGGATATACAGATCAGGATATACCAGTTAAGTATACTAAAGCTGGTAGAATGACAGAAATATATGCTGAGCAATCTTCTACATTCTTTAATGATAGAGTAACAAAGTATTATGTCACATTCATAAGTCCTGAATTGGATATAACTGGTGAAAGTTTGGTTGGCAAACTTAAGAATGCTCATGCTGAATTATTATATTACTTACACCCAATAGCAAGTAAAGGATATTGGTACAGAGCAGCTAATGGAGCAAATATATATTCAAATAAATATTTTATAACTCCTAATAATACAAACTGGGGATTCTCATCAGATAGAGTAACAGAATCAAAACTCATAGGTTGTTATAATAGTGATGTGAATGGTTTTGTAATAGCATCTGAAGAATTTGCTACAGAACAAACAGTACACTCTATATCTAACTTGATAGGTAAAAGATACATACTACATAATACTGCAATATCTGAAAGTAGATTAACTGTTGATATTAATAATAACTCAATATTTCCACCAATTATGGCAGGAGGAAATATCATGGCAGAGAAGATGCAGTACTATAGAACTATTGGTGATATCAACTATTTGAACTTAGGTCATATCCACAATAGTGATGGAGATAACAACGGAGCACGCAGAGCAGGTCCGTTTGGTTATTGTGCGGTATTAAATGGAGATTTTACCAAGATACCTAAGTTTCATAGGGTAGATGGTGTAATACAAGCTAATTACAATATAACAAGTGTAATAGGTTCTTAGGATATATTCTTGAATAAGGCATGGTTTGAATTACCAGTAGTAAATATAAAACTTAGTAACATACCATATGGTGGTAATAGTTACATAGCTAGAACTAACTCTACATATATCAGTACTAATTCATTTACTACAATAGGACCTAGTGGTGGTCAATCTTTAGTATATGGTGGCGATACTTTTATTGGCGTTCATGATCATAGGACTGCCAACGCATTCCCAGATCCGGGTAATGGAGATTATAGAGCATCGTTGATAAGTTGCACAGACTATATACCAGTAGAAAGTAGTATTAATCTTGCACTACAATATGGTGAAACTACTAGTCGCAGCTGTGAAGGTATGGATGATTATACTAATCCATATTTAGGTACTACTATAGATGGAGGTACACTGGGTAATTATAATAAGCAAACCAAACCATATTATGCATATAATGATGCATATTCTGTTCAAGGAGATGCAAAGAAATATGTTACTGAATCTGCTTACGCAATAACTAATGCTAATAATATAAATAGAATAGTATATTCACAAGCCAAGATTAACAATGAAGTAACAGATAGTTGGTTACAGTTTAAGTTTGCAGATTATCTAGATGTAGACAATCAGTATGGTAAAATAACAAATCTTAAATCATTTAATGATAAATTATTCTTTTGGCAAGATAGTGCACTTGGAATAGCATCTGTAAATGATAGATCTCTTATTACTGATAACAATATTAGTGAACTTACTCTAGGTACTGGTGGTATATTAACTAGATATGACTATATTACTACAGGAAATGGTTCATCTGTTATAAATGATAACAGTATAACTAACTCTGATTTTGCATTATATTGGCACGATAGAGATAAAAATGAATTATGTCAATTCTCTGATACCATACATAAGTTATCTAAAGAGAAAGGAGTACAGACTTATTTGAACGCTAATCCAAACTTTGTAGTACATGATTCATTCTACGATAATGAATTCAATGAGGTAAGGTTTTGTTTCAATAATAGAACATTAGTATACAATGAATATACATAGAGTTTTACTTCATTCTATACTGAAAATCCTACTAATCATTTGAAGTTTTCTGACAAATTGTTATACATCAAAGACAATAATGTGATGCAAACTGAAAATCGTGCGTTAAATGTAATGGAGTGTAAGATACAGTATATTATTAATAAAGATATACTATATACTAAGACATTTGACAATGTATTCTTTAGTGGTTAGTTTAGAGACATAAAGAGAATGCTTACTGATGCTACATTTAGAACTACAGATCAAGTAGGTACTATTACTTAGGATTATGTAGATGGAGGTTATGCTATAGATCATAGAGAAAATACATATAGATTTGCTATAGGTAGAGAATAGAATAGCGATGATACGTTATCATATCCGGGCAGATTAAGAGGTAAGTACTTAATATGTGATCTTACTTTGAATTGTGGAGAACAACACAACTTTACTCTCCCTAATATTAATACAACATATAGATACTCATTAGTATAATGAAAAAAAAGAATAAGATAAATAAATACCAAACGGGCGGGTATAATTTTAATAGTGATTATATAAAGTCAAGATACTAGAATATAACTAGCAATCCTTTGCAACCTATTAGTCCTGCAATGTCTGCTCAAGTTCCATAGAAATTATCTGGAGATCCTATACAGATACAACCATATAATCCTAGTACAAGTCCTAATATAATGGGAGTAGCAGGTGGAATGATAGGTGGAGCAGGTGATATGTTAACTCTAGTAGGAGGTAATTCTAATGCGTCTACTGGTGGAGAAGCTGCTAAAGAATCTGTATAGAGTGTATTTAAGGGAGCAGCTACTGGAGCTAAAATGGGAGAAGCGTTAGGACCTGTTGGAGCCGTTGTTGGTGGAATAGGTGGAGCTGTAGTTGGTTCCATAGGTAAAAGTGGTAAAGTACAAGTAAACGGATTCTATGAAGATCCTACTCTTACATTAGGTACTGGATTTAAAGGAGCTGTATAGAACAAAGGTCTTAGAGAAAAGTACAGAAGAGAAAAAGAAAGAGTACTGGGTAATAGATTTGCATTGCAAAATAGTGCATTATTGAATGCTGATTGGAATGAAACATATGATCAGTATGTAGATACTATGGCATATGGAGGTACTACTTCTAGTCTGGCTTATGTAGATGATGGTGAGCTTATTAATACTCCAGATGGTAACATATTAGAAGTACCAGAAGAAGGTAAACCTACAGATAGTAATTTAGTAAATATTCCGGAAGGCAGTAGAATATTAAGTGATACTTTGAAAGTGCCCGGAAGTAAAGAAACATTTGCACAAATGGGTAAAAGAATGATGTCTAAAAAGAAAAGTAAAGGCAAAGACAAATATGCTGAGAATTCAGCTAAATTGAATTAGATGAATGATCAAATGATTCATGATCAATTATTTAACCTACAAGAATCTATAAAGAGTTCTAAAAATCAATCTATAGACAAGTTTAAGGATGGTGGAACTAAACGAGGCTTCAGATATAGAGATAATTCTGGAAAAGAATATGATTATCAAATAGGTGATACATTTGATTATAAAGGAAGAAAATATAAAGTAACAGATAGAAATAGTGCTGTACCATTAGATGACAAATACTCTGGTTTCAACGCAAACATGAATCCAGATAATATATTGACTTCTTTATATTAGACAGAAGGATTACCTATTAATTTGCCGAATGTAGATGCTTCAGCATCAGCCATTGCAGCTAATAGAATAGCAAGAAGACCCAGAGCAAAGATGGTAGATACTGTTAATAACGAATTAGATCTTAGTAATGAGGCTATAGATAGACTAGGAACAGAGAGGATACCTACAAGCTACTCAGCATCTCCTACTCGTAAAAGAACAGTATCAAGTACTACTACTGTGCCTACTGTTACTAGAACTAATACAACTACTACTAATCTACCACTAATAGATAACACGTTAGATTTAAGCGCTGAATATCCTTCTAGACTTGGACAAGAAACAATCCCTATGACTCCATCTGCAGTACAGTCTGAAATACCAGAATCTGCTGGTTCTACAAGGAGCCCACGTATCAGAAATAGTTTTGATTGGAGAAAATTAGGTCAAGGGTTAACAGATTTAGCAGCTCTAACTCCAGTACTATCTAATCTAGGAACTACTGCAGAAAGTTTTGATACAGTATATAATCCATATTCTAGTCAGATACTTAGTACTATGGCTGGTAGAAAGTATGATCTTACTCCAGTTAGAAGAGCTATCAGAGAGAATAGAGCTATATCAAATTATAATGCTTCTCAATCTAATACAAATACAGGAGCTAATATGGCTTATAGATTACAAAGTCAAGTAGCTGCAGATAAAGCTATAGCAGATTTATACTCACAGAAGAGTAATATTGAAAATCAATATAAAGGTGAATATGCAAATACTCTCAATAACTTAGGACAGCAATTTGTATCTGCTCGTAACATGTCTACTGATTTGAATGCTAGAAGTAGAGCCGCAGCTAGAAATATTAATAGAGAAGCTCTATCACAGATAAGTAATTATGCACAAAACAGAAGGTTAATGAATAATCAAAGATCTAGAGATATGGCTATGTTAGATGCATATGCTCCTTTCTTAGAGTCTATATATACTACAGAAGATTATTCTAACTTAATGAACAAATTTAGAAGATAATATGGCAGCAAATATGTACGATCAAGCCGCATAGGCTTAGTTTATTAATACTTATGCTCCAATTAATTTTGGAGAATTGTTTAGAATTGGTGCAGCGCAGAAAGAAGAAATGGATAGAGCTGCTCAACAATTTGGAGCATAGTTACAGAAATTTGGAGAATTTAGATCACCATCTGCAGTAGATACTCAAAGATATTATGATCTTACTACTGGTAGATAGGATATACAGGATGCTATAAATCAAATGGTATCTAATCCTGATGCTTTGAAAGATGCTTCTTTTAGATCTAGTTTACAATCATTGATCAATAATGTAGACTACTCTTCATTAAGTAAATTAAAATAGAGTGCTGAAAATCTGGATGCTAGACAAAAAATGGTAGCTCAGATGAGGGCTGCTGGTAAATATAATTAGAATTGGGATGATATAAATATAGGAGAATGGAATACTTTAGAAGGCGGTATTATGACAGATCTCGCACCTATAGAGTATTTGACAGCTAATGCCCTGAGTAATGCATATTTTGATAATTTGAAGCCTAGTACACTGAGTCCTATTTATAAAGACGGAGTAAAGTATCAAAGACAAGGCATTACTTATGATACTTTGAAAGGTATAGCAGACGCTAGATTTAATGATCTGATTAGAACTCCACAAGGTCAAAAGTATTATGAAGACGCATTAAGATCCGCTAATGGCAATGAAGATATAGCCAGAGAAGCATTCACTACTATGATAGCCGATTCTCAACGAGATAGAATAGTAGAGCAGGAAACTGTAGACCCCTATTGGTTAGCTCAAGCTAAGCATTCTATGACAAGATCTGGCAGTACTGAAATAGTTAAGCCACAACCTACAAGACTTGATTTTCTTAATGATACCATGTATAAATCTGTTAAGAACAAAGTAGGGGCTAGATTAGATACTGGTTATAGAGATTATATAGAAAGTCTTATTACTAAATATCCTAATACTAAAATAGCAGAAGATGCTAGAAAAGGATTGGCAAACATAGATAATATGACTGATAAAATGGTACAATTAGGAGAAATGGCTAGCTTATATGCTAAAAGATATGAAGCCACTGGAGATGATCAAGATTTCGTTAACTACAACACTGCTATGAATATGGCAAAATACTATCAAAACAGATTATTGCAACAGGGCAATAAATATGTATTAAGAAGTGAATTCCAAAATGTTGCAGGGTTTTCTCCAATATCCGTATCTACTAATAAAGAATTTAATACAGAGAAATATTTATCTGGTATAAATTCAGCGTTAGATGTTATTAAAGGTAAAATAGGTATTACTAAAGATGATGAGTTACTAACAGCAGTAGGAGGAAGACCGTCTACAGTTGTAAATGATAACGGTACTACTAACGAAATATTTAACTTTGATTCTAGTAATGGTTTCTTAATGCCTGAAACTGTATTCAATATAGCAGCAGATGTGAAACCTAGAGAAATTAAAAGAGCTGCTGGTACATTTAGAAGTGGAGACTTCCCTTTGAAAGAATTAGTAGAAGGCGGGAAGCTTAAGGATGTACAATTCAAACCAGATAATGGAGTTATTAAAATAGGAGATAATTTTGCTTTATCTGGAAAAATAAGAATACCCAAGGATGAAATAACTAGGTATATCAGTACCGGCATATTCTCATTACCTAGAGGAAAGCAATACGAAACTACCAACTTCCCAACTACAGTGTAGAGCATTAGATCATCTATAGAAAATTTATTTGGTGGTAGAAAGGTAACTGAGAAAGTAGGAGAAGACGGAAAAGAATTCTATGAAATTGAAAGTTATAAAGTATTACCTAAGGAAGATATATCCTCAGAATATTGGCAAAGAGTAAATCAATCTTGGCAAGGAGGAAAATCAGGGCTTGGCGGAGCTTCGTAGGCAAAAGATACTTATATGGATTCAGCAGAACAATTATTATCAGGAGTATAATTAATATGGCAAAACAAAAAATATATGATCCTAGTTTGATCAGTAGTGTAAGACAAAGAAGTCGTGATTATAGTAACTATCTATCTCCCAAAGCGGATTTAGATAGTTATGTTCATACTATGTCAAATATTCCTACATAGGATAGTGCGCCAGATTCATTTGGTGTTTCAGATTATTTGTCTAATGCATTCTATGATTGGAATCTTACTAGAAATGAAACTAATAAAGATACTGCTTTAGGTGAGTATGTCTTTCTACAAAAAGACTATGATATACTAACAGGAGCTCAATAGTACTTAGAAGGGGTAAAGAATGTTCTTTAGTTACGCAAAGCTATGGATACGGATCCTAATGCTAACACTCCAGAAAATAAACAGTTACTAAGAGAAGAATCTATCAAAGTATAGAACAATAAAGTTAATTATGACAAATTATTAGCTAAAGACTTTAATGATCAAGCTGTTAGTGATAATATATTTCCTGAAAGATTTGCTGGTAGACCTATAGACTTACAGATAGAGATCATACAAACTGTACTAGGTGATGGTGAAATAGATAGACAAGGTGTAATAGCTAGAAGAGACGATGCTTTAAAGAAAGCTGAGAAATATAAAAACTTTGCAGAATATTGGCAAAGTAAAATGACATCTCAATATTATAGTGATAAGAAGAATTCTCCCGGTATGGATCTAACGGATATAGACACGTATCTGTATAAACTACCGGGTCTTTTAGGTTCATCTGCTTCTAGCGCTGGCTCCTAGTTAATAGGTACTCTTGGTGCTATGTTTAGTACAAGAGGAGCAGGTGGTGTTATGGGTACTTTAGGCTCATTGACTGCGTTTGTAACAGGAAATGTGTACGCAAGAGATCAAGAATCTAAAGCTGAAGTATATCAAAACTATAAGTAGAATGTAATGAATTCTGCTAAAAAAGATGGTATAGACAAATAGGTACTTAAAGATGCTAAATCTCAAATGCAAGAAATGGGTTATACACAAGAACAAATAGATAATGATGATTTTGTGTATGATCAAATATTGTCTAATAAAGTAAAGGTAAATAACAATTCTTTAAACCGTATAAGACTTAATAAAATGGATGGTTTAAAGTCTCTTTATACAGACAATATGGCTTTATCTGGAAGTGATATAGTTCAGACAGTACTAGAAGTAACTCCATTGGGTCCTATAGCTAAAAAAGTAAGAGGATTATCGTCTTTAAAAAAACTTGCTAACAGCAAATATGGTAAAACAGCTTAGGTAATTGCTAGTAAAACTGGAAATCTTAAACAACAGTTAGCAGATAGAATTGACGATGTTGTAGCATTTGGCATAGAGAGTATAGACAAATTACCTAGACTTACTAGAAGAAAGGCAATAAAAGACATAGCTGGTAGAATTGTAATAACATCGGCTTTAGAAGGAGCAGAGGAAGGAGTTCAGTATATAAAAGGTCAAAGATATATAGATGGAGATTTTGAGTCTGATCCTAATCTGATCAGTAGCTACGTACGTAATTTAGGTACTGGCGCTAGATCTGTATTTGCTGCTATTACTCCATGGGATCCAGTATATTCAGATGACTAGGAGTTTATGGAGAACTTTAAAGGTGGTGCTCTATTAGGCGGTTTGATGACTTCTGTAATAGGTACTGCAACTAGTATTAAACCTTTAAATGATCAGATATCTGGTGATAGATTCTTAGCTGCTTTATATGCAGATAGAGAGGCATAGAAAGATCAAGTTCGTAAGAACATACTATATGGTTCTAAGATAAGAGAAGGTAAATGGAATACTGTTGAAACAGCGTTTGATAATCTTGTTAACTCTAAAATAGATGGTATAGATGTAGCTGAAATCTAGGAAGAACAGAAAAGAGCTAGATAGATGTATAATATATTTACCTCTAATAGAACTGTAGCACAAGCTCAACAGTTAGACATAGATCCAAGAACCGAAGATTATGATATATTTGTAGCTTTAAAAGATCACCACGATCAGCAAGTAAGAGATGCTAGAGCTACTGCTACTGAACACAGAAGTGAAGCTGATAATTTACTGTATAGTCCTCAAGTATAGGAATACATTGAGAAACTTAATATAAAAGATATAGATCAAGTATCTACTATGAGAAGCGCTATAGCAGCTAAGATTCAACTTGATACTATGTTCCAGTTATATAACGAGTTTGAAAATAAACAAAAGACTAAACTAGAGTAGATACAAAAACATACTGGTACTAAAACATCAAAAGCAGATGTAGTACAGTTTGCTGGAATGCTTAACAAAGATATTAAATCATTCTAGGAACAGTATGAGAATCTGAAAAAACAGGTTACAGCTCTGGGTATCAAGGAAGAAGATTTAGAGGTTCCATCATTGCATCAAGATTTAAAAGAAGCTTATGAGAAAGTTATAGCTTCTGAATTAGATCTTAGACGAGCTGAAATGGAACAAACTATTATGGAATCCACAGATAAAGAAGCCATATAGGCTAAGATAAATAAGTGGAAAGATGTAGAGGATGCTAGTAATAAGTTTATGTAGCGTCTGGATGACTTATACTCAGGTAAAACAGAAAAGCAGAATGAACAAGATTCTGAAGATGTCAAACCTGAAGTGTATGAGCAATCACCAGAACCAGTACCTTCTACTATAGAGGATGAGGTTAAAGAACCCACTGATATTTCTGATAAAAGAAAATAGGTGGTTTAGAATAGAGAATAGTATTTTACTCAAGAAAGAGATTCTAGGGGAAATAATAAATTTGTTTTAAATCCAGACAATACATTTGGTGATGCCTATAAAAATGCTAATATAAAACTTCAGCAGTCATATAAATTATTATTCCCAAATACAAAAAACTATTCTGATAATGCTGCACAATCTAGGTTAGCATCTTCTAATCGTCATGGTGAAGTAGCTGATGCTTGGGAAGAGGTGTATAATCTTCGTAATCAATTAGAAGAAGAAGTAGGAGAAAATGGAGCAACACCTAAAGCAGAAGAATTAGCTAAAACATTAACTCAAAGATCTAATCAATTGATAGATAAAGCTAAGGAATCAGTAGAAATGTGGGAAGCATATAGTGATTTTATAAGCTCTGGAGAATACTATATTCATCAACAATTAGAAAGAATTAAGGATAAACAACATAAATTAACTGAACAATAGAATGATGTAACTCCTACTAAAGTTCAAGAAGCTCCAAGTACTATTCCAGTACAGGATGAAACAAAGACATAGCTAGCCCAAGTTGAATATATACCTACGTTAGGTTCTATACTAGGAGGTTTGATTGGTGATAAAGATGCTAAAGCTATAGATTAGGCAGCAGAACCAGAAGTACCAGCAGAACAAGTAACAGTACCTATGGAAGAATCTATAACCGATAATGATAACGACAAGGTAGCTCCTTTAACATATGATCAACAATTAGATCCATATTCTCATGAATTAAACTATCGTTTAAGTAAAATTTCACAAGACAAAGATGGTAATTGGACTGTAATAACTTATAATAAATTCCAAGGTATGGAAGAATACCTTAATAATAAGGAATTTTCAGAAATAAGCGCAGCACCAGATTTTGTATCTGAAGTTACTAAGAATGGAGTACACTTTGAAGTACGACCATATACTAATGAAAATGGAGTTACATCTGATGCTATATATGCAATATTTAAGTATAAAGATAAAGAATATGTAGCTTCTGTTAGAACAGAGACAGGTTTAGTAGCTAAAAGAGGAGGTAGATTCAATAGATTACCTTATGAACAACAGCAGTACATTAAGAAGAATCTGTAGGATCTTAGAAACAAAATACTTGAATTGAACAAACAAGTAAAACTCGATACAGATCTACAGATAGTTCCAACATTTATAAGAACTACTTCAGGTAGTATTGTGAATGAAGTAAATGCTGATGGAACCCCTAAGAATAGAAATATAATTGACTCTGCTTGGTAGAAAGTAAAGGATCCGTATTAGATTAATCCAAGTAATACTGAGATGGGTATTAGCACTGGACCTAAAGGTAAATCTATTATCCGTCTTAAAGATAGAGTATTATCATATAATGGTAAGTCTATGGGTAAACCATTCTGGATTATAAAAGCTCCTAATTCAGAAGGTGCAATGATAGATAAACCAATTCAGCTTAATTACAAGTACTTTAAAGACCAACCTAAAGTAGCTGATCTAATATTAGATTTAGTAACCAGTAATGATCAATTTTACACAGATGCTAATGGAGTACAAACTTCTATTAATCCAAGGTAGCTGTTGCACTTTATAGTTAACTTTGGCTCGCATACTGCCACAAATCCTGAAGACACTAGGTTAAATAATGAGCAAATTCAGTAGAGACTTAAAAAACAGTTCTATATTGATGATAATAACAATATAGTAATTGGTACTACTACATATAGTATAAGTGACCTATTAACTGACAAGAATATAAGAGAGCAAGCCAAACAGTACATAATGAACAATTTCCATTATGCTATTGATGAAGATGGGCTTAACAAAAATTGGTTAGGTGGAGATTTACAGAATGAAAATAGAGATCCTCACTTCGAATCATTGCACTCTTTTTTCAAGAACAGTAATGTAGATAAATTGGTTATTGTTCCCGGAGAAATAGAATTTACTCCTAAAGATTTTGGTATAGAATATCAGAACGGTAAAAGAGTTGTATCAAAAACTAATCCAAATGGTATAAGCGTATTAGGCTGGTATATCAAACAAGGTATACTTATGACTGATATTGCTGATAACTTACAGGATGCCAACATATATGTAGATGATGTTACTATCCAAAGTAAGTCATAGAAGTCTGAACAACAGCAGGCTCAGCAACATATCAGTGAAGCTGTAGAAAGAGACTTTAGAAAAGAAAGTATCAGTTATATTGATGAGCAAGGCAATCAATAGAAACTTGATCTTGGTGAAATCTATAAGATATTAGATGGAAAGAAACGTGGTCCTAACATGACTGTAGAGGATTCTGTTAAAGACGGAATATGGTATAATGCTACAGAAAAGATGGATGTAGATCAAGCTAAACAGTGGATTGAAAAAACTCTTGACATTACTCCAGAAATAACCAATTATGTTATAGATGTTACAGAAGCTGGTCAAAGTGTAGTAGGTAGAGTAACTGTAGATTCTATTAAACTATACAATGATGCTCCAAAAGGAGTAGAATTCCACGAAGCCTGGCATAGAGTATCTCAACTGTGTATAGACGAAAAACATAGAAGAAAAATATACGATAGATATAAGAAGAAGAGCAAATCAAATCTCTCTGATGCGGCTATAGATGAGATTTTAGCAGAACAGTTCAGAGAATTTATGTTAAATGATGCTGCTAAATATGATTTTGATACAAAGAATTGGTTTAGACGTATATTGAACTTTATTAAACTATGGGCTAGAACTGGTCAATATGCTTTAGCTAAAATATATGCAGACATTAATAGAGGTAAATATTACGGTATAAAACCTAATGAGGCTAATGTAGAAAGATTTAAATCAATATACAGTAACGAAGGTCCAAACTTTGAAGTAAATGGTCACCAATTTAAAGCCATTACTAAGACTAAATAGTTTGATGATATAGTAAAAAGTCTCACTTATGCTTTCTTCCAATGTTCTTTTGTAGAAGGTAAATCTATTGATTATACTGATATTAATCCAAAAGATTATAGTTTTGAAAGACTTAAATTAATAGTAGAAGCTTAGAAAAACAAGTTTCCTTCTGAAGCTCTTGCTGAAATATATGATAACTTTGATAATATATTTGCTCCAGCTATAGCTTCTAAACTTAAATCATTAAATATAAGAACTATAGATAATGATGATGTTACAGCTAAAGAAGAGGGTGAATAGGGAATAGATATAGGACAACATACAGTAGAAGGGATGAATATATCTATTAAGGACAACGCCCCTGCTGAAGTTAAATTCTTCTTCTAGACTATACCAATGAGACAAAGGAATACCGATGGTTCTTATTCAGCTAAAATAGATGCAGTTACCAAATTTCCTAGTTTTGTAGATTCTAATACTGCTTGGAATAATGTACTAAAAGATTTAGCAGGGTGTAGAACTATTGCTAATATTATGGATAGAATTGTTCTACTATCTCAAAATGATCAATTCTATGCATCATTGTTGATAAAGTTCGCAGATTTAGTTCAAAGATCTACTAATCCGGATCCTAATGTTGCTATAAAGGCAGAAGCTATGTTAACTAAGTTAGAAACTGTAATTACTTCTGATATAAACAACTATGTTACTGCAAAAATATCACAAGATGAAGCTGGAATGATAACTATGAAATTAACAGACAATACTGTTGATATGAAAGCTATGCAATATCCTAAAGTGTGGTCTAGGAATATGTTTGAAAATTCTGGTATATTTAAATATAATAATGATGGTATAGTAGTTGCACAGGATAATGCTAAGAGTAAAATAAATGCAGTTCTTAATGCACTTAGTATGATCAAACAAGCATTTGTCAATAATAAGGGTATTATACGTACTAAGGATGGTAACTTTGATTTACATGAAACTCAGAATCAAGAAAGACTTAAGGATTACATAGTTTCTATATTGCAAGAAGTAGGAATTGGAATGGATAAACCTACCATAAACAAGATGTTGCTATCTGGTGATTATGGTAATCCTAAATCTGATCCATATACTTTATTAAATACATTCGTAGTAAATACTGTTAACTTTGGCGGATTAAGTAAAATATCTGATACATTAAAGATAATTCAAGATGCTATAAAACCAGACAACACTCTGTCTGCTATAACTATAAGCGGTAAAGATACATTACCTACATAGATATGGAATGAAGTTGGTTATGTCAAAGCGTTAGCTAACTATTATGCGTTTGTACATGCTACAGATAAAGGATTGGGTAGTTTAGGTCCAGATGGTAATACTTATTATATGGTTTCTCAGAACAATTTTGCTAAAGACCGAGTAAACGAATTAGTAACTGATCCAGAATTGTTCCATAATCTAGAAGCTGTAGTATATAATAAGCATTCTATTATATCGAGTGCAGTAAGAAAAGGTAATAAAAATATACAAGTAGAGACTTTCATTAATTTTAAAGATGAAACTAGTTATGATGCTGGTAGAGATTACTTTAATATAACTCAAAGAGAAGACTACCTTGCAAAGATGACTGCTATCTTTAATGATAGAATAATATTCCCTACAGTAGCAGATAAGAAGACATATCATTTCATTAGAGGAATTAAACTGCCTCACGAAAGAATTAGATTTACTAAAACAGGTAATGGTGTTAACATATTATACGGTGAACAATCGTTAGATACAATTATAGGTTATTGTCAAGATGAATTAAATCAGATTGAATTGTGTTTAAGACAAATTGACGATGATCCTACTCATTATGATAAAGATAAGAATATCCACTATAATGCTGATGGAACTATAAACAACGACTGGTTGGATCCTTCTCGCAGAATTAAGAACTTTCATACTCCTAATAAATATAAGTATACAGATGATAAAGGTACAGAGCATACTGTAATGTTAGAAGGTAACGGATCTAGATTCTTATTCTTAACCGGAGTATATGTTAATGGGAAGTTCATAGATTTTAACGATCCATCTAAATCTGCTATAGAAAATTTATAGACTGCTAAAGATTATTTCTTTAATGCTCCTATTGATACTCAGAAACAATTGATAAGTGGACTGATCAATAGAAGAATGAAGGATGAATTAAAGACAGCTAGAGATTTAGGGCTTATAGAAATTAATGAAAATCTAGATATCTGGAGTATTAGAAACAAACTATTAGATGATAATGTGCTTGCAGAAAGACAACAAGCGTATGAATCATTGGATGCTAATAATGCAGAAGGCTATGCAATATTTGATATGCTTGCAGATTATACTATTAATAGTATTATATCTGTAAGTGAAATAGAGAAAATATTCAATGGAGCACCTGCTTACTATAAAGTAAAATATGACAGAACCGGTATATTAGACTTATCTGTAGATAAGATTAAACGTCTTGGTTCATTAACTTCTACTGGTACTAATAATAGGTTAGACTTCTTCAGTAATGATCCTATGAGAGAAGAATACGTAGTAGCTGAACTCAAAGATCATGAAATCCAAAGTAAGCAATATTATACATATCGTAATCTATTTACTTTAGGTAATATAAAAGAAACCATTCAAGAAATGAATGGCGAGGAGACTTGGAATGAAGTTAAGGATCTATCTATACAAGAAATAGAGAAACAATATCCAGAAGAAGTAAAAATAGCCAAACAAGCTGCTGAAGTAGAAGTTAGAGGTTATAAAGAAGGTATAAATGTAGCTGATGCTGCTGTTTATATAAGTCCGATAATGACCAGAGATCTTCTTAGAATGCGTGGACAGTGGAGTCCTGAAATAAAAGAAGCTTTCAATATACTTATGAATGAAGATACTGCTGAACAGTGGGATTCTAATCCTGAGCTATATGCAAAAGCTAATAAAGTAATACTTAATGCTATGAAGTATATGGCATTTGGTACTAGATTTAATGAGATTCCCGGTCTAGGAATACCATACTTCAACAAGATGGCTCTGTTCCCATTATTTAAATCTGTAGCTACTGGAGATATACGAGTTTTATACGATAGAATGATGGACGAAGATCCTAACAAGAGAATTGACATGGTTATGTTCGATTCTGCTGTTAAAGCTGGGTCTAGAGCACCAATGAAAGCATATAAAGCTGCTAAGGATAGTGAAATAGAACTGAAAGACGGATAGACTGTATTATCTGCTCATTTAACAGATCAATTACAAAGCGGAGAAGGTAATACTCTAAATGACTTTAATAACCTAGTTACATATACTTAGAAGTTTAAATACTTACGTCAGCAATTAGCTACAGATCCTCATACTCATGAGGAAACTATGGCTGGTACGCAGTTCATGAAAGTTAATCTATCTAACATACGTATGAATGATATGTATGGTAAAGAAGGAGAGCAAGTATCTGGACAAACTATCAAGGATACTGTAATGAATGCTCTAAATAAACTGTCTGATATAGGTAAAGCTAAATTACAAGGACAACTGTTTACTGAAAATGGGCAAGTAAATGTGACAGCATTAGGAGAAATGCTTACTGCTGATGCAAGAGAGTCTGATGCCAATGACAACATTATCTCTGGTTTAAAGACCATAAACAATGCATTTACTATACCATTGTCGGCATTATCTGACAATAAGTGGTTAGAAAGCAGATTCATTTCTATGATCAACAAAGAAGTGATTGACGTACATATGCCGGGAGGAGCATTTATTCAGCGTTCAGCATTTGGACTAGAAGCCACTAGTAAGAATGTCATTACTCCTAGCATGATAAATGACGGTAGAGCTTTAAAAGCTATAAATGAAGAAGGTTCTATGGATGCAGTAGTAAGTATAAATCTATTTAAGCACTTTATACCTGACTATAAAAAAATGACATTCAGACAAGCTAGACAATGGCTTATTGACCACGATATAATAGGACAAAAAGCTACTGCTAACTCTATAGGTTATCGTATTCCTACACAGTCAATTGCTTCTATATCTCCACTTAGATTTGTAGATGTATTTCCTGAAATAATGGGAGATACAATCATGCTTCCAGAAGACTTTACTAAGTTAACTGGTTCTGACTTTGATATTGATAAACTATATGTAGCTAGATTCTCATATAGTGAGGATGGTGTAAAGATAAATCACGATATAGCTAATAGTACAGAACAGGTTGCAAATGCCATTAAGAACGAAATGCTTGATGCATACATGAAAGTATTACTTACTAAAGATAATACCAATTCTCTCAAACTTTCTATTGATAATGCTACTGAAAATACAAAGGATGTACTTAAAGATATAGAAAGTAATAGAGAAGTGCATCATGTATAGCCATTTGAAGTATACACTCCTTCATATCAAGAAGCTAGAAAAGCAGAATATACTGGAGGTAAAGCAGGTATTGGACCATTTGCATTGAATAATGCACACCATATTCTTACTTAGTTAGTAGGATTGAAAATGGAAAGTAATGCATTTACAGAAGCTATGAAGATTGTAGATCTTGGTAGAATATATGATTACCCAACAGTAGGTACTAAAAAGGGAGGTAGAATATTGGATTGGTTATCAGCTATGATCAATGGTTTTGTTGATATTGCTAAGGATCCGTACATTGTACGTCTTAATGTAAATGCTTGGACATATAACATGGTATCTTTCTTGTTACGTACAGGTAAAGGTAAATGGGCATTCTACTTTGTAGGTCAACCTATATTGAAAGAAATGGCAGAAGAAGTTCTTAAAACTAAAGGAAAATATGGTGTAGATAGAACTAAGTCACCATCGCAACTTGAGAAAGAAGCAATAGAATCTGTACTTGACAAATACGATCCAACTGGTTCTTATAGGAAGGAATTCCAATATATTAATTCTAAACCAGAATTGAAAGCTAATGCTTATAAGAACTTGTTTGAAACATTCTTTGATGAGGATGGAAAAGAAACTAGCTATTGTAGAGAGCTGTTGTTGAATAATGGTGCATACAATGACTTAAATAAGAGACAAATAGGTATTTACTATGCGTGGTTGGCTCTAAAACCTTATGCAGATGATCTAGCCAATCTAGTAAAGTACTCTAAGATAGATACTAAAAAAACTGGTAAAACGTTTGCAGAACAATAGATATATTACAACGGAATGCAAGACTTGGCAGAAGAGAGTCACTTTGCTCCGGGAGAGGTAAGGCGTTTCTATGATGAAACTTTCATAGCTAGAAAAACTGAAAATAGTATTCCGTTTGGATCTTCTATATTTAAGAATCTGCTATTTAGAAATACAGATGCTTTCATTAATCAATATAATACCGTATTATCTTTGCTTGGTAGAAAGAATAATGCAAATTCTAAATTACTTAATCCTATTATATCTGGTATGGAGGCTCAATTGAAAGCTGAATTCTTCAATCAATATGTAGAAGATAACAACATAGATGTAAAAGGTCTGTTCTATGGTAAAAATAGTATTGCTAAGAGACTTAATAAGTTCAAAAATATGATCTTTAAAGGAGAGTATAAGTATTTATTAAATACTGATGGAACTATAAATAATGATTTCTTAAACTATTTATTACCAAACATAACACATGATGGTTTAGATTTCATTGATACTTCTGAACTGTTAAGTTCTGATCAATCTCAAGCAAACAATCTTATCAATTACTGGAGAGAATTACTGGATGATCCAAATCCAGAGATTAAGAGATTGGCTAGAGATTTAGCAATATATGCTTTTTACGTATCAGGGGACAATCCTTCAATGAATTCGTTCTTCCAATATCTTCCAAATAGTTTTAGAAAAGAAATAGGTTACACAGATTATATCCAAGGAAAGTTAGATCAACTAGTAAACGGTTCCCAACTGGGGTATAAAAATAAAACTGATTTATTCTTAAACAATTGGACTAACGATAGCTTAGTTAAGCCAGTTAGCATGTATAGTGGTAAGAACAATGAATAGCTTAGAGGAGTATACATAAACGATAAAGCCGCTATGCCAAACATAATAATGGGTTAGAGAGTAGGGTCAGATAAACCAGCTATTAGACCTATTAATTGGATTAAAGTAGCCAATCAAGATGGTGTAGAAGAGTCTTTCCCACTATTCCCGCCTTATATTAAATTAAGAGACGGTTTAGGTTTCGGTCCATAGAATTGGCATGTTTATACCATAATTGGTTATAAGTCATTTGTAGAAGTATAGCCTAACGGTAAACCGGGCAAAACTATTTACATGCCTTTATATGGTTTAATATCTAAAAAAGGTTATAAATATAAAGGTCATTCTATAGTAGAGTACGGGAGAGAAACCGAATTTGATTTTAATAAAGAAAATGAATGGGATTATGTAGAAGCATTGAATAATAAAGATGCTTTGGCAGATATGGCTCTTCAACAAGAAAGACAAGATTGGATAGATGATGCTCCTTATATTCATCATATAACAGAATTACCTAGTTATTAGAATATGAATTATGCATTAGCTAGACAAGATAGAGTATATACAGAAATAGAAGATGACGTAAATATGGATGATGAATTCTTTCCTGTATTAGAAGAAAGAGAAGAACCTGTAGAAGAAATTTCTGCAAATGCTCAATTCATTAATCATTCTGGAGGTGCTCTTGGATCAGATACTATGTGGGGCAAAATAGGTGAAGAATATGGAGTATATTCTAAACATTATTATGCAGAAGGTCAGAGAACACCCAATGGGAATACAGCATTAGGAAAACAATTATTATCAGAAGCAGATAAACACTTGAAGGAAGCTAATAAAAAATTAGGTAGATTATTTCCTACTAGTAAAGACTATGTGAATAATTTACTTAGACGTAATTGGTTTCAAGTAAAGAATGCTGACGCAGTATTTGCTATAGGAACTATAGCTGACAATGGTACTGTAAATGGTGGTACTGGTTGGGCTGTTCAAATGGCAATAGATAATAATAAAGATGTATATGTATTTGATCAAAGTAGGTTAAAATGGTATAGGAATAGAGATCATAAATGGTCAGAGGTAACCACACCAAAACTCACTCCTAATTTTGCAGGCATTGGTACTAGAGAAATAACTCAAGAAGGAATTCAAGCAATTAGAAATGTTTATGCTCTTACTTTTAAAGGGTAGGTAGCAAATGCTATAGATAACACTACTATAGCTTAGGAGTGGTCTAATAAAGAAGGTTGGTCTATTGATTACTTTTATAAAAAAGTATTACCAAGAATAAACGAAGCATGGCAAATAGAGTATAAATTAGCTCCAGATCAGTCTGTTCAACCTAAACTAAGAGGGTCTATGAACTTCTATTATGGAGATGACGCATCTAAAAATATCAAATCTAAATCTACATTAGAAGCTATAAAAAATGGAGAACGAACCGCTACTACAAGATATGAAAGAGATGGAAATATAGATTACTGGAAGTAGGCTAATATTGGAGATATAATAGAATTCCACAATAAGGAAGGAGAATCAGTAAAAGTAATAGTTACTAAACCTCTTTCTAAGTTGGTTAACAATTCTCCTTAGCAACTAGATCTATTCCCATCTAATTTACCACTAACTGGTGTCGAATTAATGGCATTATACGAACAAGGAAATTCAAGAATAAGCGAAGTACTTGATCAGATGGAAGACCTCACCCCAGAAGAAAGGTAGACTTATTTAAATGAATTTGCATAGTTTATGACAGATAATGAAGTTAATACGCAAGATAAACTTGAAGAAGCATTAAGAAAATTCATATGTAATTTATAATAACCAGATAATATGTATAAATGTCCAAATAAAAATCTTCCTGAATGGAAGGAGTTAGAAAAAGTTGTACCAGAAGTCGCATATACTATCTGGGATATGAATAATGGTCATGGTATAGATAAGGCTCCGAATGGGGAGCCTTCTATATTGTTTGACAATTTAATATAGAAACTAGGTAATAGAGAAGAAGCGATTAAAGCTAAAGCTAAGATATTCTCTAGAGATTTTATACAGAGTAAAGAAGAATACGCTAAAGATTCTAACGGAGAACCTATAGTTGATGCTGTGTTAACTCTGCCACAAGTAACATATAATGAAGTAAATTTTGATTTACTGAATGAGGATCAAATTAGAGTGATATCAGAAGTATCTAACACTTATAACAAGATACAAAAAGGTCTAAAAGATAGACTTAATGCTATTAAAAGATACTCAAATAAAAGCCCTAAAGTATGGAGATAGTTACAAACTTTAATACAACAATTATCTAATTCTGAGACTGAACAAGGTATGTTACAATTCATGGAGCATATAGATGAATCAGTTAAAGACAGTATCCAGTTCTTGAATAGACCAATTGAAGATATAAATTCTAAATAGATTAGGTAGCTGTCCAATGATTATGTTGGATTCTACAAACCACTTATAGACGATATTGCATATTTAGTAGATACTACAGATTTATTCAAAGATAAAGAGAACTATCAACAGATAAAAGATAATCTAAGTCAATTACAACAATAGCTTAATCAAGTAAATAATAAATTTATTAATGTTCTCAAAAGTAAAGGTTATTAGCATTTGAAGAATTTCTTAAAATAGCAAGGAATGCCTAATGATATCATACAAGAAACTATAAATTGGTTAGATGATCCCAAACATGATTCTAACATGTTTATGAATTGGTTCGGTATGGCTACTAATAGTAATAATGCTGTTCAACAAACCATAGCTAAAACATTAAATGATGTAAAAAATGCTACAGATAGAGAAACTTTAGATGTTGGTATAAAATTGACTAAGACATTAAAAGTTGCTAAGGATAAGTATGGCAATGACGTTTAGAAATTGTTATATGAAAAACTTGATGACGGTACATACTCTGGGTTAAGAGTTAAACCTCTTAACTATGGTCAGATGAGTAAGAACAGAAAAGAGTTTTTATAGAAATTAGCAGAGAAACTATCTATAGAAAAAGATAGTGATGGACAATATATACTACCACAGGATGAAGATATTTAGAATAAATGGTATACTGCTATAAATAACTGGTATAATGAAAATGCAGATAGAAAGTATAAATCTGAATATTATACGGCTCGTAATAAAATATTATCGTTAAAAACCAGAGATGCTGTGAATGAGGTATAGAGATACATTGATAACTTAACATCTCCTATTACTATTGATGGTGTAGAATATACTAACTTACTTAGTGAATCTGAATAGATGCAGTTAGAATAGTTGCGTAAACAAAAATCTCTATTATCAAATCCATATAATCTAGATGGAAGTGAGAAGACTGGAGATGATGCTATAATAGCTAAAGAATTATCTGAATTTAACAAGCTAGTATCTGAACATATAAAATATAAAACAGATAAAGCTAAATATGATGCAGACAGAGCCAAAGTAGCTAGTAAATATGGGGAAGGATCCGAAGAGTTAAAGCTATGGGAAAATAGAAATACTGTAGAGAAATATACTTAGGAATTCTATGACAGAATAGATAATCTAAACAAAGTAGAACAAAGCGATATATACTAGGATTTAGTTCAAAAAAGAAGACAGCTTCAACAATTGTTTAAAGACCCACGTACAGGCAAAATAGATGTTACTTAGTTATCTGATACTGAAAAAGCTGCACTATTATAGTTAGATCAAGATATCGCAGATGTAACTGAATTTAAAACAAAGGAAGAAACAGAAAGTAATTCAGATAAGTTCAGTGATTTTGCAGAAATGGCTTTTACAGATTAGTATTTTATAGATATGGACAATGCTAAGAAAGCTGGAACGTAGGCTTATAATGATTGGTTTATGGCTAACCATTATGAAGACAAAAGAGGATACATGCAGGCTGCGTCTTATTACAAAGAACTAAAACCACTTCCTCAATATATACAATAGTATACAGAAAGAGCTCCTATAAACAAATATTCTACATTAGATCCTAGTTCTGATTGGTATAATGATAATTGGGATCCAAACGGTCCATCAATACAACCAAAAAAAGATAAGTATAACAATAAAAAAGCTTATGACGCCATGGCTAATAAACCAGAGGTATTAGACCTATATAATTAGATTGAAGAAATAATGTCATTAGCCAGTAGTTATGTATCTTTCATGTAGTTCGCTAATGACAGTAGAATGCCTCAAATACCTGCTAGATTTATGCAAGCACTTAATCGTAAAGATGGTCTTTTATCAAAATTAGGATATGCTTTTGAAGATTTAGCTACAACTAAAGCAGATGACTTAGACTTCGTGGAAGAATTCGCTACTATGCCTAATGGAGACCCTATAAAAGTAATACCTACTAGATTTATAAAAATGTTAGATGATCCAAATACTATATCTACAGACGCAGTAGCGGCTACAGTATAGTATTATAATATGGCAGCTAATTATAAAAATATGTCAAAGCATTAGGACGATATAGAGCTTATGCTAAATCTTTTAAAGTAGGTATCAATTAAAACAAGGAAGGACGTTAAAGGTCCCGGTTCTACTAATGTTTACAAGCAATCACAACTGTTAGTTGATAGACTGATGTATGGTAGAAATAAGAGTCCTATATTAGTAGAAGCGTTTGGTAAAGAATATAATGTAGGTAAGATGCTAGATATTGCTAGAGGATTTGTTACTAAAGTTAACCTATCTGGTAACTTATGGTCTATTGGAACTAGCTTCTTTACAGATGCTACATATACTACTTTAGAGGCAAAAATGGGTAAATACTTTGACTTAGAAGATCTAAACTTTGCTAAGAGTGAATTCTTTAGGTAGCTTCCAGATATGATGGCAAACATTGGTAATCCTATACCAAACGGCAAAGTACCATATTTATTGTTGTTAAATCAAGTAGTAAAAGACAACAGAGAATTATTTGATAGATTAGACCAAAGTCAAGTATTACGTTCTATTAATCAGAACTTTTGGTTTGCAGGATATACACAAGCAGATTATACTGTTAAAAGTCATACGCTTCTAAGTATCTATCATAATTATCGTTTCGTAGATGGCGAAGGTTTTTTGTCTAAGCAGCAGTATATTGATAAATTCTATCCTGATGATAGAAAGAAAGGAGCAGTAGTGTTTAAACAATTACCTACTACCTTATATGATGCCTATACTACTAGTAAGAAAGGAGAAGTTTCCGTAGATCCTAAATATGCACAATACGTTACTGAGAAACTTTTAAATGATGTTAGAAATAGAATTGATATATTATCTAAACGCATTGATGGTACTTTGAGAGAAGTAGATAAAGCAGCAGTTCATGCAAGTTCTATTGCATCTTACTTAGTATTACATCGTAACTTTATGGTATCTGCTTTATAGGATAGATTTAAGAAGAGACAATATAATCTAGATCTTGGTGCTATGGAAGAAGGTTATTATAGATCTACTGGCAAGTTCTTATCAAATGTGTTAAAGAATAAACATTTTGCTCTTACTTAGTTATTAGCAGATTATAATAATATGAAAGACTATGAACAATATGGAGTAAGAAGAGTACTTAATGAGTTAATGTTGGTAGCTGGTTCTACGTCAGTAGCTATTGCATTTGCTTCATTAGTAGATGGAGATGATGATTATGATATGTGGTTAACACAATCAATTACGTACTTGGCTATGCGTTCAGCATTTGAATTTAGAACTATGTATAACCCATTCGAATTAATTTCTTTAATCAAATCTCCTACAGCAGCTTTCAATTGGTTTGATAATTTATCAAGCTTCATTAATCTGATAAATCCATTTGCATATACTGGAGATAGAACACCTTTTACTATAATAGATAGAGGAGTGTATAAAGGAATGCCTGTTATATTAAAGAATATAATTAAAGTAACCCCATTTAAGAGTGCATTTGAAGCTTAGGATCCAAAAACAAAACGAAATTATCTATAGAATCAATTAATGAACTTCTGAGTTTCTATATAAATTATCAATTCGCAGTGAACACTGCAAAAAAGGAAAAGCCTACTAGACAACTAGTAGGCTTATTAGTTATATGTCATCACCAAATTCCATATAACTATAATAGTCTTCTTCTGGTATTTCAGCTTCTATAGACTCACCAAATCTATAGTGATTATAAAACAAACGCTCTTCTAATTCTGGAACTGGCACGTTGTTCCAAAACCTGTTTATTTCTAATGCTGTTTTCAAATTATAAGTTTTACCATTTATACGAAGCCTATCAATATCTTTTTTATACTTAGGATTACTAAAACAATAGACAGTATAATGTTTTTTCTTAATAGTTATATAGTGCGTATTATAGATAGTATCTAACTGTCTAAACTTAAGAAATCTATTTAAAGATTCTTTAGTGTTTACACTACTATCATAAACAAAAAAGACCTTATCTTCTAAATAAGGTCTATTCTTATCACTAGTAAACGCATTAACAAAACCACTTTCTACTGTTAAATCTTCCCAAGTAATGTTATCGTTGCATAACGGAGCTATATATATACTTACATCATTCAAGTTCTTCAGTTCCATCTTCTTCGTAATATTTACGAGTATGGTCCCAATTACCTGTCTGATAATGATATGATATTTCTGTTAATGCTTCTGCTATTAGGTCTTTGCGATCCAACAACTCTTTCTCATTTAACATATTAAAAACACGTACTTCATTATTACCATTACTCTGAATAGCAATAATATACGCTTCTAAATCATATTCTTCTATATCATAACCTTCTTCCTTGAAATACCAAGTAAGAGCTAGTATATAGAATGCTATCTGTCTATAATAATCATATTCTTCTACAGAATGCTTGAAATTATAAACATCAGCAGTTGTTTTTAAGTCAATTAATGTAATCCTTCTATTACAATGGTCAATCTTGACTCTATCTAATAGTGACTTACAGGATACATTTGCTTTTTCATATTCCCAATTTATATGAAACTCATTATTACATTCTAAACCGGGCTGATTTGTAAGTAACTCACTTGCTTTTTTATGATTATCTATGTTTTCCTTAATACGTCTAAGCATAGTTATATCAGCAAATGATATTACTGTTTTGTTAGCTTTTTCAAGTTTTAAGTATGAAATATATTCTCCGAACGAATCAACTATCTGTTTAGCTTCTTCTAGTTTTTTCTCATTAGATTTACTATTACTATAAGCTTTATTATAGCTATTAAGCAATAATTTATCATTATCTTCTAGAGGATTTACAGCTAATTCTTGAACATATTCTATACATAAAGTTTTTTGTTGACTTACTTTAGGTACTACAAAATCTAAGATTATATAGTTATCCCAAAATTCGTCTGGTTGAAGTAGGTACATATGTATCATAGTTCCTTTTTCAAGAAACTTTCCACTAATACCTTCTTCTTTACCATCAAGCATATCCTTGAGGTAACGAGGTCCTTTCTTCAAGAACCATCCTATTGCTGAATTTGATATTCGCGTGTTATCTTCATAATACGGAATTTCTATTTTCATGCTGCTGTTTTTGTTTCTTCAAATATGTTACTATCTACAATAAAATCTTCTTCTATTGTATTAGTGTCAGTAACAAAGTTTCCTGAAGTATCCCATTCAACTTCATCTTCCTTTACAGGAATTTCTGCGCGTAGTTCTTCTGAGTAATTCTGTATGAGATCGCTCAGTTGCTTAGAAAACTCTACAGTTTGTGTTAAATTGGATATTGTTTGTAATCGTAGAAGAATCTCATCTATGATTTCTTGTCTTTTGTCTTCAGTCATAATATCTATTGTTACTATTTCCAAGTTCTTTTTAAAATTATACCCATCGTCCAATATAGAACAATTATGTTGTCCTATATGCCCATATGATACACCATCATGCCAATGTCCAAACAAATGATGTTTATATCTTCCAGAACTATAATAAAATAATTCATTATTATAATTAGGATTATCATGAGTAAGCAGTATATCACATTTAGGTATCTTTTTGAATGGATTATCTTCTACTTCATCAGTAGGATATTCAAATGCCCATTTACCCGGTTGGTATTCGATAGGTTTTATCCAAGGAGTTCCATAGAAGGTTGTACCTTCATATGTATATGACTCATCAATAAGCATTTCTACTTTATTACCAGTCATTCCTCTCATAACCTCTTTAGTTTCTGCCCAAGCTTCTTCGTTATAGAGCTTTTCTAGGTAGAAATCATGATTACCCGGAACTACGATTATCTTTTTACAAGGTAATTCATTAGCCCATTTAGTAAATCTTCTAGTCCACCAAGTAGCAGATGCATCCATGGATCTTTGTTCATTTAATGGAATTATGTCTCCACAAATGCACAAAACATCACATTTAGGAATCCCATTATAGAGATTCCCATGTATATCACTAATTCCACATATTTTCATACTGTAAGAATTTAGTAAGTTTATATATAAGTATTGAATAAAATAGTATCATTAGAATAAATCATCATCTATATCATCAGAATTACTTGTTCCTGTCCTTATTACTCCATTTAAGCTAAGATTCATATCTTTAGCTAATTTATCTAATGGAATATCTTCGAAGAGAACAACTTCATCCAAGAATGCTGAAATATTATCAAATGATTTAACTTCCATATGTTCGACGATGAAGTTCACAACTTCATCTATGTTCTTTACTCCTTTATCTTCTGCCATATAGCGTACGAATACAGAATTAGAATTTGCTTCATATTCTTTGAAATAACGAACACGTGAACAACGATCAAAGAAGTTATCGTCTATTTTATCTGTTTTATTACAGGTCATCAATACCAGTTTCTTTGACGTAGCTTCTACACCATCTAAGAATCCTAACAGATCCTTAGTTTCCCACCAATAACTATTCTTCTCAATTTCGTCAAACATAACTACTACAGGAGTAGTAAAATGTTTGAAGAAACTAGTAAGTTTATTAGCAGGATAGTCATTTGCGACTATAATAATAGGTAAATTACTTTCTAAGGCAATACGTTTAGAGAGCATTGTTTTGCCTGTACCTTTAGTACCAGCAAGCAATATACCTGTTGTCTTTCCAGAATTTTCGGAATTAAAATAATTAAGTACACGCTTGATAAACTTATTATCTTCTTCTAGTTCATATAATTTCTTTGGCATGTTCAAATCTCCATTCTCTTTGAGATAAGATCTTCCCTGCATTCTATCATACTCTAGATCGTATACTTTATTATTTATGAGCTCATAAGAAATACCCTCTAACTTAGGTTTAACTGTAATCTCATTTCCAATCTTAATAAATTCTGCCATAACTGTAATTTTTTTATGTTTTTAACTTGTTGACCAATTCATCAACTTGTTTTTGCGTATGTACTATATAATAATCTATATCTAGATTATTTACATACAAATAATACTTAAAAAGTTTTTCACGCAAAGCCCATGCATCATTTGGATAGCCTTTGCATTCAATAATAAACTTATCACCTACAAAATCAGGTTTATAAGTTATTGCTCTATATTTCTTATCACCAAAAGTAAAAGCTGGAAGCAGTTCGTATCGTTGAGTTTCATACTCAGCTTTGATATTCGACTCTTCCAGCTTCTTATATGTATATGTCTCAAGTTTGCTTTTAAACTTAATACCATTATACTCATTTGGTGTTGCGTTACGAATTTTACTTTCGCTAGGTTTATTTCTTTTCCTCTACATTATTAGTAATAATTATTCCACCATCCTCAATTTCAGTCTTTAAATCTTTAAAGATACTCAACAAAGCTTCCATTTTGCTTAGATCCTCTGGAAATAGTATCCCATTAATACCAAGTGATAATATAAAACCTAAGGCAATAAAAGTATTACCTACTAATTTGAATGGAAAAGCTAATGCTTTACGCAATCCTTTGGAAATATAATTAAGTTTGCTCATTGTTTTATATAGTTTTTTATGAAATTAGCCAATTTATCAATAGATACAAAGTCATAATTTGCAAAACTACTATCAATACCAACATCTATACGAATGTGGTCAGGTAATTCTGCTGAGTTTTGTAAATCTACCGATCCATGGCAATGACCGTGAAGCATTATACTACCTTTTTCAATATGTTCCCAAGAGAACATAGGAAAATGACACATAATTACTTCAATATTTTTTGGTAACGATGGGAACACAGTTTTCTTAAATGTCATATTCTTTATCTGAGTAATATGATTGAAGAAACATCTGTGATTATCTGATACTTTATCATGATTTCCTAGTATAAGTACTTTATTTCCATTTAATCTCTGAAATAGTTTTCGTTTTTCATCTGTTGTTCCAAATGCAAAATCTCCTAGAATATATACAGTATCATGTTTATCAATTCTACTGTTCCACTTTTGTATCATTTTCTCTGTTACCTCTTTCATATTATTACCAAATATTTCTTTCCGTTTAGGATGAAAATCTAGTATTCTATCATGAAAAAAATGCCAATCTGCTGTGAACCATATCATTTGTTAATATTTTTAGTTAACCAATTTTTCACTTTATCAAATCCATTAGCTTTTATAGCATCAGATACATCTTTTGCTTTAAACTTTTTATGGATTAGCATACCTTCTAAGCCTGTTTTCTGGCTCATTTTACGGAGATATTTTACTCCAGCTTCATCTCTATCAAACAATATAATAATACGTTTAAAACGCTTCTTAAGTTGTTCTAGAACTCTATCAGGTATGAATGTAGATTCAGATGAAGGTGAGATAGCTGGTATACCCATCTCGTATAGGCACATAACATCTTTCATACTTTTGGTTATAACAAGTATATCTCCTGTTTTAGGTAATTGTTTATAACCCTGAATGTCTAATTCAGTTAAGTTGTTACGCCATTTTGTATATTTATCTGCATATGGTTTATATATCTTAAAATGATTATATACCTTATATGCGTACATAGGATTTTCTTCTTTGTAAACGCTTTTTACTATGCCGTTACATAGGTAGTACTTTATACTACTTACTCCAAACTTCTTTAATGTTTCTACCTGTATATTAAACTGCTTCCAGTAATTGATGTCAGTATCGGTAAATTCCTGACGTACTACACCAATTACTGTTTCAGTTGACGGTATATATTGCTTAGAGCTATCGAGATGCGTACTACTAGTAATTTTAAGTTTGTTAACTATATCCTTTAGAATATCTGAATAATTAGTTAAACCTGTTATTAAAGATACGAATTTGATAACATTACCACATTCTCCTGTACCATGATCTTTAAACAACAATTGTTTAGTCTTTCTACTATAGAAACATCCAAACGATGGTGTTTTATCTTTTCTCAATGGAGAATTATAGATCATGCCAACTTTAAAATTGCCAATATACGCTGCATATATATCATACTCACTTACTCTAGATAATATATAATCTAAAGTAATAGTAACTTCTTCTTTTATTTTGTTAGTATCAAAAACCATATGATATATTGTTAGTGGCAGTGTAGAGATTTGAACTCTACAGTAAAGGAAAGCTGTATCTTACTTTCTTTACACCATGCTCCTGACACTCCGGAACTGCCATTAAAACGTAGGTTGTGTACTATTTCGTAATCACTCATTTTTCATAGTGCGGTACACTAACCTACGTGTTCGTCGTATTATGCCCGACGTGGCGACTTTATATAAATCCTAACAGATTAGAAAGGTAGATCGTCAGACGGAGCTTCCGATTTGACTTCTAGAGGATTAACTTCTACAGTCTCTTTATCGGATACTACTGGTTTAACGAACAAGTCTATACCTGTTATTTCTCGTATCATGCTTTCATTTTTGCCTTCTTCATAAAATCCCATCGGGATAATCATAGGCTCAATTGCTGCAAATTTTACATAACTTGGAAGTGTAGTATATCCATCTTTATTATAGACAACTTTCACTTTCAACAATGTGTCTTTGTTTGCTGCATTCAGCATAGCAACTACCCAGTTAGTGAATTCTTTATAAGAACTACCAGTGAAGTTTAATACTTCTTTAGGATAGAAACATCTCAAGATACGATTAATTCTTGTAACCTGATTTGTTGCTTTATTCTGGTTCTGTTCTTCAGTATCTTCTGCACGTTCCTTAGGTTCCCATTCTGTATGAACAAGTTCCTTGCCGTCTTTCTCGAATCTAAATTCAATGAAATTCTTTCCTGTTGGAGATACTGCAGTCTTCACTGACGTAAATTTAACATTATCATGAATACCTGCTTCGAGGTATTTAGTATTACTACTATTATTATTTAATGTTACTTGGTTTGCTAAATCTGTACTATAAATCATAACTATTTGTTTTGTATTTTTTTATTCAGGTAAATATATCTTATTCCAATAAGTAGTGATTTCATTGTTTTCATCACTTTCTGCTACTACGATATTCTTTCCTCTTAAATGAGGAGCTCTAGCTTCTATGACGGAATTATCTCCACCTTCAAAAGAAATATGAGTTTCATTTTTCTTTCTATATACATAGCCAACAGCATCTGCTTCGCCACATATAATATTTGCTAGTGCACCTACTAGATCAAGAGACATTTCAGACATTTCTTCACCATTCTTATTAATCAACTTATCTCTAGTATGACCAATAAGAATAAAGTTATCACATAATCCTCGGAACATGTCAATAACTTTTCTTACAGCTTGTCTTATATATAAATAACCAGATCCATTAGGCAAGGTTCTGAGGTCTGTACCTTCATACTTCTTGCCCATTGGAGTAGCTTTATATAACTGTATAGCAAAGCTCATGCACATCTCTTCCAGTCTTGATGCATTATCAATAGTAATATACTTATAGGGTTTCTTACCTTCTTTTTTAATTTCTTCTCTTATTGCATTTGCAATCTCGCCTAAATCATTTACTGATCTAGCTTGAATAGCTAATGCCTCTAAGAATTCTGAACCACCTTCCAAATCGACAATAAGATTATTATCTAATTTAGATGCTAAGGTAGTTTTACCAGACTTTGGTTTGCCAAACAATATCAAGAATCTAGGATTCTCAATTCTGGCTTTTAATTTCTCTTTTGGTAATACAATCATAAAGCTAGTTTATTTTATGTATCCCTCTGATAAATATCTGATAATTTCTGCTAGTTATGGGATTTATATGTTATTAGAACCAACCGTTATTCTTTACTTTAATAGTAAGATTAATGATTGTCTTCTTTGTTTCGGGTTTCAAATAGTTCAATGAACCCGGAGCGATTGGAATGATATCGTATCCAATCTGTACGAAATTGTGGAAAATTTTAATCGGTGTACCGTAGATATCCTCGAAATCATAATCCAAATCAAATGGATAATTCTTCTTAGCATATGCATCAAGTGCGTCTAATGCTTTAAAGAACTCTGTTTCAAGGTTATAGTTGTCGATTTTGTAGCACTTTGAGGCAAGCGGACAATTAGCACAAGTCTTAGGCAACCAGCTTACATTGTGTTTCTTACTCAAACCTAATGTAATAGTATCACCTGCACCTGCATATTCGATTCCAAAATTAGATTTCGGATAATCAAATGAACTGTCAATAGTCAGCCACGGATATGCTGTAATAACGCGTTCCATCAACGCATCTTTATAAATCTTTGCACTATTTTCTTTCTTCGGTAATGTAAATGTATATGTTTTCATAAATTCAGCCTTTTTAATTGTTATTACTAAAACGAAATCTTCTTTGCTGGTTCTTCATTTCGTATAGTTTCAATTAAATTATTGTATTTCAGATCGTTGTCGAATTCTAATATCGAGCATTGTCCAGCATCTCTATTCTTTATAAGATGCAAGTAGACTTTGTTATTAACTGGTAAACGATTCGGTCCATACTGTTGGATATTTAGTAACTCTGGTCTGTGAATACAAATAACATAATCGGATGCATGAAATATTGTATCAGCAGAAGAAATATCACTACGCATTGGATAATGCATAGATGGATTGTTAATTCTATCAGGAGTTTCAATGTTACGATTCATCTGTGATAACTGTATTACAGTGGTATTAGGTAATTTCTTCACCTTAATAAACAGTTTCTGTAAATCGGAAATCACTTGCAGTGCTGACTCGCGAGATTGACCTTCAACAAGTAAAGTATGGTCAAGTATGACTATAAATTTCTTGCCTTTAGCTTTATTCTCATAGAAGTAGTCTATAGTAGAAGCTATATCTTCAACTGTACCCGGTGTATCTACATAATATATCGGATATGATTTTATCTGTTGAGAAGTCTCTTCGACTTTAGCTAACGATTCATTATCTAAATCATTGTTAGCACTATATAGCTCAGCAGTAGTTAGCCTTAGCTTACTGCTTAATTTTCTACCAACCTGCCTAGAACTTAACATCTCAAACGAGAAGTTAAGTACTATAACATCCTGATCAGAATTTAGATCTATTAAATCATTTTCTAACGTATTAACAAATGATGACTTTCCACTACCTGATATACCCACTATTGTATATACAGTATTCGGTTCAATACCGCCCATACAGACAGCATTAAACTTATTCCATCTTGTTTTAAGAGACTTTACCTCATGGTTCTTTCTCTTCTTAATATATTCAGTAGCTTCTTTTGTTGCTGCTGATATATGCTGGAATTGTAGTATTTTAGTAGAGATCTGTTCCATAACTATTTGTCATAATTGGTTCTTCTACTTTCATCTGTTCCTCGTAAGTCTCCCACTCATGTTGAGTGAGCCATTTCCACATAGTTTTCATATAACCTAATTTGCCAGTAAGCATTTTATTATCTATCTCATACTTAAGACAGTTACAGATATGCTGATGCATAGCTTTGCTTTTTCCAACTATTCTATTATATTCCTTCCTACATTTGTTCACATTTGCTCTAAGGAAACCTTTAGTTCCATCAGGGCGTATAACATAAACTGGAAATAGGTCATAAAATTCATCAAACATAGATTTATCTTCTTTAAGAAGTTCTTCTAGTTCTTTTGTTTTCTTTATGACAGTGGTATCATCTACTATTTTGGTAGTGATTAGTTTACGAGACTCTAACTCTTGTATCTCTTCTTCATTAACTAGGCTGAGAAGTTTCTGAATGTCTTGATTGATGGTTTGATTATCACTCAATACAAGTGTTAGGAATACTAATTGATTCATAGATAAATCTGAAATTCTATCTAAGATAGAAGTGTCTATTTCTAAAATCATATTCTCATATTATTATATGAGCTATGGTCTCTGAAATATATCTGATAAGCCTCTGTTAATCCCATAGGCTCATTTGTAACGGTTTTAATTCTCTGATTATCTTATAGGCTTCCATAATGTAATACCTATAATTAATCTTTCTCTCTTCAATTGGTTTATCATCTAAGTAATTTAATAAAGTAACACCAGATGCAGTAAGCATATTCTGATACTGTTTTTCTGTAGGACATGGAATACTTATATCGAAACGATTAGTATCCTTTTCCTTCCATTTCCATAAATAAGCACCATTAGTACTTGCATAGAAACGATTAGTTCTCTGTTGTTCTTTATTATTATACTCAACATGCCATTGTTTACCAGTCTTTTCAGACATTAGAAAATCTCTAATATCTTGGCAACCTTTTATAGTTTCCTCTACTGATACTCCGTTCTTAAAAAAGTTTATTACTGCTTTCGGTATGATCTTCGGAGTTAGACCTTTCCCTAATTTCACAGTAGTAATAAACATACCCTTCTCTTTTACCTTATCATCTTCAGTAATAGCGAAGTAGTCATTTATAGCATATTGATACATAGCTTTAAAACGTTCTTCCTCAAGCGTTAGCTTAGTAAGTTGTTCCCATTCTCTGCAAACGTTGTTAACTTTTGAATATACGTCTTTCTTAAGTAAGACAAATAATCCATCAGTATTTGCTTGGACGATTCGACATCCTAACTGGGTAAGTTTCTCTGCTAGCATTAGTAATAGTAACTGTCCATTTATTCTAATTTGCATTACAGCAAATGGACTATAACAGAAGTTATGTTCGTTCTGTAAGTTACCAGATAATCCATTCAGAGCAAGCTTTAAGGTTTCATTTTTAACCTTATTGCCATTATGTTTAGCTTCAATTCGCTCATCTTTAATCTGTTTATATACTTCTAGGAATTCAGGACCTAAGTGTTTAGGATAGAATTCATACTCTATTAGCATACTTGGATATAGAGATGCAACATCTATATCAATGAGCATTTCATCTTCTTTTGGAATAATTATTTCAGGTTTATTCACTGAGTGAATTCCTCCAACTCCTACAGAATATTGTAATCCTTCAAATACGAATTTATTTTCGTATCCTTTCCTACCTGGAGATACTATTTGACTTTTCATGTCATCTAATACTCTAGTTAGTATAGGACTATCATACTTAATAAAAGGTAGTATAACATTATTTAATGGTATTACTGACATAGGAGATCTTAAATCTTTAATATCTCGCCATGTTTGACCTGTTTTCTCAAGATATTTCTGAGTCAAGATCTTCATACCAATGTTTACACCATCTTTACTAAGTACACGTACTCCATATTCATCTTCAATAGCTATTCTTAAGTCGATGTCTTTTTTACATCTATTGAGTAATTCCTCAGTAGAATTAACATCATTAATATTATAATCAATCATTGAATCAATTTGATTCTCAGGCAAATCTGCCTGCCAATCAGCAACAAATTCTTGTACATTCTTGTACTGCATTGTTACTTGAATTTCTTTCAAACCTACTCTTAGCTTATTACTATATAACATAGTAAGAATATCAAAAGAGTCAAAACAAATCATATACTTCCACTTTCTCCAAGCTCTAATATCGTCTTCACTTGAAGTAGTAATTACTTTACTTAAATTAAATATAGATCTACATATATCTCTATATCCTTTATATTTCATTACAACATAATAATCTATTATATAATTTATAATAGGATTATCATAATGAAGATTATTATAACCACAAAATAATTTATCAGTATTTAACTGAATTTTTGTAGTATATAAGTCTCCGAAAGTATAGTCTGTATCAACTGTGTGAAAGAATTCAACTAATTCATCTAATTGATTTCTTCTGCAAGATATTTCAAATTTATGCAATTCACTTGTTTCTGTATTTTTTACAGTACAATGGAAGACATTAGGGAATACCTCAATATCATATACATAAACAATCTTATCTCGTATAATCATAATATAATAATGTTAGTTTGGTCCCTATTTCGGACTCGAACCGACGACCTTCCCTAACATATGTGAATATATAGTAATACGAATATTACATCAATGCATACGAATTACAGGACGCTCTAGCCACTGAGCTACTAGGGACTTGCTAGCAATTTAGGCTGCTAGCTTAGCCTTTTTCATTTGATAAATCTTAGCTGTACTCTTTCGAGCAAAACCTCGATTTTTCTTTCTGCTGTGTTTTTTATCAGCATCAAGCATGTAGTTCTCCTGCACTTTATAAGTACGGACATACGTTTCTTTAAACGCTACAAGGGAAGCTTTGTGCTTAGCCTTGTCTTCTTTACTCTGTTTAGCAGATGCTATTTCAGCTCGTTTCATATGAATAATCATCATATTAAACTTAGCCTGAGCAGTTGTTAACTTATTATCCTTATTGAATTGAGGATAATTAGGAGTTTGCAACTTAAAATGTTCTTTTCTAGCTTCTGCTAGTGCTTTTAAGTGAGCTTTTCTTTTAGCTCTCTTCTTCTGTAATTTAGGATCATCCCACATCGGACATGTGTTCTCTCCCTTTACGTTAGGTTTTCTTCCTGAGATAGCTCTTGCAGCTTTTTTATAAGCATTCTTTGCTTTTACTATAGCTTCTATTTGTTCTTTTGTCTTCATATCTTGATAATGTTAAAAGTTAAACCTATGCTGCTAACAGCGTTGTCTTAGGATAGTAGATAATAGCATTATCTTTACTATCTTTTAGTCGTACTCCAGTAAACGAAGTATCATTTTTGTACTTCTTAATTACTGTAGCTGCTTTCTTTTTTGCATCTTCTCGGCTATTAGCTTTGAAGTAGTCAGTTTGGAAATCATAATCCTTCATAGGATTATCGTCTGAACGGCGCTGAATCGTACAAGTGAATTGGCGCTCTTCTTCTTTTTCTTTCACGGACAGATCTGCAGCCGTGTAACTTGGCTGTACATGTCTCTTAATAAAATCTAGAACCTTATCCTTGTGAGTTACTTCGGATATGTGTTTTCTAGATTCTAACAGTTCTTTTTTATGCTTTTTCTTAGCATTTATACGAGCTTTAATGTCTTCATCTGTTAACATAAGCGGTTTTGGTTGAACAAACAAGTTGTTTTTTACAGCACGAGTGAATTTCTTCTTCTCTGCTCTAGTATACTTAACTGTAGGATCATATCCTACTTTCTCAAGTATCTGTTTAATTCGTTCTTTCTTGGCTATCTTAGCGGCTTTGTTATCTTCCATAGCCTTCTTTGCTACATCAGTCAAATGATTAGCTTGATGTACTTTCTTGCTGTTACTGATGAAACCTATTACTTTCCCATCTTTATCGTATTTAATATACTTTGATGGACCCAGTTCAACTTTAGTAAGGTATTCTACCTTTTTCGATCTACGAAGTTTACTTTTGTTGGTGGTTGATAATTTAACTCCTGTTCGTTTTCCTTTTTTATTTGCTAATATCTTTTTCATTTTGATAATTTTAAAAGTTATTTACTTGCTAAAACCTTTTATAACTTGTTTAGTTTCAGCGTTTGTATTCTCTGTATAATATATGACTAGATTCTTATCTTCATAAGTTATCTGTACTAATTCTCCAGAGGAGTAAGCACTTGCTATAGCTTTATTTACTCGCTTTTCGTAGTGCTTACTAGTCTCTAGAAAATGTTTCCTTAGAAATACTGCATTCCTTTTTATCATGCTACTAATGCTAACGGAGCAGATTCAATATCTAACTCTGCTTTATCATTAAACTCTTCAAGATCCTTGTTGAGTTTGTTTATTTCTAATTGAATTTTGTTCTTAATAGTGTTAAGATAAGCTGATGTCAGCTCTTCTGTAACCTTTAAGTTCTTTTTACCTTTTGCTCGTTTGATTTTCGGATCAATTGTACGAATCTTATTGAGATGGAACAACTGCTCTGTCTTCTCACTTAGAGCAAAGATAGTGTAGTAATTATTATCTACTGGAAGATCTGAGAACTTCTTGTAACCCATGTTAATACACTGTAGATACAGCTTCATTAACAAACGTTCCTCTGACATCTCAGAGATCTTTGTAAGCATTACTTTTAAGTCAAAGTTGCGCTTAGCCTCTGTAGAGATTACATTCTCATTTTTAATGATATTCCAGTATTTAGTAATTTCCTTACTTAACTCGTCACGACGAGTTTTTGCATATTTAGATGTAATTGATTTCATATTCAAGTGATTTGTTTTTTAAATTAATACTTGACCGAAATACATCTACCAGTTTGTGGTATGTAGTGGAATCAAACCACTGTCTCCTTAAAGGCAATTCTATCACTAAACTAACATACCGAATATAGAAACTGCCCATCCAGCAGCCTCTATTATAATAGTACCCGTCCAGTACTATAAAGAATAGAAGAGTTGTATCCAATCCAACACAACTAATTTCTTATTATTTTGTTTTTGACTTGACCCACAACATTTGCTATGCGTCCGCCACCTAAGTCAATACCAAGAGTTGCTAATAGAGGTCCCTCTATAGTAATCTCTTCTTTGGTACGATGTCCATTCTCTTTAGCATACTTCTGTATAGCTTCCTGATTAATATATTTTGAGTGTAAAGCCCCGTCCGAACAATTCCTCATGCTATCAAACAAGATATCTACTACACAGTCGTAGTCCTTTTTCTTTATAGCTTCATCTAAAATACTTTTAGTAATTCCATCAAAAGCTAATTCATTACGAGTTCCATGAGAACCTGTAATAACATCTGCTACACGTAAAGCGACGTCTACAATGCTTACCAGTTCATAATCATTGCAACATCTCTGCCACCATAAAGGTCCTTTTCCACAGTAAAAGATGACCGTTCCATCCTCCCTTACTTGTAGTTTTTTACCTGTTTTTCTTCCACTTCCATCCTGAAAGGATATCTTTGAAAGGATTGCTGGTTCGCAACTAATAAGTATTCGCAGAAGTTCTACCCGTACAGGGTCAATTCTGCACGTAGCCATACTTATTGTTGTTCGATGTTAATATTAAGGTTTACTTCCTCGCTATTCTGCGGTTCTACACCACACTGGCGAGCATACTCAACCTGCATGCGTTCCTGCTCTTCCTGCATGCTCCGAACAGTACCACTAAGTTTAGTATACTTACGGGCAAGCTCTTCGTAGAACGTGCATACACTTGTGTTATGAAGTGCTAGCAATTCATTGAGCATCGGCAATTCTTCAGCTGAGAAGAAGATAGGCTTACCACCTTTCTTTCCAATCCGGCTAATACAATCAGCGATTGTATCACGAGTTGCCTTAGCAAGCTGGGGCGGAACAAGGTTAAATACTAAATTCGGATCGTTACTTTCCGGATTTAGCATGATCTTCGGTTCACCGTCAAAATCTTTCGGTAAGAACTTCAAACCGGTAATGTCGATAGGTTTAATCAAGAATACGGTTACTTCTTTCCGTAACGTATTCTTATCATTAAGTACATCTTCTTTGTACTTAAGATCCGGATTTGTACCTACGATAGTATAGATCTGTTCTGAGAAGAAACGACCATACTGTTTTGCTACAGCCCGATAACGAGCAAGAATCTGAGAAGCAATATTAGCTTCAGGGTTTGTCTGAGCACTATTTGTGCTAGCAGTTACTTGTACTTCCATAAAAATGTTTCCTTTCTGAGTCCGTACTTGATATACCAATACGAACCATTTTTATACTCTTGGTTAATAATTAATTTTAAGCTCTCCACCTTTCGATTATTTAATAGCACTACAGTAATGGTAGTGGTGAATTCAATCACATAATCTACTCAGCATAAAAAATAATAAATGTTAATTTATTTGAAAATATCTGATAATGATAAGATCTCTGATAATTTTCTGTTAAATATCGTTTTAACGTCCCGTTTCGACGGTTAAGATTCAACTCCTTCGATGCTTAACGCACCTCTCACCGTTATTTCATATCGCGATTAGTTGCAACATGAAAGACTTTATCATCAGTTCACGATGAACCTACTTAGTATTTCCGGATTTATCGAAATTCATTGAATTACGGTCGTTTATCTAACGTTACCAACTCACAAGCTCATTACCTATAGTATGACCCACTTGTACCTCTCGGATTTCTTATTTATACTGCTCGAACACGAGGATTTCCACCTCTCATCGTCTCCTTGCTTGCTTAGCTGCTATTGCTACTAAGTGTACTCTCCCTTAAATCTACCGAGACAGGGTGATTGGAGGCAGGTCATTAACGAATCAGCGTTCTCTTTACATATATACTTGCGATATATACTTTATGAGTTTCTAATGTCAGCGATGACGGTTGGCAGTCTGGGGTGACTTGTACTCCATGCAGTCTATCTTACAACTGATAATTTGCCACTTCTGTACTATCATTGAACTTCCCAAGTTCATATATTAGGTTATCAGCCTAATACGAGATTAAACAATTGAAAACACATTTTACCATTAGCTGGTTTTCTTCAGCTTTTACTGTTTCAGATTAAGAATATATCTGTCATCACATCTATATTCACTACCTTCTGGTTGTAGGATTCCAACCCTACAGCAGCTGTATTCTTACTTTAGTAAACTTAGTTTAAAGTACTTCTACTATATAGTTATTACTTCTCTTCAACTCAGGAGTGAGGCGATGCTTGTAATTAACCAGTCTTTACATATCTTGAAAAACATAAGCTCTGCTGTTTTTTAGTAGGAGTTCCTAGCGTCTCCTTAAAATCATTTTATATCATAATCATACTTGCTAAAGGTATGTGATAACTAGAATCAGGGTTATCGCGCCCTCAAAACCGCTTAGACACTCTGGGTCTATTCATTCCTCATTCAATTATACTCACACGAACAAATAAGCACGTGAGTCACCTTAGACTTGAAAGACGGTATCAATCTCATATACCTCATCCCTTATACGTAAGTTCTTTTGCGGCACGCTAGTTACGGTAGCGCACAGGATTGGCTCCTGCTCCCTGGTAATCAGTCTATTTTTTCACCACAGTTTAGCATGGTTACTTAGGATCATTGCATGTCCAGCCTTCATATCCTTACTTTGTATAAGTATGTACCATAACACGGTTATCCTTACATTAGTATCAGTTATTTACTCCCTTTATATTACGAACCAATTATCGTAAAAACACTAGAGTTAGCCTATTTTTCCAATCAGGACGCATAGTTGCGCTTTTGTATGAAGCGAGGTTGGAACCCGCTTGTTGCGTTAGTCAGCCTTAATATTGTTCAACAATCCTTTTCCAAGGGATTGTTCAAGAACACTTTGTTCTTGTCTCAGCATCGTGTTTATATTCCTTTTTGAGTCACATCTTGATGGTGCATACGAATATAGGGATTTCGTTCCCTTTGAGCTGTTTGTAATTCAGTGTGTCTTCTCTTAAATTACGAGTCTTTAATTAATCAAATCACCAATCGGTTCTCATTATCATAATCTTATTTGAAGGTTGCTCACTCTCACCTCCTCTTACACAGGTTTCACGTGTGTAAGCTAACATCTTACCTTTTGTTATCTCAACTGTTTTAGCAGTATACATATTCTCAGATCATGTACTTTTCGGACCATGTGTAAATGAACACAAGCTTCCTGACACAGTGCGCATTGTCTTATTTTAGACACCGCTTGCCTTCTGTCGGAGTGATTTACGCTATAGTTTTACTCCTCTCGAACTATGACATAATTATAGTGTTTATAAAGCGGCTATTGTCATTAACTTTTTTCCGCTGAGGATTTATCTTCTCCTACATCTAGTGTCTCTGGTTTTACTGGGAAAATTTTTCCAGATGATAGGTTAATATTTGCAACTACTTTCCCACCACGGCATATATCAACTATGCCATCAGTTACATCTCTACTACAGATGTAATCAATTGGATCCATTTTACCCGGATCAAAGCCATCCAAGCACTTACATAGATACCCTACAGACGAACGTAGGTACTGCTCTAAGTATAAGGTGTTATCTATACTTTGTTTTGTCTTAACTTCAAGAGTGTTACTTGATTCTCCCTGAATAATGAAATACTCAGTTTGAACTATAACTTGATTTAACTCGCGTCTAGCATTCTTAAAGTTACGAATTATTCGAGATAATCTTATCATCGAATTAAGTGTAGAAATATTCTTATTCTTCATTGTTAGAATCTTTAGTAAAAGGCGAAAGTGGCTTTACATCCTCTGGTAAGTTAGCTATACTACTTACTTTTGGAAATCCTGTATTTACTTCTTTTACTTTAGTTCTCCACTTAACAACTGGTTTAACTTCACCTGTTGTTGTTACATTGACGACTGCGTCTGTTGTTCCTTTTATGGATACTTCCTGAGTGTTTACATCGACAGCGATATTAATTGTGTCGATACTCACAGACGATTTCTCTTTAATTTGAGGCTTTGTCATAGACATTAGCTCCAAATATGAGGGAATCACAGGCTGTGCCTGTACTTTTTCAGTTGTACCTATTAGATTCCAGCCAACAAAAATACTGGCGAAGAACACTACTAGAACTGATAAAACTCTACTAGTCATATTGATTATGATTTAATTAGAGTGAAAGATTCTTCTCCATGTGAGAATACGCTTCCACGCACTAAGAATCCACAGCGTTAATTTTTTTTTTCAGCTGGTTTCTCCTCTTCTGCGGGTTTCTGTTCAGTAACAGGATATTCGCCGGATACGACGATATCTTTAGCTACTTCGTATTCTGCCAGACGGTCCATAGGATCACGATACAAGTTAATAACTTGACCGATAACCATACGAAGTTGATCATCTGTAGGCGTAGTCTTTTCCGGGAAGAAATTCATACGTACATTCTGAATGATCTTAGTAGCATTTTTCTTTGCTTCTTCAAGATCTATCTTCTTCTTTGGATCTTCGTCCGAAGAGATTATTATGTGATAATCATGGAGTACCTTAGTAATGTAGTCATTACCAAGATTGTTGACAAGAGCTTGTAAAGCTTTGTCCTCAGTTACCTTCAACTCTGGATTTTCTTTTTGTTTCAAGCGGAAACGCTCCTGAATAAGAGCTTTTGCAGCTTGCATAACCTGCTCATCATTCCAGCCCATAGGCTTCATATGAGTGCGCAGTAACGAGTGTGCTACGATAGGAGACTGGTGCTGAGCAGTATACATGTATACAGCTTTACCTAATCCATTGAACAAACCGCTAGGTTCGATAATGGAAAAGATTTCAGTAATCCAATCGAATACTCCACGATCGTCTAATTCAAGACGTTTGTCAGCATTCTGTTCCTTCGTAATACGGAGATTGCGATACCACTCTACAGTGTTCACAAGGTTCACAGCAATATTACGATCCTTACGAATCAAATATTCAAGAGCAGCCTTTATCTGTTCGTCAGTTGAAATCTTCTCGATATCCAACTCAGGAATTTCAGGAGCTGCACCTCCCATATTTGCAGTATGCTTATCTTTCAGTTCATCAGGAGCTTCTGCTTTACTGAAATCAATAGCAAGCTGTTGTTCACCATTAGGACCTTCAATAGCTTTCGGAGCTGCTAATTTGATGCCCATCATTTCAGCTACTTCGTTGAGCGGAATGATCTGATCCGGAGAAATCTGAACAATGAACTCACCACGATCGGTACGTTCAATGAACTCATTCTTAACTTCAACCATTGCCAACAACCATACAGCATCAATTGCTTGCGCTGTCTGAATATACTTTTCAGGATATTGTTCTTTGAACTCTTTGTTGTTGATAAAGCGCTGATAGCCATAGTTAACCAACATGGCTTTAGCATCTGTGGAAGACTGACTGTTCTTTGCAGTACCGTCAATTGGTACACCTAATTGTTTACCAAGAGCCGTAGCATCAACTTCTTCTGCTATTACTGTAGGAACTTTGCTTTTAGCCTTCGGCTTAGCTTGTTCAGCACCTTTCTGGGCGGGCTGCTTGTTAGGAGCTTTAGCCTCAGCTTTAGGTTCCTGCTTCTTTTCCTCCTTTTTAGGAGCTGGAGCTGGAGCCTTAGGAGCTTCTTCCTTCTTAGCGGTTGCTGCCGGAGCAGCTACTTGAGGAGCATTAGCTTTCTCCTCCTTCTTGTTCTCAACTTTGGTTTCAACCTTAGTAGATTCTTTAGCAGCAATTTTTGCTGCATCTGCTGCAGCTTTCTTAGCTGCGTTCTTTTTAGATGACATTTTGATAATGTTTTTAAGTGTTAATAAATAAAATTGTTTCTCTTTTTTAGTATAGAAGAATTAACTATCGTCTTCTATATCTGGCGAGTCTCGTCCCTTAGTAGTATGACTATTAACTAGTACTCCTTTGAATAATGGATAGTGTGAATTGTAACTCACAACCTCAGGATGACCAACGGTAGGACCTTCTGTCACTGTCGCTACAAATTGTGTGCAATCCATACTTCCTTCATTGAAGGTACTAATTAACTGAGTATAAGAAGTAAGCTCGCTATTGCTAGACTTAGTTACTTCTTTACTCAGCATACCTACTAATAGACCAGCCAGAATGAAGGATATGTATATCCACCACATTCTAGTACTACGGAATATCCGTGTACAGATAAAGGATCCTAAAAGGATCACTAAAATCCAAGCTGCTGTCATAATTAGTAAATTTTAATTAGTTAATAATTGTTTTAATTTATCTCGTGCTCTATTGAGCCGAGATTTAACTTGTGACTCTGTGAGTCCAAGTTGTTCAGATATCTGTTTGTAAGACAGATTCTGTATCGAACGTAGTTCAATAATATTCCTATACTTAAAGCGTAAGCGTGACAAGGCACTATCTAGCATCGAACGGGTTTCATCGAAGATATAATCTTCTTCAGGAGAGCAACCTGCAGTGTCACTCAACTGGAAACAACTGTCACTGTCGTCAATCCAATAGTTCGCGCTTTCTTTCTTTGTTCTACGAATATAATCAATACTACTATTGATAGCTATAGTCTTTAGCCACATCTCAAATGATATATTTGTTACGTAGCTATCTAACTTGCTAAAAGCTTTAACAAAAGTAATAGACAATAAATCATCTGCTGCATCTTTATTGTTAACAATACGATATATTGTTACATAAATAATCTGCTTATACTTTTCATAAAGCTTAGTAAAGGCAAGCTGGTTGCCTTCTTTTGCCTGTTTGATCAGTTCGGAAATCTGTTGTTTTTCTAAATCTGTCATAATTACGGGCTTTAAATAGTGAGTATGGAGCCGATCAAAGCTCCATACCCTTAAAATGGTAAACCAAGTATCCATTTAGCATGCCATTCCTCCCAATCTCTTGAGAATTCTTTATAAGTATCCCAGATACATTCCATGAATCTTATCTTCAACTCAAATGAAACTTTATTTGCATCTAACTTGTTGATCATACCACATATGATTCGTACTCTAACATCTAGTGTTGTCTTAGAATCTTTTCTAATTCTTTGAAGGATGTTAGTATCGAACCAATATATTATGTGGTTTACTGGTTTAGCATCTTTGAAATTTGTTATTTTTCGCTCATTATAAGCTATTTTAACAAAGATATTCCAGTCTGGATTCCAGTTATACGAGCTATAAAGTTTCCCAGTTGTAGAATATACATGATTAGTTAGGCAGTATATATCACTATATACTTTCTTAGTTACCATTGTCTTTTACATTGTTTTGCTATCTGCATTACTACAATGTGAGCTTGAGCAAGAGACCAACCAGTGTTCTCAATGATATAAAGCTTAGTAGCATTAATACCTCTACCAGCGATAGAGATATCTTCAAGATAGCGATTTGTGAAATCTTTTAACTGATCATCAGTTATATCAGGTTTCTTACTACCGCGTACACTTTTCTTGTAAGGCGGTAACTTACACATATCAGAGTATTCAAACTCTTTAAATATGCATAAATCAGGATTATGTAGTACAGTTTGGATTTCATATGAATCCTCTTCTACTACTCTGAACTGACCTCTTTGAATGACGTCGTTCATTACTAATGCTCTTGGTATTCTTAACACAGGAGCTTCACCTACAACATTTGCAAGTAATTCGAAACTATCAGTATAAATATGATAGATTCCCGGACGATTTAGTTTCATAACTATGATTTTTTATTGATTTCATTACTAAAGTTGTTTTGAATAACTTCTAATAAACTCGATAGAGATAAATGAGGAAATTTCTCATTCAATGACATAGCTGCTTCCATGTCTGTTCTACTGTTATTAATCATCTTAATAACTTCTTTCTGTTCTGTTTTAGATTCGAAAGAAAACCATTTCTTTATCTGCATGTTTCTTCATAATTTTTAATTGCATCATCCAGTTTTCGCCATTTGTCCATGTCTAAATTTGTAGCTTCTACAAGATAATAGATAGAACATGTGCGTCTAAAGACTCCTCGAATATACATCATACCTTCACGATAATGATATTTATTCTTGTACTGTCTTGGAACATTAGCATGAAGTCTGTTAATTAACTCAGTCTTCATTTTCATTTCAGTTGCAGCTTTCTCCCATGATTCTGGTAGATTCTGCCGAATAAAGTTCATTAATCCCATTCCAAATTAATTTATTGATTAAACTTAATTTAATTGTAGTAAGTGGGGATTCGAACCCCTACAGTCCTGAGTCACTTACTCCCGCTTTCTACGACATTAGCTTAGCCGTTCAGACTCATTACGCTACTAAGCGTGTGTAGTCTGTCACATAACTTGTATTGCCAGTTATTCGCATTATTGACCTATTCTATCTCTCATTGTCGCAGTCAAAACTAGTTCATCCCCTTATTATACTATGTAGTGGAGATGCGCGGCACTGCCCCGCGGTCCTAACGACTGATTAATAGACCTAACAGTCAATTGTGAGTAGATAGGCGACCAAACCTATCTACCCTGTGGTCTTTAATTATTGTTTTTTAAATAATGCCTTGATAGCTGATCTAGAGGTATAGTCTCTTCTGATTCCCCACCAGATAACTATACGGTACAGAGTCAGTATCTCTACTGCTCAACACTACTCTAATTGCCGACTTGATATCATGAAAATGCTATTGCATAATATACTCGTCTGAGTATAGAATCTATACATCTATATTGCGCAATTTAAATATACATCTTCACGATCTTAGGCACATGATCAGTGGCACGTTGTCAAATGTCCTCTCTCCGGCATCGGTCAGTATTACTACTGCCTTACACTTGTTTGAGTCTACGTTAATTCGTAGAGTAGCTGCTTATTATCAGGGGCAAGCCCTCACCATACGCATTCATACCACTACAGCTTCACTATATAGTCAGTATCGCTACTGCTAAAGTATCATGCTTGGACTTTGCGTGGAAGTGTTATCTTCTCTCTAGAGTAAGATTACGCCAATTCCATTCCCAGTTGGCTTTCGGGTATTGTTCCGTCAGAGCATCAATCTGCTCTTTCTTCTTCGTGTCGGACTCTCCGATAAGCTTATCTGCGGTTCGTTTCTTTTCAGCGATTTCTTTGTGGAAGTCATCAATAGAGATGTCGCCGGAATTCAGTTTGTTGTCTAATTCAGTAATCTGTTTTGTGTAGTTAGTACTGATCTTCGCAACTTCGTTTGCGTGGCGCATGTTAATGCAGGTACGCTTACGAATGTACGAACTCATATTTACACAATCCATCAGACGCGCAGTGAGTTCTTCCTTGCGCTTCTCTGAAATTCGTTTCGCTGCTTCTTCAGCAATCTCTTTTGTTACTGTTGCGTCTTGTTTCAACACAGTGTCGATATTCTCCGCTGTGATTTCGCTTACTTTTACTTCTTCTTTTGCCATTTTGAAATAGTTTTAAGAGTTTGATACTTTATTTAATTAACACTAAATTATTTCTACAAAATCACACGATGTAAAGAAATGAGCTTTTGTATATAAGCAAGTAACTCTCATATAACCTAGTTTAAAGGTTAATGTTACATATTGATGTGTGTCATGTAAGTTTTGAGCTATTATTTCATCTAGTTTCCCAAAATAGGATATAGCTCTGACCCTTTCAGCAGTATTATCTGTAGGTTTGATCTTAACTACAGTCTTACCACAGTTCATGCTGCTCTTTTCTTTGCAAGATACTCCTTACGAAGACGTCTCTTGCGTTGTTTGCATGATTCACGTCCGCCTTCTTTAATAAGCTGACGATGTTCATAAGCTAAATACTTATGTACTCTTTCTTTGTTGAGAATACCTAAATATACAGCTTCTCTAGCTAAGTTTTCAGTTGCTCTCTTTTCTCTAGCTGCAACTATACTAGCTATACCTTGTTCTGTGAAACCTCTTCTTTGAAGTCTCTTAATCATTGCATTATATTTCATTTGATATGAATTTTAAAGTTAAAGAACTGTTCTATGTATTTGTACATCTTATTTCATAGATATCCCTCATCCTTCTCTCACTTTATCTATAGAGTTATAGATTGTCGTTGTATGACCGTTATGTTTGACACATATTAGGGCTCTGGAAGTATTTACAGTTCTTTTGGGTTGATTGGAATCCACCATACTAACAATTTAATTAGTAATATATAACAGCAGGCAGAGGCTCTGGCGGAACCTCTTTGCTTGGACTGTTCTTTGGTATCATTCTGAGTTTACACTCATGTTGACATACACTACAGTCAACGATATCGTTGCGTGTAGGACATAATTTTGTTGGTGTTTCTTTACCAGTTAAGTTTGAATCGCTCATGATCATCTCGATTGAACAAATGCTTGCACAATATAGGTTTACAAAGCTCTCCAAACATTTCTGCTTGAGCTTTATCCTTAAATTCTAAGGAAGTACCGACAATAGCAGTGGAAGAACCAAGCCCATAGTGAGAAAGCACAAAGAGCAACCCAGCAGATTCTTTACTTCTGTGATCAGTATACACCCATCCCCAAACAAAGTATCTTACTGTATCTTCATCAGCAAGATCTGGTTTCCAGTCTCCTCTGATTACTTTTGCGATTGTTTCTAACTTGATGAAATTCCTAGTTTCATCGCTCAGTTTGTAGCTCTTATAATTAGCTACAGGACTAATTTTTAGCAATTTGCAAGCATCCTCGTAAGGATGTTCTTTACTCAATTCTACCATTTTTTGATCTTTTATAAGGTTCCAGCTTCTTATGTTTAGGACGTTTTTTATATTCCGTCTTATTCTTAGTTTCCTTCTCCTTGTTTGCCATAACTAATAAAGTTTTATCAGTTTGTTGATAATTTTTAGATGATCACCTAAGTGCCTGAGATCATATTTATCTAATATCATCCCTATAGGAAGCGGCAAGTATTCAGTTTCTATCAGAAACTTAATTGCTGCCTTATGAGCTCTCAATTTATCATTTCTAGCAATTGCTATAGTAAGAAGCTCAGCAAAGTTTGGAGCTTCAGAAGAAATGATACTAAGATTGTTTCTTAGATCAACACAGAACTCTTGAACAATCTGATCAATCGGAATAATTTTCTTAGCCGGAGTAGCTCTTCCTACTAAGATTCCGGCAGTAATTATATCTCCTACTTCAGTATCATTAAGATACTTAATAGATGATTGTGATACTCCGTCCCCATTCACATTCTTTACTAAGGTTTTCAGTAAAGCATCTAGTGTCTTTTCATCTGAAGAAGCAAATTCTCCAGTAAAGGTAATGATAATTGCTTTCATAAATTATTGATTAATTATTTCTACTTTAATTTCGTATTCCTCTAGCTGTGCTAACATATAATCTGTAGCCATACTAGATTTAATGAGCACGTAGGGACAAAATTCTAACTTATCTCCTGCTTTCATCCTACATATTGGTTTTGCTTCAGATAAAGTAAAACCTAATATTTTGGTTAATGCTAGTAAATTAGCTAGAAAATGTTCTGTGTTTAAGGTAATAGATTTTAAATACCTTTGCGATTCCTTTTTCATTTTTTACATAATCTTAAATTGTTAGTTAATAATAATGATGACGCCTAGGGCACTCTAGGATAATTTAATAAGACGTGTAAGTGCCTACACGAATCCTACATCAAACGACTTTTCTAGATTGTTAATAAAGAAACCATTTGTTAATAATAAATCTAAGTCTTTTTTAAGTGTTAAAAATTTATTAGATTAGCTCTCTGTTTAAACACTGAACATATGTTCCTTAGAAGTTGCTAATTCCTAAGTGTGTACCTGATTTTAACGTCCGCACGATCGTAATATTTGCAATTATCAGTACTAATTAGAGCAATTGCCACCCTTCTTCTCCCGCTTAAAAATACTACTTACGCCCCACAGGTTTGTCATTTTCTGACGACGCCACATCTATTCTCACGAACTAATGTAGCTTGGCTGTAAATAAAGTTTAATCTTTACTTCTTTTTTACTTCATTAACGCTTTAATGAGTCTCTTGGATTCCTTGCAGAATCTACACTTAACATAGGTGTAATAACGTCTTTTTGTATAATTGCGCCATGTTGCACATCCTTGTATCTGGATTTGTTTGACTCATATATGTTAACAATGTCAGCAATAGACAATGATGTACCATGTGTCATCAAAATATCTACTAATATTACGTCTGATAAAGACAAAAATACACTGTCAACACGTTGACTTTCCTTCAAATCATTTCTGGCTTGAAGTACATCCTGTACAGTTAATACAGGTTCTACCTCTGTTTGAGGTTCTTGTGATACATTCTCCTTTTCAGGATTAATGCTCTCAGCTATTCGATCATGACCGAAATAGACTGATACTCCTACGAATATGGCTAATACCAATGCAAATAGGATACTCCAGAAGATAGTATTTCCTCTGTTTGGCTGACGATCAAGTTCTTCCATACTTTAGCCCTCCGTTTCTTCGTACAATGATTGAACAACTTTGATACTTTCAGCTACTTCGAATTCTTGGTCTTCAGTGCTTACTAATGTTGTATCGTCACTTACTACAGCATAACAGAATGATGTTGATGCAATGAGAATTTCTTCTCCTGTCTTTTTGTCATGTACAATAAAACTTTTCTTTTTCATTTTGATAATGTTTTAATTGTTAATAATTATTTAATAGTATCACCTACAAAGTATACATTCATATACAGATAATCTGCAACGTATGCTTTATATTCATCTCCAGTAACAGGATTTACTAAGTAGAATACATAATCTTTATCAGTTTCCTGATATTTATTTGTTAATATGTATCTCTTAAACCTCATTTGTAAATCTACAAAATTGTAGGGGTCCTTAGTATCTTCAGCAATTTGTTTATAGATTAATAGACTTAACCAACAAATAATTAAAATAGATACTACAATCATACTAATCCTATTAAGGATGTTGTGATTCTCTTTTACTTTGACTGTCATCTCTTCTTATTTCTCTCCACAGTGAAATGTAACCTACTATTACTACTAACACTATAGCAATACATGCAATAATTAGGAGTGCGTTAAAGATTGTAACTAAATTCAACATCCGAGCTCCGATGTCCTATTATATAATAGGCTGTTCTACATATTGTCTCTATGAGACGGAATTATCTCAAAATGACACTTATTGTTCAGTTAGTGTCAGACTGTCAAGTACCATTTCACTCTTTCTCTTGGTTGAGGTTATTCTCCTTACTTGCTTGGATTAGTTGCTACTAAGAGTTGCACACATAGCGAACCTAACTATGTCTCTACCACGTGGATTATAATACAGTTTAGATATCCTTAGCAGTGCATAGCGTATCTATATCTAATATTGTATTATTCTTTGACTCCGTATTCACCTACAGCAGTAGGACTTTTAGGACTTGTCACCTTCCTTGGTTACGTTAAAGAAAAGAGTTATAATAATATAGTATGTTAGCGCTACCTAACTATTTACAAGGACATACCTTACCTCTATTATTATAACTGTACGTGGTCAAACTTATCCATCTCGGACTTGTGGTTATTTGCATTTCGAAGATTATCTACTTTGCGACAAATCTGTTTTTATAGTGAATATTGTTTTTCTATTTTGAAACTACACTATCTTCACAGACCATGTAGTTATTACCTTTCTCTAGATTCAAGAAAGGAGGTCTTTCTACAACCATTATTATGGGTTCAAAAAGTTGTTAAAACTCTTAATCGCCACCGTCTTTCACGGCTTGCGTCAGATTTCCCTACCAAGCTCTTGCGAGTATTTATATAATGATAGCACTGATGATTAAGAGTTTATGTCATGATTACATTTATTGCATTTTACACCTAAAACTTATAATAAGGATTCTCTACTCTGGCGTTATGATTCTAGGAATCAAAGTTGTAGTAGCTAAGCATTTATAAGGATAGTCCTAAACTTATTATAAGAAACTGGTGCCCTCAATGTCTTGGGAAGTTATTGAGTTTTTGATATAATTGCCTGTCTATTCCAGGCTGCCACACGTACTCTACGTACAACTCATGCTTGTGAGGCACAAGTTGCAGAACGTTCCTTTAGCCGATTACCCACACACCCCTACGTACAATGGTGGAACGCAGCTTTCGCTACGATAATCAACGCTCATTTGCTTCCCTCTCTTAGGTCTCTGTCACTATGCAGTTCATAATTGCAAATAGGGCGGAATGGTCTTCTTTAAAAAAACCAGTTTTTCTGTCATAATGGAAAACTGGTAAACTATTTTGCTAAGACCTCGAGTTTTATTTGCGGGTTATGACTTATTTTGTTTCTATCTGAATTATGTAATTGTTTTGTTAAACAAAAAAAGAGGCTAGCCTTTCGGCTAGCTCTCTAATTACCAATTATCGCCTTGTTGCTGTTCTTTTGGTGCTGTGAACGTTGCTCCGTCTTTCTCATTGACTTTGATTACTTCATCGTCAGCTTTCTGAGGAGTTGTATCTTCCTTAATTGCAGTGCAATAAGCTCCAAACGCTCTTTGTCCTTGTTCAATAGGACTTTCTCCGACAGCAAATTGCTTAACTCCGTCTTCGTCAACGAATTGGCGGCAGAACACACGCAAGGTTGTGTAGATAATTGGGTTTCCATCTTTGTCTTTGACATAATCTCCGACTTTGATGTTTAATTCAGGGTGTGCACTCAAATGTTTCTTGTAAAACTTCTGAGCTGGTGTAAAATCACACCATACACCATAGATCGTGCGATACTTTTCAGGTATCTCCTGTGCAGTTTCGGCTTTTCCGCCTTTGTCTGTAGGAAGTAGGTCTTTGTATTTGTTTACAATGTTCTCAGAGAAACAAACAAATGACTGTGCATCAGCAAAAGGGTCATTTAAGTTTTCTAATTTACCTACTAGATAACGCTTTCCGGCGTTTTGTTTTCCGTCAGCTACTTTTCTGATTTCTGGATCATTAATGATAAAACGTGCCATAATACATGTATTTTAATTGGTGAATAATCAAGAAAGCTATATATTACTTGGTGAAGTAATAGTGAGGTCTTTTACAGTGTCTCTTAACTGGAGTGGTTTTTATACACTACCACATCTAAACGTAATCGTTATATAACGCTCACACGATATTGCGGGAAGAACTGTTCCTTTTCCTCCATTTTTTGGCAGTTGTGGATGACTTGCCCCTGTGCGCAGCTGGTGACAGTACCATGTACCTAGCTGTAGATACAGGATACTGTGTACCATATACTGCGTAGCGAACCCTATTGGTTTGCTGTGCGATTGGTGTTTGTTGTGGTTTGACTTGCTTCTGTAATTGGTGTTAATCTTTCTTTCTTGAGTAATAGACTATGATGCCTATCACAATAAAACCAAATACTATCTGTACGAACTTCCAAGTTGCATGGTCCATATTTATTTAAATTATGTTAATAATCGTTAATAAAAGGGAGCCCCGAAGGACTCCCAAGGCTATACTACCACAAATACAAGAATCTTGCAATGCGAATAGCTAACCCAGTGAAAGCTACACCTACTCCCCATCTCCACACTGTCAACCAAGCATGGAAATCGTATACTTCCCGTATCATCATAACAACAGGAGTCATACACATGATTAAAATACCAAGGCAGATCAGTGTGCTACCAGCATCTTTCAACCTTAACAGTTTTTCACTCTGTTTCATAATTAATTGAATTAAATGTTAATAAATGTAAGAGTACGCAACAGCTTTTATTTAGATAGCAGGACTTATTCGTCCTGCTTATCGTAGTAATGTAAGCTTCTAAACAATGCTCCTGTCAATATCATGATAAAAGCAACGAACATGGGCTTTACAGAGTCCATTTCCATAACACATTGACCAGCTAATAGAAAACCAATAGCAAGCAATATCAGACCAAATACTAAACAAAATGAGAATTTCATATCTTGATAATTTAAAGTGAATAATCAAAAGAGGCTTGGAAGGCACAATAATGCATAATCAGTGTTCTTGTTCTCAAATGCTACGATAGTAGCATGAGTTCACCTTCCAAGTTTTACTCCAATTAAAGGCAACAGGAGTTGAATTGCTCCTGTTAGCCATGTTACTCAAAGTCGAACCAAGAGTCTACATAGTCGTAGTCTTGCTCAGTAGGTTCGAAAATACAATCAGATAAGTTCATAATTATATAAATTAAAAGTTGAACATCCAATAATAGAAAACTGAGGCTTGAATTGCCTCAGTTATGCTGTAATAAGTAGTTGTGTATAATCATTGATACACCATAATGCAATTATATAAGACGCATAATCTGAATACATCTGATTTATTGCACAAACGTTAGCCCAAGCTAACTCACTGTTAAAATCGTTCATAATGAAAACTGTTTTGATTAATAATGACGGGGACTTTCCCCGATCTATGGGAGCCGGGGGTGACTTGGTATGCTGTTCCACACATTCACTTTTTCTCTCATAATTTTCATACCCCCTATCTAAATTTTGGTTACTAAAAAATTTTTATATATTTTTTTCTTAAATAATGTTAAATAATCACTGCTAAATAGCCCTAAACATTGTTAATAAGTGTTAACAAATAGGCAACCTAACCACACAAACAAGCGTTTATATGGGGGTAAGGGGGATATTACTACAAACTGTATATCTTAAGTAAGTAGTAATAATTATTTTTTATTAGTATATACTCTTACTTTAGATAATACAATTGAGATATGAAAAGAAAGATAGAAAAAGATTTAATGTTTATCATAGAGAGTGAAATAAGAACTGACCTATGTATCTTAGATAAAGTAGAAAGAGATGTAGAAGTTAATGTCTACTTAAGTAAGAACTTAATGGATAGACTACTTGAACAACGAGATATCAAAGCAGAATTAGTTCAACCTAGAGTGCTGAAATATAAAACAACTGATAATCTCCTAATAACACTTTATCAAGTAGATGCTTTTGATAATGATGAATATGATATAAGTTATGATATATGAAAAATATTAAATACAAATATACCAATACTAAAGCGCGTTCACCTTTTGGTGATTATTTAAACTTCAACATAGCAAGAGAATTAATGAGCAGTAATGATAAAGAGTTTATAGGATCAACTGATGACGGTTGGAGTAGTATATATAAGATTAATAACGTATATTACGTAAGTAGATCTAACGATATGGGTGAATATTATTTAACAGAAGTAGAATTAATAGATTAAGACTATGAAACAACAAGAACAAATGCCATTAGCATACTCTGGCAAATACATAGATTACAAATCAAAGACTTATTTTTTAGCACCAGAAAAATCACAGGGTGGTTGTATGGGCTGTGACTTACTAGGTGGAGGTATCTGTACTAAACAGTTAACAGACTACTGTAGACAAGGTTATATTCTTAAGAAAGTTAAACTATGAAGGCAATAATAATGGGTGACCACATAGTAACAATATCTGATACGCCTACTTGGGTAAAAGAAGTTGTTGAAAAATAGCCGGAGTGCACCTATAAAATAGGCATACTAAATTTAGCATGCCAAGTGGAACCAACTATTCCAATAGAAGAAGACTTTAATCCTTGGACAGATAGAGAATACGCATTATAAACAATATTATTATGACAATATACGATTCAGAATTAGCAGAGATAATCAAAAGCCAAACTCCAGTAGAGATCAATGGTTTATAGTATATAATAGAGCCTAATAGAGCAGGTAGTTGTGATGGCTGTGCATTTATGAACAGTGGTAAATGCCCACAAAGAGCAGTAACTTATTGTTGTTCAAATGGTGGAAATATACTAATAAAAGCAAACTAATTAAAGAATAATACGTTATTAGTAGAAACTAAGTTAAAAAAGAATATGGAAGATAAAGTATTAGAAACAGTAGTTAATGGTATTACTTGGAATATGTTAAAAGACGTACTAGTTAAACCATTAGCACCTATTATGGTTACTAAGGAATTTACAGAACAAATTCCTAATGGTAAAGTAGATGAAAATGGGTTTAATGAGTATGATACTCAAACAGAAACTAAAGAAGTAGAATCTGATTGGGCTACTGGTATTGTATTGAAAATCCCTACTAATATTACTGACCCACAATTTAAGGTTGGAGATACTATTGCTTATAATAAGAAGTTTGCAATGTATTTTGATCTAGTAAAAGATACTCAGCTGGTGAAACCTTATGATATTGTTGCCGTTAAGTAATATATATTTAAACATATTTCTAACCCTGCTGAAAGGCACTGAGAGCTCGACTTAGGTCGGGCTTTCTTTTTATATGTTAATTAATTGTTAACAAATGTTAAAAGCTATTAACTATTTTAACATGTCACGTTTATAGAGACATGGAACAATTAATAGTATTGAGTCTCTGTTCTTTTATGATGTGGTTAGCCATATGGGGACTTAATGATAAAAATAAGAAATGATATGTTAAAATATAAAGTAATTAAAGATTTCGGATCAGCCAGAAAGGGCGATGTGTTAGTAAATAGTGTTGAAGATCCTCAAGTATTTACTATGGAATGTAGCAATGGTGATATCGAAGGAGATAACTATTCATACAGATCAATGAGTATATCTGATGATATTGCAGATCTATACGTAGAGGAAGGATACTTAGAAGAAGTAGAAGACAACAAATCTACTAAAGTAGTAGAACTGATAGATGATTTAGTAAATCAGTACGATAAAGATTATAAAGAAGTAATGGGCAAATACTCAGAAGGCAAAGTTCCTCCTTGTGTTAAGTTGGAAGCTGAAACAGTGTACTATAACCTTACTAAAGTACTAAATAAAATTAAAGAGGAATTAATTAATGAATAAATTGGTTAAGGTAAAATGAATTTCATAAACGTTTATTAGAAGAACTGTGGAGTTTATAGGATAATAAATAAATATAATAATAACTGTTATATTGGAAGTTCAAATAATTTAAGATAGAGATATCGTTCTCATTTGAATAGGTTAACTAAGAATAAGAACAAATGTTCTATACTTCAAAGAGCTTTTAATAAATATGGTTAGGATAATTTCATTTTTCAAGTGATTCTATGCTGTGATTCTAAAGATAGACTCTACTATGAACAACAATTGATAGACGAATTAAAACCTAGATATAATGTATATATTCAAGTTAATGATAGTCCGCTAAGAACTATTCCAATGAGTAACATTACTAAAGAGAAATTACGAATGTCTCATCAAGGAATTAAGTTAACAGAACAGCACAAATCGAATATATCACAGGGTTTAAAAGGTCATAAAGTTAGTGATAAAACTAAACAAAAATAGAGTAGTGCTAGAAAAGGAATAAAATTCAAAGAAGAAACACTATATAAAATGTCAATTGCTAAGAAGGGTAAACCTTGGAGTGAGAATAGAAGATTAGCACAAAATAAAATAATAAAATGAATAAACTTGTAAAAACCGTATCTAGAACCGATTTATACAGAGAATTTCTAAATAGCCTTAATGGTATACTTAAGCTTACAGACAGGGAGTTAGAGTTGTTAACAACATTTATAGATATAGATGTCAATACACCAAAACTCCCTAATGTAAGGAAGAATGTAATAAGTACTGAGAATAGGAAGTATATTAAACGTACTTTAGGTATTACTCCTGATAATCTTAGTAGATACATAGCTAAGTTCAAACAGCAAGGCATATTAAGGGTAGGTAAAGCAGATGATGAAGTAATGGTCAGTAAAGCTTTGATACCTGAAATAATCGGTGATAGAGTACAAATCACAATAATATTAAAAGTTAATAAAGATGAAGATGAGGTCATTCCTGCTTGAGGCAGGATCTATAATAGCGTGGAAGAAGTATCCTTATATTAAGAAGTTATGGAGTAAGATTAGAGGCAAACAGTTACCATTTAATATGTTTACTATAGTAACTAATAGGACAGAACTACTTACTTCAGATTATATGAAGGATATAGAGATATATGAACCGATACGCAAATATAGTAAACAAGAGCAATCTAAGATAAGTGTACTTGCGAGTGACACATTATATAGCAGTGATTGGGTAGATGTAGCAGCATTAATAAATATAATTAGACCTAATACGTTAAATGGTCCTATTACATTAGCTACATGTAAATACTATAAGAAGGTTGAATGGCATGAGAAATTAGACGAGTATATATACTAAACTAAGTAATAAGTACAACTTACCGTATCAAGTGGTTGAAGTAATATGTAACAGCCCTTTCAAGTTTACTAATAAGGTAATAACAGAATTAGATCCTAAACCGGTTATGTTTGCTTACTTAGGAAAGTTCAAAATAAAGAAGAGATATGAAGAAGAAGCGAAAAATTGATATGTATGACCCACAGATATATCCTAGGAAGCTATGGGTAGCTGTAGGACCAGAAGAATTAGATGAACAATTTAAGTTCTACTTAACAGATAAATCTGGGGTAATAGAAAACATAGACGAAGAGTTTGAGCAAGAAGGTATAGCAATGAGTACATACTCAGTATGTAGAAAATCAGACGGATTGTATGGGTGTTTAGTATATGCTCCTAACTTAGAAGTAATTACAGACGATGCAATACCACATGAAGCAGTACATGTAGCTGACTATATGTATGAAGAATTAGGTGTACATGCTGTAGAATCATACTCTCAAGGAAATGAAAATTATGCTTACTTGGTTGGTTGGGCTGCTGGTTGCATCAGTAAAACTATAATTAAAGAGAAACAGAATGATATCTGATCATATATTTCAATGCATGAAAGAAGATAGTAGTGATTACTATCCTACTTCAGGATATAGAATAATACCCGGAGTTAGAGAAGTGCCAATAGAGATAGCATATAAAACTCTTTATATATGTGATCTTATACATAAATATATAAATACACCGGATATTAAAATACTTAATAAATTAAAAGAAATGACACACGAAGAAAGCAAAAGTATGTGGGAACTGGAGAAAAAGAACTCTAGACCAGAATTGTTCACTAAACCAATGAAAAAGTTATATGATGTGGTTGAGAAATGTATTGAAAATGATATTATCAGATATGATGATTTCACAAGCGATATGATTGATGAACTTACTACAGTAATGGTAGAGAATGGTAAGAAAGAAGAAGAAACTACATTAGATAGAGCAGAACAAATTGATCAGATTTGCAATAATTTAACTAAAAAGTATGAACAGAAATATAGTACCAGAGAGTCTGGAGTAGGAACTACAGACGTATACACAGATAGTGTAGAAGTACAAGACACTGAAGAACTATGTGAATCCGAATGTGCCACTGTAGAGAGCACTAACGATAGTACAGAGATTGCATAAAGAAAAGTATTTAGGATATAAAATTGATTGAATTATGGTAAAGTATATAGCAACAAAGAGAGAAGGTGTTGTAATAGTAGCGAACTTCGAAGAACAAAAAGTAAGCAAGGCAACATATGGTAGTGGATATGATTATAGTTATACAGTAACTGAATCCGGTGAATGGATTGTAGATGGTGAAAAGTTATTTGATGTTAAAGAAGGAGACGTCGTACTTAAGATGTACTCTGTTACAAATGATTGGGAAGAAAAAGAATATATTAAGTTAAGTTCTCCCGAATTGAAGGACTACTATCGTAGAAGAGATGAACACAATAAACGACGTGAACTTGAGAAACCATGTAACGATTGCATTTGTTGTGGAAAAGCTTAACGTATGGAAAAAGTACTAATAAATAAACGAGGAGAAGCGATATCATTTAACACTGAATCGAACTCTATTACTCCAATGATAGACGATACCACATGCAACTTATACTAGGCAGATAAAGATGGTCAAGTTGTTACTAATAATGAAGTTATTGACGTTAAAAAAGGAGAATTTATACTATACTGCAGATTATGGTAGAAAGATAAATATATAACAAAAACAGTAATTATATCTGATCCTACAACTACTTATGATTTGAACGAATGGTATAAAGAACTAAATAAACAGGATAATGAAACTATTTGATATAGTCGGTGGTAAAGTTGTAATTCATTCTGATGCCTTAGGTATCCCATGCTTTAAAAAGGTATGGGATGCCGATAAAGCAGATAAAGAACATGCTACTAAAGTAATTAGTTACATTGTACTTAAGAATAAATGGAATAGTCCTTATGTACTAAGTATGGATCCTGATAGCATTGAACCCAAGTTAAAAGAAGAACTATTCGATGACGTTAATTATGAATTATCTGCAGCAGAAGTAGCATGTGAAGAACAGTTTAAAGAATTCTGCAATACTCGTCTACTTAGGATGTTACAGAATATGAGACGTAAGCTTGACAGTTTCAGTGATTACTATGAAGAATCATTAGGTGAAGACTTAGATGAAAAGAAAATTGAGAAGTATCTAGCTGGATTCGAAAAAGTAAAAGGAGCGTATGTTACTTTAGATTTCTTAGAGAAAGCAGTGAAAACAGAAGAGCTTAGTACATCTAAGATTAAAGGTGATGCTAAAGTTAATCCTTATGAATTGACAAGATAATACATCAATTACAACTTAAATTAAACAACACGTTATAATAGATAAAATTGAACTAATATGAAAAAGCAGATTGATATTGTCATTGATATGACTAAAAGCGAAGAAGAGATTTGGGCACAGATTGATGAAGCATATAATACTCTGAGAGCATTAAATGTTAAGAAACCTAGTCTGTGGAAGAGAATCAAATCTTGGTTCTAAAAGTGAATCCGGGACACTATAACTCCCGGAATATATTGCCCTCTAATTTGTAATGGTAGCAAGGCTGGCTCTAACCCAGCAGGTGTGGGTTCGAATCCTACGGGGGCGACCAATAAGGAAGGTCAATTCACGATTTGGGTAATGTACAAGACAGCTGAGGCGTTGGCATTTTGTTTTGTAAACCTTCCTACGATATTAAAGGTACGTTTGCAGTAGCTGTGGGCAGTATCCGAACTCCTGAAAGATGGTAAGAATGACCCTCTACGTATCTTTAAACTTAGTGAAGTATGGCGCGCATACAACGTAACCTCCTAAGTCACTGACTATATAAGGAAGCTTATAGTTAACACAGCTCATGATGGACCTAATCGTAAGTAGGTGAGTTTGACAGAGTTCTCAGATAAACTGTAGTTTAACTAAACTTCGTATGAAAGGAATAGAACAAATTAGTAATAATAAATTCAAAGTACTGTATGGTCATACTATAATAGGTAATAAAGTAGGGTTTATTTATAGAACGATGGATCTGCAACAAATGAAAGAATATGCCGAAAATTGTAGAAAAGAAATCAGGTTTAATTCCACAAATAGATGAAGCTAATTCACATCATTACAGTAAGTTAACACTTAAAGATTTAGAAGAAGCTTTACTAGAATTATTTGGTAAAAAGTATGGAAAAAGCGAGAGGTAAAAATGTAATATTTTATATGGAGGATGAATTAGGAAGACCTATATTTATGGAAGATGAGAAGTTAAAAGCTATAAAAAAAGAACTATTCGCATTTACAAACTATAAATATTACACCTTTGAAGAATTAGTAAAAAATGACAGTAGACTTCAGTAAATAGATAAAAAACAGCAATAAGTTTAGATAGCCAGCCCTCAAGTTTTTGGAGACTGGCTCTTATTGTTAGTATCCCGCTGGTACGTCAGAGTACTTTAAATATTGGGATGAACAAATGGATAGATGTAAGTATGGTTATACTGCTGATGATGGAGATTTCATTAGTGGGTATAACTATTTTTATTTAAACTTCTGTCCTATTCAAAGAATTATCTATACTACGATTACTAACCCAGATGGATCTACAACTACTAAAAAGACACGCGATCTATAGTTTCCAGACTTCTACGATTATGACTATTACTTTTTTTTATCAGTAGAAGATGCAGAAGAGCAAGGTAAACATCTGTGTGCATTAAAGAGTAGACGTAAAGGTTACTCATATAAGAATGCAGCAATGGCGTGCCGTAATTACTATCTATTTGCAGGTAGCAAAACGTATATCTATGCTAGTAATAAGCAATACTTAACAGAAGACGGTATTCTTACTAAAGCATGGGACTATATGGACTTTATAGATAAGAATACAGCTTGGGGCAAGAAGAGATCTGTCAATACTCAGATGCGTAAACGTGCTGGTTTCTTTACTAAAGATGAATATGGTAATGAGATTGAGAGCGGTTATAAGTCAGAGATTATTGGTGTTACTCTGAAAGATAATCCTGATGTAGTTCGTGGTAAAGCTGGTAAACTTATTATATTCGAAGAGGCTGGTTCATTCTCTGAATTAGGTGCAGCATGGCAAATTGCTAGACCGTCTGTAGAACAGGATGGTATGGCGTTTGGTACTATGATTGCATTTGGTACTGGTGGTGATGAAGATAGCCACTTTGAAACACTAAAAGATATGTTCTATAATCCAGATGGTTATAACTGCTTAGGATTTAAGAATATATGGGATGAAACTCCCTCTGATAAACTGTGTGGATTCTTTATTCCTCAGTATACTAATATGGACTTCCGTGATGAGAATGGTAAACGTGTTTACATGGATGATGATGGTAATACATTATATAAGAAGTCTGTAGAGTATATATTAGCTGAACGTAGGAAAGTAATAGAGAATGCTACTAACTCAGTAGCAGTAGACCGTTATGTAGCTGAACACTGTATAACACCACAAGAAGCATGTTTGGAATTTGGAGGTAACATATTCCCTAAGAAAGAATTACAAGAACAATTAGCAAATATACGTATAAATAAACACTTAAGTAATCACAAATAGGTAGGGGATTTAATATGGGATGCTAATGGTTCTATCAAATGGGTACTGAAGAAAACAGGTGACATCACACATTACCCGTTGAAAAAAGACGATGACCCAACAGGATCTATAGTTATATGGGAACACCCTGTAAAGGATGCTCCTATTGGTTTATATATACTTGGGGTAGACCCATATGATCATGACTAGTCAGGTACTAATTCATTAGGCTCTACGTTCGTTTACAAGCGATTCTAGAGCTTTGAAAACTATTATGATATAATTGTTGCTGAATACACTGGACGCCCTGCAACAGCAGAAGAATACTATGAAAATCTACGTAAATTAGCAGTTTATTATAATGGTAGAATAATGTATGAAAATGAACGTAAAGGTTTATTTCCATACTTTACTGCTAAACATTGTGACTACTTACTTGCTGATCAACCTGACATTATATCTGATATTGTAGGTAATTCTAAAGTATAGAGAAAGAAAGGTTGCCATATGAATAAACAGATCAAGCAATGGGGTGAGGGCTTGATTAAAGACTGGTTAAACGATGAACAAGCACCCGGTAAAAAGAACCTACACAACATACTATCAGAGCCGCTATTAGAAGAACTTATAAGCTATAATGATACAGGAAACTTCGATAGAGTCATGGCGTTGATGCAGGTAATGATTTATAGAGAACAGCTCTATAATCTAAAGGTTAAAGAGAAGAAAAAAGAGAATAGAGATAGGGTACTATTTGATGGACCTATTTTTACTCAAGAGTGGTATCATGACGATGATATTACTAATGATAATATAGAAGCATATATGTTTTAACTATGAAAAATATCAATCAATTTCCTATACAGAAATTGCCAATGTCTAAGAAGACTCAAGACTGGAGAGAATCTTGTGTAGATTACATTATAGGTCACAGTCAAGGAGGTTCTAGAAATGGTAATACCAGAACTCGCAAGGAAGAGATGTAGACTTACTATGATCTTTACAATAGTATATACAATGAGAAAGATCTTAAGTATGTTACTAACCCATTTAAACAATAGGACGGTTTCCCTGCAATGGCTTAGGATTATAATATAATCAAGCCAAAGATAGACCTACTATTAGGTGAAGAAACCAAAAGACCTTTTAACTTTAAGGTAGTACGTACTAGTGAGATAGCAACTAGTGAGTTACAGGAAAAAGCTAAACAGATGTTGATGGACTATATTCAGGCTACCATCATGAGTAAACTAGGACCTGAAGAATAGGCTAGATACCAAGAAGCTTTGCAATCTGGTGAAATTATGCCACCAGAACAGATACAGAAATACATGAGTAAAGACTATAAGGATATTGCAGAGATTACTGCATATCATAGTCTTATGTACTTAAAGAATAAACTCAATATTAATCATGAGTTCTTTAAAGGTTGGAAGGATGCATTAGTAGGAGGTGAAGAAATCTACTACATTGGTATAGTAAATGGAGAACCGTGTCTAGAACGTATCAATCCTATTTACTTTGATTATGACACTGAAACATCAGATTTAGAGTTTATTCATGAAGCACAATGGTGTTGCTATGAAATGAATATGTCAGTAACTGAACTGTATGATAGACTGTATGATAAGATGACAGAGAAGCAGTTGAATGAGTTACTTGATATGATGAGTGATAGTGCTAAAGGAGGCATTAATCCTGAAGTAAGAAAAACATCATTAGATTATCCGCATATTAAAACTCATACTATCAATGGTTTTAGTTCTAATCCATTTGATGGTAGTGGAGATAATATCAAAGTATATCATGTATGTTGGAAGTCATTTAAGAAGATTGGATTTGTTACTATAATTGATCCAGAAACAGGTATGCCTGAAACATATGAAGTAGATGAGACATACAAGGAAACAGGTATGGAAATATCTGTTGAATGGAAGTGGATCATTGAAACATGGGAAGGATATAGAGCTGGAGAAGATCTCTATATAGGCATAGAACCTGTTGAATATCAATATGTATCATCTGATAATCCTAATGCACAAAGATTGCCTTATACTGGAGTAATATATAATAATACTAACAGTAGACCAAGATCTTTAGTAAGTATGATGAAACCATTACAGTATATGTATATTGTACTTTGGTATCGTCTTGAACTTGCAATGGCTAGAGATAAGGGTAAGGTAGTTAATATGGATATTACTTAGATACCTAAATCTATGAATATAGATGTATCCAAATGGATGCATTATCTATCTGCACTTGGTGTTAACTTTATTAACCCATATGAAGAAGGTTGGGATATACCGGGTAGAGAAGGTGGTAAACCATCACAGTTCAATCAAATAACGGCATTAGATCTTACTATGGCTAATACTATCAACCAGTATATTATGCTCATGGATAAGATTGAATCTATGTTATCTGAAATATCTGGAGTAAGTAAACAACGTGAAGGTTCAATATCATCTAATGAGTTAGTAGGTAATGTAGAAAGATCAGTACAGCAATCAGCTCATATTACTGAACCTTGGTTCTGGACACATAATCAAGTAAAGAGAGAGTGTTTGAATATGCTACTGAATACAGCCAAATGGGCTTGGAAAGACGGTAGTAAGACTCATCTGCAGTATATATTAGATGACGCTACTAGAGCATTCTTAACACTATCTGATAACTTCCCATATGAAGACTTTGATATATTTGTAGATGACTCTACTAAGAATCAACAGAATATTGAGTTCCTTAGAAGTCTTATTCAACCTGCTATGCAAAATGGAGCTAGTTTACTCGATGTAGTAGAAATCTTTACTAATGATAATACTACTATGATTAGAAACAAACTTGAAGAGATTGAGCAGAAACGCATGGAGCAACAACAGGCTATGGAAGAAGCTCAAGCTCAAAGAGAACAACAGATGATTCAGATGCAAAATGAAGTTAAAGAAGAAGAGTTAATGATTAAAGAAGCAGAGATGGATCTTAAGAAATATGAGATAGATTCTAACAATGCAACTAAGATTACAGTAGCTCAACTTAATGCTTATAGAGGTGCAGAAGATATGGACCAAAACGATAATGGAATTCCAGATCCAATGGAGATAGCAGCCCAAGCATTAGCTGAAAGAAAACAAGCATCTGAAGAAGCTTCTAAGCAATTCGAATTCAATGCTAAATTAAGAGAGCAGTAGATGAAGAAAGATATAGAAGAAAAGAAAGTAGCTTTAGAGAAACAGAAATTGCAATCTCAAAAGGAATTACAAAAGATGAAAGATGATGCAGCTTTAGAAAGAGAAAAACTGAAGGCTAAAACAGCATTAAAGAATAAAGTAGTAGGAGAGAAGTAATATGAAAGTAATACAGAATAAATTGATACCATTTAAAGGTTATAAATATATCAATCTATTTGGTTTGATATTTACTAGAGATAAATCTAAAATAAGTGCTAAAAGCTACAATCATGAAAAAATACATTTAAAACAAATGTAGGAAATGCTGTGGTTACCATATTACTTATGGTATGGCATAGAGTATTGCATAATTGGATTGTGTAGATTCTTTGATAAATAGAGTACTAAATATCATGATGTTAGCTTTGAAGAGGAAGCTTACAACAACGAAGAAAACTATACATATCCAGAGACTAGAAAACACTATTCTTGGTTAAAATATTGTAAAATTAGAAGTTATAAGGAGGATTAATTATGGCATGTAAAGGTGGAAAAAAGTCCAGCAAGGGCAAAGGTGGAAAGAAATAATTGAAAGATTATGGATGCAAATAACATATTAGAAGAACTACGGACACTCTATCCTGAAGATCTAAATAAAGATTACAACTGTTACTGGTGGTATACTCGTAACACAGATGGATCCGCTTTAACTTACTATCTATTACTAAGAGATAAATTCATGGAAGGAGAGTACTCAGCTTGTCTCAGAGCTCATTCTTCAGATCCAGAGAGTTTAGTAATGCTATTAAAGATGTATTTAGAAACATGTAAGTATTAATATGGACAGAGAAGCATTTAAATAGAGAATGCAGAGCTTAAAGTCTTACCGGGAGCAAAATCCCGGTAAAGGCTACTTAGATTGGAAAACTTCATTACCAGATAATTTGCAAGATGAGAGTAGCTATAATCTGTAGAGAGCATATGAACTTGGGTATGAACCAGAGTATGTTGAAGAAGATAGATCTTATCATTTACCAACTAGAGATCAAGAAACAGGAGAAATACTTAAGAAACCTTGGCATCCTACATTCTTAATAGGATTACAAGAAGATGCTAAATTAGGTTATTACCCATAGACCATAAATGGTGTTACATATACTACTACATGGGAAGGTAATGAAAATCCTATTTATAAGTATGCAGATGGCGGTGAAGTACCTCCAACCAATAAACCTACTATAATTGAACCTATACCATATAAAGGTAAACTTTATAGTGATAGATATGGTAGAAAGTATACTGAAGAACAAGTATATGATTACTATAATAATGGTACGGATGAGATTGATAGATTTACAGGTGGACCATTAGTTAGAGGTTTGAAACCATTATTGGATCTAGAGGATGCTGCTAACTTTACACCAGTAGGTGATGCAGTTGCTGCATATGATGTGTATGATGCTGTTAGTAATAGGGATTGGTCTGGAGCAGGTTTAGCTGCATTAGGGTTAGTTCCATTTGTACCTATGACTGTTAAACAGTTCAGACGTAATTATAAAGGTATAACTCCTAAAGTAAAATCTAAAGGAGGATATGGTTATAACTTTAATACTTCTGTAAATAAAAATATAACTAACAATTAGTTAGACAATATAGTTAATACCAGTGCGGAAGACTTGGCTAAACGTACTAAGGCGGTTAATTAGAGTTATAATGCCGCTGAGAGGTTGATGGATGATCCAGAATATATTACTAGAGCAAATTAGGTTAAAAGACAATTCGGAGATGATTATACTACAGCATATGCTGATATAATAGACGCATATAATAATGATCCTACAAAACTTCCCAAATTAGCTGAAATAAATGATAAGATAAGTTCTGCTACAGGTACTATGTATAAGGATCTAGATAGTGGTGAGTTTTATTATGGTATTAATCCTAAAAGAACCAAACTAGGGAATTATCTTACAGAACATGAGTGGAGTAATTATACCGATATGTTAAAAGCTGGAGATTTACCCAGTGCAGATGCAGGTAATAATATGTTCTATTAGATGAGCAAAGATATTATTAACGGAGTTGATAATAGAGATTGGTATTTTACTCAACCAACAGAACAGAAAGCTCATATGAATCAACTCAGAGAATATATGTTTAATAACGGTCACATCAGTAGAAGAGGGCAAGCAGTGTCTCCTAAAATGATGAAGAAGGTGATAGAAGAAGTGTCAAATATAGATTCTATGAGAGAAGTAGCTAGAGCTAGTAGACAGTTTAACAATATTAATAAATATACTAGATGGTTTAATTCTATTCCTTTGCTTGGTTTGGGTGCAGCAGCTGTATATAGAGGAGGAGAAGAATGAGAAAAATAATATTAGAAGACATTTATGCTTTAGATTTTCAATATTATATTGAAGCTGTTTTGAATCAATATGAATATGAGAAACAATTTGAGTATAAAGACGATGACTGGACAGATAATTATGTAGTAGACATTACCAATGACTAGTTAACATAGACAGAAAATTGTATACAATTTGATTCTAACAAACATTCAGATATATATCCAAATATTACTATACAACAAAAACAAGCTGCAGATAATATAAAGAAACTTTCAAAAGATAAATTAATCAATATTATAAACACTTTAATCATAGAAGGTTATGAATTAGTAGAAAAAGATGAGCGATCTGATAGACATGGCAATGATAATGCCACAGTATCCGATACCAAACTACAAGGACGGAGGGATACACATAAAGAAGAAGAATAGAGGGAAATTCAATGCTCTAAAGAAGAGAACAGGTAAAACTACAGAAGAACTTACTCATAGTAAGAACCCATTGACACGCAAGAGAGCTATCTTTGCTTAGAATGCTAGGAAATGGAAACATAAAGGAAGAAAGAAAAAATAATCTAATTATATATAATTATGGAAAAAGAAACATTAAACGGTTTCGAAATCTTTGAAGATTTCATGCCAGGGGGTAATGTATTTAAAACTGAAACAAGTACTGGCAAAGAGGATACTAAAAATGATATAGACGATAGTGCTTCGGAACCTTTGACAGACGAAGAACTGGAAAAATTACGTAAACCAGTAGAAGATAACGATGCAGATGATGACGATGATGATACTACTGAACCAGAACCTGCAAAGACTAAAAAAGGTAAGAAGGAAAAAGAAGTAACTGAACCTGATACTAAGAAAGAAGAAGATACAGATGATGATGACGATGATGCAGATACTGATGATACTACAGATAATAACACAGTAACTACATTCTTTGAAGCTATATCTGAAAAGATGGGTTGGGAATTAGGTGAAGATGATGAAGTACCTTCTACTCCGGAAGAACTTGTTGATTATTTTCAAGCAGTAATAGAAGAGAATTCAGTACCACAGTATGCAAGTGAAGAAGTTGAAGCTTTGGATAACTTTGTTAAAAATGGTGGAAATCTTAGAGATTACTTTGAAATTGAAGGTGAACTTGATCTTAATGAAATCAGTATTGAAGATGACGAAGTTAATCAGAAGTTGGTATTGAAAGAGTTCTTGAAAGAGAAAGGTTTTAGTACTAAACAAATAGATAAGAAATTAACCAAGTATGAAGATGCTGGTTTACTTGAAGATGAAGCTGAAGATGCTTTAGAAGCTCTTAAAGAGATTAAAGAGCAAAAGAAACAACAGCTATTGAAAGATCAAGAAAACCAAGCTAAGGCAGCTGCAAAGCGTCAACAGGAATACTTCCAGAACGTTGTCACTGAAATAAAAGGCATGGATAATATTCGTGGTATTAAAATACCTGAAAAAGATAAATAGGTATTACTTGAATATATATTTAAGCCTGACGCTGATGGCATGACAAAATTCCAAAAGGATTGGTCCAAAAGCGTAAAGAACTTACTTGAGTCTGCTTACTTTACTATGAAGGGAGACACGCTATTGAAGGCTGCTAAGAGCGAAGGTTCTACCAAAGCTATTAACAAATTTAAAGAAAGTCTAAATAGAACTGGAGTAAGTAGAAAGACTAAAAAACAAGAGATCTCGAATGATACTGATATCTGGAGTTCTGCTGCACGAATGCTACGTGCAAATTAATAATAACTAATTAAATTAAAATTACTAGTATTTTATGGATAATAATATTCTAAATAACTTAGTTTTATACAAAGGTAAATGGTTTTCAGACTTGATTGACACTGCTAAGATCAGTGCAGCTTCACAATAGAATCCATATCAGGTTGCTACCGTATTGTCTTATGTATTTGGTACTAAGGATAACGGTTACCAGACTTCTCTGGATATGCTCACTGGCGGTCTTGGTAATGTAATGACCATTGATCAGCCAAGCTGGGAATGGAGCGTAATGATTGATGCTGATAGAGCTGTAACAATTAGAGACGCAAAATGGAATGGTGCTGCTATTACTGATGATTCTACAGCTGGTTTGGGTAATACTCCTATCCTGTTGTGGTTGGAAGATAACTGGTTTGGACCTACTGCTATTCTGGAATTTGATAATAAAGATTTCCAAGTACGCGTATCAGGTGCACCTTATCAGGATGGCAACCTTTGGGTATACACTTGCTTTGTAGCAGATGGTAACCCTACATCTTACATCCCTTCTGAATATCTGAAAGCTGGATGTCAGGTATCTCGTCTTGCTTCTGCTGTAGAAGAATACAGTGAAGAAGGTGATATCCTGAACTATAATACTCATTTCAAAATGCGTAATTATCTGACGACAATTCGTATTAACTATGATATTACTGGTTCAGCATATTCAACAGTAATGGCAATCGCTCTGCAAGATCCTAAAACAGGTAAGAAATCATATCTGTGGGCTGACTATCAGGAATGGGTTGCAATGAGAGAGTGGTATAAGAGATGTGAAAGAATGCTGGTTTACATGAAAAACAATGTAAACAAAGATGGTTCTTGTAACTTGAAAGGTACTAACGGTCGTCCAGTATTTATTGGTGCTGGTCTGTTGGAACAGATTGCTCCATCTAATAGACGTTTCTATACTAGACTGAGTGCAGAACTGTTGGAAGACTTCTTGTTCGACCTGTCTTACAATGTACTTGGTACTAACGAACGTAAGTTTATTGCCTTGACTGGTGAAATGGGTATGAGAGAATTTGACAGAGTATTGAAAGAAAAGATGATCAATATGAATCTGATTGATACAGTATTTGTAACAGGTTCTGGCGATAGTCTTACTTTTGGTGGTCAGTTCAAGACTTACAAGATGACTAATGGTATCGAACTTACTCTGAAGTATTTCCCATTGTATGATGATACTACTTATAACCGTATGTTGCATCCTATCACACTGAAACCTCTGGAATCATATCGTATGACATTCCTTGATCTTGGTAGACGTGATGGTGAAGCTAACATTGTAAAAGTAGTTCGTAAAGACCGTGAGTTTGTAACTTGGTACACTGGTGGTGCTGTTGCTCCAACTGGTTATGCTAACTCAAAGAGTACTCTTAGATCTAATGGTAAGGATGGTTATACTGTATTCTTCCTTGGTGAAATGGGTATTATGTTGAGAGACCCAAGAGCTTGTGGCGAGCTCATAATGGAAAGTGAGTAACCATAATTAATTCAACTTTATTAGCAACTTTTTATGGAATCATACGTTACATATAATGTAAATTAAGTAATACATTATGAAAAGTAACGAAGTATATAAGATAACTAATAAGGTGACTAATAAAGTTTATATTGGTATAACCAATCAGGGTTCTGGTGCGAGATATCGCCATCACTGGTATGAGTCTCGCATCGGAGAACCTTCCCCAATTCATCGTTCTATGGCAAAATATGGTGAAGAAAATTTCACATTGGAAATAATAGATTTTGCAGATACATATGATGAATTAAAAGAAAAAGAAAAATACTGGATAAAACAGTACAATTCCACAGATAGAACCATTGGTTATAACCTTACAGAAGGTGGAGATGGAACTTTTGGAAAGAAACATTCTGAAGAAACTAAAGATAAAATCAGACAGAAAGCTATTGGTAGAAAACATTCCGAAGAAACAAAGAAGAGAATGTCTGAATCTAGAACAGGAATAGTGTCAGAAAAGAAAAAAAAGCATATAGAATCTATGATAGAACTTGGTAAAAAAAGAGTAATAGCAGAGTTCATAATAATAGATAATGAAACTAATCAAGAAATAGAATCCTGTAAAGAGTTTAATTCAATGAAAGAATGTGCTAAATACTTTAATATAAGTAAAGATACTGTTACTAAATATTGTAAATCCGGAGAGTATTGCAGAAAATGCAAAGCTTGTTTTTCTTATAAAGATAACTAACTGAACAATCTAATTAAAGATATTATGGAAGTAATCGTTAGAATAATTAAAGCCAACCCGTGGACTGGGCTCACAAAATGGTCCACATGTTATGACTATATTAGTTCATACTGGACCAGATCTGGTAACATTTATACTGGATTGACTGCAGAAGATGCAGAAAGATTAGAAAAAGAAATTGGTTTCGAACAAGGTAAACTATCACCCAATAGTTCATTTTGGGATACTTTTGCTGTTAAAGTTGGCAAAAAGGACACAATACTAGATACTGATAGACCTGAAGACGAACTAAAATATTTGTTCCTTAAAGGACATAAGAGAGTAGCAAACGGATTAAATAAGATCACACCGGCTACTGATTATGTAATGATTAATAGGGACAGTGAAGCTGAAGAAGCTAACAAGATCAACAAGATCAAACGTGAAGCATATAGAGAAATGGATAAGATGTCTATTGAAGATATGCGTAAATGTCTTAGACTTTATGGTATTAAATCTGATACTATGTCAAATGAACTGATTGAAGCTAAGTTGACAGAACAGATTGAAGAATCACCAAAGAAGTTTATTATGAAATGGGTAGAAAACCCTAATAAAGAAATTAACTTTGTGATTGAAGAAGCTATTGCTAAGAATATCATTAGAAAGAATAGAGCTCAATATTACTTTGGTACAGACCTTATTGGTAATGGTTTGGAAGACGTAATTGCTTATTTAAAGGATAAGAAGAATAATGATATCAAGATGGCTATTTTAAATGAAATCAAGTCCAAGTAATGAATAACCGTACTGCACATATTTAGTTTAAAGTTATCCTAGATAAGAATGCTCAGGGAGTTGCCTATGGTGGCTCACCTGCATTCTTACCTGAGGAAATAGATATCTTTCTTAATTAGGCTCAAAATGAGATAATTAGTAATAAGATAAGTGGGAACAATGTATTAAGACAGGGTTTCGAAGGATCTCTCCAAAGTATATCTGAACTGGATGCTTTAGTATGTACTGATGAGAACATCTTTGCTAATAATTCTACATATAATGAATTCGTAATAGATGATATTCATGATGGAGGTAGAAGAGTAACTATATTATCTGCAGTAATTATGTTTAAAGGTTCATCTACTAATTGTTTAATAGTAGATCATTAGAATGCTAACCTGTTTAAACAGACATACAACAATATACCTTGGGTTGAAGTACCTGTAGCTACATTAGAGGATAATAGAATGAAAATCTATGTAGATCCTGTAATGCAGATATCAGATAGTTTTAAACCATCAAGCAATAAGTATGCAGTTAATATTACTTATATAAAGAGACCTAAACAGTTTGATTACACACAGTTAGACGAAGAATTAGATCTACCTGAAGATGTAATGAATGAAGTTATCAATAGAGCTGTAGTAATAGCATTGGAAAATATTGAATCACCAAGAACATCTACTAAATTACAGTTAAACCAATTATCTGAATAATATGACTGAAAGACAATTCCAAATAGCATTTGAAAGATAGTTGAATAATATTATACCGGGTTATAATATTATGAGTAAGTTAAACTCAGACACTATATTCTACTATATAAATAGAGCTAAAGACGAATATGTTAAACAGTTATACAGAGCGTTTTAGCTTAATCAAGAATTGTCTGATAAGTTACGTACTCTAGTAAAGACAGATAAATATACTAGTTTTGATTTTAAAAAAGTAAATAACAGGTGGTCTACTAATTATCCTGAGAATTACTTATATACTTTAGGTGAATAGGTAAGCATCAATATATATAATGATAGATGTCCACAATTAGCTTCTAAATCTACAGATGTTATTGAAGCTACTATTGAAACAGTAGATAGAATATTAAGTAACAGCTTATCAGAGTATCATTTACATCACAATCAAGCTAGACCAGTTAGATTATATACAGACGGTAATATCGTGTTGATAACTGATGGAAACTATGGTATAGATGAATATCAGTTAACTTACTTAAGAAGTGCTAAAGATTTAGGTAATAATCTAACAGAAGAGTACACTGAAATGCCAGTTGATACTCACCAAGAAATTATAGATGCAGCAGTAATGATGTATATACAGCAAGCTGCTTCTATGCAATAGTCAGGTAAATCTGACAAAGACTAATGCGTTCATTGACGTGGAAATCTGAAATAAGGAAAGTAGAAGATGAACTAAGTTTACATGAGCGCGCATTTATGTTAAACTAAAAAATAAAATTTAAATTATGTTACAACACGTAGATATCGTATTGATCGGTAAAAATATCCCTGCATCATATACTACTGCTGATGCTTTAGCTGTAGGTGATGTTGCTTTGTTCGACCAGAATAGAGCTATCTTAAAAACTGCTGCTGAAGCTGCTAATGCTACTTCATTGTATGTAGGTGTAGCTCAGAATAAAGTTAATGTAACTATGCCTGATGGTTCAGTTGCTCAGAAAGCTAATATCAAATTTGGTAACGAAATCAAGAAAGACTCAAAACCTAGCGTTGTTATTGGCGAATATGTTGCTCCTGTTCAGGATAAAATTACTATTACTTTGACTGATGCAACTATCGTAGCTGGTCACAGATACGTTCTGAGAATGGTTTACAAAGATATGTATGAAGCTCCGGGTCAGTTTACTCATACTTATGAAGTATATGCTGCTAGCACGGATGCTTCTGCTTTAGCTGCTGCTATCGTTAAGAAGATCAACAAACACGCAAATCGTAGAATTAATGCTACAGTTGCTGGTGCTGTTATCACTCTGACTGCAATGGAAAAAGATGATAATGAAGGAGTTTACTCACTGTCTGAATATTCTACAGTAAGCATGGAAGCTAGTCTGTATGTTACTATTCCGGGAGCTATCCTTAGCAACTACCCTGAAGCTATTCCGGGAGCTACTATCAATAAAGTTGAAGGTACTCCGGGTAAGGGTTACTGGAAACAAGTAAGAGATACTGAAGTACGTTTCATGGGTTACCAAGGACATGTATTTACAGGTGCTTATCCTATTGTAGAACAGCCTAGAATGGTAGAAGAAGGTGCAGAATACAACTACATCACTATCGAAAATGACAATAAGTATCTTAGTAATGATAATCAGTATATCAAGACTACTCCTCTGACAACTGAGGTTTATGTTAAGAAAGCTGAAGGTTTCACAGATTCAATCGTTGCTAAAGGTATCGAAGCTTTCATCTCAGGAGAAGCTGCTTAATCGAATTAATTCAATCAATTATGAAGTGGGGCTGGTGGAGTATATCTCCCCGCTCCACTTTTTTATTTTAATATTATGAATAAAATATTTAATGTAACCATAAAGGATAATCTAATGGTATTCAGTGTGTATACTAATATATCTATAGTAAATACTAATGATATAGTATTATACATTGACGAATGCCATAATATAGGTAATATATATTGCGAGAATCCAGACAATCATGATTACGTGTTGAACTATAATAACGCTAGAATATCTTATAAAGAGATTGTACGTGAAGGCGAAGAGAAGGAAGTAACAACTATATATGCATATGAAATAACAGTTGAATCTGATGTATTAACAGAGTTTGATACTAATATGAAGTATATTAAGATGTTTGTTACTACTGAGTATTACGCTAATGACTATGTAGATGGTATATACTATGATCCTAATATTCTGTACAATGCAGAAATAAAGATGCTGCGTAAATATTGTCAGACGTGTTTGGATGATAGACAGATGTAGCTTCTAATGTTAATAGTGTTTAAGAGACAATTACTAGAATAGGCTATTGCTACTGCGCATAATAAGGAAGCACTATAGTTTTACTTGGATTTATGCAAATTGTTGAACGTTAATATTAATACTAAAACTGTTAACACAGGATGTAAAACATGTGTTAATGGAGTATGTAAATTGTGAGAATATGTGCACATGTGATGAATTAAAATAGTTCCTATATATTGCGTTAGACTATCATGGCAATATTGTAGTGATATCAGATTATGCTAAGTATCCCAATGCATTTGTGGATTCTAAGGATAATCAAATTACTTTTGATGCACCAGATGTTAAAGACTTTATTAAACCAGAAACAGAATTAATTTTTTAGAATGGAATATACGAAATTATTAGGTAAAGTTACACTTACATGTGACGGTAAACATGATTCTTCTAAATAGTATGATAGACTTTGTTTGGTCTATGATAACGATTATAAGTCTTTTATATCTATAAAGGAAGTACCTGTTAATATTAGCATTACCAATAAAGCATATTGGCAACCAGTAAGTGCAATATCAGCAGATGGTGAAGACATAATGGTTGATTATGACTTCAACCTTAAGTTTGCAGATAAAGAATATGTACCAAATCAATTTAGTGGTTTGGGTAGAAAGTTATTGCGCAAACGTATTGTTAATAATATTAATCTACTTCAACAGTCAGATATAAATAGGGCTGGTACTATTTATAGAATACAGTATGATTATAACCTACAAGGTCAAACAATACAGATGCCAGCTAACTGTGTATTGTTCTTTGATGGAGGTAGTATATCTAATGGTAGTATTATACTGAATAATACTTTAGTATTACCGCAGTGTTTAGACATTGCTAAGAATATTAAATGTAATATTAGTGGTACTTATCAAAATGGTCAGATATACTATGATTCTACTTAGGATAAACTCATGGCAGTAATAGGTCATAAGTTAGTAGACTTATCAGAGAAAGGATCAGGTAGTGGTGCTGTAAGTAATTATACTTGGATTAGATACGCTAATAACTCTAGTGGTCTTAATATGACTATGCAGCCTCAACCAGATACTACTCATATAGGTATTGCTGAGAATCAAGCTGTAGAAACTCCTAGTTCAAATCCTGTAGATTATACTTGGATACTATTCAAAGGACCACAAGGAGAACAAGGTAAACAAGGAGAAAGAGGTATACAAGGACCTCCGGGAGAGAAAGGTGATCCGGGTAAAGATGGTGTTGACGGTCAACCGGGAGAATCAATTAAACCAAATTGGAATACATGGGTATTCAAACAATCAGAATTACAACCAAGTAAACCTAACTTCTTTATACCTACTCCGGGAGCAGCAGGTATTGATGGTTGGTTTGATGGTCCGGGATCTACTGGTAGATGGTGGATGTCAATGGGGTTAGTAGATGGTAGTACAGACACTGTAGCTACTTGGACAGATCCAGTACAATGTACAGGTGAAGACGGTAAAACTAATAGTTACATGGACTTCAAGTACGCTAAGAGTGCTGCTGAAACTATACCACCTCCATTGGATAGAACTGTCAGATTACCAGAAGGATGGACAGATGAACCCCCTACGTTAGTCAAAGGTGAATTCATGTGGATGATCAATGCATTAATTGATGAAAATGGAGACCTTGTTGACAAATGGGTAGGTCCTATTAGAATTACAGGTGAATCAGGTCCTCAAGGAGAACCGGGAGAAGGTTTACCGGGAGTGTCATATAAGACTATATTTGCATATAAATCTAGTGAAGAAGAACCTGAGAAACCAGTCGGTGGATCATGGGACTCTGAAACTAATGAAGTAGTATATCCAGATGGATGGTAGGGTAATGACGAAAAACTAACACCACCAGTATGGATGTCTGATAGAACATTTACTTCTAATCCAGACATAGTAGAAGATTGGTCTGTTCCTATTAAGATATCTGGTGCAGATGGTAAGCCGGGTGAAGATGGAAAAGCTGATGAATTTATCTATATACGTACTGCAACAGCTGGTGATTTAGATAGACCTGATACTCCGCCTAGTGAACAAGTTGATGATTATGTACCTACAGAGTTAGGTTGGACTGATAATCCTAGAGGTGTAACAACTAATTATCAGGGAGAATGGGTTAGTACTAGAAGTAAGAGAAACGGTAAATGGAGTGTATTTAGTCAACCTGCCTTATGGTCTAAATGGGGAGAAAATGGTTAGGATGGAGATGGTATATAGTATATATTCTTTAGAACTGGAACAAATAATGATCCAGATAATCCTACTCCAAATAATACTAACTCTGATGCATATCAAGAAACAGGTGACTTCGAAGGAATAGAATATATTCCTGGAGGTGGTTGGTCTGATAATCCTCAAGGAGTAACTAAAGAACTTCCATACGAATGGGTATGTCAAAGAAAGTTCAGAGGGGGTAGATGGAGAGCATATACTGGACCATCACTGTGGGCTAAATATGGTAAAGACGGTCTTGATGGTTTAGGCAGCATAGTATTAGATTTAGATAATGAAATACAGTCTGTAGCTACAGATAGCTTAGGAAATGTAATTAGTGGATTACCACTAAAGACAACCTTAAGTATGTTCTACGGTACTGTACAATTGAATCTAAGTGCATTATCAGTACGTGCCCCAGAAGGAGTTGTAGCAACAGCTGATAGACAAACAGGAGTTATTACTGTTACTTCTATTGCTAATACTACAGATACCACAATACGTATACCTATTGATGCTAGTACAGTATATAACAATGAGTTAATGGAACGTACTACGTACCTTACTATTAACAAAATCAGACCCGGTGCAGATGGAGAAGATGCTATACTATATTCACTGATGCCTAGTGTAGATGCTATTCATGTAGATAAAAAAGGTGTATCAGACGTAACATTCATTAGTTGTGGTATTAAGAAGACTCAAGGTACTAATACTATAGAACTATCTCAATTACCTAATGGATATGCTTTTAAATACGTAATTGATGAAGACCTAGCTGAAAATTATACCATAGATCAAAATATATCTACTGCATCTATTAAGAAGAAAATAATCTTCATGCTTACTAATGGTGGTCAGTTAGTAGATAAAGAGACTATCTATAAGATTAGTGATGGTAAAGATGGAGTAGATGGTGTAGGTGGTTTAGTTACAGACTTTGATAATGATATGATTGCTGTAGCTTGTGACTCTGAAGGTAATGTAGTAAGTGGTTTACCAGTAACATCTACAGTAAGTATGTATTATGGCACTACTAAATTAACTCTATATGAAAATCCTACACTAGGAGAAGTAACCGGAGTAACAGCTACATCTTCAGTATTAGGTACTATTACTATAACTGCTATTGACAAATCAGCACCAGAGATAATAAGACTTCCTGTATCAGTAAAAGCTGTATATGAAGGTAATACATATATAAGACAAGTTACTTTAACTATCACAAAAGTTAAACCCGGTGCGGATGGTCAAACTCCTAAGATATATCAACTAGCTCCTTCTGTTAGTGCTATTCATGTAAATAAGAATGGTACTCCATCTGTAGCTAATGTATCATGTGGTATAAGATTGTTCGAAGGTGATTCTACTACTACTGTAGATAGTACTCCGTATGGTTATTACTTTGCTTATAAGATTGATAATGCTAATGAGGTAAGATATTATGCTAACAATACTATTAGTACTAGTAGTATAGTTGCTTATATTACATTCTCGCTATATGATCAAAGAAATAGTAGTAATATACTTGTAGATCAAGAGACACTATATGTACTGAAAGATGGTGAGGACGGAGAATCAGGATCAGTGCCTAATTGGAGCACATATGTATATAAGAAATCTAATTCTAGACCAGCTAAACCAACATTTAAGAACCCTAGACCGGGTACTACTGGTATAGACGGATGGTTAGATTATCCAACTACTTCAGACGGTCAATGGTGGCAATGTGTTGGTATGGTAGATGGACCTAAAGATGAAGTACAAACGTGGTCTGAAGTTATACAGTTGAATGGTAAAAATGGGGAAGCTTTAGATGGTAAACATACAGAGTTTAGATTTATGTCTATGACTAAAGGTCATAATCCTAGTATTGCCACTACTGTTAGAAACCCAGCAGGTTGGACTACTACTGTACCAGTAGTTAATAGTTATGAATATCTATGGATGTCACATGCTGAGATATCTGCAGATGATGAACTGATTGGAGTATGGGATCAGCCTGTTAGAATCAGTGGGGAAGATGGTGCTGCTGGTGAACCGGGCGTTAGTTTATATACTTGGATTAAGTACTCTGATGATCAACCTACATCTGATTCACAGATATATGATAAACCTAATATGTACACTAAGTATATAGGTTTAGCTTATAACCAAACTAGTTAGGTAGAAAGTACTCGCTATACAGACTATGAATGGGTTAAATGGGTAGGTAATGATGGTGTAAATGGCACTAATGGATTAAGAGGTAGACTTGTATATCCAGCAGGAACTTACATTCATAGTAAGACATATGAAGCAACTGATACTCAAGCACCATTTGTATTACAAGGAGAAGCATTCTATGTAATGAATAAAACTACTACATGGAATGGTCAAAGTCTAGGAGTTACTCCAGAACAAGATTGGAATTCTAATGGCGTCAATGCTACTTGGATATTGATGGACGATTTTGAAGCAGTGTATACTAAGCTATTAATTGCAGATAACGGTACACTTGGCGACTTTGTATTCAATAAAGAGTATATGTTCAGTAAACAAGGTACTGATACACTTGGACAAGATTCAACTGATTATTAGAACTTTAATAGTACTGTTAAACCGTTTTCATTCACAGATACATCTATATGGTCATATAATTTTAAAAGTAGCAGTAGTAACTACAATGGAACTATAACAAGTGATATTATCACTGTTACTGGCAAAACATCATCTTCTGCTGCATCAGATTATTTAGTATGGACTCAAAGTAGTCATAAAGATCTCCCAGAATTTAATATAAGTGTAAAAGGAGTTTCTAATAATGCTAACATATATCTCTTATATAACTATGTGACAGAAGGTGGAACAAGGGACTCTATAAGAATGGATTATGATGGAACCTATGCTCTACCTAAAAGTTTTATACGAAGTGGTTCTCTAAAATATGGTTTATAGTTAGTAGTAAATCTTGCAAGTACCTATTTGAGTGAGAATGTTGTAGTTACTTTGTTGCCTAATAAATTCAATCCAAATTTCTAGGTAAATGGAGTTACTGGTGAAGTAATAATGAATAAAGCAACTGTAAAAGGAAAATTTAGTACGAATGCTGTAATTCATAAAGTTACTTCATTTACTGCCACACATTCTCTAACTATACCTAATGATTATTCTTTTAAAACTTTGTATATAGTCAGATAGAGAGACGATGTAACTGTAACCAATAATACCATAGACTTATACACAGCTTCTTTTGCAACTCCAGATCCTGAATTTTACCCGGATGAATATTAGGCAGAACAAATGGTATAGGCTTAGCTAAATATAGTAAACTTAACTAGTTATAATGTAGATATACACAAAGGACCTAGTAGACTAGATCCCGGTTTTGTATTGCCTAATTCGGGCGGTTTTGGAAGTTGTGATACTATTCGACTATACAATGGGGGTAATGTTACTATAGATTTTATGTATTTTAAGAATGAGTTATACGCCATGGGTAGTTAGACTAATGAATTAAGAGTAGTAAAAAATTCTGGAGATTTTGTGAAGACTACAATAGGAAGTTATACATACGCTGTTAATAAATCATTCTAAAAATGACAAATAAAGTAGATAATAAATTAAGATATAGCGCTATCATAGACAATAGGTCTGTGATAGCAGCTATATGTATAAATGAATTAGAGTTTCTAATAACACAAACTGATTTCGTGTAGGATAGATAGATGTTACAATCTATGATTTGTGGATGTAATAGACAGATTGATACTGACAATCCGTTGAAATTAGAAACACTATGTAATATTATAGATTGTAAAGTTTGTAATTCATGTAAGACATGTAACATTTTTTAACGTTAATAAATATTATTAATTTTAAAACTAAATATTATGTTGATTGATTTTAGAAACATTACAATTAAGAACATTGAGGGAGAAGAATCTACAGTTGATATTTCTAAAGATTTAGGAAATCTATTGTATAATTCTGCAGTAAGTCAAGAAGGTTTAGAAATATCTAGAGAACTGTATCATAATGGTGAAATGGATGTTACTAAAGATAATGTAGAAGTACTTAAAGGCATTATTGCTGGTAACTTCTTAGCAGTTATACAAGAATCTTTGAACCCTATTTTTGATAAGATCATGAACACTGAAGAAATCGAAACTAGTGCAGAGGAGATTAAAGATGAACAAACAACTCGCTAAATATACTGATAGAGAATTGTTAGAGTGGATCTACTTATTGTAGATCCATATTCTATCCAAAGTAAATGAGATAGATAACGACGATAAACAGTTTGGAATGAACTTAGCTGCAGATTTATTGGGTAGTGTAGTATATGATGCTCAACCAAGAACTACAAGATATGCAAATTAAAAAGATATATGTTGGATTATATTTATGAAATATTTCATATAAACAAGAACTTAGATGTACTTTCCCCGTTTCAGTATAAAAACTGAACAATATGTGGAAAGATATTAAAGATTACGAAGGTTTATATGAAATAAATTCATCTGGACATATTAGGAGAAAAGGCAGTGCAAAGCTGTTAAAACAAGCTAAAGGAAAAGATTATATGCAAGTTAGTTTATGTAAATGCAATCATAAAGTCACTAAAACAGTTCATAGACTAGTAGCAGAAACTTTCTTAGAAAACCCTAATGAACTACGTTGTGTTAATCATAAAGATGAAAACAAGTTAAATAATAATGTAGAAAACCTTGAGTGGTGCAGCGCAAAATACAATACTAGTTATGGTGACTGTATACAGAGAAGAGCAAACTCTCATAGAGGGAAAAAACATAGATATTCAGAACATGTTAAATGTAGAAAAATAACCCAACAATTTGACAATAATATGAATTTAATAAAAGAATTTAACAGCTTAACAGAAGCATCCAAAAGTACAGGTATTGCTATACAAAATATTTCAGCTTCTTGTTTAGGTAAAACAAAAGAATCCGGTGGATTCATATGGAGGTATAAGACATGAAATATTTTTCTATCGCAGAATTAACAAAATCTACTACAGCTACAGCTAAGAAATTAGATAATACTCCTACAGAGTAGGCAGAAAAGAATCTAATTACTCTAGTAGAAAAAGTGCTTGATCCACTTAGAGAAATGTATGGGAAACCTATTATAGTTAATTCAGGTTATCGCAGTCCAGAAGTAAATAAGGCAGTTAAAGGAGCTAAGACGAGCCAACATGTATTAGGTGAAGCTGCTGATATAACAGCAGGTAGCAAAGAGGAAAATAAAAAGTTGTTTGAATTAATAAGAGATAATTTTGAATTCGACCAGCTTATTAATGAGAATAATTACTCATGGATACATGTATCGTATAGAGAAGGAAGACTTAGAAAATAGATATTAAAGCTTGGTAAATAAAGATGGTAAGATTTGTTAATTTTAGAGCAAGTGATATATAGCCCAATCCTGATGAAGTAATGTACTGGGTTGACCTTAATACTGATCCACTTGGTGGTAGTATAAAGGTATGGAATGCAGAAGGATATTGGGAGACTATAAAAGTACTTCAAGGAACTCTACCTGAATTTGAAAACAGAATAAAGAAATGGGTAGAACAACAATTAAAGAACTTTGATGAGCATCTGAATGAAGAGATACGTCAATTTGACGGTAGGATTGCTATCATAAGTTAGGATATAGAGACATTAAAACTAACTAAATAGGATAAACTTATTGCTGGTTCAGGCATAGATATTACTGATAATGTAGTATCATGTGTACTGGATCTTACTCTGTATAAGATAGTATCAGAATTACCCACTGAAGACATTGATACTACAAAGATATACTTAGTAGTTGATAGTGAAGGTACTCATGGTAATCTCTATAAAGAGTATATCTATGTAGATGGAGAGTGGGAACTATTGGGTGAATATAAAGCAGATATAGACTTATCCCCATATCTTACTAAGGTAGAAGCTGCTGATACTTATGCTACTAAACTAGAACTGCAACAAGAAGTAAATCGTGCAACACAAGCAGAGGTTACTGAGAAGAATAGAGCATTAGCTGCAGAGGAACAACTGTCTAAAGACATTGATGCAGAAAAGGATAGAGCTCTTATTGCAGAAAGAGATAACTTCAACCGTATTATAAATGAAATTGCACGTGCAGAAGCTGCAGAAAAAGCTAATGCTAAAGCAATAGAAGATGAGGCAAAGCGTGCTATAGAAATTGAAACAGCTCTTGCTTCAGGAATGGTAGAAGAACAGAACAGAGCAATTGAAGCGGAAGAACAGTTACAAGGTGAAATATGGGCTGTAGATGCTAAAATGTCTGAACAGGGTGGTTCTTTAACTGATGCTATAAATTCTAATACACAAGCTATAGCTGATGAAACTGCTAGAGCTACTCAAGCTGAAGATAATAATAGGAATCTTATTAATGCAATGGATACAGCTTATAAGGCTGCTGATACTGCAACTAACACTAAATTAGACAATGAGATTACTAGAGCTAAAGCAGCTGAGAAAACAAATGCAGATGCTATAGTAGTAGAAGCGGATCGTAATGATGCACAAGATACTTTAATCAGCAATCTGCAATCAAGCAAAGTTTCTACTGTTAACTTAGTATAGGATCCTGATAATGAGTTACATTATACATTGATGGTAGACTCTACTAATGCTGGTGAAATAAGCATACCTAAGGATAGATTCTTAAAGCAAGCTTATTACGATCCACAGAAGAAGAGCCTTATTTTTATATTTGTAACTGAGGATGGTGAACAAACTGTACCTGTAGATATTAGCGATCTAGTAGATACATATACTGCCGGTAATGGTTTAAGTCTAGCGAATAACAAGTTTAGCATTACTATTGATAGTACTTCTGATTCTTACTTAACTGTAGGAGCTAATGGAATCAAATTATCTGGTGTAGCAGCAGCTATTAATAAACTAGATACTGATTACAAAACAGCAGATACTGCAACTCTTAACTCAGCTAAAGCATATACAGATACTAAAGCATCTGATATAACCGATACAGTTACACAACTACAATCAGATATAGAAGCTGAAGAAATTAGAGCTACAGACGTAGAGAATAGATTAGCAGGACAAATATTTGCATTAGACGCTGCAAAACAAGAAAGATTAGTTAGTGGTGAAACTATTAAGACTGTCAATGGCAGTTCATTACTAGGAGCTGGTAACATTGTTATTGAAGGTGGCAGTGGTGGAGGAATTGATGATGCTCCGTCTGATAGTAAAGAATACGTTAGAAAGAATGCAGCATGGTCAGCATTACCTACTAGATCTGTAACTCCAGTTGCTGATTCGTTAGTATAGAGAGACGGTTCAGGTAATCTGATAATTAATAAAGGCTCCATTAATTTCAACAATAATATGGAATGGTGGATGCAGGTTAATTCTGATGGTAATTTTATACTTAACAGTACTGGTAATGCAAATAAGTTCTTATATAAAGATTATGAAGTAGGAAATTTAAACAATTTGTATGTACTTAGAGAAACGGTTATAGATACTGAAACTCTAGATGAAAATACTTATTATCCTGTTACTATGCGTATGCCTAGTGGGTATAATAATAGAATAGAAGTGCATACCACATTGGGAGTATCTAGAAAGCCAAGTTGGGCAACACATGAACAAGGATTCTCAGTTCATTTTGTAGAAGAAGTATATGCTTTTGCTTGGGGAGTAAACAGTACTACACATAGAAGAATATTATCTTTTAATTATAATTTGACGAAAGATAAAGCAGTATATCCTATAGGTAGGGTATCATAGATGGAAAACGGTGGGTTAGAGGTAATATACGTTAGAGGAGGAGCACGATACTTTTTTTATACTACTAAGAATGCTTTACCAGTATTAAGAACTTCAGATTATACAGATAGTGGTCAAACAATATCTCCTAAAGCAGCTAGTGATATGACAAATGCCGACTATGCTACTCTTAAAAGAACTATGGTTGAAACTTCTGATACGAATGTTTCTGCTACTGGAGATTCGCTTGTAAAAAGAGATGGTAACGGTAGTATAATAAATATCAGTTATTAGACTACACAAAGAGTAAATGACGATGGAACTATATCTGCTATCTGGGTAGACAATGGAGATGGTTGGTTAAGACGAAGAACTTTATCTAGCTTTAAAACACAAATATCAGGTACAGGTCTAGATGCAGATACATTGGATGGTCAACATGATACTGCTTATCTGAGAAGTAGATCTGGTACTTGGACAAATGGAGAAGCTTCATTGTGGAGTCAAATAGGAATAAAACAATATTAGGATGCACTACCTGACGGTTTAACTGGAATATACAATAGTGGAGAAGCTATTTCTTTACCGTCTACCAACATGCGTTTAGATATTTATGCTCCACACACTGGGTCTAATGGAGTAGGTTTATATTATAGAACTGGTTGGAATGATTAGAAATATGACTGGGTTAATATATTAGATGCAAATAGTATAGATGTTGAAAACACAGCAAACAAGATTCCAGTTAGAGATGCTAATAAGTAGATACTAACTAGTGGTTATAAGAAAGAAGGATCTAGTGATTCATACGTACTACTTGGTGGTGGAGGTCATGTACTGTTGGCAAAAGGAACAACTGGTAATACTATGGTACAGAGAGATGCTGATGGTATTGTATATGGTAAGTATTTTTACACAGAACAAGAAGATGAAGCAGCTGGTACATCTATATCTTCAGTGTATATAAAGAGTACAGATAAAGTTATTAGAAGAGTATCCTTTGCTAACTTTAAATCAGCATTAAACATTCCTTCTGCATACACATTACCAACCGCATCTAGTACTACTTTAGGAGGTATCAAGGTAGGAGCAGGATTGTCTATTAGTAATGGAGTATTATCTGCTAATGGAGGTGGCACAGCTGATTCAGTTGCATGGGCTAACGTAACAGGAAAGCCAACATGGATTGGAACTACTAAACCAACTTACAGATTAGACGAGATAGCTTCATCTACTAATCAAACTGTAGATGCTAGTACTACCCCTGTATCTAGAAAGAAGATAGTTTATGTAGGCAAATCAGGTAGTGGATGGATTAGTGCTGTAGCTTTAGGTATACGTAATGTAAATGGATCATTTGGTCCAGCTGTATTATCGTTAGGAACTAAAGATACGCCATCAGATACAGCAGCTATTGATGACGGATGGGTAGATTACCAATTCCAAACTAGTGGTAGAGTTGTATCTAAAGCAGGTACATTTGCTGTCACTTCTGATATTCCTACTTCATTAAAGAATCCTAACGCCATTAAGTTTACAGGAGCAGTTACTGGTACTTATGATGGTTCTTCTGCAGTTACTTTGAATATACCAACTATTGCTGGACCAAAAGGTGATACTGGCGCTAAGGGCGAAAAAGGTGATTAGGGTCCGTAGGGTTTGAAAGGTGACACTGGGGATCAAGGACCTAGAGGATATGCTGGTTCAGATGGAGCTAATGGTAAATCGTTAGAGTTTGTATGGAGTGGTTATACTCTTGGTGTAAGACAAGAAGGTACTACATCATATACTTATTCAACTAGTTTACGTGGAGCAACTGGAGCGAAGGGTGATAAAGGAGATAAGGGTGATACAGGTCCAGCTGGTACTACAACGTGGTCTGGTATTACTGGAAAACCATCATGGATTGGTAGTAGCAAACCAACGTATACATGGTCGGAAATCACAAGTAAGCCATCATGGATTGGTTCAAGTAAACCTTCCTATTCATATTCAGAAATATCTGGTACTCCATCTCTTGCTGATGTAGCCACATCTGGATTATATAATGATCTAAGTAATAAACCAGTTATTGATACTGCTCTATCTTCTACTAGTACAAATGCAGTTCAGAACAAAGTAATATATGAATAGTTAGTAAAGAAGGCTGAGATAGTAGGATATTAGGCAGGTTAGAATGGTTACATAAAGTTTGACAATGGTTTATTAATGCAATGGGGGTATAAAACAGCAAGTTCTACTGGTACTAATACTACTTATACACCTATAGCTTTTTATAATGCTACATATGTTCCCGTTATTACTTATTATGAACCGGGCAACGGTATGAATGTTGTCACAGGTTTTATTATAAATAAACAGACTAATTATTTCACGATAAGGAGTAGATATGCAGTGGGAGATTCAAACGGTACTGGCGCGGGAACCAATGATTTTTATTGGGTAGCCGTTGGTAGATGGAAATAAAAAATTAACTATTATGAAATATTGGAAATAGGGATTCTATGATGAATTTCAAGAAGGTTCGGTTGAAATAACCGAAGAATATTGGCAGAAACTATTAGTCGAGTAGTCATCAGGAAAAGAAATAAAAGAAAACGAAGTTGGATATCCCATATTGGTCGATTATCAGTATACTATTGATGAATTAAAAGAAATGAAAATAGCTGACATTAATGCTTATGATAAATCAGATGCGGTAAATTCATTTTATCTTTCAGGAAAAAAAATGTGGTTAGATAAAGAAGACCGAGTAGGGCTTGTTAACTCAATTAATATTGAGAAACATACTGGTAAACTAGATACAGTTTTATGGTTTGATACAATAAAATATACTATACCTATAACAGATGCTATATCTATGCTAAATTCATTAGAGTTATATGCACTTAATTGCTATAATACTACCCAACAACACATTTCGGCAATCTATAAATTACAAACAAAAGAGGAAATAGAGTCTTATAACTATAAGACAGGTTATCCAGATAAGCTATAGTTTACATTATAAACATATAAAATTAAATAATTTTTTCATATGAAAGAGAAAATAATATTTCTAGCCCAAACGTATGCTCCAAATCCATCGGAGTGTACTTATTGGATTGATTTAAAAGAAGACCCTACAGGGGCTATTATTAAAGTGTGGAATGGCGCTACATGGAAACCTATTAGTGGAGACACTGAAGTGGTAGCTATGTTACAGGAAGAGATTAAAAAGAAAGCTACTAAGGCTACTACTTTATCTGGTTATGGCATTCAAGATGCATATACCAAAGATCAAGTAGATGCAAAAGTAGCATCAGTATACAGAGTAAAAGGATCGGTTGCTGATTTTGATTCATTACCAAGTACAGCATCAGTTGGGGATGTGTATAACTTGGATGATACAGGAGCTAACTATGTATGTATTACAGCTAGTCCTGCAGAATGGGATAAATTATCTGAAACTGTAGACCTAACAAGTTGCATTGCATCTGATGTAGTATCTAATGTAGTTTATATGACTCAAGCACAATACGAAGCATTATCAGTTAAAGATTCCAAAACATTATATTTAATTTACTAATAATATGAAATTACAGAATAATGACATAATAGCAGCTTATCTAGGTGCTTAGACTATTTCTGATATTAATTTGGGAGATAACAATGTCTTCTCTAATTACTATGGAGTTAGCTTTCCATTAGAGCCTCAGAATACTCTTATGACTAGAATAGGTTATATGCCTTGGCATAAGTCATTACCTATTCAATCTAAAATGAAAACATGTACTATTACTTCTGATGGTACTGTTAAATATATCAATGCATCTGATAGAACTAAGTATGAAGATGGAACTGACAGAGATATGACGCTTAATACTATGGTAGAAATACCTGAATTCTGGTATAAGTGTATGAAGAATGATACAGACGTTTTCCTTAACTTGTATGTTAATGATCCTAAACTAGCAGACGTGGAACATGTAACTAAATTCTATATTTCAGCATATGAGGCTACTACAGTAGATGATAAGTTGATGTCAGTTAATAATGGTTCTACCCCTACAGTATCTATCCCCAGAACTACTATGCAATCTAGAGCTAGAGCAAATGGTAGTGAGAAATGGAATATGTATACTTATAAAGCACATAGAATACTTACTATTCTTTACTTAGTAGAATACGCATGTACTAATAGTCAAGCAACTTACAATGCTACATTAACTTCAGAAGGATATAGACAAGGCGGACTTGGCACAGGTGTAACTGGTGCAGGTCAACCAGTTAAGAATGGTTCTAATATATACTCAATTGTTCCATGTGGTACTACAGATTCACTAGGAAATGCTACAGGTGTAGTTTCATTCACTTGGAATAATACTAATGCAGAAGGTGCTACTACATCTACATTCAATTATAATGTACCTAGTTATAGAGGTATTGAGAATCCATTCGGGCATGTATGGAAGAATGTAATAGATGTATTAGTACACTTTAATTCTACTGATAATTGTAACGATGTAATGATGAATAGTAATCTTGCTACATTTGGTTCAACTACAATAGGTGATTACACGTTACAAGGACAGACATCAATTAAGGAAGGATATAAGAAACAGTTGGTATATAATTCTGCATTCGATTTATTCCCATCTAAAACTGAAACGTTTGGAGCAAATACTACAACATATTGGTGTGATTATAATTATACTAATAATAGTACGTCAGACAGAACTTTCCTTTTGGGCGGTCGCGTCTATTACGGCGGTTCTGCTGGGTTGCTGTCTGTCAATTCTCGCAATGGGTTGGGT
>ENA-OURJ01000050-OURJ01000050.1-human-gut-metagenome-genome-assembly--contig:-NODE-50-length-101171-cov-5.36311_pt1 | contig 101171 bp, 89 predicted proteins | sample MGYA00242096_ERZ508981 | MGnify/ENA primary metagenome ERZ508981 (study PRJEB26280, sample SAMEA2531404) | human gut metagenome | biome: human gut; feature: human-associated habitat; material: faeces... | reverse complement strand
TATTCATAAATCTTATATCAGTTTTTAACGTTTACACAAAACTTGAAACGGTCTCGGCATTTCTGAGTGCGATAACTGTGCCTGCAGATTCATCTGCCCAGTAATCATCTCCGTAGCTCATGCAAAGCATTTTGTCAGTTCCGGCACGGACAGCTTCATTCTGATTTTCATAATATTCACTTACTGCATCAAGCGAATCGGTGCCAATAATTCCTTTGAATCCCCATTCTCCACGGACAATCGTATTCTGGACATCTGCATTTGAACCGATCCATCTGCTTCCGATTGAATTTTTAGAGTTCATAATACCGTTTGCATCAGCTTCTTTGATTGCCATTTCAAAAGGTTTCAGATAAATCTCACGGATTGCCTGTTCGGTACTCCATGTACAGATACCTCTTGCACGATCTGTTTCTGAATCATTAAGGACAAAGTGTTTCATATAAGCAATAATGCCAAGTTTTCTTACAGCTGCAATCTCTGCAACGGCAACACAGCCGGAGAGATAACCATCTTCTGAATAATATTCAAAGTTTCTTCCGGAAAATGCATTTCGATGAATATTCATACCAGGACCATACCATCCGGTGAAGCCAAAGTCACATAATTCATTTCCAATACATGTTCCGAATCTGCCAGCGAGCTCTTTGCTCCAGGTACTTGCAACCATGATTGGTGCAGGAAAAGCAGTACCGAATTTTCCGGTAAAGAAGCTGTTGACAGCAGTTGGACCATCTGTTTCATAGATATATGGAAGATTAATACTGCTTGTGGCAACAACATGGAAAGTACCATTGCCTGCAAGTTCTTTTAGTTCATCAATTGTGAGCTGGTCTAATAAAGAATCCCATTTTTCATCGTCATAATCGACACCTGCCATATCCTGGAACTTCAGACCATTGTTTGCTCCAGTGGTTGGCATCTGTGCATCCGCATCGTCATATTTTGAGGCATCAAATGTAACAACAGAGGCATAATTTTCTTTTGCTTCCTCTGGCATGGTAAAATCAGTTGGACCGGCAATTGACTCCTCATAATTGGCAAAATGACCTGCACGGCTGAGATATGTCACATTACCTTTGGCATAATCCAGATGATTGGTAGCAGTCTGATCATCAGAAGAACGCTTTCCTTCATGTGCATCATCATAAATCCGGTCAGTATCAACAGTTGCTGTATAAGTATCTAAAACATGGTGTGAATCTGAACAGAGGTTGATCTGATAATCACCGGCTTCTAATACATATGCACCATCGGCAGATTTAATTTTGTCGGAATCATAAGAAGCCATATCTTCATATGCGATTTCAAATGTAACTGCTTCGGATTCTCCTGGCTCGAGAAGTTCTGTTTTTTCGTATCCGATCAGATTAGCGGTTGCTTTTTCAATACCGCCGTCTGTATATGGAGGATTGAAATAAATCTGTGGAACATATTTACCAGCCACATCACCGGTATTTTTTACATTGACAGTCAAAGTAATCTTCTGACCGTCATCCTGTGTATCTGCAATTTCTGCATCAAAGCTGGTATAACTTAAGCCATATCCGAATGGATATTGTACGACTTCATCATAATCGATCAGACCTTCTGCTGCTGCTGTCTCGTAAAATTTGTAACCTACATAAATTCCTTCGTTATAATTTACAAATGGAACGATATTGTCAGCACTGCCAGTTACATCTTCGTAGTCAGTGTAATGGAAGCTTCCAGAATTGTTAATGGTTGGAATTGCATGAAGATCATATACAAAAGTATCAACCAGATGACCGGATGGATTTACTTCACCACTTAAAATCTTTCCGAGTGAACGGAATCCTACCTGTCCAGGGCTAGGGCAGTAGATGGCACCTTTGATATTGTCATACTGGTCAAGCCATCCTAATTCCATTGGCTGTGCAGAGTTAATCACAACGATAACATCTTTAAAATCTTTTGTAACTTCATCAAGCATTGCAATTTCACGGTTTGATAATTCGAGGTAACTCTTTTCGGCATCGAGGTCATCTTCCTGTGTGGAAAAAGTAACATGTTCTCCGTTTTCACCGATTGTGAAATTATTATCATCAGAAAGATTCATTGCAAGATCAGAACCTTCACCACTGGAACGTCCGATAACAACAAGTGCCGTGTCAGAGAACGCTTTGGCATTTTCAAAAATATTGGCATTCTGATATTCTTCCATTGTTGGTTCCGGAATGGTAAAATCAACACCAAAGAAGCTGATGGAAGGTCTTTCTGAACGGAAATTGGTGTAGAAGTTTTCTAATTCTGTATTTGTTTCAAATCCGGCTTCGTGAAGTCCGTCTAACAGGGAAGCAGCCTTTGAAGAATCAGAGGAACCGGAACCTGCACCACCATATACCGGTGCGACAGAGGACCAGCCGAATACGTTCAGTTTTGTGCCACTTGCGAGTGGTAACGCATTTCCTTCATTTTTCAGTAACGTGATTCCCTCATCTGCGATTGCCTCAGCAGCTTCCAGAGACTCGTTAATGTGTTCCTCCGAAATTGCGGTAGTCCCGCTTAAGACAGTACTGAGATTGGAGTACTGTGGTCCAAAACATACAGTGTTTACAGTGATCACGACAGCTAATACCATAGCTACGATACCCTGTACTTTTAATAAATCTTTTAAGTTTTCATCTTTCTTCCGGAGTCCTATGATAAGGATAACAATTCCGGCAATGAGAATGACTGCCCCGATGATCAGCTGCAGCTTCATCTGCGCAATCGCACTTATAATATCAGCAGTCTGTACTTTTACAGCACCGCCAAACATAAGCTGGTAAAGCTTCACTCCTGCGATTCCAAGCAGGACGATTGCGACGATTGCTATGATACATGGTATCAGTTTTTTCTTTTTCATAAAATGTCTCCCTTCTTTTTGTGCATTATGAAACCAGTTCGGTTATGATTAATGTACCACTGAGAAAAGAAAACATTTTCTAGATTACGTAACTGGTAAAAATTGTTCCTATCTTGCAAAAACGGCTGTCAGTATAAACATATTATCATTTTTTCTTAACGACAGACTGCCATTATATTTTTCTACAATTTTCCGGATACTGCCGATTCCGTAGCCATGATAATTTTTATCCGATTTTGTAGTAGACAGATTGCCATCTTCCGGGACTGAGGTCTCTTCCAGACAGGTGTTTTCAATCTGGAGGATGATGAGATCTTCTTTGGCGTAGACACGCATACTGATTACCCGTTTTTCTTCTTCCTTGATTTTGCGGACGGCTTCAATTGCGTTATCAAGTGCATTTCCAAGCATGACATACAGATCCATCGGATTCATAAATCCAAGCTTTTTGCCATCCACAATCGCAGAAAAGGAGATATGGTATCTACGGCAGACCATACTTTTTTCCATAAGAGCGGTGTTTAAAATTTCATTATCAGTCTGAAAAGAATCGTCATAAAAATTTACAGCGTTTGTGATCTCATCAATTGCCATTTTTTTATTCGCACTCAGTTCTTCTGATTTCAGTGCCTGAATCTGGTATTTCAGATCATGACACTTATGATTAATGACATCGATATTTGAGATAGACTGTTCAAACTGTCTCCTGCGTTCTGAAAAAATTCTTTCCTGCACGGTCATTTCGACTTCCAGATTTACCACTTTCTTCTGCCAGTATTGTACCCAGAGGACAAGTGCACATGCAATCATTTCATAGACCTGACAGATCAGGATTTGCCGTGGGTCGGAATTGATTGCTTTTTCAATGAGAGATAAAACAAGAGCAATTGGAATTACTAAGATAAAAGCTTCAGCGGAATTACTGAAATTTATGATATATTCGCCGTCCTTTGGAAGATCCTTTGTAAATAGCAGGTATAGGGAACCATAAGAAATAATGTAAACAATCAAATATAGCAGCAGATTATTGCGGTTTATCCAAAGACCAGCCGGCGCGTTACCGGATAATACGACCGACATTAAAATATAAAAACAGGAGGCGAAATGCTGCATTGCATACCCAATCATACAACAGTACATGGAGTCCTTTAATGTAATGTTATAAATCCAGAATAAAAGCAATCCGCTGAGGAGTGTAGTGCTTAAAAACGCGATAGATCCTTTGATAAGCATATTTCCCGGATCATTCGGATCGCTCTCCTTAATTTGACTGAGAAAGGATAGTAGGCAATTGGCTTTATCACGTAATCAAGCGCATTCACCTCATATCCGTGGATAGCATATTGAGCCATATTGGTAATAAATATGATGATCATATAGTCATCCACTTTCCGGGCATCCCGTGCTACCGATATGCCGTCCATAACAGGCATTTCAATATCCAGCAGAAGAATGTCAAAATCAGAGTGAAACTTTTCTAAAAATTCTACTCCGTTTTGAAACCATACGGCTTCAATCTCTTCGGAATTTTCTCCGGCGTATTTCTGAATATATTCTTTTAGAATATGGTAGTATTTTTCTTCATCTTCGACGATTGCTATACGTGTCATGCTTACCTCTGAAATCTATGTATTATATAATGTGAAAGCTTGTCACTGATTATTATATATAAATTTCATGCTGCTGTATAGGAAAAGTGATGACTTGGGCATTGTCTATTTAAGGTGGATATTTAATAAATTTTTACTCAGTTAAAACTGACTCGGCTGCAACCGAATAAAAATTGACATTCCGAAAAATAATAATTATACTCATTTTATAATTGATGACAATAGAATGTTTGTAGAGCGAGCATTCTATTGTTGGAGAACTTTAGCATAGCAAAATTTCTGATGCAGGAAAGACAGGGTATCATGATTATGAAATTTTATGGCAGGGAAACAGAAAGAAAAAAATTAAATTCCATGTTTCAAACAGATGGTCAGATGATCTCTCTGATCTATGGACGAAGAAGGATCGGAAAAAGTGAATTGATCCGGCAGGTGCTCAAAGAAACAGAATTAAAAAGTATTTACTATGAGTGCAAGCAGACAACGGAACAGAATAATGTAGACAGCCTTTCTGAACTGGTAGGAGAAGCATTCGATTTTCCAAAGCCTGCATTTGCCGATATGGAGAGCCTGCTTCGGTTCTTATTTCGGACGTCGGAAAAAGAGCCACTTATTCTTGTTTTGGATGAATACCCGTATCTGCGTGAAAATGTAAAAGGACTGGACAGTGTGCTGCAGTCTGTGATCGATGAATACCGTGACCGTTCTAATATGAAGCTTATTATCTGTGGTTCCTATGTAGATACGATGAAAGAACTTCTGGCAAAACAGAATCCACTCTATGGCAGGATTGACCTTACACTGAATCTGAAACCGATGGATTACTATGAGTCGGCACTATTTTATCCTGATTTTTCGGATGAGGATAAAGTGAGGATTTACAGTGTGTTCGGCGGAATCCCTTATTATAACCGGCTGATCGATGGAAAGAAAAGTGTAAGAGAGAACATCATAGATCTGATCGCATCACCAGGGGCGCGTCTGGAAAACGAAGTGTCAATGTATTTAAGCTCGGAGATATCGAAAATCACAAATGTCAATGAAGTGTTTGAAGCGCTGGCAAAAGGTTTTTCCAGATACAAGGACATTCTTGATCAGTCACATGTTTCGAGTGGTCCTGCGCTTGTGGATGTACTTGACAAATTGATACGTATGGATGTTGTGGACAAAATTACACCGATTAATGATGAAAACAATCGGAAAAAATCGGGGTATTTTATTTCGGATAACCTGTCATTGTTTTACTATAAATATATTTTCAGAAATTCATCCCGCATGAATATCATGGATTCAGATATTTTTTATGACCGTTATATTGCAGAAGATTTTGAAACAAAATATGTCCCAAAAGTTTTTGAGGATGTATGCCGGCAATACCTGATCCGAAAAAACCGAATGGGATGCATGGATGAGATTTTTGAAAAAATAGGAAAGTATTACTATGATGATCCGGTGGAAAGAAAAAATGGAGAGTTTGACATCGTCACATTAGATGATAAAGGATATATTTTCTATGAAGCAAAATTCCGGAAAGAACCTGTGACAGAGCAGATGATTGAGAAAGAGATTGTGCAGGTAAAACAGACGGGATTGGAATGTTATAAATACGGATTTTTCTCAAAATCCGGGTTTGTGTGCGAGGAACGGGAAAATCGCAGTTTAATTGAATTGAAGGAGCTATACCGATAAAAAGCAGAATACAATCGGAAAGAGGCAGTTAGTTATTGGATGTCAGACCGGTGACAGTCCTTGCATTTGCGCAGGTGGACGAGCTGATTTCTTATATAAAAGAAAATTCTCTATGAAAGAACATTCCCGTGGATTCGTCATTGTGAATAAAAAACGGCGGTTTTTTTGCAAGGAAATTGGAAAAAGTGATCTATTTTAGTGAAAATACTTTCCAAAAAGTGTATAATGATTGAAAATAAACTGCAAGGAGGCTATGCTACAGACATGGACGAATATGCAAAGTCGATCATTCCGATCATTGAAGCAAATTATGAAAAGTATACAGAGACAGAGCGGTATATCGCGGATTACTTTTTAAAGCAGGCAAGACCGGAGCGGCTGTCGGCAGAACTAGTGTCGAAAGAGCTTTCCGTTTCCGTGGCGTCGCTGTCACGTTTTGCAAAAAAATGTGGTTTTGGCGGTTACCGGGAGTTCACGTATGAATTTCGTAATTCCTATGTGGAAAAATCTGCTGTGGAGCAGCAGCAGTCCAGACTGGTTTTAGATACCTATCAGAATCTTTTGAACAAAATTTACAGTCTGCTGGATGAAGGACAGATTCACCGGATCGTGACAGAACTGAAATGGGCGAGACGCGTTTTTGTCTGCGGACGTGGCAGTTCCGGCTTGGCGGCAGAGGAAATGGCGACAAGATTCCGCTGGATCGGTATAGACATGACAGCACTTCGGGATAATGAGGATATGAGGATGCAGTCTGTTTTTTTAAACCGGCATGACCTGATGATCGGGCTGAGCTTGAGCGGTACAAAATCAGAGATTTTGTATATGCTCGACAGAGGTTTTCAGCAGGGGGCAAGGACAATGCTTATTACGGGGAAAAACCGGCAGACCTATGAGGATTTTTGCAATGAAGTATTGTTGGTTCCTTCTTTGCAGCATCTTAATCATGGGAATCTGATTTCACCGCAGTTTCCACTGCTTTTGATGATTGATATTTTGTATGCAGCCTATGTGAATGACGACCGTATGCGTATTGAGAAGATCCAGAGAGAAGTACAGCGCACATTGCGCGGAAATGAAGACAGATAGGAGAGATTGAAAATGAAAATTATCAGAACCAAAGACTATCGTGACATGAGCAGAAAAGCTGCAAACATTATTTCAGCACAGATGATCTTAAAAGATGACAGTGTACTTGGACTTGCAACAGGATCTACCCCGATCGGAACTTATGACCAGTTAGTAGACTGGTATAAAAAAGGAGACTTGGATTTCTCTAAGATCACAACGGTAAATCTGGATGAATACAAAGGACTTCCAAAAGAAAATGATCAGAGCTACTGGTATTTTATGAACAAAAATTTGTTCTCCAGAGTCAACATCAGACCGGATTATCATTTTCTTCCGGACGGAATGAACCTTGACAGTGTCAACGAGTGTGAGAGATATGAAAAACTGATTGATTCTCTTGGAGGTATTGATCTTCAGCTGTTAGGACTCGGACGTAACGGACATATCGGTTTTAACGAGCCTTGTGATTCTTTCCCTCAGGATGTTCATGTTGTTGACCTGACAGAGAGCACCATCGAAGCTAATAAACGTTTCTTCGCAAGTGCAGATGACGTTCCAAAACAGGCTTACACAATGGGTGTTGGAACTATCCTTCGTGCAAAAGCAATCCTGCTTGTAGTCAGCGGAAAAGATAAGGCAGCAGCATTAAATGCAGTCGTAAACGGACCGATCACACCGCAGGTTCCTGGCTCTGTTTTAAGACTCCATCCTAATGTAATTATTGTTGCAGATGAAGATGCTTTATCTGAGATGGAATAAAATGCTATAAGAGGATTTTTTACAAGTCCAGTTTTGTATGTAATAAAAAAGAAAAATCGTACAGACGAAATATGATGTTCCTGTTCGAAAGAACCACAAAGGAAATCATATTTTGGCTGCACGATTTTTCTTTTATTTGCGTTTTACAAAAACTTTGCCACCATGGCAACACTGGTTTTATCGCGGGCGATTTTGGCAAGCTCGCGGTTGTCGAGCAGATAACGCATGATAAGCGATTCGGCAACGAATAACTCACTGACCTTGACCGGGATACTGCCGCCATCCAATGGTGTTTCCAGGGCACCGCACAGGAGGACAACATCTGCAAGTGCTGTGCCGGGTGCGTCCGGATAGTGCGTGATGAGGATGATCTTCGCACCGGTCTTTTTGGCAACGGATAAAGTGTCCATCATGTCGTGCGTGGAGCCGGAGTAGGAAACAAATAAAATGACATCACCTGGACCCATGAGGCTTGCGGCGATCAATTGCGTGTGGCTGTCACCACAGTTGCGGAATTTATTGGAGATCGTGGCGAAGCGCACCCAGATATCATTTGCCAGAACCCGGCTGCCACCCTGACCGAGACAGTAAACGGAGGTTGCGCGCTGCAAGAGAAGGGCAGCCTCGTCAATTGCGTCAAAGTCAAGAACACTCATAGTGTTACTGATCGCAGCCTGAAAAGAAGCACATACGTTGTCACATAATGAAGATGTCGGCATGGATGGATCTAAAGAATAGGAAGAAAACGGTGTCGGCGTCACATTTGCCTGTGCAAGTGAAATCTTCATTTCATTATAACCTTCAAATCCGAGTTGTTTACAGAAACGGTAAATTGTGGCTTCTGCCATATTGCAAGCTTTGGCAAGTGAGGAAATCGATAAAAACTGCGCTTCCTCGGCATGCTTTGTCAGGTAATCTGCGATGATCGTACCTGATTTGGTGAGTGAATCCTGCTTTTCCGCAAGCAGATCCCAGAAATTCTTATTAATCATAATTTAATCCCCTGTAAAATGAAGCAAGTGTTACTGTTCACACTATGTTTTACTGCGTAAGCAGGCGTTTACAGAAACACATTAATATTTACTATATAAAAGTATATGTCAAAATGAAATACACTGCAAGATAAAATCATAAAAATGAAAAATATTTTCACACAAAAACAAAAGGAAAATGGATGAATATGCGGAATTGCAGGTATAAAATATACACTTAGCACTATTTAAAAACTGATATGCACAGATTTATGTGCAAATGTACTATATTTTCAAAATGAAATTAGTACAAAACGTATATGGACAAAATGAAAATATTTTTCTAAAATATAATTACTTCGAAAGATAGAATCTTTTAAGAAAAGGAGAAGAAGAATATGAAAAAGAAAGTTTTGGCTACCTTACTGGTGGGAGCAATGGCAGCAAGCTTATTAGCAGGCTGTGGAACAACAGTTGAGACAACAGGAAGCAGTGACACAACAACAGCTCCTGAAAAAACTCAGACAACAGAGACCGCAGAAGCAGGAGAGGCAGGCGGTTCTGATGTTTCGGCAGACATTACCTTATGGACATATCCAATCGGTGAATGGGGCAATGCAGAGACAGTTGATTCCTTAATTCAGGATTTCAACAAGGAGTATCCGGGAATCAATGTGACAGTGGAATATCTTGATTACACAAACGGTGATGATCAGGTAAATACAGCGATCGAAGGTGGACAGGCTCCAGACCTTATCATGGAAGGACCGGAACGTCTGGTTGCAAACTGGGGAGCAAAAGGATTGATGGTTGACTTATCCGATATCCTGGACGACACAGATAAATCTGAAATTTATGAATCTGTATTATCCGCATGTGTGAACAAAGAGGGAGCTACTTATGAATATCCGCTTTGTATGACAGCACATTGTATGGCAATCAACAAAACAGTATTTGAGGAAGCTGACGCTATGCAGTATGTAGACGCTGAGAACCATACATGGACAACAGATGATTTCTTCAAAGCAATGGATGCTGTTTATGCTCACACAGGTCAGACCGTAGGTGCTGTTTACTGTAGTGGTCAGGGTGGTGACCAGGGAACAAGAGCCCTCATCAACAACCTTTACGGTGGAACATTCACAGACGCAGATCACACAAAATATACAGCAGATTCCGCTGAGAACGTAAAAGCAATCCAGGCACTTGTTGATTCCAAAGCAATCGGATTTGATGCTTCTATCGCAGGTGGTGACGAGATCAACTTATTCCGTCAGGGTGTTTTAAATGTAGCATTCTGCTGGAACATTGCACAGCAGTTAAACGCTGACAACAACGATGCAGGACTTACAAACGATGGCGATGAGATCCTTTTCATGGCATTCCCATCTGAGAAAGCAACAGACACAAAACTTTGTGGCGGTATCTGGGGATTTGGTGTATTTGATAACAAAGATGCAAACAAGATCGAAGCATCTAAACTCTTTATTAAATACATGGCAGACAGTGCAGAAGGAACACCAGACGCAGTTCTTTCTTCTACATACTTCCCGGTACGTGATACTGTAGAAGGCAAAGATTTAACAGGTCTTTACGGTGATGTTCAGACAATGAGCGATTACAGTACATTAATGCAGTACCTTGGTGACTACTATCAGGTAACTCCAGGCTGGGCAGAAGCTCGTACAGCTTGGTGGAATATGCTTCAGCAGGTTGGAAGCGGCGCTGATGTCCAGACAGCAGTTGATGAGTTCGTTGGAACAGCAAACGCAGCAGCAGCTAACTAAGCAGTTCGTATAGCAACTAAATAAATGATAAGTGGAATCCCCTCCTCGCAGGAATACCGGAGGAGGGGATTTTTAGCCAAAAAGTTATGGAAAGGATGGTGTTTTCTTTGAAATCAGCAGTAAAACCATCAAAGCGCAGCCGTGTATTGGTAAGAAAAGAAACGACCGCTGCATATCTTTTTTTACTTCCTAGTTTGATTTTCTTTCTGGGATTTGTAATTTTTCCGATTGTATTATGTGTGTGGACCAGTTTTTTTGATTCAACAATGAACTCTGCGGATGTTTTTGTTGGACTTGCAAACTATAAAGAATTATTTCAGGATAAAGTTTTCCTTGGGGCGTTGAAGAACACTCTTATTATCGTAGTGGTTTCCGTTCCGATCACATGTGTTTTTTCCTTATGGGTATCTTCCGTGATCGTAGATCTGAAAGGATGGGCAACCTCCTTATTCAGAATTATATTTTATCTTCCGGTTGTAACTGGTTCCGTAGCAGTTACCGTTGTATGGAAGTGGATGTTTAACAATTACTATGGAATTTTCAATTACCTTGGTACAAAGACAGGGATCATCGACCAGAACATCAACTGGCTGGGTGATGAGCGTTATGCACTTGCATGTATCATACTGATTTTGCTTACAACTTCCGTTGGCCAGCCAATCGTACTTTATGTATCTGCACTTGGTAATGTGGATGCATCCTTGGTGGAAGCGGCAAATGTAGATGGAGCTACAAGCCTTCAGGCTTTCTGGAAGATCAAGTGGCCACAGATTATGCCGACCACATTATATATTGTTGTTATTACAACAATCAACAGTTTCCAGTGTTTTGCACTGATCCAGCTGCTGACATCCGGTGGACCAAACCACAGTACAGACACGATCATGTATTACATTTATTATTCTGCATTTAAACTGTACCGTTACGGATACGGCGATGCAATGGGCGTTGTCCTTGCAATTATGATCGCAATCCTGTCCGCAATCCAGTTTAAACTTGGAAATTCGAATGATTAGGAGGAGGGTTACAGATATGGAAAACAAAAATAGTACAAAACATCCTTCTGCATACAAGATCATCAGCATTGTTGTAATTGTGATATTGGCAATATTATTTACCTTCCCATTATATTGGATTATCACAGGTTCCTTTAAGACAAACGCAGCGATCAACTCCACAACACCGATCTGGTGGCCAAAAGAGTGGACACTGGCGAACTATCAGAAGTTATTCAGCCGTCAGACCGCACCGCTGTTCCAGTTTAATATTCCATTTAGCAGCCTGATCACAGGAAGCAGGGATTTGAAACTGACACTGACAGGACCGACGGTACCGGCTGCAGTCCGCTGGCTGATCAATACCGTATTCATGGCGATCATGTCCATGATCCTTACCTGTATCACAGCATCCATGGCAGGATATGCGCTTGCAAAGAAGAGATTTGTGGGACGACAGTTACTTTTCACATTGATCGTATGCGCAATGGCATTACCAAAACAGGTTATTTTGATCCCATTACTTCGTGAGATGTCAAGCCTGAATTTATATAATACGATCTGGGCGGTTATCTTCCCAATCGTAGGATGGCCATTTGGTGTGTTCCTGATGAAACAGTTCTCGGAGGGTGTGCCTTCTGAAATGCTGGAGGCAGCGCAGATCGATGGAGCGAGTGAGGCAAAGACATTTTTACAGATTGTAGTACCGATGATCAAACCAGGTATCGGAGCACTGGCGATTTTTACATTCATCAACAGCTGGAATGATTACTTCATGCAGTTGATCATGTTATCAAGCACAAGCAACCTGACGATCTCCCTTGGTATTGCCAAGTTACAGGCTGAAAATGCCACAGATTTCGGTCTGATCATGGCTGGTGCGGCACTGGCAGCCCTGCCGATCATCATCGTGTTCCTGTTATTCCAGAAATACTTTACAAAAGGAATTACAATGGGAGCTGTAAAAGGCTGACAAACTATCCTTCTTGTTTAAGAAGGGCGGTATAAAAAATAGGACAAAAATCTAACAGAGGAGTGAAGATAAAATGAAAGATATTACAAAATATCAGGGAGTCATTCCAGCATTTTATGCCTGCTATGACGAAAAAGGAGAAATTTCAACAGAAGGTGTCAAAGCATTGACACGCCACCTGATCTCAAAAGGAGTAAAGGGTGTATACGTTGGCGGTTCATCTGGTGAATGTATTTACCAGCATGTGGACGAGCGTAAAAAAGTGTTGGAAGCAGTTATGGAAGAAGCAAAAGGAAAACTGACCGTCATTGTACATGTAGGATGCAACAATACCGCAGATAGTGTGGAACTTGCGGCACATGCACAGAGCGTTGGAGCAGATGCAATCGCTTCGATTCCACCAATTTATTTCCATTTGCCAGAGTATGCAATCGCAGAATACTGGAATGCAATGAGCGCAGCAGCACCGGATCTTGATTTTGTTATTTACAACATTCCACAGCTCGCAGGAACGGCATTATCCATGAACCTTTTAAAAGAAATGTTGAAGAATCCGAATGTGATCGCAGTGAAGAACTCTTCCATGCCGACGCAGGATATCCAGATGTTTAAGGCAGAAGGTATCAAAGAACGTGGCGAGAATGGATTTGTTGTATTCAACGGACCGGACGAACAGTTCGTATCCGGACGTGCGATCGGTGCAGACGGAGGAATCGGTGGAACATATGCAGTTATGCCGGAATTATTTGTAAAAATGGATCAGCTCATCCGCGAAAATAACATCGCAGAGGCAATGAAGATCCAGTACAAAGCAGATGCGATCATCTACAAGATGTGCGAGGCAAAAGGAAATCTTTACGCAGTCATGAAAGAGATTTTACACAGAATGTATGGCTTAGAACTTGGAAGCGTCAGATTGCCGCTTGCACCTTTAGCACCGGAAGATGAGGCTGTTGTTGTTGAGGCTCAGAAGATGATCGAGGCAGCGATCAAAGAATTATAATAAGAGAAATACATACAGAAATATGCCGGGGTGTACGCACTGCTTCGGCTTATTTCTGTATCTGCAGAAAAAATGATGCAGCTGCCAATGTACGGATTTAAAATTAAGAATAAGATTTACAGGACAATTTCGGGAGGAGATACAAAATGGTTACAGACAGCTTACAGAATCTGGAGCAGTATCGTGGTTTACATAAAAATATGGATACCGTCATTGATTTTTTGAAAAAATGTGATCTGACTGCACTTCCAGACGGAAAAACGGTGATTGACGGAGAACGGGTTTTTGTCAATGTCATGGAGGCAGACCTTCGGGAGGCAGAAGGTGCGGAGTATGAATATCATAAACGTTATGCAGATCTGCAGATCGATATCAGTGGAAGTGAATACTGGGAGTGGACAGACAAGGCAGAATTTACAGATACATTTCAGGAAGCTTCGGACTGCGGACTTGCAGCAGGCAGAAGCAGATGTGGCGGAACGCTGGGGGACGGAAGCTTTGCTTTATTCCTGCCGGAAGAATTTCACAAACCAAGCTGCAAAAACGGATCACACACACATGTGAGAAAAGCAGTTATTAAAATTGAGATGTAATTGCAGGAGGAAAATAAAATGGATAAACAGGCATTATTTGATCAGATAAAAGGCGGATTGATTGTTTCCTGCCAGGCATTGGAGCATGAGCCTTTGTATACAAAAGAGGGCGGCATCATGCCTTTGATGGCAAAGGCTGCAGCACAGTCCGGAGCAGTCGGAATCCGTGCAAACACAGTACGTGACATCACACAGATCAAGGAAGCAGTAGACCTTCCGGTTATCGGTATCATTAAAAAAGACTATGAGGGAACACCGATGTACATCACGGTTACCATGAAAGAAGTGGATGAGCTGGTGGCATGCGGTGTGGATATCCTTGCGGTACAGGGAACAAGCGCATTAAGACCGGATGGAAGCACGGCAGCACAGTTTATCGAGGCAATCAAGGCAAAATATCCGGAGCAGCTTGTGATGGCAGACTGTGCAACCATCGAGGAAGGAATCGCATGTGCCAATGCCGGAGCCGATTTTGTCGGCACGACCATGCGTGGATATACACCGGAGACACAGGGCTGTGATGACATCGATTTTGATTTTATCCATGAACTTTCCGAAAAATGCCCGGCAAAGATCATCGCAGAGGGACATATCCACTATCCGGAGCAGGCAAAGAAGGCACTGGAGGCAGGAGCTTTTGCGCTGGTAGTCGGTGGTGCGATCACAAGACCGGCGGAGATCACGGCAAGATTCGTGGCAGCGATCGAAAAATAAAAAAGGAGAAATTATGAGAATTGTGGCTGTGGATATCGGGGGAACAATGATCAAGTCCGGTCTCTGGAACGGAGAGACATTCGTGGAGCTGCGTGAGACAGAGACGTGCGCATCGGAAGGCGGAGCGGCACTGATGGAGCGTGTCAAAGGACTGATCCATTCCTATCACGATTTTGAAGCGATCGGGATCAGCACTGCCGGGGAAGTGAATACGGAAGATGGAAGCATTTTTTACGCGAACAGCAATATTCCGGGATACACAGGCATGCCGGTAAAGCAGATCATGGAAGAGGAATTTTGCGTGCCTGCCGCAGTGGAGAATGACGTCAATGCGGCGGCTCTTGGCGAACTCCGTTCAGGGGCAGGCGCTGGATGCGATGATTTTTTATGTCTGACCTATGGAACAGGTGTCGGAGGAAGCATTGTGATGAACGGAAGCGTTTACCCGGGGGCTTCTTTTTCTGCCGGAAGCTTTGGCGGAATGGTGATCCACCCGGAAGAAAAGGCGGGAACGGACAGTCTGGAGGGCTGCTATGAGCGGTGCGCTTCCACGACCGGACTGGTCAGACGTGTAAAAAAAGTCGATGGATCTCTGGATAACGGCAAAAAAATATTTGCGGCAAAGGACAGACCGGAGATCAAAGAGCAGATTGATGCGTGGATCGACGATATCTGCACAGGTCTTGTAACGCTATGCTGTATTTTCAATCCATCCAGGATCATTCTTGGAGGAGGCATCATGGCGCAGGAGTATGTGCTTTTGGAGGTGAACCGGAAGGTGAAAGCGCAGATCGCACCGGGACTTAGGATCGTGGAGATCGTTCCTGCAAAGCTTGCAAACACGGCGGGCATGATGGGAGCGGTCAGCCTTGCGGAAAAGTTACTTGCGCAGTAAGATGATCGTGTACAATAAATCTGTTTGGAAAAAGATTTTTTAGATAACAGCACAGGGAGGATGAGACAATGGAACAGAAAAATATATTATGTTTTGGAGATTCCAACACTCATGGATATAATTCCAAAACCGGAGGACGTTTCACAGTAGAGGAACGTTGGCCAAAACTTTTACAGAGAAATCTGGGTGATGATTACTATGTGATCGAGGAGGGCTTAAGTGGACGGACCACGTCTTTTGACGATCCTGTTTTTGAAGGATTGAGCGGATTGAATGCGATTTACCCGTGTATGATGACACATGAGCCGTTAGATCTGGTCATCATCATGCTTGGCACCAATGATACAAAAGACCGTTTTAATGCAAACGGATTTATCATCGGAAAAGGTCTGGAGCGCCTGACACAGAAAGCGATCGACACGCATGCTGCATGGCGTAATAAACCGAATATTCTTCTGGTAGCCCCGCCGCCAATCCACCCGGATTATGCAAAAACAGCTGTTGCAGGAGAGATGGGTGACAAATGCGTGGAGCGTTCCAGAGCACTTGCCAAAGAATTTAAGGATGTTGCAGACCGGTTAGGATGTCATTTTATAGATGCCGGTTCCATATCGGGCATTGAGATGTATCCTTATGACTGGATGCACTTAAGCCTTGACAGCCACAGGATTTTTGCAGAGTATCTGGCAGAGTATCTGCCGAAGATTGTGTGATAGATGTTCTATTTTGGATAATAACCGGATCATCAGGACAAAATATATAATTGAAAGAATAGAAATGGTTTCATGAGAATTTTCATGAAACCATTTTGTCTTGCGTACAGAACAATAATTTGACAATATTGTCTTATATACAGAACAATAATATATCGATATTGTCTTATACACAGAACAGAAATATATCAATATTGTCTTGCACACAGAACAAAAATATATTAATATTGTCTTATACACAGAACGAAATAATGGTAAAATTGTCTTACAGACAGAAAGGAGTGCCGTATGAACAGAGATTATTTAAAGCAGATTATGATTGACCAAAAGGAAACTTATTTAAATAATCCAATGATAAAGAGAGACTATCCATTGGAAGACAATGTAAATTATTGCTTTGTTGGAATTAGAAGAACTGGAAAATCCTATATGATGTATCAGCAGATTAAGCATTTGCAGGAAAATGGAATTCCTCTCAAACAGATTGTTTATGTAAATTTTGAAGATGAAAGACTTTTGGAACTGTCAGCAGACGATCTGAACCTGATCCTGGAAATCGGACTCGAAATGTCTGGCGCGGACAATAAACCATATCTTTTTTTGGATGAGATTCAAAACGTGGAAGGCTGGGAAAAGTTTGTCCGCCGGATAGCAGACATGAAATATAGAATTCATATTACTGGAAGCAACAGCAAGATGCTAAGCAGTGAAATTGCATCTACACTTGGCGGTAGATTTATGATAGTAGATATATATCCATATTCGTTCCCGGAATATCTGGCTGCACAGGGGAAGGATAAAAATTATCTGGAAGTGCTCAGCACAAAAGACAGGGCAGAAGTAGTTGGAATGTGTGATCAGTATGTAAAATACGGTGCTTTTCCGGAATTGGTCGATATCAGAAACAAGCGGGAATATTTAAATAGCATTTACCAGACCATTTATCTGGGAGATATTATAACCAGAAATAAAATAACTAATGATTTTGCAGTAAGATTGATTTTGAAGAAGATTGCGGAATCAGTTACAAAACCATTGTCCTTTAACAGGCTGAGCAACATCTTAAAGAGTGCAGGAGCAGTACTCGGAAAGCAGACAGTGATTAATTATGTCGGTTATATGATGGACTCTTATATGTTGTTCACATTGCAAAATTATGCGGCAAAGCTGGTGGAAAAAGAGACTTCGCCAAAATATTATTTTATGGATACCGGCTTGTTAGGGCTTATGCTTATGGATTGCAGTTCAGCGCAGTTGGAAAACCTGGTCGCAATAGAACTGATTCGACGTTATGGACGGGAAAATGTATTTTATTTTGAAAAAAACGTTGAAATTGATTTTTATGTTCCAGAAGAAAAACTTGCAATTCAGGTAAGCCTGCAGGTCTTAGACCAGATAGATACAAGGGAACGGGAAATCGGAGCATTTGTAAAATTAAAAAACTTTATTGGTGATGCAACCTGCTTACTGATTACAAATAGTGAAGAGGAAGAACTTGACTATGAAGGAGTTCACGTAAGCGTTGTTCCGGTCTGGAAGTGGCTATTGCAGAATAGAAAACAGGATATATAAAATTATGTAAAAAATAAAACGGCAGATGTATTGGAATTACATCTGTCGTTTTATCATGAGCTTACAATAACCTGTAAATAATAATTGCAATCACAATCCCCAGAATACCGGCTACTGTGATATCAACCGTAAATCCAAATGTGAGAACTAAAATTCCAAGATCTAACACCATCGGATTGACAAATCCAAAACTCTGACCGTAACTAAGCCAGCTTAAAGCAGGAACGCCCGCACATAACTTTCCGATAAGACCGCCTAACACGACACCGACAAGGATCAGAAGTACTAATGCCCAGTTATTTTTTCCTAATACACCTCTGCTCATATTCCATTTCTCCTGAGTTCATTATTTTAAGTAATCACTGATACGTAAAATACTATCCATATTATAAAATAGATTCTGAAATTAAGATATATTTTTTTGCAAATTTATTTATGTCCCTGTCTGTAGCGGATGAATGATAGCACGGCAAAAAGCAGGATCACACCGGCTGCCATTGTGAGAAATACGTTCTTTGTGAATCCGGCAACCAGATAGGCGGCCACGCAGCAGCCACCGACCGTCAGAGCGTAAGGAAGCTGTGTGGATACATGGTCTACATGGTGGCATTGTGCACCGGCGGAGGCCATGATCGTTGTGTCGGAGATCGGTGACATGTGATCTCCGCAGACAGAACCGGCAAGGGAAGCGGCAATACAGACAACGAGCATCGGATCTGTTTCCGGGAACATAGCGGTAACGATCGGAATTAAAATGCCAAACGTTCCCCAGGAAGTACCGGTTGCAAAAGCAAGTCCGCTTCCAACCAGAAATAATATAGCCGGGAAAAGTGAGGTTGCGGTCATATTGCCGGAGAGCATGCTGCTCACAAAGGCGCCGGCTTCTAATTTTGTACTGCAGAAACCGCCTAACGTCCAGGCCAGAACAAGGATCAGGATCGCAGAAACCATCATCTTAAATCCCTGCGGAATACACTCGGCAAATTCACTGAATGTGATCACGCGGCGTGGCAGGTACAGCAAAAACACAAAGACTAATGTAATGAAGGAACCCATCACAAGTCCCATGGATGCATCGCAGTTTGCAAAAGCGTTGATGAAGCTCTCGCCCTCGAAGAATCCACCTGTATAAATCATGCAGATAATGCAGCTCGCAATCAGGAAAATGACCGGAAGAACAAGGTCGATCACCTTTCCTTTTGCGGAAATAATATTTTCTTTTACATTTTCATAATCATTTTTGCCGGAGAAAAGATCACCTTTTGCAGCATTTTCCTCAAACTTTTTCATCGGACCATAATCAAGGCCGGTCACACCCATAAAAATCACCATCAGAATGGTAAGCCATGCATACAGGTTAAACGGGATTGTCTGCAAAAACAGAGAGAAACCATCTCCGTTTGTGTATCCGGTGACTGCGGCAGCCCAGCTTGAGATCGGTGCGATAATGCAGATCGGAGCTGCAGTTGCGTCAATGATATAAGCCAGTTTCGCACGGGAAATCTTCTGCTTGTCCGTGACAGGACGCATGACATTTCCAACGGTCAGACAGTTGAAATAATCATCGACAAAGATCACGACACCGAGCGCAAATGTGGAAAGCAGTGCGCCGGATTTGGTCTTGATCTTACTACCTGCCCATTTTCCGTAAGCGGCAGAACCGCCGGCTCTTGTCATCAATGCAACAATAATGCCAAGAAATACGAGGAAAATCAGAATGCCGACGTTCCACGAATCCCCAAGCTTTTCCATCATAACTTCAAAAATTGCCTCGATCGTTCCAACCGGACTGAAATTTGTATATAAAAGAGCTCCGGTTACGACACCGATAAATAACGACATATAAACTTCCTTTGTAATCAGCGCAAGCACAATGGCGATCACCGGCGGAAGCAGCGCCCAGACAGTACCAACAAAATCCATAATTCCTCCTTGTTTTTTCGAAGAAAAAATCCGAGTCCCATTGGACGAGGAGAGGATTTTTCCTCCTTGTTTTGCGAAGCAAAAACTCCGAAGCGTTGCCCCGGAGCCAATATTCTATAATAAGTATATATGATTTTGTGTGAAAAGGAAACAAAAATTTGCTCTAATTGATAAAAAATACAAAAGTTTAGTAAAAATATACAAAATGAAGGTCTGCAATTCTACAAATCATCAGACTGTCCGCAAGGTATCGGATAGACAGATGTCATTCCGGTAGAAATCAGTTTGCTGATAAGTCTTGCCATCTCCTCCGGCGTCTCCTTTTTGCCATGAGCCAGCCATGACTCGATCAGACCGGAGCAGCCGGAAACGAGAAAACTGCTGAAATATTCATAAGTTGGCAGAAAATCAGCTGAATGATGCGCAACCATCCATTCGTGTATGTATTGGTGTTCAAACAATTTCTTGATCTTGACAGAAAAAGAAATATCGCCGTTGGGACTCAGCAGTGCACAGCACAGATTAGAGTTTTGGTCAATGATCTGAAAAATTTCGACAAACAGCGGATAAGGAAAATCCGGAGTATGATCCGGGTGATAATTTTTGAAGACCTGCTCAAACTGTTCTAAAAGCTCCTGCTCGGTCTGCTCCAACATATCATAAATATCTTTGTAGTGCAGGTAAAAAGTGCCGCGGTTGATGTCAACAGACTCGCACAATTCTTTTACGGTGATATCCTTGATACTTTTTTTCAGCATAAGGGAGGTGAGTGCGTGTACAAGCAGATAGCGGGTACGCTTGATACGGCGGTCGGTTTTTGCTTCCATATATAATGTGAGATCCTTTCATATAAAATGTGATGTTATTGTCTGGTATTTTTTTCCGGAGTTATGATTAAAAATTTATAATCCTAAAAATTTTCTGAAATAATCAACACAGTGTACATAATATGTCAATTAACAAACAGTTTTGAAAAATATGTTTATTGAGTAAACCAGATGCCCTTATTATAATAATGCAGTATAAAATAATCAACACAATGTTAAGTATAGTGAAATGAATCAGCGGTAAAACAACTGCTGTTTTGCTGCGTAAGAAAAATGATTCAGATGTAACATGAAAGAGGATGAATATGGAAGAAAAACAGGAAAAAGAAAAAGGGAACTTCTGGCTTACCGTCGCTTCCTTTATTGTAAATAAGCGGAAAGCAATCGAAATTCTGTTTGTTTTGGCAATGATTTACAGTGTTCTTTCTATTAATAAGGTGCAGGTCAATCAGGATATCACATCCTATCTGCCGGCAGACAGTGAAACGAGGATCGGGCTGTCACTGATGGAGGAGCAGTTCACAACTTATGGCAGTGCCAAAGTCATGGTCTCGAATATCACCTATGCGCAGGCGGAAGATCTGGTTGACGATCTGGAAAATATTGAGGGCGTGAAGCAGATTGAATTTGATGATTCCAAGGATCATTTTACAGGTGCGGATGCGCTGTTTAGTGTGACGTTTGACGGAACGGAGGATGAACAGATCAGCAAAGATGCGCTTGAGGAAGTAAAAGAGACACTGGATGGTTATGATGTCTATGTTTCGTCCTCTGTCGGTGAGGAGGAGCGCAGTGCAGAGTCACTTTCGCAGGATATGAATATTATTCTTGTGCTGGCGGTTGTCATCATTGTTGCGGTGTTGATGCTCTCCACAAAAGCATATCTGCAGATCCCGGTATTACTGATCACATTTGGTGTGGCGGCTGTTTTAAACATGGGCACAAACTACTGGTTTGGAACGATCTCATCTGTCACAAATTCCATTGCCGTTGTGCTTCAGCTGGCACTGGCAATCGACTATGCCATTATTTTGTGTGACCGTTTCATGGAAGAACATGAGACGCTGGATGCAGAGGAAGCGGTGAAAGTGGCACTCTCCAAGGCGATCCCGGAGATCAGCTCGTCCTCCCTTACCACGATTTCCGGCATGGTTGCGATGATGTTTATGCAGTTCCGGCTGGGCTACGATATGGGTATCATTCTGGTAAAAGCGATCATACTCAGCCTGATTTCCGTTTTCTTCCTAATGCCGGGCGTGCTTTTGATTTTTGCAAAAGGAATTGATAAAACCCATCACAAATGCTATGTACCCAAAATTACGTTTGTAGGTAAATTTGCAAATCTGACCAAATACATCATTCCGCCGGTTTTTATCGTGTTTCTGGTATTTGCATTTTGGGAATCTAATCACTGCCAGTATATATATGACACGAATTCCATTGTCAGCGCAAAAAAGAGTGAATCAAAAATTGCAAGTGAAAAAATTGAGAATACCTTTGGTGCCAGCAATCAGTTGGTTGTCATGGTTCCAAAAGGGGATTATGATTCCGAGAAAAAGGTATTGGGAAAAATTGAAAAACTGGATTATGTAAACTCGGCATTGGGACTTGCAAATGTGGCGATCAATGATGATTATATGCTGACGGATAAGCTGAACCCAAGACAGTTTGCAGAGTTGACGGATCTGGATGTAGAAGTTGTACAGATTTTGTATACAGCATATGCATACAATGAGGAGCAGTATGGTCCGGTATTTACCGGCATTGATGATTATGAGGTGCCGATCATTGATATGTTCCTGTTCCTGTATGACCAGTATCAGGAAGGATATGTGACATTAGATGCAGATCTTGACGATCAGCTTACGTCCTTATATGACACGCTGCATGATGCGCAATTACAGCTGCAGGGAGATGACTATTCCAGATTTGTATTAGATCTGTCACTTCCGGCGGAAGGGCAGGAAACCTACGATGCGATGGATGAGATCCGGGGTATTGCGGCGAAATATTTCGGAAAAGACAATGTCATTCTGGTAGGAAACTCCACGAGTGACCATGATCTGGAATCTTCCTTTGCATCGGATAATATCGTGATCAGCGTATTGACAGCACTATTTGTTATGATCATCCTGTTTTTCACGTTCCAGTCAGCAGGGCTTCCGGTGCTTCTGGTACTCACTATACAGGGAAGTATCTGGATCAACTTTGCAGTTCCGGCAATGAGGGGACAGACAATATTCTTTATTGCGTACCTGATCGTGTCTGCAATTCAGATGGGTGCAACGATCGACTATGCAATCGTTATTTCCAGCAGATACATGGATCTGAAACAGAGAATGCCGATCAAAGATGCGATTACTGAATCCTTAAATCAGGCATTTCCAACTATTTTTACTTCCGGAACAATTTTGACCTGTGCAGGATTTTTGATCGGTGAGATTGCATCCGATCCGACGGTTGCCTCCATTGGTGTGGCTTTGGGACGCGGTACGTTAATATCCATTATTCTGGTTCTTTTTGTGTTGCCGCAGATTCTGCTGTTTGGTGATTTTATCATTGAGAAGACAGCCCTTGCCATGAATATTTCACGTCCTCAGAAGGAGGTTGTCGGCAGAGTGAGGGTGACCGGACATGTAAAAGGTTATGTACAGGGAGAGATTGATGCAGATGTTTCCGGTGTATTCCAGGGACAGATGAAAGTGTCGTTAGATTCGCACATACCGGGCAGACATGGAGAAGTCACACATGACGATACACAAAATCCAATGCTGCCGGGAATGACGCAGGATGAAAATGTGGCTGCAGAATCAGAGACAGCCGCAAAGGAAGAGCAGGAGGAGAAAAAGTCATGAAAAAGATGAGAATGAAAGTACTTGCCCTGTGTTTTTCCATGACACTGACCGTTTCTGCTCTGGCAGGAAACGGACGGTTGACCATACAGGCTGCCACCTCACAGGAAAGCAGTGGTACAAAAGAAACCACAGAAAAAGACAGCACAACCAGTGCGGATACGGCAGAAAATAAAAATCAGATCATCGAAATTGCCGATGAAAAGGCATTTGAAGAATTTTTACAGAACTGTCAGTATGACAGCTGGAGTGTTGGAAAAACGGTAAAACTTACCCATAATATTGATCTTTCGAAGGTTGATTTCAATGGTGTTGCATATTTCTCTGGGGATTTTGAGGGCGGCGGTCACACGATCAGTAATGTGAAGCTGCAGGTAAAAGGCTCGGATCACGGATTTTTCCGTTATCTGGGTAAAAGCGCAGTTGTGAATGATCTGAAGATCTCCGGTAAGATCACTTCAGAGGGAAGCTGTAAAAATATTGGCGGAATTGCCGGTGTGAACTATGGTACGATCGGGAACTGTTCCTTTGAAGGAACTGTCAATGGAAAAACAGCAGTCGGAGCGATCGCAGGGATCAACAAACCGACCGGAAAAATTGTAAACTGCAGGAGCAATGCAACAGTGACAGCCACCAATCAGACCGGAGGAATCGTTGGAAATAACGAAGGACTTGTGTCAGAGTGTACATCGGAGTGCAGCATCAATACAGATGAGCTGAAAACCACGATGGATATTGGAGGCGTTGACATTGGTACATTAAATCTCACAGGGCGTGTAATAGACCGGAATGATATGGGCGGAATTGTGGGTGTTTCGACTGGAATTGTCAGTGAATGCATCAATCAGGGAAAAATCGGTTTTGCACACACGGGTTATAACGTGGGTGGAATTGCCGGACGCCAGAGTGGAAAAGTCATCGACTGCCACAATGAAGGGGAAATCTACGGACGAAAAGATGTAGGAGGAATTGTCGGTCAGGCGGAGCCGTATATAGAATCGGAGTATCTGGATGATAAGGTAAATCAGGTGCAGGATTCGGTCAGTTCCATCAACACGACCTTAAGCAACATTGCTTCGACCATGAGTGATACCTCCACAGCAGCAAAGACCTATGTGGACAATCTGTCGGAGCAGTACCATAATTCTTCGAAAACTTTGTCGGAATCTCTGGGTTCCCTCTCAGATTCCATCGGGGAATCAAACCCGGAAGCGCAGCAGTACATGAATAATATTCATAATTCTCTGGATAAAATAGATAGTATCCAGGGAAACAATCATATTTTAAACAAAGAACAGGCAGAGGCGGTTTCAAAAGAATGGCAGAATATCAACAGTAATCTGTCCAACATTCGTGGAACAATCTCCGATTCCAATAAAACGGCAGAAGATTTTATGGATGATATTTCCAATCAGATAAAAGAGAAAGATACGAACGGCGATATTGATAAGCTGACGAACACAGTGGATGATGGAATCCAGTCTGTCACAAATGATGTGCAGAAGATCAGTAAGCAGATCAAAAGCATTCAGAATACGGTTGGAGATACGCTTTCTGTGGTGACAGGCGATGAGGAGTATATGGAAGATATCTCGTCCGCAGCCAGCGCAAAAGATACAGATGGTGTTGTTTCGGGAAGTGTAAACCGCGGAATGGTCAATGGCGATCTCAATGTGGGTGGAATTGTCGGAACGATGAACATTGAATATGATCTCGATCCGGAGTTTGATCCTGATCTTACAGATTCTACGGACATTACACTCCGTTCTACCGTGAATAATGTTGTCATCCGCTGTAGCAACTATGGGGAAGTGACTTCAAAGAAAAACAGTGTCGGTGGTATTACCGGATTAGAAGAACTTGGACTGGTCTATGGAAGTGAAAGTTATGGCTCTGTGAAATCTGATACGGGGGATTATGCCGGAGGCATTGCAGGAAACAGTGTCAGTGCAATCGCCAACAGTTACAGTCTCTGTAATATAAATGCAAAGGATTATGTCGGAGGCATTGTCGGAAGCGGATATACCGTGAAAAACTGTGTTTCTGCATCTACGATCACAAGTGATGGGGAAGGTCTGGGAAGCATCGCAGGAACTGTGTCTGAAGAGGGCGAGGTAAAAGGTAACATTTTTGTGGGCGATGACCTTGATGGAATTGACAACATCAACTATGCGGGGATTGCAGATGAAAAAAGTTATGAAGAGGTCATGAAACTTGAGAATATTCCGGAAGGATTCCATAAAGTGAAGATAACTTTCAGGGCAGAAGATAATGTGGATATTGTAAAGACAATCGTATATAATGGAAGCTTCAGTGAATCTGATCTTCCACAGATTCCGGAAAAAGATGGTTACTATGCAGTCTGGCCGGAGGATCTGGTTGGAAAACCAATGACGGAAAATAAAACGGTGGAGGCAGAGTACAGCCGTTGGACAGAGAGTATCGTGGGATCGGAAGTGATAAACGGCGCAAAAACAGAAGATACAGCTAGTGAAAGTTCCGATACAGAAAATGAAAAAGCAGTTTTTCTTCTGGAAGGGAAATTCTATGATGACACTTCCATCCAGATGGCAGAGTGTGACACAGATCTGCCGGACGGAGATGTCGTGTATGCTTACAACTGGAGTCTTGAACACTTGCATGACAAAATATATGATGCAGTAAAAGCACATTTTTATGTGCCGGACACTTCAGGAAAAAATGAGATCTGGTACAGAGAAACAGGCAGTGATGCATGGACATTGGCAGAAACCACAGAGGACGGCAGTTACCTTGTGGCAGACATTCCATATGAGGCAGCGTTTGCACTGGTACATACGGCGGCAGATCACACCTTGTATTATGCCGGCGGCGGTGCAGCGGTTGTATTGCTTTTGATCGTACTGATCATAAGAAAACGCCGGAAGCGTACACAGAAAAAATAAAATGATTTTGTAACACAGAGAGGCAGCTATGATATTTGAGACACATGCACATTATGATGATGAAAGTTTTAACGATGACCGTGAAGCATTGATCCGTTCCCTGCCGGAAAAAGGGATCGGCAGGATCATCAATGTTGGGGCTTCGATAGAGACAACAAAGACAACTCTGGAACTTGCCGCAAAATATGATTACATTTATGCAGCGGTGGGCGTACATCCAAGTGACATCAGCGGGTTGAATGAAGAGACATTTGCCTGGTTAAAAGAGCAGGCATCTCTTCCAAAGACCGTTGCGATCGGTGAGATCGGACTGGATTATTACTGGGATAAAGAGCCAGAGGTGCAGAACGCACAGCGTTACTGGTTCAGACGGCAGATGGAACTTGCCAGGGAAACCAACCTTCCGGTAATCATCCATTCCAGAGATGCAGCAGCCGATACTATGGAAGTGATGAAAGAGGTTCACGCAGAGGAGATACCGGGTGTCATCCATTGCTATTCCTATTCTAGAGAGATGGCACAGGAATTTATCAAAATGGGTTACTACATCGGCGTCGGTGGCGTTGTCACATTCAAAAACGCAAAAAAACTGAAAGAGACAGTGGAAGCAATCCCATTGGAGCGCATTTTACTTGAGACGGACTGTCCTTACATGGCACCGGAACCGCACCGCGGCACGAGAAACGATTCTTCCAATATTCCGTTTGTGATCGCAAAAATCGCAGAATTAAAAGGAATCACAGAGGAGGAGGTCGAGCGTGTGACGGAGGAGAATGCGGGAAGGTTATTCACAAAAGTATCTTAACTCCACAGCATCCTTCCAGAAGCGTTTCGGAATATTCTGTGCCTGTAATTCGGGGTTAGTACGTGCTTCAATCGCAATGCTGTCGAAAAAGGCCAGCCACAGTTTCTGGAATCTTGCTTCATTCTCAGAATAGTTCTGAAGAAGTTCGGTATTGATGTCCGAAGCATCTACAAGCATATAATTCTTTCCGGCGCGGTGGACTGCCGCAAGCTGGTGGGTTTCATCGTAAATCATAAAATTTTCCTGCGGAAAACGATCCGTAAAATGCTCTGCTAAAATTGGCAGGACATTATTTTTGGGATGGATCGTGGAAAACAGAACGCCGTTCTGCAGTTCCGAAAAGCGCAGAAAACCTTTCAGGTGGTGGGCTTCGGAGGCTGTGGCTCTGGACAATTCAAAGACACGGTAAATATAAGGATTACTCAGTGAATCCAATACACGGGCACCCTTTGGTGAATGAAGTGCGGCAACGATCGTCTGATACACGGCGTTCGCTTTGTCCATCTTCTTCTTGCCGGAAAGATCAATGGATAAAATAGCAGTAAGGATTGTCTCGTAAAAATCGTGTCCAAGCTTCCGGTTTAGCGTGGAAACAACTTTTCCGGCTTTTTCAGCGGATGGTGCGACGGTGTGGTAGTCGCAAAACAGCTCGTAATTATCCGGCTGACCGGATACCAGATAAATATCAGCGTGGGAGCATCTTTCCTGAATCTTTAATTCCCAGGCATCGTATACGCCGGTCAATATTCCGTTTGGTGTGTTTTCACAGATAAATACATGCATAATGTCCTGCTCCTGTCTTGAGAAAAATATTCAGGGAAATAAAAGTTTTACATTTATCTACGACAGCGGAAGCGGCTCCGTGGATAAGCCGGTATCGAACAGGCTCAATTGTTGATAACCGCTCTCACGGATCTCACGTGGTATCTGTGTCTTATCGCCCATCAGATTGCGGCAGATATAATCTTCTTCCAGCTTCGTGCGGTACATCATCCTGCCGGAGCAGGTGATAAAATAAAGAGCGCGTTTCAACACAACACCTATCTTCTTGAGATCAGCAAAATCGAGGGTGCTGTGGCGTCTTGCTTTTACAATGCGGCTGGCAGATTTATAGCCAATACCTGGGACACGGAGCAGTGTATCATAGTCTGCACGGTTGATCTCGACCGGGAAATATTCCAGATGCCGGATCGCCCAGTCACACTTGGGGTCGAGAAAAATGTTAAAGTCCGGCCGCTCCGGACTTAAAAGCTCGTCGGCTTTAAACTTATAATAGCGGAGCAGCCAGTCTGCCTGATACAGACGATGTTCCCGCAGGAGCGGCGGACCGCCGGGCAGTGCAGGAAGATTGCTGTTGTGGGTGACATTCACAAAGGCAGAATAGAACACTCTCTTTAAATCAAATTTCTGATACAGATTCTCGGCAATGCTCACAATCTGGTAATCGTTTTCCGGGGTTGCGCCGATGATCATCTGTGTGCTCTGTCCTGCGGGTACGAACTTCGGGGCATGCCGGTAAAGAGCAACTTCATTCTTATTTTCCGTAATACCATTCTGAACCATGCGCATTGGCTTCAGGATAGTATTTCTCGACTTGCAGGGCGCAAGCTTTTTCAGGCTGTCTGCGGTAGGCAGTTCCAGATTGATGCTCATACGGTCAGCCAGAAAACCAGTTTTTTCAATCAGCAGAGGATCAGCGCCGGGAATCGCTTTCACATGGATGTAACCGTTAAAATGGTGCGCTGTGCGCAATTTATAAAGGGTCTGGTATAAAAGTTCCATCGTATAGTTGGGGCTTACCATAATGCCGGAACTTAAAAAAAGACCTTCAATATAATTCCGCCGGTAAAATTCCATCGTCAGTTCGCAGACTTCCTCCGGGGTAAAGGCAGCCCGCCGGACATCGGAGTTACAATTATTCTGGCAGTAAGAGCAGTTAAAAATACATTCGTTTGTAAATAAAATCTTGAGAAGGGAAACACACCGTCCATCTGCGGAAAAAGTATGACAGATCCCACAGGAAATAGAGTTGCCAAGGCCGATGCCGTCACCACCGCGGTCCACACCGCTTGACGTGCAGGCGACATCGTATTTTGCAGCGTCTGAGAGAATCGTAAGTTTTTCCATCAGTGACATATTTTGCTGGATTTTCATCTGGATGTGATCTCCTCCAATCAAAGAATAGGATAGAACATATGTTCGATAAAATGAGAATACCACATTCGGAAAAAGAATGCAAGAGAAAAAGACTGCCAATTTCTGGATCCAATTTTTGGACAAAAAATTCTCTCATAATCCTGATTCCTTAGTTTTTCAGAATTATGAGAGGATGTGTCTTATGAATGGAGTTGTATTTCTTCATATTTAGCTGCAACACGTTTGCCACTGAATGCAATCCCAAAAAGTCCAATTTTTTTGATACCATGATATTCCATGTCGGTAGAATATTTTTTGCTTTGGATCTGTTGTATCGCACTTGACGCAGAATTAGCAAGTTCGGTATCTGAAAGTTTTTTTCCGGCTTTAAATTCAATAATATAGCCCAATTGGGATTTATCTTTTGGCTCAAGCTGTATATCAAAACGCCCTTCGCCGGATTCTCTGTTGGAAGAGATATAATATCGGTCTGAGAGTATTGCCAACATTCCGAAAACAGTTCCGTGATAAAAATTTTCGTTTGTAGTGTCAAAAGTACTGGCAGACTGCAAGAGATATTTTTGCAAAGTGTCAGTGAAAAGAGCAGTATCACCTGTTCGCAGAGCTAGTTCGAAATCTCGGAGCAGGGAGCCGTTAAATAAGGTATTATAATTATCCAAAATCTCTTTTTGGAAAACACTTTTTATCTCGCGGTTAGGCAGTTTAAGAGAACAAATCGGGTTGTCATTAAATTCACTGATCACACTTGTGGCACGCAGATATCCGGCGACAAGCAGAAAGCTGTAGATTGTGTCAGAGTCAGCATTTACCTCCGGGTAAATAATATCCGTATTAATAATGGATTGCACTTCTTTTCCCTGCAGTAAAAGTGAGAGACTTTCGTACACTTCTTTGTCGGAACTGCGGATCAGTTCACCAATAATTTCATTGCCGCTTGTTCGGGACCAGAAAGCCTTTGGTTTACAGTTATTGTTAAAATAATTAATCACAGACCACGGATTATATATTTCTGTATTTCCGAAGAGATAACCGTCATACCATTCTTTAATTTCTGAAAGTTTTTCTGCCATTCCATAGTAAGCTGCCATATTTGATATATCGTTTACGGTAAAACCGAAATACTCTGAGTACTTGTCATCCAAAATCGTGTTTACAACAAGATTATTTAAACCACTGAATAAACTTTCTTTTGCAATGCGGAGTATTCCAGTCAAAATGCCAAATTCCAGATTCTCATTGTCTTTTAAAGCGGAGGAGAAAAGATTCCGCATAAAACCGACAACTTCATTATAATAATGATATAAGTGTCCTTGTTGGATTGGCGTGTCGTACTCATCAATAATAATAATAACTTTCTGGTTATAATGTGTGGCAAGTAAAGAAGAAAGCTTGCCAAGAGCAAACTGATAATCGGTAGAATCAGCGACATCATTTATGAGATTGTGAATGTATTTTTTGTCGTATTCATTAATTGCTTTGCTTGATAAAAGTTCTATATGGCGAAGAAATTCTTCTTTTAAGGTAAAACACAGACTGCGGTACATATCAGTCCAGTTAGTCTGATGTGCATCTTTAAAAGACAGAAAAATGACCGGATAAGTCCCCTGAAGCTGCTTGTAAGCATCTCCGCAATTCCAGATTTTTTTATCTGAAAAATATATGGATGTATCTGTGGATGTTTTTTCAAAATAGGTTCGGATCATGTCCATGGTAAGTGTTTTCCCAAAACGGCGCGGTCTTGTGAAAAGATAAACCTTGCTGTGGTCGTCAATTATATCTTTTATGAGAAGCGTTTTGTCGACATAATAGCATTCTTTGGAAACTTCTTTATATGAAGTGATTCCAACCGGACATGGGAGTAATCTGCCGGACAAAGGTGGGGTTTGTTTGTTTCGAAGGATTTCCGGTTTTGTTGTATCAGAAGGGATCAACCAGTATCTTCCCTCTTTGTATGCACCGTTAATAAAACCGGCAGTGCAGAGCTGATTTACCCTCCGGGGAGTAATTCCCCAAAGCTGGGCAATATCTTTTGCCTTCAAAAATTTTTTATCCATTATAATCCCTCCATTGCATATGCAATCATTCTATATTTCCTATAATATGATATTTTCGGGAAATAAACAAGAAATAAAAACATAATTTCCCTAAAAACGGGAAATTAACAAGAGAAAAAGACTGCCAATTTCTGGACAGTCTTTTCAAAAGTTGCCGGTTATATGATCGGCAGTCTTAATTATTTGTGAAATAATCAGGATACATTGTTAGCAATTCTTTTTTCTCCGATAAATGCCGGGTTAAATGCCGGGTCATAAGCATTTCTGCCATTTCACTATCATGTCGTCTGATTGCATACAAAATATCTTCGTGGTCTTTTAATACATAATCGTGTTGCTTTGATTTTGTGGAAAGGGAGCGGAGACGGTCAAAGTGAACCATCTGTTCCTTGATAATATGGTAAGACCACATTTTATCTGCAGCGCGGAACAACAGCTCATGAAATTCATTGTCTAATTCCAGAAAAGTCTCTCGATCCTTCTGTTCGAGGCTGCGCTGCTGCTTTTTTATATTATAATCAAGGGCGTCCATATCAGCATCTGCAATCTTATCACACAGAAGCTTTAAAATTGCATTTTCCGTTACAAGCCGTAAAAAACGTGATTCTTCTACAATATTGTAATCAATTTTTGAAATATAGCTGCCGCGCTGTGGCAGGATCTCAACCAGACCGATGCGGTTTAACTCAATCAAAGCTTCGCGGACCGGTGTCCTTGACAAGGACAGTGTGGCGGAAAGCTCATTTTCACTGACAGCGGCTCCGGGCTGCAATTCCAGATGAATGATGTTATATAAGAGCACTCTGACAGCATAAGATCTGGAATTTTCAGAGCGTTCTTTTTGAAGAATGACCATTTTTTCTCCCCATTTCCTTAATAATATACTAGTATACTATCAAATAAAAACTTTTGCCAGATAATTTTTAAAAATCAAAAGTAAAAACAATTTTGCGGATGGAAGGATCTCTGCTGTCAACAAAATCAAAAGCTTCCTGCGCTTTTGTAAGCGGAAATGTATGCGAAATAGAATTGTTCAGGTCAAGAGTACCTTCTTTGATCATATCAATTGCTTTTCCGAACATTTTATTCTGGAGGCGGGAACCTCTCACATCCAGCTCTTTGGAAGTGATCAGGAACTGGTTTACTTCGGTCGGAGCGGTGGAAAATCCCATAGTAATAACACGTCCGGCATTACCGGTAGCCTGAAGCAGTAATAAGAGGGAATTTTTCACGCATGCGGCATCGATAGAGACGGTGGCGCCTCTGCCGTGTGTGTATTCTAACACCTTCGCCTGAAAATCTTCAGTTGCGGCATTGATCGTAAACTGTGCGCCGTGTTCTCTGGCTTCTGCGAGTTTGTCATCCATAATATCTGCTACAATGATATGGTCGCAGATTGTATGTGCAATTTTTAAAATTGAGCTTCCAAGTGCGCCAGCACCATAAATAAGAAGCATGTCGTCTTTTTCAAGTTCAGCACGGGTGCAGGACTGGATAGCGATGGTAGTCGGCTCGATCATAACGGCATCCTGATCGGAGAGTGAATCCGGAAGAAGATAGCAGTCAGATTCTGGAACTGCGATATATTCGCGGTAGCCACCATCAATATGTACGCCTCTTACTTTGAGGTTGTCACATACATTTCCACGGTTTTTGGAACATGGGTAGCAGTGACCACAGCTTGTTACCTGATTGATGATAATGCGGTCGCCTATTTTTAAAGAAGAAACATTATCTCCAACCTCTGCAACGACACCAACCATTTCGTGTCCGATAATACGCGGATAAGTAGCTGCAGCATTGGTGCCATGATAAATTCCAACATCAGATCCGCAGATTCCCGCAGCGGTCATTTTTACTAATACATTATTTTTAGGATCAATAACTGGTTTTTCAACGTCAATTACTTCTAATTCATTTGGTTTTACAATTTGTACGGCTTTCATAATAGTCTCCTTATCTTAATTTGAAATAGATGATTGATTATTTAGGAATGCCACAAAACAACTTACATACTAGTATTCTACATAAAAGAAAAAAGAAGTCAATAAAAAAGAAAAAAACAAAGTAATATTATGCAATATGCATAAAAAACAGGATGATAATATGTTAAAATATACATATTGAAAAAAATAAGCAAATGAACTACCATACTAGCATACAAACAAAACGCCAGAAACAACTTACAAACATTTCATTTAGGAGGAAAGTGATTATGGGACTTGCAAAGGCGATTAAAAGAGGCGCAAGTGCATTACTGATCGGTTCAATGATGACAGGACTTTTTACAGGCTGCTCAGCGACCGGTGAAAACAGTGGAGGTAAATTAGTAAAAATTGCGGTCTGTGTATCAGATCAGACACCAGCCGCACAGGCATTGGCAGATGTGTTCAAACCGATGGTGGAAGAGGCGACCGATGGACGTTATGATATCCAGATTTATAATTCCGGTGTACTTGGAAGCGAAAAGGTAACATATGACTATACGAAAAGTGGAATCGTGGAAATGTGCGTAGTCGGAACAACCATGTGGTCTGAAACACCGAAAATGTCTATCCCGGATTTCCCATTCCTGTTTGACAGCGTAGAACACGCAAGAGTGTGCTATCAGGGAGAACTTGGGGAATATATTGCAGAAGACCTTGAGAGTACACAGCCATTGAAGCTGCTTTCCTGGTATCCGAACGGAGCCAGAGAGTTTACATCTAATAAGAAGCTGGAAAGCCTTGATGATTTCAACGGACAGAAGCTCAGAATGCCAAATAATCCAATTCATGTGAAACTTGCCGAAAGTCTTGGAGCCAACGTTGTTATCATGGATATGGGTGAAGTGTTTACTGCATTGGAGCAGGGAGTGGCAGATGGACAGGATAATCCGCTTGCTACGGTAAAGACAGAAGGCTGGTACGAAGTTCAGGATTATGTTTATGACACAAATCATATCATTTCATCTTTGGAATTATTTGCAGGGGAGGAGTTCTGGAACAGCTTGAGTGAAGAGGATCAGAAAGCATTTGAAGAGGCTTCACAGGCAGCGTCAGATTACGCATGGGATTTATATGAGGAGCAGCTTTCAGATGATAAGCAGTTTATGAAAGATAATGGACTGGTCGTTACAGAACTTTCCGATGAGGACAGAGAAGTGATGAAAGAGAAAATACAGCCGGTTTACGATTATCTGAATGCACAGTATGACTGGGTAGATGATGTCAGAAAAATGGTAGATGACATTAAAGTAGAGTAAGGAGAAGCAGACTATGAACAAATTAGTAGATAAGCTATTTAAAGGTATTGATTATTTTACAGGTATTCTTACCGGCTTAATGGTGTTCTTTGTATTTTTAAATGTTGTACTTCGAACCTTTTTTAATGCCGGGCTGACATGGTCAGAAGAACTGGCAAGATACCTTTTTGTATACGTTACCTATATCGGAGCAATCAGTGCAATGCGTGCTAATGCACATCTGGGAGTGGATACACTCATCAGCAGAATGAAGCCGCAGGTGCAGATGGTAATGTATATTGTTTCCCAGACAATTATTGCGATCTTAATGATTATTTTAGTGTGGGGTTCTGAAAAAATGGTGGCACAGAATACCGCCTCAAGAACAGCAGCACTCGGAATCCCATATTCTGTATTATATTTTGCTGGAATCATCACAGGCGTGGCAATTGCGATCATGGCGGTGATAAACATCGTCCATGCGCTGAAAAATCCATCTGAAATATCAGAGATTGTTACGATGAGCACTTCGGATGATGATGAGATCGCTGCAGAGGCAAAAGATGGTGCAGAGAATCTTTCGGATGAAGAATATGCAAGAAGACTGAGAGAAGAGGGAGGAAAATAACATGACATTAGTAATATTTTTAGCTGCCCTGATCGGTGGTATGCTGATTGGACTTCCAATCTGCTTCGCACTTTTATTCAGTGGTGTTTGTATGATGTTATATCTGAATGGCTTTAATGCCCAGATTTTATCACAGAATTTATTTTCTGGTGCAGATTCCTTTTCCATGATGGCAGTTCCGTTTTTTATCATGGCAGGTGAATTTATGAACCGCGGCGGTATTACAAAGCGTATTGTAAATGCAGCGAATGCGATTATCGGACATGTCCGCGGCGGACTGGGCTATGTTGCAATCATGGCAATTCTCTTATTTGCAAGTATGATCGGATCAGCTGTTGCTTCCACTGCATTCCTTGGAGCGATCCTCATTCCTATGATGGTACGTGCCGGTTATAAGCGTGATACCTGTACCGGACTGATCGCAGCAGGAAATATTTTATCGCCGATCATGCCGCCGTCTGTACCAATGATTATCTTTGGCGTGCAGGCAGGTGTTTCCGTTACAAAATTATTTATGGGTGGTATTGCACCGGCTGTATATTTATCAGGTGCTTTGTGTGTATTATGGTTCTTTATTGCGAAAAAAGACAACCTCGCAAAAGCAGAGAGACAGTCTGCAAAACAGGTTGCAAAAGCATTGCTTGACGGACTTTGGGCATTGATTCTTCCGGTGTTTATTCTTGTTGGACTGCGCAGTGGTAAATTTACACCGACAGAGGCTGGAGTTATCGCAGCAGTATATGCATTAGTGATCGGACTGTTTGTATACAAAGAATTAAAAATCAGCATGCTGATGGAATGCCTTGTTTCTGCGGCAAAGTCATCTTCTGTAATCATGTTTCTTGCTGCAGCAGCAATGGTATCTTCTTGGATGATGACAGTGGCAAATGTTCCATCCATTGTTACGGGAATTTTAGCACCATTTATTGAGCATCCAGTAGCATTAATGCTAATTATCTGTCTGATCGTGCTCCTTGTTGGAACTTCCATGGATGTAACGCCTACCATTATGATCCTGACACCTGTATTACTGCCGGCAGTGAAAGCAGCAGGAATCGATGTTGCATATTTTGGAGTGGTATTTATCTTAATGACGGTTTTAGGTTTACTTACACCACCGGTAGGAACAGTATTAAATGTTGCCTGCGGCGCAGGAAAGATCAACATGGAGAGAATGGTAAAATCGATATGGCCGTTCCTTCTGGCTGAGGTAGTGATATTACTGCTTATGGTTTTGTTCCCGTCTCTTGTGACGGTTCCGATGAACTTTTTCCTCGGATAAATCAGTGATTGCGGAGTTTTGATTCAGGTTAAAACTTCGCAGTTGTTTTTGAATATAACAGATAGAAATGGAGATCAGAAAAATGGAAATGACAATGAGATGGTTCGGAAAAGATTATGATACCGTCACCTTGGAACAGATAAAACAGACACGCTATGCAACCGGGATCATTACTACATTATATAATAAAATGCCGGGAGAAGTGTGGAATCTGGATGAAATTCTTGCAATGAAAAAAGAGGTTGAGGACGCAGGCCTTCATCTGGCAGGAATTGAGAGTGTCAATGTCAGCGATGCGATCAAGACAGGCGGAGCGGGCAGAGACCATGATATCCAGGCATATATTGAGACATTGGAAAATCTCGGAAAAGCAGATATCCATATGGTTTGCTATAACTTCATGCCGGTATTTGACTGGACAAGAACAGAACTTGACCGTGTGAGAGAAGATGGTTCTACGGTAATGGCATATAATCAGGATGCAATTGATAAAATGGACCCGGAGAAAATGTTTGATGCAATCAAAGATGACATGAATGGAACAGTCATGCCGGGCTGGGAGCCGGAGCGAATGGCAAAAATCAAGGATTTATTTGCATTATATAAAGGAATCGATGAGGATCAGCTTTTTGAGGATCTGAAATATTTTCTGGAAGCAATCATGCCGGTTTGCGACAAATATGATATAAATATGGCAATTCACCCGGATGATCCGGGCTGGAGTGTGTTCGGTCTGCCGAGAATCATTTCATCACAGGAAAAATTAAAACGAATGATGGATATGGTGCCAAATAAACATAACGGTGTGACATTCTGCATGGGCTCGTATGGAACAAACTTAAATAACGACCTGATCGCAACCATTCATATGTTAAAAGGCAGAATCCATTTTGCACATATCAGAAACCTGAGATTTAACGATGGAATGAGAGACTTTGAGGAGAGCGCACATCTCAGCGAGGATGGCACATTTGATATGTATGCCATTATCAAAGCGCTTTATGAAGATGGGTTTGATGGCCCAATCCGTCCGGATCACGGAAGAATGATCTGGGGAGAAAAAGCAATGCCGGGGTATGGACTTTATGACCGTGCATTAGGCGCAGCATATCTTCGCGGACTGTGGGAAGCTGCAAAAAAGGAAGGAGAGCAGAGATGAAACTGACATTACAGGGTTTGCAGGAAAAAGAACAGTGGAAAAACGCAGGAATCGGACTTCCTTCTTATGATATTGAAAAAGTGGCAGAAGAGACAAAGAAAAACCCGGTGTGGGTACATTTTGGAGCCGGAAATATTTTCCGTATTTTTATCGGAGGGATCGCAGATACACTGATATCTTCCGGAGAGATGAAAAAAGGGATTACCTGTGTGGAAACGTTTGATTTCGATGTGGTAGATAAAATATACAGACCGTATGATAACCTCGTTTTAGCTGTGACATTAAAAGCCGACGGCTCAACGGATAAAAAGGTGCTAGGTTCTCTGGCAGAGGCAATCAAAGCGCAGTCAGAAGTGCCGGAGGAGTGGGATCGGTTAAAAGAAATCTTTTCCGATAAAAATCTCCAGATGATCTCATTTACCATCACGGAGAAAGGATATGCGTTGAAGGGAGTGGATGGAAATTATTTTCCATTTATTCAGAAAGATATTGACAACGGACCTGAAAAACCGGTGTCTGCAATGGCGGTTGTCTGCGCATTGCTGTACGAGCGTTTTCAGGCAGGAAAGGCTCCTCTTGCAGTAGTTTCCATGGATAACTGCTCTCACAATGGAGAAAAATTAAGAAATTCCATTCTGACTATGGCAAAAGAGTGGGAGAAAAAAGGATATGTAACAGGCGAGTTTGTAAATTACATTTCAGATGAAGATCAGGTGTCATTCCCATGGTCAATGATCGATAAGATCACCCCAAGACCGGCAGAATCCGTCTGCAGATCTTTGGAGGAACTTGGCATTGAGGATATTGCACCGGTCATCACTTCAAAAAATACATACATAGCGCCGTTTGTAAACGCAGAGGGACCACAGTATCTTGTGATCGAAGATCATTTTCCGAATGGCAGACCTGCATTAGAAAAGGCAGGCGTCTATATGACAGACCGGGATACTGTAAATAAAGTAGAGCGCATGAAAGTTACAACCTGCTTAAATCCACTGCATACAGCACTTGCAGTCTACGGATGCGTTTTAGGTTATACCCTGATCGCAGACGAAATGAAAGATGAGGAACTGAACAGGCTTGTCCATGAAATCGGTCCTGTAGAGGGAATGCCGGTAGTTACAGATCCGGGTATCTTATCGCCGGAAGCTTTTGTGGATGAAGTTATCAATGTGCGTATTCCAAACCCGTTTATGCCTGATACGCCGCAGCGTATCGCAACAGATACCTCCCAGAAAGTGGGCATTCGCTACGGCGAAACGATCAAAGCCTATGTGGCTCAGTATGGGGATGCGAAGAAGCTAAAAGCAATTCCACTTGCAATTGCAGGATGGTGCAGATATCTGCTTGGCGTCGATGATAAGGGAGAAAAGTTTGAATTATCTTCTGATCCAATGCTTGCAGAATTAACAGCTGCCTTAAAAGATGTAAAATTTGGTGAGAAAGAATCCTATACAGGACAGTTAAAGAGTATTTTATCCAATGAAAATATTTTCGGCATCGATCTTTACAAAGCCGGTATCGGAGAGAAAATTGAAGAATTATTTGTAAAAGAAATCGCAGGCCCGGGCGCAGTGCGCAAGACTTTGAAAGAAAATCTGACAGATTAAACAAATCAAAAACTAAGCCAGAGGAAAAACATGAAAATTCCTCTGGCTTAATTTTTTTAAATCCCTTGACAGAATATAAGCAATCCGTTACTCTAAAAATGCGTAAAGCAAAAATCTTTTTTTATCAAATGAGTGAAATCATATATGCTGGATCGGCATGGATTCCCAATATCCACAACTATATAGCAAATGGTAAGTGAACATGAGTTTATTATTGAAAGAAAAATGCAGTACATAGTATAATAGAAGGAGAATATTATTGTTAGAAGAAAAAAGAAATAACAAACCAGATGTAGTATTAAAAAAGTATTGGGAAAACAAGGAACGGTTTTCAGATTTTTTTAATGCGGTTCTGTTTGATGGAAAAACGGTTATCAGACCGGAAGAATTAGAAGATTTAGATACAGATGAATCTTCTATATTGGAGCATAAAAATTATGCAGAAACACTGAAAGCTTCACGGGATAATATTGCAATTTGCAAGAAATCTACCAGATATGGGATCAATTTTGTGATGCTTGGGATGGAGAGTCAGGAACATATTCATTACGCAATGCCTATGAGAATAATGGGTTATGACTATGGAGCATACAAAAAGCAGTATGATAATAATGCAGCAAAGTATAAGAATGGCAAGGGATTATCTTCGGATGAATTTTTGTCTAAAATGAGAAAAACAGACAAATTTATACCAGTGATCACGGCTGTTATTTATTATGGTGAACGATCGTGGGATGGCGCAGTATCATTACATGGGATGTTAGATATTCCCAAGCAATTCAGTCGTTATGTAAATGATTATAAAATGATATTGATCGAGGCTGGAAATAATAATTTAAAGTTACATAATGTCAACAACAGAGACTTGTTCAATTTAGTGGGAATGTTGATCAATAAAAGGGAGACACCTGGAAAAAGAAAAGAGCAGGCGATTCATTATGTTAAAAAGAATCATGTCGATACAACTGTGATCAGGACAGTGACAAGTGTAATGAACAGTAAACTGGATTATCAATTATTGGAGCGGAAAGGAGAAAATGAAATGTTTACCGTATTTGAAGAGACATGGAAAGAGGGAGAACAGGCAGGAAGAGCGGAAGGAAGAGCGGAAGAAATCATTGCGGCAGGATATGAATTTGGTCTTTCAGAGAAAACCATTTTAGAACGTTTACAGAAAAAACTTGCAATAACTCCGCAGCAAGCCCAGGAATATCTTGCAACTTACACAAAAGAGACCGAGCAGCGTTGCTAAATTATAAATGCTGCGTCGTTTATTAGAAGAACTACTATAAAACCTCTGATTTTTCAAAAATTAGTTCTTTTTATAACACTTTATGTAACGCCCTGAATGTTATAGTTAGTATAACAAAAAGGATAAATATGTTTTTTTGCAGCCTTGGCAAAAGTGCAGCGAGATAAACATTAAAATGGAAGGAAGAGGTTTACACAGATGAAAAAGGAAATGATGGAAAACGCTACAGGCGTAAAATTAACCAAAAAAGCCAGCAAAAACGTGATCTGATCATTATCGGTCGGACTGGCAGCAATGATGGCATTATCTACTCCGATTGCAGCATTTGCTGAGGATGCAGATGGACAGAATAGCAGTGAAACAACACCGGAAGAGAGTACAACAACTGTAACAACACAGAAATCTGCAGCAGAACAGGTGGGAGAAGTTCAGAAAGCCGCTGAAGAAACGAGCAAAACAACAGAAGCAGCAAAGGATGCGGTAAATGCAGCAGTTGATACAACAATTGCGGATGACAGTGGCGCAGACCAGACAACAAAAGATGCAGCAGGCGTATTGGATGCTACCGCAAACGGAACATTCGAAGGCGGTACAGATGTGAATGTGGCAGAAGAAATAGTTGACAAAACAATGGATCGCATAAAAGATGCGTCAGATGCCGCAGCAGATACCGACGCAGCTCTTGATAAGGCAGATAAAAAAGCAGATGAGGCAAATACAATTGCGGATGATGCAAAGAAAGAGCAGCAGGAAGCACAAGACGCATTTGATAAAGCACAAGCCGGAATTGATTCTGCAACAGACATTGAGGAGGCGAAGAATGCTTACAATCAGGCAGCTGGTATTGTAGGCGATGCACAGAAAGCGTATGAGACTGCCAAAGCAGCTTATGACAGCAAAGTAGCCGAATACAATACAGCGTTAGACGAGCTTAAGGCGGCACAGGCAGCTTATGATACAGCAGTTGCCGAAGCAAGTCCCGAGGCAGCGGCAGCCGCAGCAAATCTTGCAGCAGTTCAGGAGAAAGCGAAGGCTCTTCAGGAGGCAGCAGAGGAAGCAAAAACAGCAATTCCGGAGCTTACCGATGCACAGAAAGCAGCACTTGAGATCATCGCTCTGGAAAAAGAACGTGCAGGGGATACCTCCACAAACTGGAGAAAAGAAGATGAGCTGTTCAAAGTGATCCTTAAGAATTACTACATTCCGGAACTTGCCAAGGGAGAACTTGTTGACTGCAAGTGGACCTGGAATCGGAATGATAACAAAAACTATTGTGAGGTGACTTACAAAGATGTGGCAGGTGACACACAAACCGTATATCTGAACTACAAGCTCAACGATACCCGCGATGATCTTGTTATTTTCGAGAAGGCAGAAGAAGTGGTTTCCTATGATGTGAAGGGCACAGACGGAAGCCTTGCATTCAATATCAATGCAGAGAACTTCCCGGCAGATAAGCTTCAGAATGATCAGGATACCGCAGTTTATGAGAATAACGGAGTGGTATACACAATCGTAAATATAGGTGGACAGTTCTATGTGGTCGACTCAGCTTCTAAGGACGTTGAGGTGAACGATAACTATAACAGTGAACAATATGAAACTTCCGGTGAGAAAAAGACCACCTATTCAGTGGATGAAAATGGCAAACTGGTCAAAACGGTAAAACAAAACGTTTCCGAGATCACATACACGGAAACTAAATTATCTTCTGATAAGACATATGACAATGTCGAGGCAGCAGAAAAGGATCTGGCCGATAAAAAAGCAGCATTGAAAGACGGAGATAAAGATGTCGAGACGTCCATGAGCGCAACAGCGACTGCAGATGTGACCGTAAGCCAGAAAACTACATTTACGACAACTATTGATTTATCGAAAATTGTTGTTGAAATGAAAAAAATCAATAATGATAACGATAAATACGAGAAGAAAAATGCCGAGATTGCAGCAAAGGAACTTTTTGCTAAATTCACCAACAAAGAGGCGTTAGAGAACCTGCTTGGCGGCGATTATAAGATCGAAAGTATTAATACAGATAATGCAAAAGTGAATGCTGTAGATAAGTACAAAAATACTTCCGGCAGATGGGTAGACTGGGGTGCAGATTCTGCTGCTTATAAAAACGTATTTTCAGGCACGATCGTTATTACTTATTCGCAGACAGTGACTGCAAAAGCAAACGCTGTGGAATCCAAGACAAATGCTGTAAATGCAGCAGATAATAAAAATCTGGAAGAGTTAAAGGATCAGGCATATGATGCTGCAAAAGCAGATGCAGAAAAACTTCTTGGAGATGCGGTTTCCCAGAATAAGAAGATCACAGACAGCCTGAAAACGGGAGAACTGCATATTAACGGTTATGAAGGCTGGAATGGAAAACATAACTCCAACGTAGCAATCAAAATCCATTATGCCGATGACACATTCACAGAGGGAAAGAAGACAACGGATCAGGCAGTTGTTGACGAGAAGAACAGCTCCACAACCTTATCCGTTTCCTACACCGGAACTTATCAGCAGAAAAATTCCAAAGATCTTGGTGCGCAGACCGTGGAAACACAGAAATACAATCAGACTGCCAAGGCAGAGGAAAAAACAGCTTATACAAGCAACAAATATTATGATGAATATAAGAAAACAGGAGAAATCAATGAAGGAATCTGGCTCACCGGAAAAGATGATAATCGTTTCCCGGGACATGAAAGCTTAAAGAGCTTCTATGATTTCAAAGATGCAGCATTAAAAGCGGAGGCTGAAAGAGCAGAGAAAGTAGCAAAAGCGGATGCGATCATTGACGCAGCAAAGAATGCGGTGGAAAAAGTTGATAAAGCAAAAGCAGATGCGGACAGCTTAAAGGATAAGCTTACAGCACTTCTTGCAAGCCAGAACTACACAGCAGATCAGGTAAAAGAGTTAGAGGGACAGATCAGCGCGGCAGAGATAAAATTAAAAGAGGCAGAGGACATGGCAAAAGACCTGACAGATAAGTTAGGAATTGCAGGAGAAACACTGGCTGATAAGATCACAGAACTCACCCCTGCACCGGCTCCTGGCGAAGGCGGTTCCACAACGACACCGGGCGGCACAACTAGCCCATCCGGCACTGAGACCACACCGGGCGGCGCAGCCACAACACCTGCAGGCACTGTAACTACAGCAGCGGCTCCGGCAAGTGCAGTCACAACCGTTACAACAGCCACAGCAGCTGCAGCACCGGTTGAGATCGCAGAGACACCGGTAGCGCTTGCAGCAGCTGCAATACCGGCGGCAGCAACGAGAACAGCAGCGGTTGCAAATGCAAATGCCGCAGCTGATACAGATGCGGACGCTGACACAGATGTGACAATTGCGGACGAGGAGACACCTCTTGCAGCGAACGGTGCACAGGAGAGCACGACAATTGACGATGAGGAAACTCCACTTGCAGCAGAGGCTGGCGCAGTGGAAAACAAACAGCAGGAGAAAATGTCCTGGTGGTGGTTACTCATCATTGCACTTCTTGGTGTAACCGGCGAGGAAATGTACCGCAGAAATAAAAAGAAAAAAGCAGAAGCAGCTCAGAAAGATGAGAAATAAATTTTAACAGTAAGGCGCATCCAAAAGGTGCGCCTTTTCTAAAACGTCCATTGCAAAAAAATAAAATACGGAGTATTCTGAAAACAGGAAAAACATGATCCGTAATTTGTATACAAGGAAACAAAATCTATGAAAAAAAAGAAAACACTCATAATTTGCATACTTCTTGGCATAATGCTCCTGACTTCCTGCGGAAAAACAGATCATCAGGATCAGGCGTCAGTCGCCACCGAGCAGACATCCGGAGACAGCCGGCAAACGACAGAAGAACCTGCGGAAACCGTCGAGTCAACGGAAGCAGCCGGGACAGCCCAAGCGGCAGTAGAAGCCGTGGAAAGCACAGAATCTTCTGAATATGCAGAACGTAAAAGCATCATCATCACAGCCACAAACGAGTGCGGCATCGACATTGGGATGTTTTCTGTGATCGATCCGATCAGCGGCGAACAATACAATATCAGTGCAATCGCAGATGGACAGTCTGTTTCCATGCCGGTAGAGTGGCCGGTGGAGATCACAGATTTTCAGTGGGCGCTTTATAATCAGAACGGTGAACTCTGCGTTGAGGCAACCACGGATATCAGCCAGGCGGAGAGCGGAGTGACCTTGCTTCTCACCGGAGACGGAAATCTGGATGATGTACAGGAGATCTTTGAATAATGCAGACGATCTGATACAGACAATTCTGCCTGTACAGGGCAGTCAGGACAGAAATGATAAAAACAGGGGGTACTCATGGAAGAAAGAAGAGAAATATCGAGGGTAGAATACAAGACAAATGGTGTTGTCGTAATCTGCGATACACAGGAAAAAATTTACGTGGACGTGAAAGACATCAGTCCGTTAGGCATGGGAATCTGTGTGCCGGAGGGGCATGAAGGCCTTCTCGGAAAACAGGTGATCGTTGTGGCAGAAACACTGATCATGTATGCGGAGGTTTCCCGCGAAGAAAAGCAGGAAGACGGCTCCACATTCATTGGTGTGCATGCGATAAAATTCACAGATGACGTTCTGCAGTATCTGTTTTCACACATTGGCTGATGAAACTAATCTTCTAAGCTCGCAGTTTCCGAGCAGCTGATCCCAGAAATGTTCAAGAGGAATCTCTTCATACTGGCAGATCAGGCTGCAGTCTAAGGCTCCATGGGCGACGATCAGTACATTTTTTCCGGAAACAACTTCCGGCGTTAAAACATCGTGGATAAAAGAGCCGCTGCGGGCATACAAATGCTCAAGACTTTCCGCACCATCTACAGCATGATAATGGACAGGATCATGGAACAACGTGTATACCGGACATTCCGGTTTCTGTGTGACATGTTCTGTTCCTTCATACATGCCAAATCCCATCTCGCGGAGGCGGTCGTCCGTCAGGATCGGCGTGCCGCTCCCTTCCAGAAAAATTTCAGCAGTCTCCTGCGCACGCTGTAAGGGAGAACAATAGCAGATATCAAATCGCAGATCCCCATACTTTTTCCGCGCGTCTCTTGCCATTTGGCGGCCTTCTTCATTCAAAGGAATATCTTCGCTTCCCTGCAGGCGGTGGACTGCATTCCAGTCAGTTTTTCCGTGTCTCATGATATATAACATAATAAACAATATCCTTTCTTCTTATAATAGTAAAAATCATAAACGCATTGCGGACTCAATTCCCGGTGCGATTGAATTATATCCTATATTTTGTTAAAATGAAACCCTGATCAGAAAACAGCACCGGCACAACGCAGGAAATTGCATGACAGCTATTAATTTTACAGGAAAACTACCGATATATGAGTTAGAAAAATAAGCGTTCCGGCATTTACAGAGATCCGGACCGCAACCATGGAAGAACACAAGCTTATGCACACGGAGGTGTAGAACAATGGCAATAGAGGCTATGAAAGGGGCAGGGTTGTCCTACGCGGGAAGTTCATCCGCATCAGATGTAAAAGCAGAGAGTCAGGCAAAAGTGGAAACTGCATCCAACGCAGCAGCTTCTGACGATCTCATGAAGAAAACCATTCAGATCGACACGAAAGAGACTGACAAAAACGGCAAAGACGGAAACCGGGACGGCAGTCAGGCAAAGCAGACGATCTCCGAGAATTCCCAGATCAGGAAAGCAGTTGACGAGATCAATAAAAAGGCGCACAATTCCGAGGCAGTCTTCGGAATCCATGATGCAACCAACCGTGTCACTATCAAGATCGTTGACAAAGACACGAAGAAAGTCCTGAAAGAATATCCGCCGGAGAAAACCTTAGACATGATCGCAAAAGTCTGGGAGATGGCAGGATTATTAGTGGATAAGAAACTGTAGATCACTGTCCAAAAGACAGGAGCAGCAATAGACAAGTGACAGATGCAAACAGAAAATGATATAAATAAGTTACAAAACTGAAAGGAGCAGGATTATGCCAATCAGAATCACAGGTTTGAACTCAGGATTAGATACCGAAGCAATCATTTCCGCATTAGTATCTTCTTACAGTTACAAGACCAATAAATACAAAAAAGCACAGACCAAGCTCTCTTGGAAACAGGACGCATGGAAGACTTTAAACACAAAAGTTTACAGCTTCTATACAAGCTTGGACAGTCTGCGTTTCTCTAAAAACTACAATTTGAAATCAACCAAAGTATCCGATTCCACAAAAGCAACGGTGACTGCCAGCAGCTCTGCACCAAATGGTACACAGAAGCTCAACATCCTTAAGGTGGCACAGGCAGGATACTTGACCGGTGGTAAATTAGATGACAGTACCACAACCGGAACCACACTCGCTGAGTTGGGTTACACAGGCGGAAACGGCACGATCACCTTGACAAAAGGTGATGGCACAAAGAAGAATATCGAAGTCAGCCAGGGCACTACGGTCAACAACTTTATCAATTCTTTGAAAGAAGCCGGCGTGAATGCAAGCTATGATGATATCAACAAACGTATCTTCGTGAGCTCCAAAGATACCGGTAAGGACAATGACTTTACACTGACCGGTGGCAATGTGGATGGGGCGAATGCGTTGACGAAACTGGGATTGAATGTAAAATCAGATGCAACAGACGCAACCTATAAAACCTACATGCAGTATTATGGTGATGGAACAGATGCTGATATCACTGCAAAGGTAAATGAGGCTATCAAAATTTATCGGGATGCACAGGCAGCCTACAAAAAGGCAAGTGCAGAGAATAGTAACTTAAGCGCAGCTTATGGTTATGCATCTGCTTATTCTGCAATGAAAGAGGCATTTAAAAAGAGCGGATTAAATACAACACAGCAGGAAGAACTGACAAAGCTGCTCCAGATGTCTGCAACAGATCGTGCAAAATCAGTTGTCACAAGTGATGGCACTATTTACACTGCTGAGACAAGCGATGCGGATGGCAATACCATTTTCTCTTATGGAGAAGGCGACAATAAGAAATACATTAAATCAGTGAATACTTTCACAGATACAAATGGAAATAGTTATACACATACAGATGTAGACGGAACCAAGCTTATCAAGGACGGAAAAGAATATACTGCTACAGGCGAGAAGGATGCAGATGGTAATGCCACATACAAAGATGCGGATGGCAATGTAGTTTCTATTAAGGTTAACACAAGCTATTACGCTACAACTGCAACTGAGGAAGAAACAAATTACTATCAGATTACCGACGCAGATGGCAATACTTATGCGCAGGATGATACATTACTCTATGTCGATAAAAGCGGAAACAAATATTATGAAGAAAACGGTAAGCTGATTCAGACTACCGGAGAGAAAGCTGACGATGGAACCTGGGTAAAATCTGCAAATGCCAAAGAGGTAAGCTTTGATGCAGATAAGAAAGCCAAAGCAAAACAGACAGTTTACAATCAAGGCGCAGAGTTAAGTGACGTTGTGACAGGAACAAAGGCATATACTTCATTAGCAGAGAGCGCACAGAAGAAAATGTCACTTTCAGATGATGAGATGAGCACATATCTCTCAACATTGACAACCAACATTGGCACCGTAAATTCCTATGAGAATGGAACAGATACATTAGGAGATGACAGTAATTACACCAGAGAAAAAGTGATTGCCAATATCCAGTCGGCATATAGAACTGGTGGATCAACTGCGGTTACAGCGGAGGTAAACAAATACGCACAGATTATCAGTGATAATAAAACAGCAATGACTGACAGCCAGAAAATCATGGATGATAATCAGGTGCTTGCAGATATTGCAGCTATGGAAGACGGAGATGAGAAGACAAAAGCCATTGAGTCTTTCGTAAGCCAGGTAAAAACTGTTCAAGACATTACAACCAATCCGAGCGTTGAATACAACATAGATGCAAAGAAAATCGACGGCTGCGATTCTAAGATTACATTAAATGGAATCGAGTATATAGGAAGCTCCAATTCCTTCTCAATCAATGGATTAAACATTACGGCACAGGTTGTAACTGGTGATGGAGATGCGAATGCGATCAGCATTACAACAGCCACCGATACACAGGGTATCTACGATAAGATTAAAGACTTCTTATCCCAGTACAACAGCCTGATCAATGAGATCACATCTCTGTACAATGCAGATTCCGCAAAAGGCTATGAGCCTCTGACAGATGATGAAAAAGATGCAATGTCTGACACAGAAGTAGAGAAGTGGGAGCAGAAGATTAAAGATTCTCTGTTGAGACGAGATGATAATCTGGAAAGCCTTATGAGTGCTATGACTTCTGCAATGAGCGGAGCGGTTGAGGTAAACGGAAAGAAAATGTATTTGTCCAATTTTGGAATCAAGACATTAGGATATCTGAATGCACCGGCAAATCAGCAGAATGCTTATCATATTGATGGCGATGAAGATGATGCTAATTCTTCCGGTAATGCAGATAAGCTGATGACTGCAATCACCAATGATCCGGATACAGTGATCAATTTCATGCAGGGACTGGCAGATAACTTATATAAGTCAGTTCATACCAAAATGCAGTCCTCATCCTTGAGCAGTATTTATACTGTATATAATGATAAGGAGATGGCATCAGAGTATAGTGATTACACAGATCTGATCAAGAAATGGGAAGAAAAATTACAGGACAAAGAAGATTATTATTATAAAAAATTCTCTTCTATGGAGACGGCACTTTCTAAACTGAACAGCCAGACATCATCATTGAGTGGTTTATTTGGCGGTTGATGTATGAGATAATGAGCGAAAGTGAGAATTACAAAGCAGAGCAGATATAAATTTATCTGCTCTGCTTAATACACAATAAAGACCAGGAGGGTATTATGTTAGCGAATCAGGGATATGCAGCGTATGCTAACAACAAAATTATGACAGCATCACCGGCGGAGCTGACACTGATGCTGTATGAGGGAGCAATTAAATTTGCCAATCTTGCAATCGTCGGGATTGAGGAAAAGGATATTCAGAAAGCACATACGAATATTATCAAAGTAGAACGGATTATTGAAGAATTTCAATCCACATTAGATCATAAATATCCGGTTGCAAAAGACTTTGACGAGGTATATTCGTATCTGATGATCCGGCTTCGTGAAGCTAATATGAAAAAAGACAAAGAGATTATGGAAGAAGTGTTAAAACATCTGCGTACCATGCGTGACACCTGGAAAGAAGTGATGCGTACCGGCAGAACACATTAATTGGAGAATGGTACTATGGCAGACAACCAGTATATTACAATCATGCTACAAAGCCTTCAGAAGAAAGAGAAGGTTTTAAACAGCATCATACAGATCAATAAGCGTCAGAAAGAAGAATTGGAGAATCCTTCTTTGGATCCGGACGATTTTGATAAGACAGTCGAAGAAAAGTCAGAACTCATAAAACAATTAGAACTGCTGGATAACGGCTTTGAGAAACTGTATGAAAAAGTACGTGAAGAACTGCAGGCGAATAAGGAAATTTATCAGGATGAGATTCTTAAGATGCAAGGCTGTATACGCACGTTAACAGACAGAAGCATGGAAATTCAGGCACAGGAAGCCAGAAATAAGCAATTGATGGAGCAGAAGTTCGCAAGTGTGAAGAAACAGGTAAAAGAAATCCGTTCCAGCCAGAAAGTTGTGAACCAATACTACAAGAATATGATGAAGAAGGGCTATGTAGAGCCGCAATTTCTTGACAATAAGAAATAATAATTTATAATGCAAGATATATGACAAATTTTGCACTAAGGTAATGAGGATAATTCATATCTGGGGGAGATGAATTATCTTTGAAAAATAGTATGCATTATGTAAAACCAAAAGATACCAATGATAAGGAGGTAACGTATATGCCTACGATGGATATGATTGAGTATGAACGAGTAAATTATGTCAAGGAAATGCAGGATTATTTGCGAAACCTAAAAAAATTGAGTAAGAATGAAGCAAAAGAGAAGTCTTTTCAAAATTTAGTGAAAAGTGAGATTATTTGCGAAAATGGAGAGTTTACGGAACGTTTTGCATATAAAAAATAATTTTACGATAGAAAAGAGAAGGTTATGTATAGCATTTTACCCAATTTAGTAATAGCTTTTCATGGCTGCGACGAAGAAACTTTTGAAAAAGTGTTATACCATCATGAAGATTTAAAACCAAGTAACAACTCATATGATTGGTTGGGAAATGGTATATATTTTTGGGAAGATAGTGTTGATAGAGCACAACAGTGGGCAATTTCCTCTTGTGAGAGATATAATAAAAAACATCCGGATGAAAAGGAAAAGAAACCAGCAGTAATAGGTGCGGTTATTTCGTTAGGAAACTGTTTGAATCTTACAGATTATAAAAGTGGGGATATTCTTAGAACAGGATATGAAATTCTAAAGTACGAACTTGCAATAAATGGAAAAGAGTTGCCACAAAATAGAAATGTGAAAAACAATACAGATTTATTATATAGAGATTTGGACTGTGCCGTAATACAACGTATTCATCAATATAATAGAGAACAGGGAAAAAGAGACTTTGACAGTGTCCGGGGAGTCTTTATTGAGGGAACCCCGGTTTATGAAAATTCGGGGATAAAAGACAAAACACATGTTCAATTATGCGTTGTAAATCCAAATTGTATCAAGGGATATTTTAAACCCAGAGCACAGAGCAAAGAATGGGAATTGATATAGAAGATAAAAAATTGATAGAAAAAAAGAAAAAAATCTTTTTTACTATAAAGTATTGGAGGGAATCTCCGATATATAAGTCAAGTAAAGAAAATTACTTGCAGGTGGAAGTTCAAGCAGAGCGTACGGCTGGGAGAATAGAAACCTAATATAACAAAAAACAAGTACATAAAGTACAGATGCAGCATGGACGCTGCATTACATTCAAGGAGGAAAAAATAATGGTAGTACAGCACAATCTTACAGCGATGAACGCTAACAGACAGTTAGGAATCACAACAGGTCAGCAGGCAAAATCTTCAGAGAAATTATCTTCTGGTTACAAAATCAACCGTGCAGCAGATGATGCAGCAGGATTAACAATTTCTGAGAAAATGAGAAGCCAGATCAGAGGTCTTAACAAAGCTTCTGACAACGCACAGGATGGTATCTCTCTTATTCAGACAGCAGAAGGTGCTTTGAATGAAGCTCATTCTATCTTACAGCGTATGAACGAATTAGCTACACAGGCAGCTAATGATACTAATACATCATCTGATAGAACAGCTATCCAGAAAGAGATCAATGCATTAACATCTGAGTTGGATCGTATTGCGTCTACAACACAGTTCAATACACAGAACTTGTTAGATGGTAAGTTCTCTGGAAAGAAACTTCAGGTTGGTGCATTACAGAATCAGAAGATTTCTATTAAGATTACAACAATGAATGCAAAGGGAATTGGCATTACAGCAGGTACTAATAATGTGGTTACTACATTTACCAAAGCTGGTAGTGCAATGACAGTATTCCAGCATGCAATTTCTAAAGTTTCTACTATGCGTTCTGAATTAGGTGCTTTACAGAACAGATTAGAGCATACTGTTGCTAACTTAGACAACGTTGCTGAGAATACTCAGACAGCAGAGTCTCGTATCCGTGATACAGATATGGCTGAAGAAATGGTTGAATACAGCAAGAATAATATTCTTGCACAGGCTGGACAGTCTATGCTTGCACAGGCAAATCAGTCTACACAGGGAGTTCTTTCTCTGTTACAGTAATATTCAATCAAATTGTATTGAATTATTAAAGAGGGTCGACAATTGTCGACCCTTTTTTAAAATATAAATAACAGGTGAAAAAATGGAAAAGTTATTAAATGCAATAGAAAAAACGATTGTTGAATTAAGACAAGGACAGGATGATGGATTAAATCTATATAAAAAAAATATGCCGGCAGTCTTGGATGCTATTTCAGAACTTATGGATATTGCTGAAAATACAGAGTTCGAAATACCAGTGAATGTATTAGTACAGCAATTAAAAAATCTGGAGGAGTCATATACCAAAAGTGATACCGTTATTTTAGCGGATACGTTAGAGTATGAAATAAAAAATAGCATTATGTTTTTAATAGATATAAAAAAAGAGATGGAGAGTGTTTAATGTTTAATAAAATTGAAAATAGAGCTATCTATGGAATTATTGATAAACAGAATGTTATTACTATAAAAGATTTTGAAGAGGCTTATAAAAAAAGAGGGAATATAAAGATAATTGAAGATCTCTCTTTAGATAACAAAAAAATTTTACTGATAGAAAAAAATGGAACAGAGTGGTATTTACAAAGCCGCTATAATGCAGAAAAAGCGTGTGATGATTGGCTCAGCCAATTTGAAAATAAATTAGTTGATGATACTATTATTTTGGTATATGGATTAGGCGATGGAAGCTATGTTGAGAAATTGTTAAAGTTAAATGATGAATGTAAAATAATAATATATGAACCATGTGCAGATGTTTTTTGGCATGTATTTGGCAGAAAAAATATTGCAGAGTTATTAGAAAATGAAAGAGTTTTTTGCGCTGTAGAGGGTATCTGTGAAGGATTGTATGATGCTGCGCTAGAAACTTTTGTAGAATATGCAAATTATCAATTAGTATTTAATGCTAATCTGCCTAATTACCCTCAAATATTTCCTGAGAAATATAAATGGGCATTGGATCGGCAATTATATGAAATAAAAAGAGTGATATTGAATCGAAATACTGAGATTTATTATAGTAAAGAAATGATTCACAATATTATGGAACTGTCTAGGGATATTATAGAACAATATTCAGTAGTACAATTGACAGATATTATAGGCAAAAAGGAATTTGAGGATATGTCGGCAATTTTAGTTGCTGCTGGTCCATCATTAGATAAAAATATTGAAAAGTTAAAACAAATAAAAGATAGTGTATTTATTATGGCGGTGGATACGGCATTAAATACGGTATTAAAGCATGATATTATACCGGATATGACGATATCAGTAGATGGTCATAAACCATTAGTGTTATTTGAAGATGAGAGAGTAAAAAATATACCAATTTCTTTAAGTGCAGTTTCTAACGCAAAGATTGTTGAGCAGAGCAATGCAATGAGATTTTATGAGTTGGAGAAGGGAGAGTATCTTTCTACAATATATAATAAACTTGGAAAAGAAATAAAGGGACTTCCAACAGGCGGATCTGTTGCCAATAATGCATGTTCTTTATTGGTGTTAATGGGATTCAAGACGATTATTTTTATGGGACTGGACTTGGCTTATCCGGAAGGGGTTAAGCATACAAAAGAGGCATATCATGAACTAGCATTTATCGATAAAGGGAAACAAGAGTATATAGAAATTGAAGATATATGGGGAAATAAAGTTTTTACAGAAGAAAATATGAATTTATATCGCAAATGGTTTGAGTCTTATATAAAAGTTATGCCACATATAAGATTTATTGATGCAACAGAAGGAGGAGCATTAATTTATGGCACAGAAATAAAAAATATGGATGAAGTTATAGGTGAGTTTCATAATAAAATATATGATAAAAATATGTTATGGAGAGGGCTATTGCCATATTTAAATAGGAAAGAACAGCAGAGGGCAATAAAGTTTATAAAAGAGATACCACAAAGTATAGAGCGTATAGAAAAATATATAGATGAAGGGCTTGATATCTACAGTAAAATAAAAGTGTTGAATAAAAAGAGAGATAATTGCCAGGTTATAATATCGAAAAAATTAAAACGTATTGGAAAACTGAATAATTTGATGGAAAATGAAATGGCTTTCAATTTGATTCGGTATTATGCAATGGAAACTTCGTATAAAGTTAGGGGAGAGGTATTAAATTATGATAGAACTGAAAATATGAAGGTACAGATAGAGGGGTTGATTAATAATGGGGTCATGCTGTATGAGGGTTATAAACGAGCCGTAAACGAGTTTAAGAAAGATAATATGAATGAATTAATAGAGTCATTCGATATCGATAAAAAGGAATTAGCTTGTATTTAATAATAAAGAATAAATGAAAAAAAACCGATATATATAACGTCTATATTGCAGGAAGCAATAGGTAAGTGCAGGAGGCAAAAATGTTAAACGGAAAAACAATTCTAGTAACCGGAGGAACCGGATCTTTTGGAAATGCTTTCACACAGTATGTGTTAGAGCATTATGAACCGAAAAAAATCATTATTTATTCCAGAGATGAATTTAAACAATTTAATATGGCAAACAAATTCAAAAAGTATAAGGACAAGCTACGTTTCTTTATTGGTGATGTGCGCGATAAGGAGAGATTATACCGTGCTTTTGATGGTGTGGACTATGTGGTTCATGCAGCAGCATTAAAGCAGGTTCCGGCATGTGAATATAATCCAATGGAGGCGGTGAAGACCAATATTGATGGAGCAATGAATATTGTGGATGCAGCACTGGATTGTGGAGTAAAACGTGTAGTTGCTCTTTCTACAGACAAGGCGGTAAATCCTATTAATTTGTATGGTGGAACTAAGTTAGTATCGGATAAATTATTTATTGCAGCAAATGCATATTCAGGAGCAAAGGATGTATGTTTTTCCATCGTGCGATATGGAAATGTTGCCGGAAGCCGTGGCTCTGTTATCCCATTTTTCCGGGAAATTGTTGCAAATGGTGGAAAAGAACTTCCAATTACAGATTATCGTATGACGAGATTCTGGATCAGTCTGGATGAAGGTGTGCAGCTTGTGATCAAGGCATTATCGGAGGCGAAAGGGGGAGAGACATTTATTTCTAAAATTCCTTCTTTTAAAATCACAGATTTGGCACAGGCTATTTTACCGGGCTGTGAGATGCCGGAGGTTGGTATCAGAGAAGGCGAGAAACTTCACGAAGTAATGATAACGAGAGAAGACTCCATGCTTACCTATGAATATGACAAACATTATATTGTGTATCCGCATTTCGACTGGTGGAGCAATTCTAAAATTCAGACAGGTGGAAAAAGGGTAGAACAAGGTTTTGAGTATGACTCTGGATCGAATGAAGATTGGTTAGATACAGAACAGATTAGCGAGCTCTTAAAAAATATTAAATCAAACTGAACAAAAAGGAGTTAGGAAAATATATGAAGAAGGTAGGATTAATAACATTACATAGATGGTATAATTATGGTTCTATGCTACAAGCTTATGCATCAAATTATTTGCTCAATAGCATGGGATATGATTGTGAATTGATAGATTATACACCACCTAAAATAGATAATCGGCGTTCATATAAATTATACAATGATGATGTGGAGTGGCAGGATTTAAGAAACGAATATATCACAGAAATCATAAAAAGAAAGAAACAATTTGAAGCATTTATGGAATTATATAAGTGCAGCGAGAGAGAATATAAATCAGATGAAATGTTGGCATCAGAACCGCCTTCTTATGATGCTTATGTTACAGGTGGAGATCAAATATGGAATGTAAACATGAGAATTGCATCTAAAGCATATTTTCTTCATTTTACAGATTCGACTCAAAAATTTGCATTTTCAACAAGTATTGGAAGATGCAAGGAGGACAAATTAACAGAGTATCAAGAATATATACAGAAGTATAATCGAATTTATATAAGAGAACAAGAGGGAAAGCAGTTAATTCAAAACTTATGTCCAAATGTGAGCGTTGGAGTAATGCTTGATCCAACACTGATTTTGACAAGAAAAGAATGGGATGAACTTATTCCTTCAGAAAGAATAATAGGAGAGAGATATATAGCGTGTTATGCAACACTGGATGATGAACTTGATGCAATGATACCATTATTATATGAGGTATATAAGAAAGAAAAGATGCCAATCGTATTATTTGGTATGATACTTCCAAGAAAGGAAGAATGGATAATTAATAAAGTAGATGTTGGACCATTGGAATTAATAAGATTAATTCGTGATGCAGAATTAGTAGTGACGCATTCTTTCCACGGTACAGCGTTTGCTTTGAACTATAATAGACCATTTATGACATATAACGATCAATTGGAAAATCCTAGAAAAGAAGGCGTGCTTAGGATGGTAGGTCTTAGTGATCGCATTGTTCATAACGAAGGCGAAGCCTTAAATATTATAGATGAGAGAATAGATTTTCAACCAGTTAATGATATTTTGGAAAAGGAAAGAAATAAGGCAAAAGAGAATATTACAAAATGTCTGGGAGAATAGAAGATGATAGATTGGAAAAAATGCACGGGATGTGGTGCATGTGAAAATATTTGTCCGGTTAGCTGCATCAAATTAGAAAACGGAAAGAATGGATTTTTATATCCTAAAGTCAATGAAGAAAAATGTATCCACTGTAACAAATGCGAAGAGGTGTGCCCAATTCAGAATAATAGAAATATGCCTTATGAGATGAAGCGAGTGTATTTGTTTATAAATAAGGACAGTTATGATCGTAATATAAGTTCATCAGGAGGTTTTGTTAAGGCACTTGCGGATTATGTATTGGAAGAAAAAAAGGGAGTGTGTTTTGGAGCTGCCTTTGCAGAAGATTTTTCAATACATCATATAGAAGTTAAAAATAAGAAAGAAGTGTATGCTATTTTGGGCAGCAAATACGTGCAAAGTAGTGTAGATAAAACATTTCAGAAGGCAAAAGAATATTTGGAAAAGGGCATATATGTATTGTATACAGGTACACCTTGCCAAATCGCAGGGTTAATGAATTATCTAGAAAATAAACAATATGACAATTTGATCACAGTGGATATTTTTTGCCATGGAGTACCTTCACAGCATTTGTGGGAGCATTATTTGAAAGAATATTTTCCAAATCAAGAAATCCGTTACATACAGTTTCGGGAGAAGACTATAGGTTGGTGGCAGAGGCAATTTCGTATACAATTTGCACATCATGATTATGCAAGTTCTTATAGACCTCCTGCTGATGATTTTATCAGATTATTTTTGGGAGGTATATCTATTAATAGTAGCTGCTTTCATTGTTTGTATAGAAGAAAGAAAAGATATAGTGATTTTTCGATCGGCGATGCATGGAATATAAATAAAATAACTCAGAATATGGATGATAACAGAGGCATAACATCGGTTATCGTTAATTCTAAAAAGGCAGAAGAAATTATTAATACAATTGAAAATAAACATCATGTATTTGAAATTTCAATGGAAGATGGAGCATATTCGAGAAGCGAATTATTTACGGATAAAACACCCCCGAGACAATGGGAAGAATTTATGAAAAATTATCCAAACGGAATAAAAAAGACGATAAAAGAGCTGAATATATGAGGGAATGAAGTTGAAAAAAGCAATTTATATTGGGAGAAAGATTATTGGAGAAACAGAGCCAGCTTATATAGTTGCAGAAATGTCTGCAAATCATAACATGGATTTTAATCGTGCAAAAGCAATTATAAAGGCTGCGGCAAATGCAGGAGCAGATGCAATAAAAATTCAGACCTATACACCTGATACAATTACAATTAAAAGTGATAAACCAGCGTTCAGAACAAAAGGAATATGGGAAGGACGTACTTTGTATGAACTATATGGGAAAGCATATACGCCATGGGAATGGCAAGCAGAATTACAAAAGTATGCTCACGAGTGTGGATTAGAATTTTTTTCGTCCCCATTTGATTTGACCGCGGTTGATTTTTTGGAGGAACTTAATGTTCCAGTATATAAAATAGCATCGTTTGAAATTAATGATATTCCATTTATACGTAAAATTGCAAAAACAGGAAAACCGATTATTATGTCGACGGGGATAGCATATTTAGAAGATATCGATCTTGCGGTCAGAACATGCATGGAAGAAGGCAACGATCAAGTTATACTATTAAAATGTATTTCTTCATACCCTGCACCATATGAAAATATGAATCTAAAAGTAATTCCTAATATGGAGCAAACATTTGATTGTATTTGTGGACTCTCTGATCATTCAATGGGAAATGAAATTGCGGTTGCTGCAGTGGCATTAGGAGCAAAGGTGATAGAAAAACATTTAACATTAAACAGGGATGATGGAGGAGAAGATGCAAAGTTTTCAATGGAACCATCTGAATTCTCAGAGATGGTGCGACAGATTCGAAACGTCGAAAAAGCTTTGGGACATTCTACATATGAACTTAATAAAGAACAGGTAGAGAGTAGAATTTATTCAAGATCGTTATTCGTTGTAAAGGATATAAAGGCGGGGGAAATATTCACAGCAGACAATGTGAAATCTATTCGCCCAGGAATAGGAATGCATACAAAATATTGGGATGAAATTCTTGGAAAGAAAGCAAGATGTAATATTGAAAAGGGAACTCCAATGGATTGGAAATATGTGGAATAGTATGATGACTGATTTAGAAACGACAATTTGTCAACAATATGGCGTAAAATATGGAATATTTACGGGAAATGGGACAACGGCAATGTATCTTGCATTTTGTGCACTTGGATTGCAAAAGAAAAAGGTAATATTTCCGGCAATATCTTGCACTAATCCGGTCAATGCTGCAATTTTTGCGGGCTATGAAGTGGAGTTTTGTGATGTACAATTGAAAGATTATACAATAGATTTGATAATGTTGAACGAAATGTTGAGCACTGGGAAATATGGCATTGTTGTACCAACACATATATATGGACATAGGTATGATGAGGTGGCGCTAAGAAGACTTTGCGAATATTATGGGGCAATCTTGTTTGAGGATGCAGCACAATCATATTATGTAGGGGATATGGATGTAGCTGTTATGAGTTTTGGACATACGAAAGTATGCGAAACTTCATTAGGTGGGGGCATTGCTTTAACAAATGATTATGAGTTGGCAAAAAAAATACGATCCCAAAAAATGAATTTGTGTAAATCATATAATCCTGTTATGCAATTATTCGATCAATATCGTGAAAAATATTACAGAATTGTAAGAGAAAATAATGATTGGAAAGACCGAAATAAAAAATTACGTGAATTGCAATTAGACAGTAAACAGTATTTTATTTTAGATTTGAATGATAATGAAAAAATATATGATAAATTGAGAAAATTAGGGGAGACGGTAGAGTTACGAAGAAAAAAAGTTGAACTTTATCAGCAATGTTTGAATGATAAATTTGTTTTAAAGCCTGAGGTGGAGGATCTGTTCAGATGGCGCTACACGTTTTTGTATAAGGGAAATCGTGACAGACTTTTAAATAGAGCAAGAGAACAAGGCATAGATATTAGTAGCTGGTACTACTCATTAGCAGGTATTTATCAAGGTAGACATTTGAAAAATGCAGACATATTGGAAAACCAAGTAGTAAATTTATGGGTTGATGAGACGCATTCGATAGAAAATATAAAACAGGAAATTAATACATTGAATGGAATTATGGAGGAAGAGTATGCAGGAAGTGAATAGAAAAGAGTGGATTGCATTACACCAAAATAAAAGATATAGACCCAAATATCCGTCAGAGACAGTAGTTCAATTTGTGTTTAGAAATTTTGAAAGAAATGGGATGACAAAGGTCTTGGATTTGGGGTGTGGGGCTGGTCGTCATGTGTTTTTTTTAGGAAATGAAAATATTGTGCCATATGGAATAGATTTTTCCGATGAAGGTATTGACTATACAAAAGAAATGTTAAAACATCATGGCATGGAGAAATATGCAGATAATATGGAAGTAGGATCATTAACAAAATTGCCATATGTAGATAATTATTTCGATGGAATTATTTGTTATGGTGTTTTATATTATCTTGATATTCCTTCAATAAAATTAGCAGTAAGCGAAATAAAAAGAGTATTGAAAGCAAGTGGAAAACTACTCATTGTTGTTCGTTCTATCGAGGATTATCGTTATAAAAAGAGCAATGAAATTGAAGGGGAAAAGAATACAATTATTATTTCAGAGGAAAACGAACAGAAATGTGCACATAGTGAAAATGGAATGCTAATGCATTTTTTTGAGCAAGGAGAATTGAAGGAATTATTTGAGGATTTTAAAAATGTAAATATAGATTATATTAAGGAAACACATGATAATCAGCAGTTTTGGGACTACAATTATATACTGACAGCTGAAAAGTAAGGAGTGAACTAAGTATGATATTATCTGGGCATCAACCGAATTACTGGCCATATCCGGGACTTATTGGAAAAATAATGAAATCAGATCGTTTTGTATTTGTGACAAAAGTACAGTTTGAAAAAAAAAGCTGGCAAAAAAGAAATCGGGTAAGGACTAAGGAGGGGTGGACATATATTCAAGTACCTACTATTACAAAGGGAAAGATGGAACAGAATATATGTGATGTATTAATAAATAATAACGAAGAATGGAGAGAAAAAAATTATAAGACAATTTCACTGTTGTATGGAAAAGCACCATTTTATAATGAATATAAAGATTTTTTGGATGATCTATATACGAGGCACTGGGAAAAATTAATGGATTTAGATATTTATATTATGGAATATATATTTAAACTGCTCGATGTGAAGACAGAAATCTTTTATGATTGGAATTACAATTTTGAAGGAAAAAAAACAGATATGTTAGTAGATATGTGTAAACAGATAGATTGTGACACATATTTGTCTAATTTAGGAAGTTCTGCATATGTCGATATTACATGTTTTACGGAAAATAATTTAAATCATCAATATATTAATTATATAGGTGAACAATATAAACAGCAATTTCAGGGATTTGAAGAAGGGTTAACGATCTTAGACATGCTTATGAATTGTGGAACAGAAAAAACAAAAGAGATATTGTTGAAAGATTCAAATTATGAATTTAGCAAACTTAATAAGGATATGTAGGTGCAAAAAATGAAAAATAGGATTGCTGTTATTACAGCACGTGGTGGAAGTAAAAGAATTCCTAAAAAAAATATAAAAGAATTTTGTGGGAAACCAATCATTGCTTATGCGATAAAGGCAGCTAAAGAAAGTCATATTTTTGATGAAGTTATGGTTTCTACAGATAGCAAAGAAATTGCAGAAATAGCGCAAAGGTATGGTGCAGTTGTTCCATTTATGAGGAGTAAAAAAAACGCAGATGATTATGCAACTACAGAGGATGTAATTATGGAGGTAGTAGATAACTATCGTAGGGAAAGAATATGCTTATGTATGTTGCCTTTATCCGACAACTCCGTTTATCACAGGTGATATATTAAAGCGGGCGATGCAAATTATGGAGGATAAAAAACCTTCAGTTGTTATTCCAGTAGTACAATTTTCTTATCCGCCACAAAGATGCTTTATTATTGATGAAGATGGATATGCAAAGTTTAAGTATCCACAGTATGTAAAGACACGTTCACAGGATTTAGAAAAAGAATACCATGATGCTGGGCAATTTTATGTATATAATGTAGAAAAACTTTTTGAAAAAAAGGGGATTATTGAAGATGACTTCATTCCAATTGTTTTACCGGAGATTTGTGTGCAGGACATAGATACATTAGATGATTGGAAGATGGCTGAACTAAAGTATCAAGTACTAAAGGAACAAAATCATGGTTTATATTAGGACAGATGCAAATGAAAAAATTGCTACAGGTCATGTAATGCGATGTTTAACAATTGCAGAAGAAATAATAGAATTAAATGAAAAAGTTTGCTTTGTTGTTTCGAGTGAAGTATCAGTACCGTTGATTAAAGAGCGTAATTTTGAGATTATTATTACAAATACACAATGGGATGATACAGATATCGAGTATGAATTTAATTTATTATCAAATTATGCGGAAAAAGGAGATGTATTGCTCGTAGATTCATATTTTTTAACTTCAGAATATTTGTTTCGTATGAGAAAGATTTTTTGCGTGGCAGTATTTGATGATATGTTTGCAGAAAAGAAAATAGCAGATATAATAATTAACTACAATATTTTTTATAAAAAATTTAAATATGATACCCGATATTGTAATGATAATTGTCAGTTGTTATTAGGAGAAAAGTATGTACCGCTTCGTAAGCAATTTAAGTTAATAGAACCACATGAAAAAGTACAAAATTTGGAGCGACCTAAAGTACTGCTAATGTGTGGCGGTGGTGATACCCAAAATATGATTTACAGGATATTGTTATGGTTAAAAACAAATAAATCAGATATATTTGATGATTTAGAATGGAATGTTGTAATTGGGAATTATAATTCTAATAAAAAAATAATAGAACAGTTTGCTGCAACAAAGACTAATATTGCATTATTGGAAAATGTGAAAAATATGGCAGAATTAATGAGCGGATGTGATTTATGTATAACAGCAGCAAGTACTGTTTTGTATGAGTGTTGCGCTATGTTGTTGCCAACAATATTTGTGGTTGTAGCAGATGATCAAAAATATGATGCAGAATGTTTTACAAAGGATAATATGATGCGATACTGCGGAAATTTTATGTATGATCCTAATACAACATTAGAAGAGATCGGGAAAACATTACAGGAAATCGCATTCGATAAATTTGTGCAACAAGATATGAAAAATAAGATGAAGAATGTAGTAGATACACATGGAGCGCAAAGAATTGCTAAAGTATTGGTTGGAATAAAATAGAAAGGTATGCATAAGAAATGCAGTGGTAATAAAAATGATACCATACGGAAGACAGACAATTGAAGAAGATGACATACAGGCAGTTGTAGATGTTTTAAGATCGGATTATCTTACAACTGGTCCAAAGATAGCAGAATTTGAAAAGATGGTTGCGGATTATGTCGGGGCGAAATATGCGGTGGCGATTTCAAACGGAACATCGGCACTTCATGCAGCATGTTTTGCAGCAGGGATTCAGCCGGGGGATGAAGTGATCACAACCCCATTAACATTTGCAGCTTCATCAAACTGTGTGTTATATTGCGGAGGAACACCGGTATTTGCAGATGTTGATCCTAAAACTTATAATATTGATCCGGAAGATATCCGTAGAAAAATCACCGATAAGACAAAAGCGATCATTGCAGTTCATCTTGCAGGACAGCCTTGCGATATGGACGAGATTCATAAAATAGCAAAAGAGCATGATTTGCTGGTCATCGAAGACGGAGCACATGCGCTTGGTTCTGTGTATAAGGGAAAAAAGGTAGGAACTTTATCTGATATGACAACCTTCAGTTTCCATCCGGTAAAACCGATCACAACGGGAGAAGGTGGAATGATCGTCACAGATAATGAAGAATTTTACCAGAAAATGATGCTATTCCGCAGTCATGGAATTACACGTGATGAAAATCTGATGACGCGCAATGACGGACCGTGGTTTTATCAGCAGTTAGATCTGGGATATAACTATCGTATTACAGATATTCAGTGTGCGTTAGGTTGCAGCCAGATGAAAAAACTGGATAGATTTTTAGCACGCAGAAAAGAAATTGTAGCACGTTATAATGAAGCGTTTGCTGATTGTGAAAATATTATCATACCATATCAGTTACCGGAAACAGAGAGCGGCTGGCATCTTTATATTGTACAGGTAAAGAACTGTGACAGAAGAAAAGTATTTGAGGCATTAAGGGAACAGGGAATTGCAGTGAATGTACATTATATTCCTGTTTATAAGCATCCTTATTATCAGGAGCATGGATATAAAGATGTTCATTGCAGGAATGCGGAAGAGGTTTATTCGCATATTATCAGTCTGCCGTTGTATCCGACATTGACGGAGGAACAGCAGCAATATGTGATTGAAACTTTAAAGTATGTTATAAATGGATAATAGGAGATATTTCACAACACTCCTTCGATTCATTTAATTTTTAAAATAGAATCATATAATATCAAACATACTTTGAACCCGATGATGAAAAGTGTGGGAAGCAGCTATTTTTTCGAATGCATTGTGGGCGATTTCCTGTCGTTCACGGTCATGTGAGAGAAAATAAGCTGCTTTTTCTATGGCGTCTGCCGGCGATTCATAGTACACAAAATCTTCTCCTGGAATGAAGAAATCACACAATTCCTGCTGGAAGTTGGTGAGAAGAAATCCACCGCAGCCAAGAATATCCCATGCACGCAGCGGAATACCGGTCTGGATTGTTTTGAGTGTAATATTCAGGTTGATTTTACTATGCTGAAATACAGTTGGCATTGTATCATAGTAGTCGATTTTTCCACCATAAATAGCAGTTGGAAGTATATCTTTACAGTCGGCATGTGTATAGACGGTGACATCAAAATTTTGAGATAATTTATTTAATAAATCAATTCGAGCAAGCGCAGTTGCACGTCTTCCTAAGAAGTACTGGGAATAAACATAAGCAGGGGTTTCTGCACCATCCTGATTTGGCATGATAGGGCAGACTTTCTGCATAGCATCTAAAAGTGCTGGCGATAAAGATTCCTCTAGAAAGAAATATCCGTCAATGTGTGATTGCGCATCGACGAGGGCATCAATATAACCTTTGGAGTAAGAATCCATACCGGATAATTTATCATAGAGACGTTGTTTTGGTTCGGTGTATAAAGAACCGACAAAAGAAATATCATTCTGCGGAATGTCTGTATTCGTTGGTTTACATAACCGCTTCGGATTTGCACATAAGGGAAGATAAAAAATAGTGGAAATTCCCTGGTTATGAAAGTATTCATAAGAATGGTAATCGAAAAGGAAAATACGGTTACATGGGTTGATGACTGTACAGGAAAATAAAGCAATCAGTGGATTGTCATAAACCCAGGAGATATAAAGAATTTGAGCCTTGTCACAGTTCTTGGACACAATAGGAAAATAGTTAAATGTAAATACAGCGTCATAGGATGACTCGCTAAGTTTTTTCTCAAAAAAAATATCAAATTCTGTATTATATCGGTCAGTCATTTCAGCGCATGTGGCAAGTATGACATCATGTCCTGCCTCGGTAAATGCCTCTGCCATATCCGGTACACAATAACTTTTCCATTCTAAAAATAATATTTTCATAACGAACTCCATTTATCCTTGAATTTATAGCCATTATAGCCGAAAATAGAAAGAGAGACAATAGACCAGAGGATAATAAATATGAATGACATTTTCGAAAATAATAAGCAGAATTTACTGTTGATCAATGAAATCGTAGCTAATTATAGAAAACAGAATTTTTTTGTTGGTTCTTTGAAACTAAGTGCATTACTGAAAAACATTAATTCTGTTGTGGAAGTGATTTTCTCGAGGGAAGATTGCAGGGATCTTGCAGGAGAGCTGGAGCAGATTTTGCCGGCACTGTTGCAGGCACAGGGCAATCTGGATTATATTTTGCAGGCAGACATTCTGGAAGGCGATTTGCTGCCGTTGTTACAGAAAATACAAATAAAGCTGCAGGAAGAAGGTATGCCACAAGTTCTGGAATTTTTCGAAAGCAATATGTTAATCCTGAAAGAAAAAAACGAGAGACTCTACAAAGTACTTCAGAATGTGCGAAATGACAATGCTAAATATGTCATTGCCTACGCAATTAATGGGCAGCCGACCGTGCAGGCAAGGAACGGCAACCGATGTTTTTTTATGCATAGTACGATTAATCCGGAGTGGGAAGCACAGGTTTTGACAGCGGGTTTACCAGCTGCAAAGAACTATGTGGTATTTGGAATGGGGCTTGGACATCACGTGATAGAATTATTGAAAAAATACCCGGAAAGCAAAGTAACAGTTCTTGAAAGTGAAGAATATCTACTGTTGCAGACCTTTCGGTATATGGACTGGACAACTTATTTCAAGGAAAATCGTATTGAAATTGTATATGAGCCGGATATAACGGAATTGATCGGACATTTAAAACAGATGAAAGACTATGAACTTTTCATGCATTATCCAACAGTTCAGGCAGTAGAAAATCCATCCATCAGGACATTATTGGAAGATTTTTTTGTTGCGACAAGCAGTATGCGTGAGCAGAAAAGATTTCTTGATGCAAACTTCGAGAAACTCAGTGAACGTCATTTGCCAGAATGTAGTGAAATAAAAAGTTTATTTTACAAAAAAAATGTTGTAATTGTTGGTGCAGGACCATCTGTAAATCAGGAATTACCGTTATTGAAACGATATCGAAACAATATCACGATTTTTGCAACCGGTCATATTGCAGGTATACTTTTGAGGGAAGGCATTATCCCGGATGCTATCATCATAACAGATCCGCAGCCGCATATGTATCAGCAGGTGAAGGGACTGGATACAAAAAAGATTCCATTGATTCTTCTGTCGACAGCGTCCTCGTCTGTTCTGGATTATTATGAGGGACCTGTTTATATCGCATATCAGAATGGATATCGAAAGGCAGAAGAAATAGCAGAAAAAATCGGGGCAAAAGCTTTCGAAACAGGAGGTTCTGTGACTACAACGGCGCTGGATATTGCATTGCAGTTCAAGGCAGAAAAAGTAATATTTGTAGGAGTTGACCTTGCATATACCGGTGGAAACTCCCATGCAGAAGGTGTGGGCAGAAGAATTACTGATACAAAGAGTTTGAGAAAAGTAATCAGTTGTTCAGGCGAAGAAATATATACAAGCAAAAATCTTGATATATATAGAAAATGGATTGAGCGAAGGATTGCAAATCTGACAGGTACTGTCATTTATAATACAGGGAATGGTGCAAGGATCGAAGGTGCACCATGCAGGACATGGGATGAGATTTTGGGAGAATAAAGTTTTAATCTAATATGATAATAAGAAAGAGGAAATATTTATCTTAACTTCCAGTAGAAGTTGATACTCAATCGAAAATAAATGCTCAAAACGGGCAGAAAATCAGCGATTTTCAACGATATCTGAGTTTATCGGACAGATTTCTGTTGATGATTCTGTAGAATTTCAGAATGAATGGAATGCATTAAAGAAGAATACGGTCATGCCAAGGTAGATAAGGGACTGCCGGTTTTCAATTATTCCATTGATTATGACTGCAATAACAGAGAACCTCTCTTTTACGAGGGCTATCCCGGAAGTATTGTGGATGTATCACAGCTCCAGTGTATGCTGGATAAAGCCATGGCATACGGATATAAGAATGCAGGATTTATTCTCGACCGCGGTTATTTTAGTCGTGAAAATATCAAATATATGGATAAATGCGGCTATGATTTCGTTATCATGGTAAAGGGCATGAAAGCCCTTGTTAATGATGCAGTCAAAGAAGTAAGATATATTAGATAAGGATTGGAGAACTCAGAAGAATCTAAAAGAAAAGTTGGAAAAACCAACAATTTATGTTGAAAAATACACCTTTTCGTACTATAATATATGCCGCAGGCATGGATAGAAGGAGGAATATGTCATGAGAGCATTATACGAGAGGATAAAAGGAGCCAGAACAGAACTTCATTTGTCACAAGATTATGTGGCTAAGTTTTTGGGTGTTAATCGCACTGCGATTGTAGAGATTGAATCAGGTAAGAGAAAGGTGTCTGCGGATGAATTAGGTAAGTTTAGTGAGTTATTTCAAATCCCTGCGGATGAACTATTAAATGGACGAAGCACAGAGATGCCAGTACAGATGTTTGCTCGTAGATTTGGAGCATTAGATGAAGCAGATCAACAGGAGATTTTAAATTTAATTGAATTTAAACGGATGATGAAAGAGAGGATGTAGTTTGGCAATTGATTTTGAGGAATTAGCAAGTGGAGGTATGTCTGCTGATCAATTGGCCAATGTTTTTCTTCGAGAGTACTATTGTGGTAAGGAGATAATTTATCCGATTAATCCATTTCAGATGTTAACAGATTTGAAGATTGCTTTTTTGTTAAGACCATTTAAAAGATGTGCATAGTGGTTTTATGTGTGCAACTAATGCGAGGTCTGAGATTGAAAAATACGCGGAGAATTTTGCGTCAGAACTTTTGATGCCGACAGCAGAACTTAAAAAACAAGCGCAAAAATATGCTAAAGATGGTTATGTTGACTTAGATGGAGTGCTACTAATTGCAGATTATTTTGGTGCTAGCTTCTTATCATGTTTGTATAAGATTGCATATCGCTTGCACATGATTCAAGGGGATACAGATGCGGAGACGTTGCAAAAATTAGCCAGAAAGTACAAGCCTGCTGTTAAAAGAAAAGAACAAGGTAAGTACGATACAGTTTTGTACGAGCAGTTATTTGATGCAATAGGTGACAATTTCAAATTGAAGCCAACAGAGTATGCATGTCAGAAATTTAAGACAGAGTATGTATTCCATGATAGTAGATTAGAGGGTATCGATATTGATATGGAAATGGCTGCAGCGATTGTAATGGACTTACGATTCCATAAACAAGACAGTCCGTATTGTCGAGAAGAAAATCAAAATATTGTTGAGGTGGCCGGTCTGACATTTGCATATGATTATGCATTTAGAGAAGCTGAGAGTGAAATCAGTATATATGATGCAAAGCATTTGAATGAGCAACTGTTTTCTACTGCTCCATGCTCTGAATATGGAGGGCGATACAGAGAGTCTAATACTCTGGTGCTTGGAGCTAAGTTTGAAACAATTGATTACCGTAAAATACCGGAAGAAATGTATTTCTTGGATAAAGAAATCAAGACTTTAATGGACGAATATGAAGAACTGCCACTGAGTAAATATGTTGAGCGTGTAATTCAGATTCACCACAGAATGACAGTGATTCATGCATTTCGTGATGGTAATGGTAGGACTACCAGAGCATTTGCAAATATGTTGTTGTTAAAGCGAAATGTATCCCCGGTATTTTTCAGAGATAAGGAAAAAGATGAGTATAAAGAAGCTTTGAAAGTTGCAGATTTGTCAGGGCAGTATGATATGTTGTATGAAAGATTTTTCAAGTCAATACTGAGTTCATTTGCGGCATTATCAGATTTTAGAATGTAATCTTTGTGGAATGTAGGAGCAAGAGTGACGGTTAGAAATAATGCTAACCGGCACTTCTTAAATTAAGTAATACAGCAGGAGGAAAGAATGAAGGCACTTGATTTATTAGCAACGGAAGAAAATATATATACAACATTTATCGATGATGCAATTGGTAGAGATGCAGATGTGTTTTCATTTGTATCATTTTTAAATTCTTTGGATAGTGGAAATGTAATTGCACTTAATGCTAGATGGGGTGAAGGAAAAACTTTCTTTGTAAAACAAACGAAGTTGGTACTGGAAGCGTTTAACCCATATTATGAGAATATTGAACATAGAGAAGAAATAAAAAAAACATGGGAAAAACTAAGAAAAAAACAGGAGATAGAAATACAACCGTTCGTAACAGTATATTATGATGCGTGGATGAATGACAATGATGAGGATCCAGTACTTTCCTTGGTATTGGCGATTTTGCAGGAAATTGATGGGCTGACAAGTCTGGAAAATGAAAGAGGAATATTGGATTTAGCAGGAAATGTATTGGATTGTTTTACAGGCAGAACAGTAAAAGGCGTTTTGGATTCATTGAGGGGAACACCTCCATTGGAAAACATAAAAAAAGCAAAAGATTTGGAATCGAAGATAGCTGCGTTTTTTGAATCTATATTGCCGGAACGAGGCAATAGAATGGTTGTCTTTATAGATGAATTGGATAGATGTAAGCCGGATTATGCTATTCACCTGCTTGAGCGAATAAAACATTATTTTGGGAATGAAAGAATAACGTTCATATTTTCTCTCAACATGGATGAATTGCAACATACGATACGTAAATTTTATGGTAATGACTTTGATGCATGCAGATATTTGGAAAGATTTTTTGATTTTAGAATAGAATTGCCTAAACCGGATATGCGTAGATTTTATGATGGCATAGGTTTGGAAAATGGTTCGTGGGTATATGAAAGTGTATGTAAGCAAGTTGTAGAGATGTTCAATATGGGACTGAGAGAAATTGCAAAGTTTTATAGAGTGGCAAAGACTGTTGCATATAAACCAACGCATAAGGAACATGACCAATGGTTATTCGCATTTTCAGATGGAACAGGTAGACAATTTTGCTTTTTATGTATTGTACCACTCATGATTGGATTGAACATGTGTGATAGACCTAGATATAATAAATTTATACAAGGGCGAGACGGTTCGCCGTTGATAGAGTTACTTAAAATTATAAGTGGGTTGACGGAATATGCTGATTATGAGATATAAAGGTGAATGCTTGGCTTAGAGATTGTTCATGTGCAAGAAGAAATCAATAATATTCGATGAAGGTGTTGTAAGAACAAGACTTCTTCCAGTGTTCAAATATGTTAAAGGACAAAATATTCCAGCGGAAGGAAAACTGGCGATATACATTCAAGAGCATAATTCTAATGAAAGAAAAGCTAGTGAACCTTTCCTGGTATAACCAAGAACATCGCTAGCTTTTCTCTTTCATGTTAAAGAACATTTAATGTTCTATGTTCTCTTAATTATTATATACACCGAACAAGGAATTGATTCTCTTGTTTGTCGGCTTGATTTATTATACATAAGAACAGAAGATACGTCAATCAAAATTTCCAATATATGAGAAAATTCATTTTAGGAAAAATATAAAGTTTTTATGGGAACTATTTCATTTGCGAATAAGATGGGTTATACTACTATAAACGATAATTAACTAAAAAGGTATGGAGTAACGACAGTTTTATGTTGGAGGAGTTTTGATTTGCCAGAAAGAAATACTATGAAAAAAATTCAGGAATTACAACAGGTAAAAGGTGATGCATACGATTACTACATTGCCGGAAATGAAGATACAGATCTGTTTGAAAAAATATTTTTGGTAGACGATATTGTAGAAGAAATTTGCAAACCGGATAAATATTTTTTGATTGGAGAAAAAGGATCTGGAAAAACAGCATATTCGGTGTATATGTCGAAATCTGATAAGATAAATAGTTTTTGTTCCATTTCACTTGTGGAAAATACGCTGTATCAGAGATTTCTTAATATGAAAAGACAGAAAGCATTGGAACTTTCAAGTTTCAAAGATGTATGGATTAATTTGATTTATTTGATTCTTGCAGAAAAGATCAGAAAAGAATATGGTGAGACTTTTTTCAGCAGCATTAAGTATAAACAATTATCGAAGGCAATAGATGTTTTTTATAGTGATGCTTTTAAACCGGAATTTGTGAATGCCTTTGAATTTGTTGACAATGCCTCTGCATCTATTAATTCGATGATGAAACAGGGGCTGTTTTCAACTGGAACTAAGGCATCTGCGGAAACGTCCCAGAAGTATGTGGAACAGAGTTTTCAGATTAGTCTTTTGAAGATAAGAGATGGTTTTGAAAAAGCATTTATGAGTGTTAATTTGAAAAAACCAACGATTTTGTTTGTGGATGGCATTGATGCAAGACCAAGAGATATTGATAATGAGCAGTATTTTGAGTGTTTGGTTGGACTGGTAAATGCAGTTTTAGAAATGAATCAATCATTCCTGAAAGAGAAACAGATCAAAATTATGTTGCTGATCCGACCGGACATTATGTATAAAATGCCAGTTCATAATATGAATCAGAAGCTTAGAAATAATTCGGTGTTGTTAAATTGGGTAACTTCTTATCGCAAATATATTGATTCAAAGTTATTTAAGATTGCAGACGATTATTTTATGAAGCAGCAGGATTATTCATATGAACTGGGAGAATGCTGGAATTATTATTTTCCATACAAGGTGGAATATCAGGAAAAATGGAAAGCACCAGATAATCCGTTTGTTGAATTCTTGAGGTATTCCTTATACAAACCAAGAGATATTTTAACCATGTTAAACGAGATGGTTGATGCAACAAGTGGTACGCAGTTTAAACATTCTGATTTTGAAGGTATTTTATCCAATTATTCGACGTATTTAAAAGGCGAATTGAAAGATTATATGTTAATTTATATGGATGATTCAGATTATAATAATTTTAGTATATTCTTTGATTATTTTCAGGGGCATAGAAATTTCAATTATAAATTTTTTGAGGAAAAACATTTAGAATATATAAAGTATTTAAGAGAATTAGGACGGAAGATTCCACCGTTTATGGAGACTGCGAGTGAAGCCTTACAGCTTTTATATGATACGAATATCATTTGTTATAAAATATATGAAACTTTGCCAAATGGCAAGCGGAAGAATAAAATGTTTTGGTCATATAAGGAACGTAATTATGCAAACATGCAGCCTGAAGTAAAGAAGGGCGGCGAATATTCATTTCATATGGCATATGCGAGAGCCTTTCGATTGTTTTAAAGTAAATATCATAGGATGATCACAAGGCCTTTAGATTATAATAAGTCTAAAGGCTTTCTTCAAAGATAGCAAAAAGGAGGCAGAATATGTCAGTGAATGTTGCGATTGGAGTACAGGATTTTTCAACATTGATAGAAAACCATTATTTTTATGTGGATAAAACAGCCTTTTTAAAGGAATGGTGGGATAGTGGTGACAGTACGGCTTTGCATTTGAAGGAAAGACAGTGTTGATCGTGGACTGATCGTCACAGCAAAGGAGGTCAAAATGGGACTTTATTTGAATCCGGGGAATGAAGAATTTCGAAATGCAGCGATTCATTCTAAAATATATGTTGATAAAACTGAGATGATTAAATTTACAAATTCACAACTTTTTGGTGAACATAAAAACATCTGTGTCAGCAGACCACGGCGTTTTGGAAAATCAATGGCAGCCAATATGCTGGTGGCATATTACAGCAAAGGCTGCGATTCGAAGGAATTGTTTGAAAATTTTAAAATAGCAGATGACAGCAGTTTTAAAGAACATTTAAATAAATATAATGTCATTCATTTAAACATCCAGCAGTTTTTGGGGCGGACAGAGACAATACATGAGATGTTGGAATTGCTTTCACGAAAAGTAACACGCGAATTGAAGCGGGAATTTGCAGATGTGACGTACTACGAAGAAGACTTAGTGTCTGTGATAGAAGAGATTTATGCACAGACACACAGCTTTTTTGTTTTTATTATTGATGAGTGGGATTGCATTTTCCGTGTAAAAGGGGAAGATACAGAAGCACAAAAATTGTATCTGAATTTCCTGAGAGATTTGTTAAAGAACCAGCCTTATTGCATTTTGGCTTATATGACCGGAATCCTTCCGATTAAAAAATATGGAGAACATTCTGCCCTTAATATGTTTGATGAATATTCCATGACCAATCAGCGTGAGCTGGCAGAATTTACAGGATTTACGGAGCAGGAAGTGCAGGAATTGTGCCCGCAGTATGACATGTCATATGATAAAATGAAACAGTGGTATGACGGTTATGATTTAAAAGGGATACAGATTTATAATCCGAGATCAGTCGTAATGTCACTTTCAGGACATGATTTTGACAGCTATTGGACCAAAACAGAGACTTATGAGGCATTAAAAAAGTATATCCAGATGGATATGTATAATTTGAAAGAACTTGTAACGAGACTGATTGCGGGAAGTTCTATTGAGATAAATCCAGATAAATTTCAGAATGATATGACTACATTTGCAAGTGCAGATGATGTCTTGACACTTCTGGTACATCTGGGATATCTGACTTATGATTTTGATACATGTACCGTTCATATCCCGAATCAGGAAGTACAGAAGGAATTTATTAATTGTATTGAAGATGGTGGCTGGGAACCGGTTATGGACGCAATCCGGAAATCCGAAGAGCTGCTTGCAGCCACAATCCGCGGTGAGGAAGAAACGGTTGCCCGGATGATAGAGAATGCACATCAGGAGAATACATCCATACTTGCCTATAATGATGAAAATTCATTGGCATGTGTGATCGCACTTGCGTATTATTCAGCGAAGAAGAATTATGTAGTATACCGGGAACTTGCCGGAGGAAAAGGATTTGCAGATATGGTGTTTGTTCCAAGAAAAACGACACAGACACCGGCAATCGTTGTAGAGCTGAAATGGAATCAGACAGCGGAAGCAGCGATCACACAGATCAAAAGAAAACAGTATGTCGAAAGCCTGAAGGATTACAGGGGCGAAGTGATACTTGTTGGGATCAATTATGAGAGCAAAGAGTTAAAGAAGGACGATTATAAAAAACATTCCTGCAAAATTGAGCGGATCACCATGGCATAATAGAGGGAAGGACAGGAGTTTCAGATATGGATGACGCACAGGCACAGCAGACCAATCCATTATTTGGTATTATTCCAAAAGAATTTTTCACACCGCTGGCATCGCCGAACAGACTTGTATATTGGGACTGTCTGTGCCGGTTGTTTCAGGCAATGAGTGCACAGCTTTCCTTTGGGATCGAGAGAGAAATCCTTGTGGATGAATTACAGTTTTATTTTGAACAGAATCAGGCAGCGGAATTTGAGGAAGATGACATAAATGGCATGGATTCCAGAAAAAAGGCAAATGAGATGCTGCGCTTATTGGAGAAGTACGGCTGGCTTGAGGTTGAGACGGATAAGAGTTATGTGCAGAGAGTCAATTTTTATGATTATGCCGTAAAAGTCATGAAAACGCTTCTTGAGATTTCAGACGGACGAAAGGTGGAATATCAGGGCTATATTTATACCATTTACAGTCTTGTGCGGACCAATACGGATCATCCGGCTGTTGTGTTACAGCAGATCCGGGATAATACGGATATGCTGATCACAGGACTAAAGAACCTCAATTCGAATATCAAGCATTACATTGATGAACTGACAAAGCATAAGACCGTAGCGGAGATTATGAATGCGCTGTTTAATGATTATATTACGAATATTGTAGATAAAGCTTACCACAGATTACTGACTTCAGACAATGTGTCAAAGTTCCGGCCGGAGATCATAGAGCGGCTGGAAGCAAATGGGCATAGCTCACGTTATATCGCAAAGACGTCGGAAGAGTTGGCAGCGATCCGGGAGATACCGGTCGGGCAGGCAGAAGAACTGGTATATCAGACATTGCATGAGATTGTGGAAGCGTTCCGGAATATGGATGATATTCTGGCAGAGATCAACCGGAAAAACACACAATACCAGAGGGCGGCGGTAAACCGTGCAAAGTTTCTGCTGGCAGGGACGGAAGATGTCAGAGGACAGATGAAAGAAATCCTTTTATACATTGGAGAGCAGATGGAACAGAGCCAGCTGGATCTGAATGGGATTTATGAGATCGAGTATCTGGACAATCTGGTGAGGCTGTTTGGAAGCAGTTTTATTGATGAGAAATCGTTTTACAGCCCGATCGAGGGAAAGAAAGAGTTTCATCCGCAGGAACTGACAGAAGTAATGCCGGATGTGGAACTCCGGCAGGAAAAGCTTCGGAAGATGACCGAAAAGATGCAGCGCATTTTAAGCCCGGAACGGATAGAGCGGTTTGTAGAAGAACAATTAGGAGACAGGGAAAAAATCTATGCGTCTGAGCTTCCGATGGAAACAATGGATGATTTTATCAGGCTGATCTATGTCAGACTGTATGGTTCCAGAAAAAAGATGCGATATCGGATTGAAAAGGCAGAAGGTGCGAATAAAATCAGTGGAGAGTTTGATTTCCCGGATTTTGCGATCATAAAACGCTGACAGCGCATAGCAGAGGGAGAGCAGAATGGATTTATTAAATGGCATGCTGCAGAAGGATCAGGATGAATTCCGCAGAATATGTAATAAACTGATTAATGTATGTTTTATATGCAGACAGAATCAGGCAACAAAGAGTGATTACTATTTTATACAAAAGTACAAAGAAAAGTTTGAAGAATTACTGGGAGTGCTTGGTTACAGATTAGAAATGAATGAGGAATACGGCGTTGTGCAGCTGACCAACGCCCTGAACACAAACAGGCAGAATTTAAAATTATATGAGTCCGTTATTTTACTCATATTGCGTATTCTGTTTGACGAGAAGAAAAGAGAATTGTCTGTGAGCGATGAAGTCATCGTGAATCTGGGCGATATTCAGGACAAGTTTTTAAGCCTGAAGATCCGTGACAAAATGATCGATAAGACGACGATGGGAAATGCACTCCGTCTGTTCCGGAGATATCAGCTGATTGAGTTGCTGGATTCGGATCTGAAAAATGAGGAGTCCAGAGTTTTGATCTATAATTCTATCCTGATGGCAGTGAGGGTAGAGGATATCAAGAGTGTATACGACAAAGTGGACAGTTATAGGAAAGGAAAATTAAAAGATGAAGAAACTGACCAGACTGAAGCTGATTAATTGGCATCGTTTCTCGGATGTCACGATAGATTTTGGGGACTCAACTCTGATTTCCGGCGAAAATGGAGCCGGAAAATCCACACTTTTAGATGCGATCCAATTTGTTGTGACCTGCTCCACAAATCATTTTAATAAGGCTGCCCATGAGAACGGCAAGAGAAAGCTGACCGGTTATATCCGGTGTAAGACCGGACGTGAAAATCATCCTTATGAGAGAACCGGAGAGATCAGTGCGCATGTCGCATTGGAATTTTATGAGGAGAGCAAGGAAAAGTATTTTGTCATCGGAGCGGTGATCGATTCGGCAACTGAAGGGCAGGAGACAGTCGTGCGTTATCTCATGGACAATGTGATGTTAGAGGATGAGATGTTTAAGATCGGAAACAGACCACGGACCATCACAGAATTTAGGTCGTTTAACAATAAAAACATCAAATTATTTGCAAAGACGAACGCAGAAGGCAAAAAAATGATCAAACAGCGTTTTGGAAGAATCGAGGATAAGTTCTTTCAGCTGATCCCAAAGGCGCTGGCGTTTAAACCGATTGATGATATCAAGGACTTTGTCTATTCCTATGTGCTGGATGAAAAAGAAGTCAATATTGACAATCTGCGCGAAAATGTAAGAAGCTATCAGGAGCTGGAAAAAACGCTGGAGGGTGTGAAAAACAGAATTGAAAAACTGTCAGAGATCGAATGCCACCACAAAGCAGTGGTGGATTGTATACAATCTGACCGGATGTATGAATATTTTATGGCACAGTCGGATCTGGATCTGACCAAAGAACAGATCGGCGTTCTGCAGGATGAGATCAGGCGCGAAAGTTACCGTCTGGAACAGCTGAATGCAAAGTGCAGCAGCATGAAAAAGGAACTGGAGAATAAGGAGGAAGTCCGCACACTGCTTTTAGCGGAACTGAACGCCAACTCAGATTTCCAGACGTTGGAAAAGCAGAAAAAATATTTGAAAGAATTACAGGAAAAAGAAGAAATACAATATCAGGAAAAGAAAAGACTGTTAGAGAGCGGAAAAAAAGCAGGACAGAAAGTAAAAAGACTGCTTGAAATACCGGATGTGGATGAATGCATGAAGCAGTATGATGAGCTGCTGCACCGGCTGAAGGATACGGAGGACGTTGTTAGTGCGCAGGAACTGATTGACCGGGCGATCGCTTACAAGAAGCATATGAGTACAAAACTGCAGAGGAAAAATTTAGAGATCCAAAGTCGGCTGAATGAGATCGCAGCAGACCTGCAGGAGACAGAGCAGCGGATCAGTAATCTGAAACAGCACCGGTTTTCCTATCCCCCGGCAGTCGAGCTTCTGATGTCGTGTGTGGAGCAGGAATTGCTCAAGATCGGAAGGACGGCAAAGCCGAGGATTTTGTGTGAAATGTTAGAAATCACGGATGAGACATGGAGAAATGCAGTGGAGGGCTATCTGAATACACAGCGATTTTATGTGTTGGTAGAGCCGGAACATTTTGACATTGCCCTTGGTATTTACGAAAAACTGAGAAGAGAAAAGAAAGCATACGGTGTGGGACTGATCAATTCCGGCAAACTCGAGGAATATGACATTGCTCCGGCAGGAAGTCTGGCAACAGTTGTGGAGTCGAAGAGTATTTATGCGAAGCGGTATGTGAATATGGTTCTTGGCAAGGTACATATGTGTAAGAGAGTGGATGAATTAAAACAGTATCCGATTTCTATCACACCAAATTGTATGCGCTATCAGAATCATGTCGCATCTGCGATCAGACCGGAAATCTATACAACTCCATTTATCGGCAAGAATGCATTTAAAGTCCAGTATGAGCAGGCACTGCAGAAAAAGGAGGATTTAAACCGGCAGAAAATAGAATGCAAAGACCGTATGACACATATGGAAGCGACGCTGCAATGGCTCGAGTGGGATGATGATACAGATGTAAAGTATAGAATTACAATTGTATCAGAACTGAAAAGGACAGGACTTGAGATTGAAAAATGTGAGACGGAGATCCGGAATCTGCAGCAGAATACGACCATGATCGAAAAGCAGATCCGTGTGGATGAAATGCGGAAAGAGTGTGAGGAACTGAAAAGCCACATTTCAAAAAGTGACAGGGAAAGCGGAGCCTGCGAACTGAAAATAAGCAGTGCGAAAGACAGGCTTGTGGAGTGCGAGGATGAGTGCATACACAAGAATGAACTGATCACAGACATTGCCCAGAAAGCAGAAAACGAGATCGTACTCTGGAAGAAAGAATACGAAAAACAGACCGGTGATAAGACATTAGAGCAGTTCCGGCAGAATTTTGACCGGAGACGTAAGGCGAATAATACAACAAAAGAGAATGCGGATAAGAAAATGACAAGTGCGATGTACGATTACAAAACGGCATTTGATTTTGGTGCAGCAGCTACGTTAGAAGCATATCCGGAGTATGCGGCAGTCCAGGAGAGACTGGTGAACTCCGAACTTCTGAATTATGAAGAAAAAGTAAGAAAAGCAAAATTATCGGCAGAGGAAGAATTCCGGGAACAGTTTTTATCCAAGCTTCAGGAAAATATGAAGCAGGCACAGGGAGAGTTTAAAGAACTCAATAAGGCATTGAAAGATATCACCTTCAGCAATGAAAGATATGAATTTTTATATTTGCCGAGCAAAAGCTATGGAAAATATTACGATATGATCATGGATGATTTTAATGTAGTGCAGGGAGAGTCCATTTTCAGCGGTCTGTTTCATGAGAATCATAAGGAAGTCATTGATGAACTATTTTCAAAGCTTGCACTGGATCAGGACAATGGGATCAAGGCATTAGATGAATTTACGGATTACCGCACCTATATGGATTATGATATTAAGATCACACATGAGGATGGCAGCTATTCTCTTTACTCTAAGGTTTGTGAGGAAAAGAGCGGAGGCGAGACACAGACACCGTTCTATGTGACGGTAGCAGCCTCATTTGTCCAGTTATACAATAATAATATCGGTGGAGAGGCAATCGGGCTGGTGATGTTTGATGAGGCATTTAACAATATGGATGATGAGAGGATCGGGGCAGTTCTTGAGTTTATGAACAGACTGCCGCTTCAGATCGTGATCGCAGCGCCGCCGGATAAAATCCAGTATATCGGTCCGAAAGTGCAGGAGACATTATTAGTACTGACAGACGATAAAGCAAGCTTCGTGGAGGAGTATCGTTATGCATCCGGTCGAAAATAAGATATTGAATTATCTTCTGGACAAATACGAAAACAGTAAGCTTTCCAGAGGAGAAAACCAAAGAGCGATTCATATTGCATTTCCGTTCAATAAGAAGACGATGCCAAAGTATTTCGATGAGAGCTCGCTTGAGATAGAAACCATTCACGCAGCCGCAGAACAGATGGAGCGTGAGGGACTGGTCACGATCGCATGGAAAAACCAGAAGCCCGGATATATTATTGAGAAGCTTGTACTCTGTGAGAATTATGTGGAAGAGGCATATGAGAAGCTTGGCAGGAAGCCGAAGAGGGAAGCCGAGGCACGTACAAAACAGATTTTGGAGCAGTTTTATCAGAAAACGCAGGGTGAGCTAACAAGAAGCTTTTTGTCCCACATGATAATGCGGCTGGAAAGAGAACAGTCAGTAAAAGAATATCTCGATATCATGGATCACAGGAAAACAGAGCAACTGATCGACACCTTAGATAAAGTAGAGCAGAATAGGAAAGAATGTTATATCAGGGAATTTTCCATAGAACATTTTCATGACAGCAAAATATTCGAGACACTGATCCCAAAAATCTGTAAAATATTCCGGGAGGAAAATGAAGAACTGACAGGATTTGAAAATGAAGAAATTCTTGCGGAGTATCAGATTTATAAAACACCGGGCTATGTGTATATGAAGGGAAACGTACAGATTTACAGCGCCGGGAAGCAGGCAGCAGATATCAGTGCTTTCCCGGAAGGAATCGCTGTTGCGGTGGGGAGTGAGGAGGATACGCCGGATATCTGTCCGGATCAGACGATTGATAAAGTATTCACAATTGAAAATCTGACTTCTTTTTACCGTTTTAAAGAGGAACACAGTCTGGTGATCTATCTTGGCGGTTATCATAACCACAGCAGACGAAATCTGCTGATGCAGATTTATCAGAAATTGCCGGATGCACAATATTATCATTTTGGAGATTTGGATGCAGGCGGATTTTATATTTTAGAACACTTGAAAAGAAAAACAGGGATCCCATTTCAAATGTTTCAAATGGACATTGAAACATTAAAAAAGTATGAGGATTATGCGAAACCATTGACAGAGAATGACAAAAAGCGGTTGATGCAGTTAGAAAAAATGGAACTGCCAGACGAAGAGAGAAAACTCATCACTTATATGTTACAAAAAGGAATAAAGCTGGAACAGGAATGTATTTCCAAATCCCAGTAAGGAGCATAGATCATGTGGAAACTAAAACAGATTTTTGATGGAGAATACGGCTGCGAAGAGCGGCAGCCGGGAGAAAAAGAAAAATGTCTTGTGATTCTCGCAAATGAAGAGGGAGAAGAAAAGACATTTGAGGCAAATGAGGACTGGATTGCGGCAATCGAAAAGCTGTCAGCAAATCCGCTCATGAAAATAATTATCAGTAAGCCGATGGCGAAAGACTGCCAGTACAAAAAGATCGTGGTGGAGAAGAAAGGCGATGGCTATCAGGCGGCAAAGTATACAGAGAAACAGGTGTTTCACGATAATTTTGGCGTAGAAGATCTGCAGGGCTTTTTGATGGAAGCCATACATGATACATTCCTGCAGGTAAATGCATGGGATGAGAAAAAAGAATACAGTCTTCTGATCTCGAAGAAAGGTGCGGTGACACTCAGGGCGAAAGCTTCAAAGGAAGCACCAGACACGGTCACAGAGCATAACCGGAAGAAAAATTACATTTTGGATGAGGGACAGGTGATCCCTCCGTTAGTGGATATGGGTATTTTTACCGGAGAGGGAAAAGTGGTAAAGTCCATGTATGATAAGTTCCGCCAGATCAACCGTTTTATCGAGATGATCGATGATGCGATCCGGGAATATAAAGGTGAGGAAATACACATCATTGATTTCGGATGCGGAAAGTCTTACCTGACTTTTATCATGTATTATTATTTTACAGAGATCCGGCACATGAAAGTGCAGATGCTTGGACTCGACCTGAAAAAAGATGTCATCGAAAAATGCAACCGGGCGGCGGAAAAATATGGCTATGACGATCTGCGCTTTGAGCTTGGTGACATAAATGGATTTCAGACGCCGTTTGACGTGGATATGGTCGTGACGCTCCATGCCTGTGATACTGCGACTGATTTTGCACTCTACAATGCAATCACATGGAATGCAAAAATGATTTTTTCCGTACCATGCTGTCAGCATGAGGTGAATAAGCAGATCCAGAGTGAGGATTATTCCCTGCTTACAAGATATGGCATTATCAAAGAGCGCTTTTCAGCGCTGACAACAGATGCGATCCGGGCGAATCTTTTGGAGTGCTGCGGATACAAAACCCAGCTGCTGGAATTTATTGACTTTGAACACACACCGAAAAATATTTTGATCCGTGCGATCCGCCGCCCGGTCTTACCGTCCTCTGCGAAGAAAAAATATTTAGCGGAAGTGGAAACCATGTGCAGGGAATTTCACTTAGAGCCAACCCTGTATACATTATTGCGGAACGATTGCAAAGTATGATAGTATAAATGGAGCAGAAAACACAAAGGAGCGCAGGTATGGAAGATATTTTAGCAGCATTTCCGGATAGAGAAACATTTGACCGTTACTGGGAGGAAAATTATGTTCCGGTAACCTATGAGGATGTAAAAGAGGCATTTGAGGATTTCGTGACCTCCGCAGGCGGACACATCTTTTTGTCCGATTACGAGGAGGGTGGATGCATTTCCAAAGAGGATTTTAAGGACAATCTTTCCCAGGAGGCGCAGTTTGCCTTTCAGGATGGTCTGACGGAAGTATTTTATGACAAAAACCCGGATTTATATGAGACAGCCTTTGCTATTTTTGAGGAGGCACAGATGTCTGGAAATCAGGATGTAAATGTGGCAGTTACGTTTCATGAAACATTTAACCGCCTGTATGCAGAGTTTTTAGATCGTTTATTTGAAGAGAAAGGCAGTATATGGCAACGTTAGGAATTCCACAGAATACCATAGAGGTTTTACAGAAATATAATTTTAATTTTCAGAAGAAGTTTGGACAGAACTTTCTGATCGATACGCATGTGCTTGAGAAGATCATTGAGGAGTCCGGAATCACAAAGGATGATTTTGTTTTGGAGATCGGACCTGGAATCGGCACAATGACGCAGTATCTCTGCGAGAATGCAAGAGAAGTGGCGGCGGTGGAGATTGATAAAAATCTGATCCCGATTCTGGCAGACACACTCAGCGCATACGACAATGTGGAAGTCATCAATGATGATATTTTAAAAGTAGATATTAATAAGCTGGCAGAGGAAAAAAATGGAGGAAAGCCGATCAAAGTTGTGGCGAATCTTCCATATTATATCACGACACCGATCATTATGGGATTATTTGAAAGCCATGTGCCGATCGACAGCATTACGATCATGGTGCAGAAAGAAGTGGCAGACCGTATGCAGGTGGGACCGGGAACGAAAGAATATGGGGCACTCTCCCTTGCAGTGCAGTATTATGCGAAACCCGAGATTGTTGCGATCGTTCCACCGAACTGCTTTATGCCTCGCCCGAATGTCGGAAGCGCAGTGATCCGTCTCACAAGACATAAAGAAGTGCCGGTGCAGGTGAATGACGAAAAATTAATGTTTAAGATCATCCGTGCATCCTTCAATCAGCGCAGAAAGACGCTTGCCAATGGCTTGAATAATGCGCCGGACATTCATCTTTCCAAAGAAGTGATTCAGGAAAGCATTGAGGAACTTGGCGTTCCGGTCACCATCCGTGGCGAAGCACTGACACTTCAGCAGTTCGCACAGCTCAGCAACATCATCGGCAGCAAAATATAATAGAAGTCTGGAGTTCCTGTGGAAAGTTTATGCCTGACCTCAAGGATTCTGTTGTCTGATCATAACGTAAAAATACACCAATACGAATATGGCAGGTGCTTTCGAATGAAAATTCGTGAGGATTGTGTAAATTTGTCCGATGTCATGTTTGGACTGACGGTTTATGTACATTCATAGCTGAACACTCCGCGTCAAATGTGCGCCCGGGACAAACTCAACTCAAGAATCTGGCAGGAGTAAATACAGCTATCAGCATTGTTTATAACCAGTCAAAAATTAAGCTGTTCAGATAATTTTTGACTGGACAACTGCTGATATTGCTGTATTAACTCCTGCACGATTCTTTCGCAATGAGTTTGTCCCGGGCGCACATTTGGCGTGAAGTGTCCAGCTCTGAATGAACATAAATAATCAGAAAGTCCAAACATGACATCAGACAAATCAACAAGCCGAACATTTTCATTCGAAAGCACCTGCCATATTCGTATCGGTGTATCATAACTTTTTGCAGACAACAGAATCCCTGAGGTCAGGCATAAACTTTCCACAGGAACTCCTGATAAAATTTGATTCATAAAAGCTGACTCCGTCTCATATACTTGTATATGGGATGGAGATTTTTTATGCACAGAAAAAACTTGGCAAAAAGAATAAACACGATGCTGACCATACTTCTGCTCTTGCTGCTCATACCACTTTTTCTCACCATTTTTTGCCAGAAAATGCAGCTGGAAAAATTGCTGGGCAATGTAAACCGGACAGCGGAAAAAGAGGAGGATGCGGACATGCTTTTTTGCATTGTCGCAAAGGAGATAAGCGCAGATGCACCGGAGGAATGTATCAAAGCCCAGTGTGTGATCGCCCGTACAAACCTTAAGGCAGCGGAGGAGATGGGGACAGAACTTCCGGGGAGTATGACAATGAGCGAATTACAGGAGCTGTGGGGCGACTATTTTTCCGAGGCGGAAGGGAAGATAAAGGAGGCGATACAGGAGACAGACGGAGAGACGCTGCAGTACCGGAACCATTACATATATGCTGCATACCATGCAGTGAGTGCGGGCAATACAAGAAATATGGAAGAATTATATCCGGATTCGGATATGCCCTATCTTTCAGGTGTGGCATGTTATGAGGATGCACAGGCGCCGGATTATCTTTCGGTGCTGTATCTGGATCAGGAGATCACGATCGAAGAGAAGGATAGTGCCGGGTATGTCACAAAGGCGCAGATGAATGGGAAATCCTACACAGGAGAGGAACTGCGTGGGGAACTTGGGTTAAAATCCGCAAATTTCAACGTGACAGAACTGGAACCTGGCAAGATCCGGATCGTAACGAAGGGACATGGACACGGATTTGGCCTGAGCCAGTATACAGCACAGAAAATGGCTGAAAAAGGGGAGGATTACAGAAAAATTTTACAGTATTTTTTTCCCGGTACAGAGCTGGAAAATGTGGAATGAAAAACGATTCCAATTACTGTGAATAAACCGTCTGAATGTGGCAACACTATTGTTAATAGCAGGAAATGTATTCTGCTAAATAAACAATGGACGGTGAAAAATATGAGAAAGAATCACGGGTGGGCAGCCTTCTGGCAGAAAAAACAGTATATCATTGCAGGCACGCTGGTAATCCTTGCAGCAGTCGGCATGACTGTTTTATATAGCAGAGGACAGGAACAGGAGAGAAAGCAGTTGGAACAGGAAATTGCAGCAGAGATGGACACGGAGAACCAGGATGTGGCAATGGAGGAAGAGACAGAGGCAGATCAGGTTGCTTCTATTTTAAAACCGCAGACACAGAGCACAGAGACAGCAGAGGTAGAAAAGGAGAGTGAGGAAGCAGACAGTGGACAGGAAGAGGTATCACCGACAGGAAACACTTCCCAGGCACTCCATTTCGCTGCGGAAGATGGCATTTTATGGCCGATGGAAGGAAATGTGATCTTAGATTACAGCATGGACTCGACGGTGTATTTTGCGACGTTAGACCAGTACAAATACAATCCGGCGGTCATCATTGCCGGGGATGTCAACAGCAAAGTTTATGCGGTTGCAAAAGGAAAAATCCAGAGTATTGAGACAAATGAAGTGACAGGATGTACCGTGACAGAGGATTTGGGAGATGGGTATCTCGCAGTCTACGGACAGCTTAAGGAACCGGAGTTTGCAGTGGGAGACTATGTGGAGGCAGGTCATGTGATCGGTTATGTGACAGAACCGACAAAATATTATTCTGTTGAGGGCAGTAACCTGTATTTTGAACTTCGAAAAGATGGGGTACCGGTCGATCCGATCGAATTTTTTGAATAGCAAAAATTTCCTTTTTCTTGAACACACGGAATTTCTGGATTATAATAAATTTTATTGAAATACCGAAAACAGGCAGAAAGGAAGAGACTGCATGGGAGTTCATGGATCAAATGACGTGGTAAATGCATGGAAACAGGAAGTTTTGAACAGCAGAGGAAAGGACGCAGAGCATACACTCAAATGCTGTCTTGATATAGAACGGTATGCAAAGGAACATAAAGATGCGGCACTTCTTGGTTTTGCATATTTTTACAGTGGGGAAACTTACTATCTGCTGAATGATGTGGAGCACATGTTCCGCAACATTGCGCAGGCAATCCATCTGCTAGGACAGACCGGACAGTGGGAGCTGATCGCAAGGTCTTACAACCTGATGGCAATCTCTTCTGTCAACAAGGGAAATGTGTCTGCAGCGATGGATTACTATCTGACAGGATTGAATTACTGCCGCAAATATGGGATTACTAAGATGGAGATCAGCATCATGCAGAATCTTGGTAATCTGTACATGGAAAATGGTGTGTATCACGAGGCACAAAGTTATTTCGAAAAGGCTCATTCATACTGCAAAAGTAATCCGGATGTGAAAGAAAATTATGTCGGACTGATGGCCAGTTACGTGAATCTGGCACGCTGCTATATGCTGCAGGGGATGTTAGATAAGACACATGCTTATATAGAAAAACTGGATGCGGAATGTGCGTCTTATTATGAGGATATTGACATTTTATATGTGGACTGCCTGAAAGCAAGATATTATCATCTGACCCACAATTATGTGAGACGAGATGCACAGATTCAGGAGATTGTAGAAATAATCAATAAAAATGTGCAGATCATGGAGGTGTTTGACGACCTTTGTGATTTTTGCGGGCTGATGCTGGAGATCGGCCGGGATGATGTGTTGTGGATGATCGTTGAGAAGCTGGATCGGATCGTGAAAGATTCAGGTGTGATCAATCTGCAGCGCAGAGTCATTTCCATTAAGATCAAAGGCTACCGCAAGAATCAGGACAATGCAGGTTATCTGCAGGCAGCTGGTCTGTATTATGAGCTTTCCGAGATCATGGAGCGCGAGAACAAAGATATGATCGTCAACATGCTTTATGTCAGAAGTTCTCTCGAACGTGCAAATGAGAGCCGCAGGGAGATGGAAGCAGTCAATGTGAAGCTGCTGAAACAGTCGGAGACAGATCAGATGACCGGACTGGCAAACCGTTACCGCCTGAATGATTATTCGGACAAAGTATTAGATTACTGTTATGAGCACAGGCTTTCGCTTGCAATGGAGATTTTAGATATTGACTTTTTTAAGCAGTATAATGACAATTATGGACATCAGCAGGGCGATGAGTGCATTATAGCAATTGCAGATGAGCTGAAAAAAATGGAAGACAGACAGACGTTCTGTGCGAGATATGGCGGAGATGAATTTATTATCATTTATGCAGGTGCAAGTGCGGAGGAAGTGTACGCGAAGGCAGCTGCACTCCGGCAGAATATTATGGATCTGAAACTGGAGCATTTATATTCCAAGGCTTTGCCGATCGTGACGATCTCCCAGGGTATTTCGTATGGAGTTCCGGAGGAAGGAAACAGGAGCTGGGATTTTCTACATACTGCAGATATGCTGTTATATCAGGTAAAGAAGAAAAGCAGAAATGATATCTGTATTGCGGATATCCGCGGACAGGAGTTGGATTTATCCTCAAAACAGGAAAAAGTGGAACCTTAGAGGAAAATTGGCATAAGTTATAATGAGCAATCCGCAATCGAACTATTGCTACGGCAGCTTTTTTAGAGGTGACGGGCATATCACATTTTTACAGGGGAAAAACAGAAATACATGTGGAGTGTACGACGACTGGATTTTGCTTGGATATGGATGAAAAACAGGGAGTATTCGATTGCTTTTCATATTAACCCAGCTTTCTTTTTCATGGAAGCCGGGGTACATAGATCGTGCCGGATGTGATACGGGTATTCTGACAAAATAGTTGACAAAATGGCGATAATATGCTAACATATACGACTGCGCATTCGCACGAAAGGAAAATATATGGAAACAGTAAGATTTGATGAATTAGATTTATATCCACAGGTACTCCGTGCTATCAAAGAGATGGGATTTGAAGAGGCGACTCCGATCCAGAGTCAGGCGATCCCGGTTGTGATGTCAGGAGTCGATGTAATCGGACAGGCACAGACAGGAACCGGAAAGACAGCATCTTTTGGAATCCCGGTGCTTCACAAAGTAGACCCAAATAATAAAAAGACACAGGTGATCATCCTCTCACCAACCAGAGAGCTTGCAATCCAGGTGTCGGAAGAAATCCGTAAATTAAGCAAATATATGCATGGCGTGAAAATCCTTCCGGTATACGGCGGACAGGATATCAACCGTCAGATCAAGGCATTAAAAGGCGGTGCACAGATCATTATCGGTACACCGGGACGTGTCATGGATCATCTCCGCAGAAAAACAATCCGCTGCGAGGCAGTCAATACGATTGTTTTAGACGAGGCGGACGAGATGCTGAACATGGGATTCCGTGAGGATATCGAGACGATTTTGGAATATATCCCGGAAGAGGGAAGACAGACGGTTCTGTTTTCTGCGACCATGCCAAAGCCGATTTTAGACATCACAAAGAAATATCAGCATGATGCAGTGACCATTAAGGTGGTAAAAAAAGAACTGACCGTGCCAAGCATCGAGCAGTATTATTATGATGTCAAACGCAAGGACAAGACCGAAGTCCTGACAAGACTGTTAGATTACTACAATCCAAAGCTTTCCCTCGTATTCTGTAATACCAAGAAAATGGTGGACGAGCTTTCCGAGGAGTTAAAGAGCCGCGGTTATATGGCAGAGGGGCTTCACGGCGATATGAAGCAGGCACAGCGTGACCGTGTCATGAAAGCATTCCGCTCCGGACGTGTGGAGATCCTGATTGCTACAGATGTTGCTGCGAGAGGAATTGACGTTGATGATGTGGAAGCAGTATTCAATTATGATATTCCACAGGATGACGAGTATTATGTACACCGTATCGGACGTACCGGACGTGCAGGACGTACCGGACGTGCGTTCACTTTTGTAAAAGGAAAAGAGGTTTACAAGTTAAAAGATATCATGCGTTACTGCAAGACCAAGATCCTTGCAATGCCAATCCCATCTTCCGATGATGTGGCACAGATCAAGGCAGAGAAAGTAATGCAGGGAATCGGTGAGATCATTGAGAATGAAGATTTAAAAGAGATGATCGAGATCATCGAAAAGCAGGTCAATGATTCCGATTACACCGCAATGGATATCGCAGCAGCCTTCTTAAAACAGGCACTCGGTCAGGTGAATCTGGAAAACGACAGAGAGAATGGCGAGATCGACTGGGATAACACCGGAGCCGAAGAAGGTATGGTTCGTCTCTTCATTAACATCGGTAAAAAAGACCGCGTGAAACCGGGCGATATCTTAGGTGCCATCGCTGGAGAGTCAGGAATGCCTGGAAAACTCGTCGGTGCGATCGATATGTACGACAAATACACTTTTGTGGAAGTGCCGAGAGAGTATGGCAAAGAAGTATTAGAAGCCATGAAGAATGTGAAGATCAAAGGACGTTCCGTCAATATGGAACCGGCAAATCAGAAATAGAAAATAAAAAGAGAGTCTCTTTTGTGAAATTTTTAAGCAAAATTTCGAAAGAGACTCTTTTTTTGGTGTATTGCACTACTTGAATTCGATTACATTTAATAGTATAATTTTTCACGGTTGTATAAATAAAAGGCAAAACAAGGAGTAAAATCCTCTGCTCCTGCAAGGGCAGTCGCATTTTGCTTCGCAAAACAAGGAGGATAACATCATGGATTGGAAGAATTTAGATACCCTTACTTCTTTTGAAGAATTGTCAAAGGTTGCAGAGGTTGACCTGACAAAAGTAATGTCCGGAGAAAACGGCGCAGAGCGTGTGAAGAAATACAGCACACCGATGGCAGAGGGACTTGCATATAATTATGCTGCAAAAAAAGTGGATGATAACACACTTGCAGCACTTGCAAAATTAGCTGAGGAAGCACAGCTTTCTGAAAAATTTGCAGCTCTTTATAATGGTGAAGTTGTGAATACAGGCGAGAAACGTCTTGTGCTTCATCATATGACACGCGGACAGCTGGGTGATGCAGTCGAGGCAGATGGCGTAGACAAACGTTCTTTTTATGTAGAACAGCAGAATAGAATTGCAGATTTTGCAAACAAGGTACATGCCGGAGAGATCACAAATGCAGCAGGTGAAAAGTTTACAACTGTAGTTCAGATCGGTATTGGCGGAAGTGACCTTGGACCACGTGCAATGTATCTTGCACTGGAGAACTGGGCAAAGAAAAACAACACATTCAAGATGGAAGCAAAATTCATCAGCAATGTAGATCCGGATGATGCAGCAGCAGTATTAGCTTCTATTGATGTTGCACATTCCATTTTCGTACTTGTATCAAAATCAGGTACAACATTAGAGACATTGACGAATGAGTCTTTTGTAAAAGATGCATTGAAAAATGCAGGACTGGATGCTTCTAAGCATATGATCGCTGTTACAAGTGAGACATCTCCTCTGGCAAAGAGTGATGATTATCTGGCAGCATTTTTCATGGATGATTATATCGGAGGACGTTTCTCTTCTACTTCAGCAGTTGGCGGGGCTGTATTATCCCTGGCATTCGGACCGGAGGTGTTTGCACAGTTCTTAGACGGTGCAGCAGAAGAAGACAAACTTTCTTTAAATAAAAATATGTTAGAGAATCCGGAAATGCTCGACGCATTGATCGGAGTTTATGAGCGTAATGTACTCGGCTACCCGGCTACAGCCGTTTTACCATACTCTCAGGCTTTGAGCCGTTTCCCTGCACATTTACAGCAGTTAGACATGGAGTCTAACGGTAAATCTGTAAACCGTTTTGGTGAGTCTGTAAATTACGTGACAGGACCGGTGATCTTCGGTGAGCCTGGTACAAATGGACAGCATTCCTTCTATCAGTTATTACATCAGGGAACAGATATTGTTCCGCTTCAGTTCATCGGATTTAAGAACAGCCAGATCGGAACGGATGTTGTGATACAGGACAGCACAAGCCAGCAGAAACTCTGCGCAAACGTTGCAGCCCAGATCGTAGCATTTGCATGTGGTAAGGCAGACGACGACCGCAACAAGAATTTTGAAGGTGGACGTCCATCTTCCATCATCATCGGTGAGGAATTAAATCCTAAGACACTTGGTGCTTTACTTGCTCATTTTGAGAACAAAGTTATGTTCCAGGGATTCTTATGGAATATCAACAGCTTCGATCAGGAAGGCGTTCAGCTTGGAAAAGTTCTTGCAAAACGTGTTCTTGCACATGACACAGACGGAGCATTAAAAGTTTATAGTGATCTGTTAAACATCTAGTCAGGGGTCAGATCATGAAAAGAGAATCTTTTAAATCACGTCTGGGATTTATTCTGGTAAGTGCCGGATGTGCCATCGGAATCGGAAATGTATGGAGATTTCCTTATGTCGTGGGCGAAAACGGCGGAGGGTTATTTGTCCTGCTGTATCTCGTGTTCCTGATCGCCATGGGACTTCCGGTTCTGACGATGGAACTTGCCGTGGGACGTGCAAGCCGTAAGAGTGCCGTGTTAGGTTACAAGGCGTTAGAAAAACCGGGAAGCAAGTGGCATCTTCACGGCTGGGCAGCGATATTTGGCTGCTACATGCTGATGATGTATTACACGACAGTTTCCGGGTGGATGATAACTTATTTTTATAAATTCCTGACGGGTGAATTTCAGGCTGGCATGGATGCGGAGGCTGCCGGGGCAGTATTTTCCAACCTGCTTGCAGACCCATTGCAGATGAGCTTCTGGATGATACTCACGGTCATTCTGGGCTTTTTTGTGTGCAGCAGAGGATTGCAGAATGGTCTGGAAAAAATAAGCAAAGTCATGATGAGTGCCTTGCTTGGCCTGATCGTGATCCTTGCGGTACACAGTTTTACTTTATCCGGTGCGGGTGAGGGTGTACGTTTTTATCTGATCCCAAATATGGAAACGGTGAGGGAAGTGGGCATTGGAAATGCCGTTTCAGCGGCAATGAATCAGGCATTCTTTACCTTAAGTCTCGGAGTTGCAGCCATGGAGATCTTTGGAAGCTATATGGGTCGTGATAACAGTCTTGCAGGAGAAGGTGCCAGAATCTGTGCACTGGATACATTTGTGGCAATCATGGCAGGACTGATCATTTTCCCGGCATGTTTCAGCTACGGCGTGGAAGTCGGGGCAGGACCAAAACTCATTTTCATCACGCTTCCAAACGTATTTGTAAATATGGAAGGCGGTCGTATATGGGGAACACTGTTCTTTTTGTTTATGACATTTGCAAGCTTTTCCACGATTATTGCGGTATTTGAAAACATCATGTCATTTTGTATGGATATGTTTGGCTGGAATCGAAAAAAAGCGGCACTGGTCAACTGTGTAATCATACTGATTGCCAGCATGCCATGTGTACTTGGATATAATGTGTGGAGTGATCTGCACCTGATCGGTGGCAGAGATGTGTTAGACAGTGAGGATTTCATTGTGAGCAATCTGTTGCTTCCGGGTGGTTCCCTTATTTACCTGTTATTCTGCGTCACAAAATGGGGATGGGGATTTGATAATTATCTGGAAGAAGCCAATACTGGAAAAGGTCTTAAAATCGCAAAAAAATTAAAACCATATTTCCAGTTTGTGCTTCCGGTATTGATTTTATTTATCCTAATCCAGGGATTAATCTGATTTTATTGATTCTCATCAGGGATTACTCTGATCAGGAGTTTACAACTTCGTACCAGTAGGAAGAACCATTTTCTATCATGTTACAGTAGGTGTTGACCATCACTTCGCGGAACGGAGCGAATTCGTCAGCAAGTTCGAGCTTTTGTGGGTAAGTTCTTGTGACGAAGTCGATCTCTTCCGCGATTTTTCTTGCAACGGATGCATCTTTGATCGGCACAATGCCAAAAAGAGTGGAGCAATAAGTTTTGCTTCCCGTGCAGGAGGCAAGCAGAACTTTCGCAAAATTTTCCCACTCTGTCAGCAGAACTGCCTGTTCTGTTTCATTCTCAGGTGCGTATTCGAGCAGACAGAGATCTTTCATATATTGTTTTAATTCTTTTTGCAGATGCCGCTTGTTGAAAAAAGAAATTCCGGCAGCACCGGATGCTTTGATCATCATCCATGCTTTCATGAAGGCATCGTTCTTGCCGTCTTTTCCATAACGTTTTTCCAACAATTTCATACGGTAATTATCATTTGGAAGATCCAGCTCCCGGCTGATCGCCTGAGCGAGAATCTCTTTTCTTTCTTTGGCATTTTCTATCTCATAATAATGTTCCGGCCAGTTTTCGAGGGGATCGATCTGGGCGGGTTTTTCTTTTTTCAAAAGCATAGGGAAGTCCTTTCTCTGGTTTTTTGGGGAATGCGAAACTCTGGCAAAGTTGCTTTAAATTGTTCAAAATTAACAAAATTTTCGAAAACACGCTTCCGCTACGTGTCGCTGGTAGCGGTACTAAGAAGCCAGTCACGGCTTATGCCGCACCTGCCTTCTAAGTGCCGACCGCTCCCCAGTGTTTTCTCAAGCTTTTGTTAATTTTGAACAATTTCATTCACGTTTTTAGGAGTTTCGCAATTATCCGTTATAGTCTTTCTTATATCATGAAGCACAGTCCGCAGTGCACGCCAGAAAAATCAGAGATTTTCCTGGCTGTCGGGCATTCGCCCTATCATAGACAGGAAAAATATTTCCTTGCCTGCAAGCAGTCAGAAAATATTTTCTCTGTCTATGGCACTGCTCATTGCTTACGCACATTATATCATGAACTTATATTGTTTGCATTGTTAAGTTAGGAATTGTTATGGGAACGAAATACAGGAGAACGGTAATAGAAATTTTGTTATTGAGAAAAATAGTAAATAATGATGCTTGACTTTTCTTTTATCCTATACTATATTCAATATACCCCACAGGGGTATATTGAATATAATGAATGACAATATCATAAGTGGTAGAAAATAATACTCAGATAACAAAATCAGGGTGCAATGGACAGAAAGGATGTGGAAGTTATGACATGTTGTTGTAAAGGCAATGAGGACGACAATGTAAAACATAAACAGCGTGATGAGCAGGAGAAGAAAGCGCTCATGACACGCTTGAGCCGCATTGAAGGACAGGTGCGTGGGATTAGGGCGATGGTGGAGGACGACCGTTATTGCGTGGATATTCTCACACAGGTGTCAGCAATCCAGGCGGCCTTGAATGGGTTTAACAAAGAACTTCTGGCGAGACATATCAAAACCTGTGTTTCGGAGGATATCCGCGAAGGAAATGAAGAGGCAGTCGATGAACTGTGTGAACTTTTGAAGAAACTGATGAAATAGTGAGCTCTGATATTCAAAAGCAGAACATAACAGGAAAGAACATAACAGGAAAGGACGATATACATGAAAGAGAGATTTGATGTTACAGGCATGACCTGTTCCGCCTGCTCTTCCCATGTGGAGAAAAGCGTGAGCAAGCTCACCGGGGTGGAAAATGTCAGCGTGAATCTGCTGACAAACAGTATGCAGGTCGAATTTGATGAGAATAAACTTGATACGGCAGGCATTATCAAGGCAGTGGAGGACGCCGGATACGGTGCGGCGGTAAAAGACGGGCACGCAAAATCCGGGACAAAAACGTCCGGACAGTCGGACAGTCAGGAAAACAATGGACTTTCAGCCGTAGAACAGAATGTGAAAAACATGAAAAAGAGACTGATCGTCTCACTGATTTTCTGGATACCGTTGATGTATGTGTCCATGGGACATATGATATATCAGTGGCTCAACATTCCGATGCCGCCGTTTACCATGAACTTTTTGCATGGAAATGAGAATGCGATCACCTATGCGTTTACGCAGTTTTTACTGTTGTTGCCAATTTTGATCGCAAATCAGAAATATTTTAAAAACGGATTTAAGACATTGTGGCACAGAAGTCCAAACATGGACAGCCTGATCGCGATCGGTGCGGGTGCGGCAATCCTCTATGGTATTTTTGCAATTTACCGTATCGGGTATGCGATGGGACATGGCGACATGGCGGTCGTACATCAGTATGCCCACGACTTATACTTTGAGTCAGCCGGAACGATCCTGACACTGATCACCATTGGAAAATATCTTGAGACGAAGTCCAAGGGAAAGACAAGCGAGGCAATCACAAAACTTTTGAATCTCGCGCCAAAGACGGTGACGGTCGTAAGGGATGGTGTGGAGCAGGTCGTGGATGCAGCAGATGTGGAAAAAGGAGAAATTTTTCTTGTAAAACCGGGTGAATCGGTTGCAGTGGACGGTATCGTGCTGGAGGGAAAATCTTCTTTTGACGAATCGGCAATCACAGGTGAGAGTATTCCGGTGCCAAAACAGGAGGGAGACACGATTGTCTCTGCATCCATGAACAAATCCGGTCTGATCCGCGCAAAAGCAACCAAAGTCGGCGAGGACACCACAATCGCACAGATCATACGGCTGGTTGAGGAAGCTTCCTCAAGCAAAGCCCCGATTGCAAAAATGGCGGATAAAATTGCCGGAGTTTTTGTGCCAACCGTTATTACCATTGCATTGATCACAGGAATTATCTGGCTGATCTCCGGTGCAACGTTTGAGTTTGCAATGTCAACTGCGATTGCAGTGCTTGTGATCTCCTGCCCGTGTGCACTTGGTCTTGCAACACCGGTTGCAATTATGGTTGGAACCGGAAAAGGTGCGGAGAACGGGATCCTCATCAAATCCGGTGACGCATTAGAGACAGCACACCAGATTGATACCGTTGTGTTAGATAAGACAGGAACCATCACACAGGGAAAACCGGTCGTGACAGATATTATCTGTGCTGCCGGAAAGAATGCAGATAAAACGCAGCTTCTTCAGATTGCAGGAAGTCTTGAGAAGGGAAGCGAACATCCGCTTGCCGAGGCGATTGTAAACTATTGTGTGACAAATAATATTTCCCTGGAAAAAGTAACAGATTTCAATGCTTTATTTGGAAAAGGAATTGAAGGTACAGTGTCCGGTACACACTACTATGCCGGAAATGAGAAGATGATGGAAGAGAAAGGGATCAGCCTTTCTACAGAACAGAAAAACCAGATCCGGGAACTTGCCAAACAGGGCAGGACACCGCTTCTTTTTGCAGATGAAAACCAGTTCCTTGGAATTGTGGCAGTTGCAGATGTGGTAAAACCGACCAGTAAAGAGGCGGTACAGAAATTCCGTGATTACGGCATCCATGTCATTATGTTAACCGGTGACAACGAAGTGACCGCACAGGCGATCAAGGAGCAGGTTGGTATCGATGAGGTGATCGCCGGGGTTCTGCCAACACAGAAAGAGGAGAAAATCTCAGCCTTAAAACAGGCAGGACATAAAGTAGCAATGATCGGTGACGGCGTCAACGATGCGCCGGCACTTGCCTCCGCAGATGTGGGAATTGCGATCGGGGCAGGAACAGACGTAGCGATCGAGAGCGCTGATATCGTACTGATGAAAAACGATTTACTTGACGCTGTAGGTGCAGTAAAATTAAGTAAAGCCGTGATCCGCAACATCAAAGAAAATTTATTCTGGGCATTCTTTTACAACAGTATCGGAATCCCGCTTGCAGCTGGTGTTTTGTATCCGCTTTTCCAGATAAAATTGAACCCGATGTTCGGTGCAGCAGCTATGAGTCTGAGCAGCGTATGTGTGGTAAGTAATGCACTCCGGTTAAGATGGGTAAAACTGCACGATACGAAAAAGACACAAAGTGAACCGCATCAGGATGTCGCTGCAAGTACAATTGCAGATATTAACCAGCACAATGCACTGGATAATAATATAAAATCAACAAACAATGATAAAGGAGAATCAACTATGACCACAACAATTTCAATCGAAGGCATGATGTGTGCCCATTGTCAGGCACATGTAGAGAAAGCATTAAAAGAGGTCGCAGGCGTAACAGAAGTTACCGTAAGCCTTGAAAACAAAAATGCAGTCGTAACAGGCGACGCTTCTGTAGAAGCATTAAAACAGGCAGTTGTAGATGCAGGTTACGAAGTGACAGATGTGAAATAAAGCATTTTCGAAAGCAAATTTTAATATAAAAAGGATATCGCATGGAATCACCATGCGATATCCTTTTTTAGCGGAGATAGCGGGATTTGAACTCGCGCGCCGGAACATTTACCGACCTACCGCATTTCGAGTGCGGACCCTTCAGCCACTTGGGTATATCTCCATAGAAAAACGAGATACGCTTTTCTTTTTGTATAAAAATACTTGTTTAGTATACCATATTTTCTATAATCTGCAAGCTTTGAAATAGTTGTGTGCGCAAAAAAAATATATTATAATCTATTTAGCAATGAAATAACTTAATATAGCGTTGAGAAAGGAATGTTTACGTATGAAAAGAATCGGAATGTTGACAAGCGGCGGCGACTGTCAGGCACTGAATGCTGCTATGCGTGGTGTGGTAAAAGGACTGAGCAATAATGTAGATGAACTTGAGATATACGGATTTCACAATGGATACAAAGGGCTGATCTATGGAGATTACCGTCTTCTGACGTCAGCAGATTTTTCGGGAATCCTTACGAAAGGTGGAACAATCTTAGGATCTTCCCGTCAGCCATTCAAACAGATGCGTGTGCCGGATGAGAATGGTCTCGATAAAGTGGAGGCAATGAAGCAGACCTACCATAAATTAAATCTTGACTGTCTTGTGATCCTTGGCGGCAATGGAACGCAGAAAACGGCAAACCTTCTTCGGGAAGAGGGCTTAAATGTGGTTCATCTTCCTAAGACGATCGATAATGATATTTATGGAACAGATGTCACTTTTGGCTTTCAGAGTGCGATCAACATTGCAACAGAGGCGATCGACTGCATTCATACGACAGCAGCTTCCCACAACCGTGTATTTATTGTGGAAGTTATGGGACACAAAGTCGGCTGGCTGACGTTATATGCAGGAATTGCCGGTGGTGCGGACATTATCCTGCTTCCGGAGATTCCATATGATATCGATAAAGTGATAGCAGCTATCAACAGGAGAACCAAAGCAGGAAAAGGATTTACAATCCTGGCTGTAGCAGAGGGAGCGATTTCTAGGGAGGATGCTTCACTTGCGAAGAAGGCATACAAGGCAAAAGTGGCCGACCGCAAATATCCGTCCGTTTCCTATGAGATTGCGGATCAGATTTATGAAGCAGCAGGCGTTGAGGTCCGTGTTACGGTTCCGGGACATACACAGCGGGGCGGAAGCCCATGTCCATATGACAGAGTGCTCTGTACCAGACTTGGCTCTGCAGCAGCACAGGCAATCATTGAGGAAGATTACGGCTGCATGATTGCAATGATCAATGGAGAGACAAAACGTGTGCCATTGGCAGACGTTTCCGGCAAATTGAAAACCGTTGATCCGGACTGCCAGATGATTCAGGAGGCAAAACGTATCGGAATCAGTTTTGGTGATTAAAAACATAAAAAACGAATGCCCGGTAATCTGCATCGTCAGAGCCGGGCATAACTAAGAGAGGAAAAACAGCATGTCATATACGGCGTTGTACCGGAAATTCCGTCCACAGGAATTTGAAGATGTAAAAGGACAGGATCATATCGTAACAACTTTGAAAAACCAGATAAAAGCAGATCGTATCGGACATGCCTACTTATTTTGCGGAACAAGAGGAACCGGTAAAACGACGATCGCAAAAATTTTTGCAAAAGCAGTCAACTGTGAGCATCCGGTGGATGGCAGCCCTTGTGGGGAATGTCCGACCTGTAAAGCAATCGCGGCGGGCAGTTCCATGAATGTGATCGAGATCGATGCGGCGTCCAACAATGGTGTGGACAATATCCGTCAGATCCGTGAGGAAGTGGAATACCGTCCGACCGAGGGAAAATACAAAGTATACATTATCGATGAGGTTCATATGCTTTCCATAGGAGCGTTCAACGCACTGCTAAAAACGTTGGAGGAGCCACCGTCATACGTTATTTTTATTCTTGCCACAACGGAAGCACACAAGATTCCGATTACGATTTTATCCCGTTGCCAGCGATACGATTTCCGAAGAATTTCCATTGATACGATTGCAGGACGCCTGACGGATCTTATGGAAAAAGAGCAGGTAAATGTGGAGGAGCGGGCAATCCGTTACATTGCCAAGGCAGCAGATGGTTCCATGCGGGATGCATTGAGCCTTTTGGATCAGTGTATTGCATTCTATCTTGGGCAGGAACTGACATATGAAAAAGTGCTTGAGACGCTTGGCGCAGTTGACACGGAAGTGTTCAGCCGCTTGCTCAGACAGATTTTGGATAAAAACGTGACCGGGGCAGTTCAGGTGATTGACGGGATGGTCATTGAAGGACGCGAGATGGGGCAGTTTGTCACAGATTTTACATGGTATCTGCGAAATCTTCTTCTTGTCCAGAGCTCAGATAATATGGAAGATGTACTTGATATTTCTGCGGATAACCTTGCATTGTTAAAAGAAGAAGCGGAAATGGTCGATCCGGAAATCTTAATGAGATACATCCGTATTTTTTCAGAACTCAGCAATCAGATCAAATATGCAACGCAGAAGCGTATTCTGATTGAAATAAATGTAATAAAGTTATGTAAACCAGAAATGGAAAAAGATTATACATCGCTCGTAGACCGTGTGGACAGTCTGGAGAAAAAGCTGGAAAAAGGTGTTGTTGTTGCACAATCCCAAAGCCCCAGGCAGGGCAGTGAGGTAACTGCATCGGAAGAAATTGCAAAAATGGAGCTTCCGAAAGCAATCCCGGAGGACATCAGACAGATTATTGGAAATTGGAAGGGGATCCTGTCCCAGCTTACCGGAATTACCAAAACATATCTGAATAAAGCAGTTCCAACACTTGGACCAAATAACTGCCTGCTTCTGGTATTTGAAGATCCGAATGCGTATGAGTACATTTCGGAAAATCGGTCGGAATGCCAGGACAGTTTAAAAATGATGATCGCAGAGCGCATTGGAAAAGAAGTGGAACTTCAGGTGAAACAAAATGACACCGGACACGCGAGTGAGGAGATTTATCCGGATCTCAGACAACTTATCAATTTTGAGATTGAAGAAGATGATTTCTAATTTCCAGCTGGACGAATCTGGAAAATTATATTATTATGTAGCATAGCTTCATGATCGCTATCTATACGAGCCTTGCTCGACAGTCTTTATATATCATGAGTTGAAAACAATTATGGAGGAATTACAATGGCAAAAAGAGGTGGATTCCCAGGTGGTATGCCTGGAAATATGAATAATCTGATGAAACAGGCACAGAGAATGCAGCGTCAGATGGAGGAAGCTCAGAAAGAGTTAGAAGAAAAAGAAGTAACTGCAACAGCAGGCGGCGGAGCAGTTGAAGTAACAGTTTCTGGAAAACATGAAGTGACAAAGATCAAATTATCCGAGGAAGTTGTTGATCCGGATGATATCGAGATGTTAGAGGATCTTATCATGGCAGCTACCAATGAAGCATTCCGTAAACTCGATGAGGAAAGCCAGAGTTCTATGGCAAAAATCACCGGAGGCATGGGTGGTTTAGGGGGACTTCCATTCTAAAACCGGAGTTTAACTGGCGTAGTGTCGCAGATTCTGTGGTGCGGTTATAGGTTATGAAGGGCAGATATAAGCGTCCTTTCACAAGTCAGAATTTTATATGTAATGAAAAAGAAAAACGGTATAAACGAAATATTATGTTTCT
>ENA-OURJ01000030-OURJ01000030.1-human-gut-metagenome-genome-assembly--contig:-NODE-30-length-137041-cov-9.16556_pt1 | contig 137041 bp, 144 predicted proteins | sample MGYA00242096_ERZ508981 | MGnify/ENA primary metagenome ERZ508981 (study PRJEB26280, sample SAMEA2531404) | human gut metagenome | biome: human gut; feature: human-associated habitat; material: faeces... | reverse complement strand
CCGGGCGGATTCGGGACTTTAACCCGTTAGAAACGTGCGCCGCTAGGCGCACAACCGTAACGAAAAACAGCCCTGCACATATCACAATATGTGCAGGGCTGTTTTTTTATTAAAACGATATCTATTCATAATCACTGAGAACCAAACGCTGATACGTCCTGTCTGTATGCAGGCAACAGATTTTATTGTTACTCTGCCACAAGTATTATCGTGGTTCTCGCAGGAACTCTTATGGTGTTGACACCCAAAAGCTCTGTCTTTGCCGTGAAGTCCTCTCCGTCAAAATACTCTGCATTGGTGTTGGTGTCCACATGCCAGTGTTTTCCGTTCGGAAGCACTGGAAGCTGCATCACAAGCGGCTCCCAATATGCATTCATGCAATAGAATACAATATCATCCTCCGTGTCCTCCTCATTTCTTCCGGCATACATGATGCCGATAAGCTTTGTCTTGTAATCAGTCGAGGCATTGAACGGTGTACCGTTGTGCACACTGATTTCCGGGAACTGGCAGGATGAAGGCTTTGTCATCTTTCTGAGTATAGGATGCTCTTTCCTGAACTGAATCATATGACGCACGAAATCATGGATTTCCTTGAATTTCTCAAGCCTGCTCCAGTCGAGCCATGAAATGATATTGTCCTGACAATACGCATTGTTGTTTCCAAACTGGGTGTTACAGAACTCATCGCCCGCAAAAAACATCGCCGGGCCACGGCTGCACAAAAGCGCTGCAAATGCATTCTTTATAAGGCGCCTTCTAAGTCCGTTTACATTTGGATCATCTGTCTCGCCCTCTGCGCCACAGTTCCAGCTATGTCCGTTGTTGTCTCCGTCTGTGTTATTCCAGCCGTTTTTCTCATTGTGCTTTTCATTGTATGAGTAAAGGTCATACAGTGTAAAGCCATCATGACAGGTCATGAAATTGACTGATGCCTTGTGTCCTCTGCTCTCCGGGCTGTAAAGGTCGCGTGAGCCGGTGATACGTGTGATGGCATTTCCCGCCATACCGTCATCGCCCTTTAAAAAGCTTCTCATGTCATCCCTGTATCTGCCGTTCCACTCAGCCCATCTGTTCCATGACGGGAAGCTTCCCACCTGATACAGTCCGCCTGCATCCCAGGCCTCTGCGATGAGCTTCATCTTGCCAAGTACCGGGTCGAATGCCAGCGACTCAAGAATCGGCGGATTGGCCATAGGTGCACCGTTTTGGTCTCTTCCGAGAATGGAAGCCAGGTCAAATCTGAAGCCATCCACTCTGTACTCAATGGCCCAGTGTCTCAGACAGTCTATGATAAAGCTGCGCACAACAGGATGATTACAGTTCATAACGTTTCCACAGCCACTGAAATTGTAGTAGTGTGCATCCGGTGTAAGCATATAGTACACGTTATTGTCTATTCCCTTGAAGGAGAAGCACGGTCCCATCTCATTTCCCTCAGCGGTATGGTTGAACACCACATCAAGAATGACCTCTATGCCATTTTCCTTTAAAGCCTTTATCAGCGATTTCAGCTCGTCTCCCTCGTGGTTGTGCTCCTCGTTGAAGGCATAGCTGGTATTCGGTGCAAAAAATGATACTGTGTTATAGCCCCAGTAATTGTAAAGCTGCACACCATCGACCACTCTCGCGCTCTCCATCTCATCAAACTCAAAAATCGGCATGAGCTCCACTGCATTTATTCCAAGGTCCTTAAGATACGGAATCTTATCCTTCAAACCGGCAAATGTACCCGGTGCACTGACTCCAGAGGACTTATCCTTTGTATAGCCCCTCACATGTGTCTCATAAATCACAAGGTCCTCAAAGGGTTGCTCAAGCTGCTTTATGTTGCCCCAGTCAAAGTTGCTTTTTACAACTCTGGCTCTGTACTCAAAATCCTTGCCACCCTCCGGCTTTTCTCCCCATTTTCGCTGTCCAGTGACCGCTCTGGAATATGGGTCTAAAAGGACATTTTCCTCGTTAAACAAAAGTCCCTTTGCCGGCTCATATGGTCCGTCAAACGAAAATGCATACTCAAATTCATCCGGCTTTATATCAAAAACAAGCATGGAGTAGGTATCTCCTATCCTATATGAATCAGGAAACGGAATCCTCGCATACGGTTTTGGTGCCTGTGGCTTGAACAATAAAAGAGTACACCTCGTTGCCCCATGGGAATTGATGGTAAAGCTCACTCCGTTCGATGCCACGCACGCTCCGTACATTCTGAAAAAGCCCGGACGTATCTTAAATCCCTCTACCACATCAAGCGGCAGCAGGCCTGTATTTACTACATCCTCATGCTTTTCTTCTTTACTGCGCTCTCTCCACATATACATATTGCTCTTTGCTCCCTTACTATATTTGTATGATGGTACATGCCTTTTGTTGCATGACTGCTTTTTATCTTAATTCGTAAAAAAATGATATTGTAACTATTCAGCCCTTCTTTTTCTCAGTGGTTCTGAATAGTTACCTACTGTTAATTTACATGCAGCTTTCCAAGCCCATCAATTTCTATTTTACTATAATTTTGTGAATATGTGTTCATTAAATTGCATATCTCCTGAGCTTTTTCGCCCGAAGCCACTGTCGGCCTGAAATCATTGTATGAGCTTACGCTGCTTAAGGTGCATGGAATAATCTGAGCATCTATGCCCTGCTGCAATTCACCATTTATCAGAGTAAATGCCTGCTGATAAATCGCCGTGTTCTTGTCTGCCGGATTTTTATTGCCTCCGAAGCAGAAATTTCCAAGACTGTAGCATATCATTTTGCCGTTATAGACCTCCATCCCCTGCAGTACATGAGGGTGGTTTCCGACTACCAGGTCTGCTCCCCAGTCGATGATACGATGTGCTGCCGCCTGCTGATAGTCATTAGGGTAATGGTCACCCTCTATGCCCCAGTGGCAGCATGCGATAACTATCGCCGCTCCCTGTTCACGAAGCTGCGCTATACCGTTTTGGATATATGCCTCTCGGTCACCGTTTTGTGACAAAAGGCTGACCGACACTATTCCAATCCTTGTCCCATCAGCCGTCTCGTAAATACCGGTATGATCATTGAAGCCATACACTATCCCGGCATTGTCGAGCACATTTCTCGTATCGTCAAGTCCCTGCTGTCCATAGTCGTATGTGTGATTATTTCCAAGACTGCAGGCCTCGATGGAGCTGCCCGTCATAATTCCGATGAAGCCAGGCTTTCCTTTAAGGTTCCAGCGCTTTTCTACGCGATCCGTCGCATCCGATAGCACACACTCCAGATTGATGAGTGTCATATCGTCAGCCTCAAAAATATCTCTCACACCGCCGAAAAAGTAGTCCTGTCCCTTTGAGTCATAATAAGAATTAAGGCTTCCGTCATAGCTTTGCTCCTGATTGTTGCCGAGTGTACAGTCTCCTGTAGCCGTAATCACTATGGTTGACATCTGTGGCTGCTGTGTATCCGCTTCTGTTGCATCAGCTTTGGTTGCATCAGACTGTGTACTCTCTGTGCCTTCTGCCGTACTGTCAACGGCATTCTCATCTTCTTTTCCGGTATCCGATGTGTCTTTAACTACATCCACACCATTCCGGTTAGCGGCTTCCTTTATATTATCTCCAATATATTCTTTTCCTATGAGTGCTCCCGCCATAATGATGCATAAAACCAAAAGCACACATAATAGAATTTTTAATCCCTTGTTTTTCATAGTTCTCCTCATATGTAATCTTATACTGTGTTGTATTTGAAAAAGCTTTATTCAGAATCACCACACACCCTTAAAATATCAACCGTGTGCGCACTTGCTCCCATCAGGTCTGCTCTCTCACATGTTGAAAGATGATACTGTACAAACATATCAAACTCTTCCTCGTCAAGAGCATTCAAAAATGGCCTGATATAATTTGCCGCGCCATCGGCTGCTATTATCTTTTCGCGTGTAAGGGCTGCCTGTGCATTTAATGCCTCTATATCTTCTAATCGGACAAAACTGTACAAATCATTTGCTTTTTCTGTACAATGGAAGCTCTCATCCAGCATTCCGCCCTCTATGCCCTCTTTTATATGCTTCTCCTTTATGGCATAGGTTATCACGCTGTACTCATTCATAATGTATGCTACAAGTATGTAACCACCCGGTTTTGTCACCCTTTTTGCCTCATTTAATGCGGCAAGCTTTTCCTCTGCCGACTTCAGATGATACATAGGTCCGAATACGAGTGTGAGGTCAAATTCATCGTTTCCAAACTTTTTAAGCTTTGTGGCATTGCCCTGGTATGCCCTTACTTTATCACTCTTTTGCTTCAGCCTGCCGAGGTTATGCTTGACTAACTCGAGTGCAGTCACATCATAGCCTTCCTCTGCAAGCGGCACTGAATATCTGCCAGTGCCCGCACCGACATCCAGGATTTTTATCTGTGAGCGAAGATCAAGCTGCTTCTCATTCATCAAGCTGCCAAGACAATCGTGTATATACTTCATGGAGGTGATAAACTCTACCCTGCCGTGACGGCTATTTAGGCGCTTTTCCTCGTTGAATTTGTTATAGTATTCTTCTAATTCTGTCACGTATATTCCTCCCTGTATTATTCCTCGATATGCTCGCGTCCCTGCGCAATGATTGTGCGCACATGTCCGTCTGCAAGCGAATAAAACACTGATTTGCCCTCACGTCTGCTGTTTACGAGCTTGTTGGCCTTTAATATCCTAAGCTGGTGTGATATGGCGGACTGTGTCATGTTGAGCACCTTTGCAAGGTCGCAGACGCATACCTCCGCTTCAAACAACACAAAGAGGATTCTGATTCTGGTGGAGTCGCCAAATACCTTAAAAAGCTCTGCAAGGTCGTAGAGCTCGGTTTCCTCAGGCATTGTATCATTTACTATTTTCAGAAGGTCTTCGTGGATTTCGTTGCAGTCGCAACATTCTATCTGTTCATTTATGTTTTCGCTCATGGTGGTGTCCTTTCTGCGTTATTTTTGCGCTATATTGCGTTATTTTTACTTTATTGGCTATAGGGCGGGTGCTCCGCATAAATTGCATATGCCCTCGCTCAGTATTTCGATATTAAGACTCTGTAGGAATTATGATTTAGGTTTTGGCTATAGGACGCAACCGGCTTTTAGCGCCGTCCGTGGCGCTAACGCCTTGTCCGTGCGTCCATGCACGGACATTGCTGTGTTGTGACATAATTCCAACAGACTCTAAATATCTCCATATTCGCGATGTCACATGCAATTTCTGCAAGCACCCTTTGGTTTTGGCTCATTGAAGGGTATGGACGCATCGTATTGGCGGGAGCGTAACTGCTCAGTGCCTTCGCAGTTACGGGGCTGGTCCGGATGCGTGTGGGTGCTTCGTGTGAACAGTAATTGTTTTTTATATACGCGAAAGACAGAGTGCACCTCTTGGATGCATTCTGTCTCGTATTTTTTATTTAATAATTCTGCTCTTTGAGCTCTACCTTTTTAGAGCTTGTGTACGAATAATGCGCGAATTGCATTTAGCACTGCTATCACCATTACTCCTACGTCTGCAAATATTGCGAGCCACATATTGGCTATTCCGACTGCTCCGAGCACGAGGCAGATCAGCTTGATGCCTATTGCGAAGTATGTGTTTTCATATACTATTCGCAGGCATTTGCGCGATATTTTTATTGCTTTTGCTATCTTTAGCGGGTCATCATCCATGAGGACGATATCTGCGGCTTCGATTGCTGCATCTGAACCCATGGCGCCCATTGCAATTCCGATATCTGCTCTTGAGAGCACCGGTGCATCGTTGATTCCGTCTCCGACGAAGGCGAGCTTTTCTTTACTGCCCTTTCTTGCAAGCAGTTCTTCTACCTTTGCAACCTTATCGCCCGGTAAAAGCTCACTATATACTTCATCGATTTCCAGCTCTGCCGCTACTGAGTCTGCTACTGTCCTCGAATCGCCTGTAAGCATTATTGTACCTTTTATTCCGGCTTTTTTCAATGCCTTTATTGCTGCCGCTGAGGTTGGCTTTATCTTATCTGAGATAAGGATATAGCCCTCATATCTGCCGTCTATCGCGATATGGACTATGGTGCCGACCTTGTCAGTTTCACTGTAGCTTAAGCCCAGCTTTTTCATAAGCTTGTAGTTTCCTGCCGCTACAGATACGCCATCTACCTTTGCGGTGATTCCGTGACCGCTGATTTCCTCAACGTCTGTCACGCGGGTTCTGTCGATTTCCTTTCCATACGCCTTCTGTAAGCTCCTGCTGATTGGATGCGATGAGCTGCTCTCTGCGAGTGCTGCGTACTCGAGCACCTTTTCTCTATCGAGCGTATTGTCGTAGACTCCTGCCACCTCGAAAACGCCCTCTGTCATGGTGCCGGTCTTGTCAAATACAACGTATCTGGTCTGTGATAAGGTCTCAAGATAGTTTGAGCCCTTTACAAGAACACCCTCGCGGCTGGCGCCTCCGATTCCTGCAAAAAAGCTGAGCGGAATACTGATGACCAGCGCGCACGGACAGCTTATTACAAGGAAGGTAAGTGCCCTGTATATCCAGCTGCCCCACTGTGGTGCGGCTGACATGAAAAGTATTCTGACAAGCGGTGGCAGTATCGCAAGTGCAAGTGCACTGTAGCAGACTGCCGGAGTGTAATACTTGGCAAATTTTGATATGAAGTTTTCTGATTTTGATTTCTTTGAGCTTGAATTTTCAACGAGGTCAAGTATCTTTGAAACCGTTGATTCTCCAAACTCTTTTGTCGTTTTAATCTTTAAAACACCGGACATATTGATGCATCCGCTGATTATCTCATCACCGCATTTTGCATCCCTCGGCACGCTCTCACCTGTAAGCGCGCTGGTGTTTAATGTAGATGAACCCTCAACTATCACGCCATCAATAGGAACCTTTTCTCCGGGCTGTACCACGATTACCGAGCCGATAGCAACCTCATCAGGATCAACCTGGGTGAGCTTTCCGTCCACCTCGATATTGGCATAATCGGGTCTGATGTCCATGAGCTCACTGATATTCTTACGGCTCTTTCCGACTGCATAGCTCTGAAACAGCTCTCCAATCTGGTAGAAGAGCATAACGGCTATAGCCTCTGTATAGTCACCATTCTCATAGAGCGCAACCGCTATCGCACCTACAGTGGCAACCGCCATCAGGAAGTTTTCATCAAATACCTGCTTGTTTTTGATTCCCTTAAATGCTTTTTTCAGGATATCGTATCCTATAACCAGATAAGGCACCATGTAAAGCAGGAACCTGATAATTCCCTTAACCGGTATGAAATGTAATATAATCATGAGTACCGCTGCGATTATGATACGCGCAAGTACTTTTTTCTGCTTTTTATTCATACGCCATAGCTCCATTCATTATAATCTCTTGATAATCACCCTTACTATAGCGCAGGCATTGAAAAAATATCATTTGTCATTCCTGCGCCCGGCAATTTATAAGAAAATCTCGCAGTCGTCCTCTACCTTTTTACAGTTCTTAAGAACCTCCTGCATAACCGCCTTTGCATCCTGTCCCTCTTCAAACTCAACGCTCATCTTTAGTGTCATGAAATTGACGGTAGCATCCTTTACACCTGCTGTATTCTTTGCGGCATCCTCCATCTTGTTGGCGCAGTTAGCGCAGTCTACATCGATTTTGTAAGTCTTCTTCATAGTGGTGTTCTCCTTATTTTCATGAATTATTTGTTTTACTGTACGTTTTTCATTGAACATATGAATGATTGTTCATATGTTAATTTTATTATAGCACCTTTTATACTGTTGTCAATACACAATGTGCATCTACACAAAATTTATTCACATACTCTAATCACATAATTAATCTCATAGTTTATGATTCAGGCTTCATCTGTGATATTTTCTTTCCAGCTGCTTCCCTCTTCTATCCCATTTGCCGTAAGCCATTCATCCTCAACCTCTACATGACGCTGTCTGCCGTTTTCGTCCTCGAGATAAACCACGCATTTTGCTTTTGCGCCGTCTGCTCTTTCCTCACAGCCAAAATCAGCCTCATATATATGTGTTACCGTATACATCTGCACTCTACCTTCTTTCATATGATTTTGCATGACATAAATATATAGAAACTTCCCACATGTACAGGTGGATGTGTCCACTCTAAAATATCATGTGGGAAGCTTTTTTCAACTATATTTATGATTATAATGCTGCTTTAATCGCTGCAAGCAGCTCATCATATGTCTCATATGCAGGAAGCTCAGGGTAGTCCTTCTTAATGGCATCTGTGCTTCTGAAAAGGAAACCTGCCTTGCTGGCCTGTATCATGCCTAAATCGTTGTGGCTGTCACCACTTGCGATGGTCTCGTATCCGATAGACTGCAGTGCCTTTACAGTTGTAAGCTTTGACTGCTCACATCTCATTCTAAAGCCTGTGATCTCACCATCTTCAGCAACCTCAAGCTCGTTACAAAAGATTGTCGGCCAGCCGAGCTTCTTCATGAGCGGGCCTGCAAACTGTGAAAATGTATCACTGATGATGATTACCTGTGTGATTGAACGAAGCTCATCCAAAAACTCCTTTGCACCCGGCATTGGATCTATCTTTGCGATTGTCTCCTGGATTTCTTTTAATCCGAGTCCGTGCTCCTTTAAAATATTTATTCTATAGTTCATGAGCTTATCATAATCAGGCTCATCTCTTGTTGTCTTTTCAAGCTCAGGAATGCCTGTCTCCTTTGCAAATGCAATCCAGATTTCAGGTACCAATACTCCCTCAAGGTCTAAGCATACAATATTCATTTTGATTCCTCCGTGTGTTTTATTCTGTGGATTTCGATGAAGCTCAATATACTTGTCATGTAACTATTTAAGCTGCCTTGAATAGTCACCTTATAATTATAGTTCACCGATTTAATCCAGTAAAGTATATCATACAAAACGACTGCCTACAATAGAATTCTACGGGATTTTTCAGTAAATCATTATTACCGTCCATTACGCTCGCGGGCTTTTGCACTCACGCTATCTTCCCCGCTCACGCTAACTTCCGCACTCACGCCGGCTTCCACTTAGAAGATGCCCTCATCATCTATGATGTTTCCGCTCTCAACATGCTTTTTCAGTATATTGTTAAACGCATAATCCCAGATTTTCTCTGAACCGAGTGCTGTGCGCTTATTTCTGCCAAGTATCTGCGACAGCTTTACGCTGTGCTCACGCCATGAACGCCCGCCCGACGCATCATTTAGGAGCATTGGCTGGATATTGTCCATGGTGCGGGCAAATCTGGCTTCCGGCGTCTGCTGCGCCTCAAATTCCTCCCACAGCTCTAAAAGCGGCTCGCCCTGTTCCTTTGGCAAGAGTCCGTATATACGCTCCGCAGCCTTCTGCTCACGCTCATGCTGTGTGGCCTTGCCTGCCTCATCATAGGCATATGTGTCTCCTGCGTCAATCTCTACTATGTCGTGTATCAAAAGCATTCCTACTGTCTTTAGCACGTCTATCTTCTCATTGGCATACTCACTCAAGAGCATGGTCATGATAGCCATATGCCAGGCATGCTCCGCATCATTTTCCTTGCGGCTTGCATCAGCTAAATAAGTCTGGCGGAATATCTCCTTTTCCTTGTCGATTTCTCTGATGAAATCAAGCTGTTTTTCTAATCTTTTGTCTTTCTCATTTTCCTGCATTATTGTATCTCCACGTTAATTCTCACTATATTTGCAAATCTGCATCTTTTTACTATTATGAATTAACCAATAATTTTGTCAAGCGGTCAATACAAATTACAGAGCATCCTTCATTGCTTTAACATACTCACCGACATACTTTGGTGAAGCCTCCCCATACTCATCGATTATCTTGATGATGGCAGAGCCCACAATGGCTCCATCCGAGATATCTGCCATCTTCTTTGCCTGCTTGGGTGTTGAAATGCCAAAACCGATAGCACATGGCACATCTGTGTTTTCTCTGATTACCTTGACTATTGAAGCCAGATCTGTCTTAATCTCGCTTCTTGTACCGGTGACTCCGAGGCTTGAAATCACATAGATGAAGCCGGTTGCCTCCTTTGCTATCATCGCAATGCGATCCTTTGATGTAGGTGCGATAAATGAAATAAGGTCTACATCATATTTCTCGCAGAGTGGTAAAAACTCTTCCTTTTCCTCATATGGGATATCCGGCAAAATGAGTCCGTCAATGCCTATTTCCTTACATGTACTGATAAACTTTTCTGCACCGTATGAGTAAACCACATTTGCATATGTCATGAAAACCATAGGGATTGTGACATCTTTTCTCAAATCTCTCACAAGGTCAAAAACCTTGTCAGTGGTGACTCCGGCTGCAAGTGCCTTTATGTTGGCGCCCTGGATTACAGGTCCCTCTGCTGTAGGATCAGAGAATGGAATCCCAAGCTCTATAAGGTCTGCTCCGTTTGCAACTGCTTCTCTTACGATTTTTGCGGTTGTCTCTAAATTTGGATCACCGCATGTGATAAATGGTATAAATGCCTTGCCGTTTTCAAACGCACTTCTTATCTTACTCATAAATATTCTCCCCTCTGTATCTTGCTATTGCCGCGCAGTCCTTGTCGCCTCTGCCTGAAACAGTAACAACGATTATCTTGTCCTTGTCCATTGTAGGCGCCAGCTTCATGGCATATGCCACTGCATGTGAGGACTCGATTGCAGGGATAATTCCCTCTGTCTTTGCAAGGTATTCAAAAGCATTTACCGCTTCATCATCTGTTACCGGTACATATTTTGCTCTTCCGATATCGTGCAGATATGCATGCTCCGGTCCGACTCCCGGATAGTCAAGTCCTGCAGAAATTGAATAAACCGGAGCAATCTGTCCGTATTTATCCTGACAGAAATATGACTTCATGCCGTGGAAAATACCAAGACGACCTGTATTTACTGTAGCTGCAGTCTCAAAGGTATCTATTCCTCTTCCTGCGGCCTCGCAGCCGATGAGCTCTACGCCCTCATCCTCTATGAAGTTGTAAAAGCTTCCGATGGCATTTGAGCCGCCGCCCACACATGCGATAACCGCATCAGGCAGTCTGTGCTCCTTTTCAAGCATCTGCTCCTTGATTTCCTTTGAGATGACCGCCTGGAAATCTCTTACGATGGTAGGGAACGGATGTGGTCCCATAACTGAGCCCAGGCAATAATGTGTGTCTGAAATTCTCTTGGTCCACTCTCTCATTGCCTCCGATACGGCATCCTTTAATGTGGCTGTACCTGATGTAACCGGTATAACCTCTGCTCCGAGCAGACGCATGCGGTATACATTGAGCGCCTGACGCTTTGTGTCCTCCTCGCCCATGAATACAACACATTCCATACCCATAAGGGCTGCGGCCGTTGCTGTTGCCACACCGTGCTGACCGGCTCCGGTCTCAGCTATCAGTCGGGTTTTGCCCATTTTCTTTGCAAGAAGTGCCTGACCTAATACGTTGTTGATCTTGTGCGCTCCCGTATGGTTTAAATCCTCTCTCTTAAGGTATATTTTTGCTCCGCCGAGATCCTTTGTCATCTTTTGGGCGTAGTACAGTCTCGATGGTCTTCCTGCATAATCGTTGAGAAGCTCTGTGAGCTCTCTGTTAAATTCAGGATCGTTTTTGTAATAATTGTATGCTTCTTCTAATTCTTTAACGGCATTCATGAGGGTTTCAGGAATGTACTGTCCTCCGTGAATACCAAATCTTCCGTTTGGATTTGTCATGATGTTTTCCCTTCTGATGTATATTTGTAAATATTTTGTTTTCTGTACTGAATAGTTACAGATATTCTTAAAACCATGAAGATACTTATATATCTCTATTAGCTTAATCGCAATTCATCAAGCTTAGCCTTTTTGTCGTCCGCTCTCATCAGCGTCTCTCCGATAAGCACTGCGTCAGCTCCGATTTCACATATTGCCCTGATATCGTCTGTGCTCTTTACACCGCTTTCCGATACAAATATGATGTCATCGGGAATCAGGTCGCGCAGCTTTCTGCTGTTAGCTGTATCAACTGTAAAATCCTTCAGATTGCGGTTGTTGACACCTATTATTCTGGCACCGGCTCTTACCGCCATCCCTGCCTCTTTTTCATTGTGTATCTCCACAAGGGCGCTTATGCCAAGGCTGTCGCAGATTTTTATGTATTCACCAAGCTGCACCTCTGACAGTATAGAGCAGATTAAAAGCACCGCAGCGGCACCGAGTGTTTTTGCCTGATATATCTGATATTCATCAACCGTAAAATCTTTTCGGATGCACGGAATCGAAACCATTTTCGCAATCTCCTTAAGATACTCATCCGAGCCTAAAAACCACTTCGGCTCTGTCAGTACCGAGATGCAATCCGCACCTGCCTTTTCGTATTCCCTTGCGATTTCAAGATATCTGAAATCCGGCTCTATAAGCCCCTTTGACGGCGAAGCCTTCTTGCACTCGCATATGAAGCTCAAGCCATCCTTTTTGAGTGCTTTTTCAAATACAAAATCACAAAGCTTTTCGTTTTTCGTCTGAATCGCGATATTTTTCATTTCCTCAAGGCTTATTTTTTTCTTGTCCTCTGCCACGCGGAGCCTTGAATATTCTGCAAGCTGGTCTAAAATATTCATCGCTTTTCCTTTCCTGTTTTGTGTGCTTAGCTGTTGCTTACCTCGATGAGCTTATCGAGTGTTTCAAGTGCTTTTCCTGAATCAATGATTTCTGCTGCTAGCTCGATACCCTCTTTCATGCTGTCGGCATTTCCTCCTATATAAAGTGATGCGCCTGCGTTCATGAGTACTGCATTTCTCTTATGCCCCTTCTGTCCGCCTAAGATATCACGTACGATTTTCGCATTTTCCTCAGGTGTACCGCCTTTTAAATCCTCCTTTGTACAGCGCTCAAAGCTGAAATCCTCCGGTGAGATTACTGTGGTTCTGAACCATCCGTCCTTTATCTCGCATACCTTGGTCGGTGCGCTCATGGAAATCTCATCGAGCTTATCCATGCCATAGACTACCATTCCGCGCTTTACTCCTAGGCTTACAAGCACCTGTGCAAGTGGCTCTACAAGATACTCATCATACACTCCCAGAAGCTGCATGGCCGGTGAACCCGGGTTTGTGAGCGGTCCTAAAATATTGAATACTGTTCTAAAACCAAGCTCTTTTCTGATAGGTCCGACATATTTCATTGATGTGTGATATTTCTGTGCAAAGAAGAAGCACATGCCGACTTTATTTAAAAGCTCCACACATTTCTCAGGGCTCTGGTCTATGTTGACACCGAGCGCCTCAAGACAGTCTGCTGTACCGCATAATGAAGAGGCTGCCCTGTTTCCGTGCTTTGCCACCTTCATGCCGCCTGCTGCCGCAACAAGTGCAGAGGTTGTTGAAATGTTGAAGCTCTGTGCATTGTCTCCGCCTGTTCCTACGATTTCGAACACATCCATACCTGTTTTCACCTGTACCGCATGCTCTCTCATGGCTGCTGCACAGCCTGCGATTTCGTCTGTTGTCTCAGCCTTTGCGCTCTTTGTGGAAAGAGCTGCAAGAAAAGCTGCATTCTGGGTTTGTGTTGTCTCACCGCCCATGATCTCATTCATCACTGCATATGCCTCATCATATGTGAGGTCTTCTTTGTTTACGATTTTTACTATGGCTTCTTTTATCATGATTATGTCCTCCTGTATTCCGATGATATTTCGTTTATAATTTTGTTTATGATTTTGTTCTGCTATTTGTTTTCAATTCAACAACTAATATATAAATTCATTAAACGCTGCAATTTTCAATTAAGCTTTGATAAAATTACTAAGCATCTGCTCTCCGTCCGGTGTCATGATTGACTCCGGGTGAAACTGCACTCCGTATATCGGGTATTCCTTGTGCTCAACAGCCATGATCTCACCATCATCTGTAGTGGCTGTAATCTTTAGGCAATCAGGCATCGTGTCCGCATCTGCAGCAAGCGAATGGTAACGTGCTACCTTTGCTTTTTTCGGGCAACCCTTGAATAAAAGGCTTTCTGTGTCAAACGATGCATCCGATTGCTTTCCGTGCATGAGCTCCTTTGCATATGTAACTGTCGCACCGTACGCTGCGCATATCGCCTGATGGCCAAGGCACACGCCAAGGATTGGGATTTTCTTTCCAAGCTCCTTTGCCACAGCTATTATCACGCCCGCATCCTCAGGCCTTCCCGGTCCCGGTGATAATATGATGCGGTCCGGCTTTAAAGTCCTAATCTCTTCAACTGTCATCTCATCATTTCTGATTACTCTGATATCAGGCTCTATCTCGCCGATCAGCTGAAACAGATTGTAAGAAAAGCTGTCGTAGTTATCAATCAGTAAAATCATTCTTCCACCTCCTGTGAGACTTCCAGTGCCTTAAGAGAAGCCTTTGCCTTGTTTATGCACTCCTGAAATTCCTTCTCAGGATCTGAATCCGCAACGATTCCCGCTCCGCTTCTCACGAAAACCTTTCCGTTTTTCTTGTAGGCAATACGGATTGCAATACATGTGTCCATATTTCCTGTAAAATCTATATATCCAATCGCGCCACCGTAAATGCCTCGCTTGTTGTCCTCAAGCTCTCCGATGAGCTGGCACGCTCTGATTTTTGGCGCTCCTGAAAGTGTTCCTGCCGGAAGCACGACCTCAATTGCATCGAGTGCGTCGTACTCTTCTCTTATCTCTCCACGCACTGTCGAGCCTATGTGCATCACATGTGAATATCTCTCTATGGAATGAAGCTTTTCTACCTGTACACTTCCGAATTTGCTTACCTTTCCGAGGTCATTTCTTCCAAGGTCCACCAGCATATTGTGCTCTGCGAGCTCTTTTTCGTCCTTAAGCAGCCCTTCCTCAAGCTTTTTGTCCTCCTCTGCTGTGGCACCTCTCGGCCTCGTGCCTGCCAGCGGGAATGTGTGAAGCACTCCATTTTCAAGCTTCACAAGTGTCTCCGGAGATGCTCCAGCAACCTCCACATCGGTTCCCGAAAAATAAAACATGTACGGTGAAGGATTTATCGTTCGAAGCACGCGGTAGGTATCAAAAAGGCTTCCCTCAAACGGTGCGCTCAATCTGTTTGATAAAACTATCTGGAAAATATCCCCCTCTTTGATATGGTGCTTTGCCTTCTCGACCATCTCACAATACTGCTCCTTTTCAAAAAGCGGTGTGACATCGCCCAGCAGCTTACCACCCATATTCTGTTTTTTCTCTCCGTGCATCAGAAGCTCCCTAAGCTGCTTTAGCTCAACAATCGCTTTGTTGTAGCCTGTTTCCGGAGCATCAAGTGACATATTTGCGATTAGTATTATCTTCTGGCACAGATTGTCAAATGCTATTACCTTATCAAAAAGCATCAGATCAACATCCTTGAAATCCTCTGTGTCCCTTGCTTTTCCTCTGATGCTTTTCTCCTTGTAGCCCAGATAATCATACGAAAAATAACCTACAAGGCCACCTGTAAACGAAGGCAGATAATCAAATTTCGGACTCTTGTACTCTGAAAGAATCTGTCTGATGTACTCTGAAGGATTTTCCGTCTCCACCGAAAGCTTTCCAAGCTTCATGTGACCATCTATGCAGTTAATCTCAAGCTTTGGATCATATCCCAAAAATGTATATCTTCCCCAGGCTTCATTGGCTTGTGCTGATTCAAGCAGATAACAATGTGTTGAAACATTCTGCAGAATCCTCATAGCCTCTATAGGTGTGATAAAATCTGATAATATCTCACAGCTTACAGGGAGAATATCATACTTCCCGGTTTTTGCTATTTCTTTAACTTCGGTCAGTGTAGGTGAAATTTTCATATGCTTGCCTCCAAATTTTGTGTGGTAGTGAATAAATGTCCAATGTTTAACCGTGAACAAATGCCCAACATACAGCTCGAATTCGCCTCTTCGAGGCTTCTCCGCAGCTTGCGCTGCTACAATTCTCGCTTTATGTTGTGCAGTCCAATGTTCGTTCGCAAGCTTGCATGCGAGCATGCAGACTTGCAAACTCCATTGTCCCTCTTTGTTCACTAAAAAACGCCCTTGACAGAATTTTAGTTCTGTCAAGGACGAATAATCTTAACTATCCGCGGTGCCACCTTGAATTCACGATAAAGCTCGTGCGCTTGGCAGGATACCAACATATCCCGGACAAATGACGTATGCCCTCACGTCGCAGAATACTCTGGATATCTGGATGAATGATAAATCCATTTGACTGCGCCCTCAGCGGTCCATTTGACAACTTGTTTCACACCTGATTCTCAGCACCACAGGCTCTCTGTAAGGGCATCATTGCCGTTATCTCCGCTTCAACGGTTTACAATTTATTTAATTGTGCAAACTTTTATACTGTTTGAATTTCTTTAACGATTTAATGCTTTATCTCGCTAAATTTGTTTAAAGTTTATCACTCCTTTTTGTGTTTGTCAACATACATTTTACATTAAAATATACTCCATCTGGCGTTCCTTTGTCTTAAGCCCCATCTTCTCATAAAATTTCTCAGCAGATGTGTTTCCGCTCCATACATTGAGAGTGACCTCGTAGCAGCCGAGATGCTTTGCCTCATTCTTGACATATTCAAAAAGTTGCTCTCCGATATGCTGTCCTCTGGTCTTTGCATCTACACACAGATCATCTATGAAAAGCGATGTAAACGGTACCATATTGTTGGAAAACGGCTGCTGTCTTATCTGGCAGAATGCATATCCCATGCATACATCGTCATCATCTGCCGCAACATATATCGGCTTTGTATCGTCCTTTATCATTTCCGCAAGCTCTTCATTTGTATATTTTGTCGTTCCCGGGATAAAAATATCCGGTCTGATATCGGCATGGATCTGTAGCACCTGCTCTAATAATTCTATAAGTCTTGGTATGTCTTTTTCGTGTGCTCTTATTCATTTTTGAGAATCATCCTTCCTGTTGTGGTTAATGTATAGTTTTTATATTTCAAAATAAATCCAGCATATTATCGAGATAAATGTGCTCTCTGACATGTACCTGATACTGTGGCTTCGTCATATAGTAAAGCAGAAATTCCAGTATCATGGCACTTCCAAGCCCTCTTCCCTCTATTTTAAAATTGCTAAAGCCCATCGGCAGATAAGTATTCTTTATATCGTCTACTCCTATAAATCCCGGATTTTCCATTGCCTTTGAAAAGAGATATCCCTGCCCTGCATCAGGCGCAGTGCAATAGTGCTCCGGGCAATCCTCGCCCAGAGTTTTGCGGCTAACCGTCTCGTAGCATTTCTTCCTGTCCGTGCAGCCAAACCAGCAGCACTCATTGCACAAAAATTCTACTTTTTCCTTTTGATGCTGTGATAGTGCTTTCAGATTGTCAAATGATTTGTTCAACCTGAAATCCGATACTACATAGCGGAATTCCTCTCTGTTTAGCTCATTTTTAAATTCACTGAAATCCGTCAGAACCTTTGTGGTTGAAGACACAAAATAAAAGTCAGGGTAGTTTTCTTTTATGTAATCAAGCAGAATATCTGAGTAGATGATTATGCCGTTTCCAAAGCCCCTGCTTCGCTCATTATCTCTGCCTATATCAAATATCCTGCACAGTTCGTTACATTTTTTGTCAGGAAGATGCTCCTTAGTAAGCAATGAATTACTAAAGGTAAGTCTCGCAGATATCCCATATTCCTGCATCAGCTTAAGAACTTCTTTCGGATCGTGCTCACCAAAACCGACGCGGCCTCCGCCCCATATGCAGTCTGCCGGTGCACCGTATATTGAGCCTATGTCGCACCAGTCATAGAAATATTCCCGGTGCTTGCGGTACAGTGGGAGAAATTCTTTGTATAATTCATAAAATTCAAACAATCCCGGTAGATGATAATACGCTTTCATTTTGACTCCTTATTTTAATCTGCTGAACCTGTGCTCATTTTAATAATTTTCAATCACATATTCCTCAAAAAGCGGCAGCGTAAAATACACATATCCCCGTATCTCTCCCGATACAATTCCCTTTTTTATAAGGCGCTTACGATACGGATTGAATTCGTTTGTCTCCATCCCAATTGCATCCCTGATTTCTTTTATTTTTCCGCTTTGTACATCTGCAATCCCCTTTGCAACCATGCGATCCTTCTGAGAAAGCTCCGACCAGATTTTGTCATATACAAATTCGCTCAGATACTGTTCATACTCGCCCAAAATGCCATTGTAGTCGCCACCATTGTTCCACGTCAGATATCCTAAAACCTGAAATGCAAAAGGATATCCTTTGGTCAGACCCGCCATCTGTGCTGCTTTCTCCGGTGATATGTTAAAAATAGTCTTATACTTATTGATTATTGCCGCATTATTTAATGGTTTAAGCTGGATTTTAGGTGCTCTGTACAAAAATGTAAGGCTCTTCTCATTCTGAAGCTCCTCAATATTTTCATACAATCCTGTTCCTAATAGAAATACAGGCAGCTCCTGTCTTACAAATATCTGAAAGGCTCCGGCAAAAACCTTCATGTACTCACTATTTGTCATCTCATCTAACGTAATAAGCAGTCTCTTACCACTCTTTTTAAGCCTTTCCAAAATCTTTATAATAGCTGTCTCTGCATCTGTAATCGGCTGTGTCCCCTCTATAGATACTCCAAAACCGAAAAATGATAGATCGAGCTTTGCCGATTTTATAAGTCCCGCACATATATTATCACTATTCAATTTTGAAAGCATTGCAGACAACAGGTCCGTTGCCGGATTGAGTTCTATAACCACCCAGTCATCATTTTCTCTTAGTTTATGCGAAATTTCTGTCATCATTACTGTTTTTCCTGAACCTCGCACACCGGTAATTATAAACATCTGCTGATTTATTGTATCCGCTGTAAAATTCTCAATTATCTCATTAATCTGTACCGGACGGTCTACCGACTCTAGTGGACTTCTTCCAAATGTAAGCGTGAATGGATTTTGCATATCAGCCTCCCATTTTTACTGTTGTTTACTGTTTTGAATTTGTTTTACTGTCTTTTACTGTTGTTTACTGTTTTGGTTTCATTTTACTGTTGTTTACTGTTTATGTCAAGATTACAGTTAATGATAATTCGTATCATATAAACCATTTATGCTAATTCGCATCGTATAAACCATTTATGCTGATTTGCATTTTTGTAGTAATCGGTTGCCGTTGTAAAATAGTTACTGGTCACACTGTCAGGCGTGAACAGTAACATAAAATAAACCCCGGAGCGTATTGTATGCTTTGATAGCATATCAATATCATGCTCCGGGGTTTCTATTTACGCCTGATTTAGTTTAAGAAATTCTGTATGATAACTTCCTCTGCCTCTTCCTCTGTAAGTCCGAGTGTACGGAGCTTGAGAAGCTGCTCGTCGTTTATCCTGCCGATTGCTGCCTCATGTATGATAGCCGCATCGATATTTTTTGCCCTGATTTCAGGGATTGAACCGACCTCTGCATGATCCATGATTATAGAATCACACTGGATATGAGCCTGGCATTTGCTGTTGCCGATGGCATTTGGATGGAAGGTCTGGACTGAGTTTCCTTTTCCTACGGATCTGGAAACAATCTGTGCAGAGCTGTCCTCTCCGTTTAACTGCACCTCGATATTTGACTCCGCCTTCTGATCTCCATCTGTCATGAGACGCTCTGTGACATAGAGCTTTGCTTCCTTTCCAAGCTCCACATTGGTCTCACGGACTGTAGAATCAACACCCTTTATCTGTGCTGTATCGAGAGTGAAAACAGAATTCTCACCCACAAATATATTTGTTACAGGGTTGAGCACTCTCGCACCTGTTCCGTTTCCCTCGCCGTAGTGCTTTTCCTCATATCTGACATTCGCATTTTTGCCTACATGGAAGGTATGGATGCCGTCGTGTCTGCTCTCGTTGCAGCCGCTGTTGTGGATTCCGCAGCCTGCCACAATCCTTACATCTGCGCCATCCTCCACATAGAAATCGTTGTATACAAGGTCTGTCATGCCTGATTTGCTGAGTACTACCGGGATATAGACAGCCTCTCCGTCCGTCTTTCCATCAATATAAATATCAATGCCGGGCTTGTCCGTCTTTTTCTTTATCTTGATATGCTCGCTGTCTCCGTGGCAGATTGATGTGCCGTTTTCACGCAGATTAAAGGCACCGGTCTGACTGAATTTATTATCATTTATGACGTCCAATACGCCCTCTGTTACGTTGTCAAGCTTTACCATATTATGCTCTTCCCTCCAGTCTCTCTACGCATTTGTGACATTTCTGTACACCATTGAGATAAGGCAGCACCTCGTCCTTTGTGCCGATTTTCTTGATTTCTCCGCCATCAATTATCATGATGCGGTCTGCCATATTTATGATTTTCTCCTGATGTGAAATCACTATGAGGCTCTGCTTTTTCTCAGTATGGATTTCCTCAAATTTCTGTATGAGCATTGAAAAGCTCCACAGATCGATTCCAGCCTCCGGCTCGTCAAATATACAAAGCGAATGCTCCTTGGCAAGCACTGATGCAATCTCAATTCTCTTCATCTCTCCACCTGAGAGTGTGCCGTCAATCTGGCGGTAAATGTAATCCTTTGCACAGAGTCCTACCGCGGTGAGAAGGTCGCAGCACTCCTTGTCTGAAAGCTCATCCTTTGCGGCAAGCTTGAGCAGCTTCATGACTGTCATTCCCTTAAATCTCGGTGGCTGCTGGAATGCAAAGCCTATTCCCGCATTTGCCCTGTGATTGATGTCAAGCTCTGTGATATCCTGCCCGTCAAGTATAATCTTTCCGCTGTCCGGTGTCTGAATACCTATCAAGGTCTTTGCCAGAGTGGATTTTCCACCTCCGTTTGGTCCGGTAATGACAAGCATTTCTCCGTCCTCTACCTGAAATGATATATTGTTCAGAAGGCATTTCTTTCCGCCCTCATCATCTACGTTTAAAGTTAAATTTTCTGCTTTAAGCACGATTTTCACCTCATTTTTATTTATGATACAGCATAAAATCCTTCTCCTGCTGTTCTTATTACTTTTTCCGTTTACCGTTCACATTCACACATTAGTATGCCCGGCAATGATTACAGTATAACATAATAGTAAACGTTTACAAGGTATAAACTCTCTGGTACTCGCTAAAATACATATTGTGGCTTTTTATAAAAAGTTTGCTTATCTACTAATTTCCCTTATCATTGAATACTCATTGCACAAGGTTCCGTCATTTTGTCTGATAGAATTAAATTTGATGCCAGTTATCCTGAAGCCCATCTTCTCATAAAGTGCTCTCGCCCTGCTATTGCCCTCAATAAAATCCAATTCCATCTGCAATATATCCGGATTGCTTTCTGCTATTTTTATCATTTCCCGGAACATTCTCGTTCCGATCCCCTGATTCCAGAATTCGCTCAGCAAACCGATTGCCACATTTGCCCTGTGTCCGGTTTTCGCACGTTTATTCCACCAGACCATGCAATTTCCGGCAATTTTTCCATCTGCTTCACAAACCAGCAGCGTATGTGTATCCGACAAATTGCTGCTATTTATGAAATCAATCTCCTGCTCGATGGTCCGGGTCTCACATTCTTCCGGTGTCCTCAGTAAGAAATCCGTTTCACCGGTTGACTTTTTCATGTACTCTATAAGAGCTTTGGCATCCTTTTCATTTGCACTTCGCAAAATGGCAGTTCTGCCGTCTTTTAATTTAAATTCGATATCTTTTATTATCATATTTTCTATAGTACCAACTTCCTATTGATTTATCTTTGGAAAAATCTTCCGAGAGAACTAATTTAAATGTAAAAAATGTAAAACCGGGCACGATATCCTGCCCGGTTTACACTATCCATAATAACTGTTAAGCATCACACCTTGCATATTCATACAAAAGCTCATTGCAGGTGTCTTCTCGCTTCTTAGAAAGCTTCTTAGAAAGCTTCATAAAACGCTTTGTCCTAGAAAACTCCGTCTATAAAGCCCTTCATATCATCCTTAGACACAAGACCAATCTGCTGACCGGCAACCTGACCGCCCTTGATTGCAATAACTGCCGGAATATTCATTATACGATACTCTCTTGCCAGATCAGGATTCTCGTCCACATCAATATTGTAAAACTCCACATCTGTGATTTCATCAGAAAGCTGCTCCATTACCGGCGCAAGCATCTTGCATGGACCGCACCACTCTGCCGAAAAATCAACAATGATAGCCTTATTATTTTTAACCTGTTCAAATTCACTGCTATTAATCTTCTTTACCATAGTTGTTCTCCTTCCATCTGTCGAACGAATTATTTTCGTTGCACCTATACAGCAGTAAAAAATAACTGCTATACTATAGTACACCAAATAAGAAATAACAATGCATCAGAAACTTATTATTCGATGTACTAGCACTACTATAATACATAAATCAGATTATGTCACATAAAAATATTATAAACCGCAAAATTTATCATTTATCACGATTAATTCTTTTTGTGCTCTGCCATGTAGGCCTCTATATCCTCCGTGGTTCTGATGATATCCTCCGACAGACACACTGCACCATCCTCGGTGATAAGCACATCATCCTCAATCCTGATACCGATTTCCCATTCATCTATATACAGTCCCGGCTCGTCACTGATGATTGCACCCGGACGAAGCCTGCTGTTTGAGTCAACTGTCACGTCATGCACATCAATTCCCAGATGGTGTGACACTCCATGCATGTAATACTTAGAAATCTCTACCGAATTCTTTATCAGTCCAAGCTTCATAAGCCCGTCTGCAAGCACATCCTTACATACTTCATTTAATTCCTTTGTAGTCATTCCCGGCTTTGCAGCCTCGACAATCTTTCGGTTTGCGGCAAGCACGATATCATATACCTGTTTCTGGCGCTCGGTAAACCTGCCATTTACCGGATATGTTCTCGTAATATCTGAATTGTAGCCATCTATTCTGGCTCCAAGGTCAAGAAGCACCAGTGTTCCATCCTCCATCGTCTCACGATTTGTGTCATAGTGAAGCATTGTTCCATTCATTCCGCTTCCGGCAATTGTAGGGAAAGCTGTCCACTCTGCCCCACCGCGTCTTATGATATATTCAAAGTCTGCCTGTGCCTGATATTCTTTCATGCCCGGCTTTAAATTGGCCATCACATTGCAGAGTCCGTCTTTTGTGAGAGCGATTGCCTTTTTGGTCAGCTCAATCTCATCCTCATCCTTCTGCATACGCTCCTCTGCCACAAGTGGGAAAAGATTCTTCACAGCAACTCCCGGATAGTCTGTCTTAAATTCATTGGCTTTTACCACATTGTAATCCGGCAAATCCACTTTCTGGTGACGATACGTGTCGAAATATGCTGTGTATACATCCTCGCGCGTCATTATCCTGTCCAGCGTGCTCTCAAGCTCATAAATATATTCAACTTCGTCAATTCCTGATATTTCCTCGGCTTCCTCCATAGTCACCTTTATGCCGTACCAGCGCTCCATCGTAGGGTCTGCCTCCTCTATGAAGAGCATTGTCTTAGCAGGCTCTACACATTTATCCAGGACAAGGACCATGTTGTCACGTCTAAGTCCGGTTAGATAGAAGAAATTGCGGTTAGCCTGTGCTGTAAATAAATCATACTCATCTGCACTCACATGGTGCTCGATGCCTGAGTACAATATTGCTATAGAATTGTCCTCCATCTTGTCTAAAATTCTTTGTCTTCTGCTTTCAAAATCCATTTTGCTGCCTCTTAATTTCATTATTTGTAATGCCTGTCCCCAAAAAGGATCTGACATTCATACGCCCTTACGTTATCACAATATGTGTATTTTTACAAGCCATTTGCTCCACGCTATTACATGAATCAAAGGTTTTCTATATTTACATATTTTCTTTCCCCATTTGCATACTCTACATAAGCCTGCTTCTTTTCATTATCATAACCGGCTATAGGTTTTTTACATATTTTCGCTTTATTTATTGCTGCCTTAACAGCTTCAGCTGCCCTTTCGTCCATTTCATTATCCGATTCTGTCAATGTACTCTTCTCTTCTTCTCTGGATACAACTTTTATAATTCTATCACTTTTGGTGCTTACAGTTGTCATATAATCACTCCCTCTGTTTTGATTAATATTAAAATATATTATCTCTTATACTTATTTTCTTTTTATTATAATATTTATTTTATCATAGTTCACACAAAAAAACTCCCCAGAACCGAAGTTCTGAGGTGTAATATACTCTTAATATTCTCTTTTCCGAAAAATTATCTCTTTGAGAGCATTTGTATAGCTTGAAAAGCTTGAAAACAAGGGATTCCTTACAGCAAATGTTGCATACGTGTTTTACACGTTAGACTGCCCAGGGCGTTCCACGGCTTCTGTGTTCTTATAAGTAAACCTATATTATTACACGAAAGGAGCTACTTATGATTAAAATAATCTTTGTAATGTATAACCATGAAACCGACGGTGTCAAGGTCAGCCTCGACGATAAAATCCATGTTTCTTTTAACTGTCAAAAATGTAATGCATCCGTTCATTTAGACGAGCCTTCTGATATCGCCTATCTTATACGGCTTGCTAGAGAAGAACCGGGGCTATATGCTAAATTAGCCTCCAGAGATGGAGGATTGCAAGGGTATGTTAAGGCGATGGGAGAGTTTAATTAAACACCTCCGAATATATCCACCGAAAATGATTATATTTATAAAGATATCCCTTCCAATTTGGATGTATATTCCCGTACTTTTACAATAGTGTCATTATATTTCTGATATATTTCATTCGCCTCACAAACATCGTTTTTAGTTTCATTCGTACTACTCCTCTGCTCTTCACCCCATTGAACTAATAATTTTCTACTCATTTCATAGATGTTCAAAAAATCATTGTAAATATCTTCTTGAATAAAAGGTGCAGAAGAGTATAATTCACTAACAGCTTGATATGCCAAATAATTAATTTCCCCCATTTCTTTGTCTTGCATATCGTCTAATTTATATTTATCTATGTTCGAAGCTTTGACCATTATCTGTAATACTAATTCGCCATATTTTCGTGACAATTGCTTATATATTTCAAATTCAGCATCAAACCTAACTTGACTTATATATTGCTTTTTATCAATATCAGACTTAAAAACAGCAAATTTCTCTGTGTATTTTCTCTCAAATCTTTTTTCAATAGACGCTACCGATAATTTAACAACAGCAATAATAATTCCACCTATTCCACCTGCGCTTATCACACATGCCAGAGCTACTTCCATTATTATATCCAATACATAAACCTCCATTTTTCTAATGACCATTACAAAACATCATTTTAATAATTTTCATGCACACTCCGAATTGCTCAAAATCGTCCTTTACGAGAAAGGAGCTTTATATGTTTCTTCATCCAAAAATCCTAGTATAAATTTTATATACCCCTTATCATTTGGAATCACTACCTTCTTCTGTTGAAATATAATCGTTTACTCTTTTTATTTAAAGTACAATACTTTTATACGTTCCAATGCTTCTTTGATATATTCTGAACTCTTCTTATACTGTTCAAACACAATATTGAAGCCCTCTGGATCATCACATACAAAGTTCCAGTAATCTTTTCCAATCAGCAGTTCGTCTTCAGCAAAAAACTGCTTCACCCTTTCCTGCTTCCATTCAGAGTTTTCACCATACTTATTATAAGCCGTCCCCAAAAATAACTTTATCTTATCATTCGGCTTATCTCTTAACGAATTTTTAAGAATAAAATACTCTTGTAACATTGCAAGCTTTTCAGTTTTTGCCTTTTTATTATCCAAATCACCACCAGCTTTAAGTTCTATCAAATAATGCTCATTTTTCTCATTATTATAAAAATAATGGTCTGTCACATGCGATTTTTCAAAGCTTCGTGTGTCCGCCGGTATCATACAAGTAAAATCACAATAATCGGAAGTCATTGGCTTTCTATGTTTTTCATATTCTAAAATGATATAATCCATATGCTGTGATTGCTGTGGTAACAAGAATGAATCTATATTACCACGCACATCATAAGATAACTTTGCCACTTCATTTCCTATTTTTTCTAAAACCTTTCCAAACGAACTGTCAAAGCTTCTAACAAACGCACTATAAAACATAAACTCCTTACCTAGTTCTGCAACAAAACAATTATTCTTCTTACTGTTAATAACCCCTTCAGGGTCATTTACTTCATTAGTAAATCTAGCTTCATAACTATCCGCAAATTTCTTTATCTCTCGATCGACAATATTCTGTATTGAAACCTTTTTTGCTTCATCCATTGATTAGTCTCCTATCTTATAATTTGTAATTAACAAATGTTGCGCATTCTTATCATTCCTGTCTTGAAAACTTACAAAATATTTCTTATCAAAAGAAGACACATACAATTGCTTACCATTTGCTGTTTTTGTACCTTCATAATATAATGAAGAAATATAATCTGTATTTTTTATAACAATCATAAAATTAGCCTTGCACTCTTTTATTAGATACTCCGCTAATCTAGCTTGATCATCTTTATCAAACTCATTTTTTGCATATGTACTAAATTCAGAATCATATGGTGGATCTAAAAACACAAAATCATTCTTTTTAGGTTTATATGTATTCATAAATTCATAGAAATCCATATTCCCTATTGTTGTATTTGAAAGATGTTTAACCACATCCTTATTTTGGTAATACGCAATCTTATTTGCAAAAGATTTTCTATTATAAGAAATTCCGCCATAAGGAACATTAAATTTTCCATCCTTGTTGTATCTAAACATAGACGAATAGCACACCTGTCTAATAAAGAAGTATATCGCCGTAGCAAATTCCTTACTAATTCCTAATTCCTCTTTATTGTTCATCAGCATTCTAAAATGAGTATAAAAAGCTGCTTTTAGAGCTGATTCGATATTAGACACAACATCTTGATACGCTAAATCACCTTTTTCCCCCTCTATCTTGTGCATTCTTATCATTTTATTTTTTATACTCTTGCATAACTCATAGACAAACTCTTCAATTTGATAATTGAAATTAGTTGTAAGCAACCCATTAAATTCCTCTGCATTGGCAAGAACAAACTCTGTTATCTTATCGCCAAGTTGTTGTTTATTTAAGTTGCCATTTTTGTACATATAATATATATCCACAATTGCCTTTTCATGATGATCAACAACCTTGCTTATAATATTCCAGTTATATTCAATTGCATTCAACTTATCGAAAAACTCCTCGTTTTGTTCTTTAACCATTTCGTAAAGAGCAATCAATTCATCCGACTTATCATTTATATAATATTGTTTTGAGTCGATTGCAAAATATACAGCCCCACCACCAACAAATGGCTCATAATAATTATTAATTTTAGTAGGAAGTGCTGGTATTATATAATTCAATTCTTTTTCCTTACCACCCGGATATTTAATCAACGGTGATAATCTATTTGTTAATACATTATTCATCATAGACCTCCTACTTTTTGTAAACTACTTTATATGCAGAAATCTCTTTATCAAACACACCTTCAAACTCTGTTCCTAATACATATTCTATTTTTCCTATTTTCTCATTAATATCAAATTCGTATACTCTAGCTATAACATAATTCTCCTTATGTAACTCATAAAATGCATACTCTGATGCAGACATATAAAAAGGTGTCTCCTTTTTACCTGTTGTTGACTTAACCTCAATATATACAAGCTTTTCATCAGCATTAAATGAGCATATATCATAGCCTGCACCATCGCCATCTAACTTTGAAACATGTCTAACACTCTTCAAATATTCCGGTGCATTTTTTTTAACAAATTCAATTTGGTCATTATAAACCAATTCCTCTCCTGCATTGCCAATCAACTTTCTCTCTTTATTAATTCTTTCATAATCAAGTTTTCGCGCATAGAATACAGCAACTCTACTTTTCTTTTGTCCCAGTTTCTCCACATAAACCTTTTCTTCAAGAACATCTTTCATCTTCTTACACTCATAAGAAACATATTTATCTATTATGCTGTCATAGTACACATTATTAAAAAATATCTTATTAGAATGTGAGCGTAGATTTCTTACTTTTTGAGAAAAATATGTATCATTTCTATTCGCTATAATAGCCATATCATGTCCTGAGGGTTGCATACGCTCAGTCAATACATCAATCAATTCCCCCATTGTAAGTTCACCATATTCTTCCACCACTTTAACTGCTTCCACCGCGATTTTACTTTCTGTGAATCTAGACATATCATTATCTCCTTCGCTTTTATATTTCTATCAAAAACTATTCAATGGCACTACGTCCACTTTTAACCCATGCATCTAATTCAACTCTTTTAAATTTCCATAACTTACCTATTTTATGTGCCGGAATATCAGTCTTTTTAATCCAATTTCTAATAGTGTCTTTTGTCACATCTAAATAGTTAGCTGCTGCTTCAATTCCTATCCAATCTTCCATATAATTTTCCATAGCATAAGTTCTCCCATTCTTTTATACACTATTAGAATTATAGCACATATGTTCTGTATTTTCAATATGATTTTGTGGTATTTCGTAGTATTTCTTGGTTCCACTTTTTAATAAGGAGCACCGTTCCCGCTGCTCCCCATCCTACCTTCTCAACCACCTGCCCAATACTCTCCAGAAACTTCTCCAGCAGATTCCTTCCATCCACCACAAACTGTTTCATGAAATCGTATGCTTTATTCAGTGTTTCCCGAAGTTTAGAGTTTTCAGTTTTTAATTGCTCATTCTCATACATACCATCTATAAGTTTATCTCTCAAGGTTTCATTGCCGCCGGAACCTCTAGCCATTTCATAAACCATCTCCGCAATCTCCGCTTTTCTCTCCAGCTTCGTTGCCTTCTCCTCTAAATCCACCAGAGTATCGCTTTGAGTTTTGATATAAGCCTCGATTCTGTCAACTCGCTCATTTGCCTCTTTTAACCGTTCGTCAGCTTCCTCATAATCCATCTGCTTAACCGCTACCCGCATGGATAAAGTGTCATACTCCTGCTCAAGCTGTGTCTTTTCACGCTCCAACAGTTCATTCACCTGCTGCTTTTCATCAGCCTGTTCATTTAATTAGTCGTAACATATTTCCTCTTTTAACACCTTATATTGGATTTGAAAAAGGAAAATGTCCATCTGGACGAGCAATACTTTGATGTGATTAGCAGTAAAACCGAGAATGAAATCCAAAAGGGTTCTATAGCAAATGAGCTCTTACATTTCTACCAGAATTGGTTTGAAGATAATTCGGAATGCGAGTACCTTATCCATACACCGGATGGCAAACACTTCCAATACCGGAATTATTATGACAGATACTCCCATCCACTTATGGAACAACTTAATATTAATCGTACACCGCATTGCTGCAGGCACACATGTATTTCAATGTTAGCAGAAGCTGGTATTAACCAGACGATTATCAAAAAGATTGCGGGGCACTCAGGTGCAATGACACTCACAGAGAAAGTGTATACCCACTTTGATATAAAGGAGCTTGTAGATGCGATTAATAAGATTTAAACAAAGAAAAGGACATTCCCCAGTATCTCTACTGAAAAATGTCCTATACATATCAATATCTTTGTTGCATACCTGCTGCATATGTGTTGCATTCGATGTAAATTCCAGCACATCTGACGGCATTCCACAACTTCTGTAACCCTTGAAAAATGGGCTTTTCTTGATATCTTCGTTCTTGAAAGATTATCTCTTTGAGAACTAACACTATCTTTTTGTATCATTTTTCATCATCCTCTAATGTATTGAATTATAAGGCTTTCTGCCTTTTTAGTGTATCACATCGTTTTGTAATTTTCAATATTAACAAACATCATTAAACATCAAATAAACATCATTTCAGATTGAGGGCAACTATGTCTGCCATTTTCTTTTTACTGCTCTCTAACACCTCTGAATATATGTTTGCGGTCACACTTACATCACTATGACCAAGATTTTCTGATACGAGTTTTAAGTCTACTCCTGCATTGATTAAAAGCGTTGCGTTTGCGTGTCTCAGCTTGTGAAGAGATATATTACAAAAATCTGTATCCTTTATAAATCTTTTAAATTGCAAATTTAACCTACTTCTATCCTTATAATCTCCAGTTGTTGAAGTAAAAACCATATTAGGATATTTATATGTTTTCCCAACATTCTTGATTTTTTCTTTCTGTTCTTCTCTATGATTCTCCAATATTGCTTTTAATGTATCACTCATTCCAATTGTACGAATTGAATTTTTGGTTTTGGGCGTATCAAGCCAATGTTTACCGCCTACATCAGCAAGATTATGTCTTATATGTATAAGTCCATTGTTAAAATCTAAATCATTCCATTGCAATGCAAGACACTCTCCTGCTCTCATTCCTGTATACAGTAATGTCTTAATGATAACTGCAAACTCTGAATATCCTGCTTCATCTAACATCTTTAATAGTTCTTTGGCTTGGCTATCAGACAGAAATGGCTTTCTCTGTTCCGCATCATATTTTTGTTTTGGAAGAATCACTCCTGCACAACATGGGCTTTCTTTAATCAATCTGCTTTCTAGTGCATAACTAAAAACACTTTGAAGAATTGTATATATCTTTTTGCATGTTGATGGCTGTACTTCCATTTTTGCAAACATATCTGTTATTGTAGTAGGTGTTATAACTTTAAGCTTCATACTTCCCAAATATGGCAATATGTGAAGTTCTGATTGCTTTTTATAATTATATGCCGTAACCTCTTTTAATTTGTTAGGTGCATAGTTTTTGAAATATAATTCTGACAGTTCAGAATATTTCATATTTTCATCTAAATCTATCATCCCCTTACATTTCTTTTCAAATTCCATAGCATATTCTTTAACAAGCTTTTCTGCTTTCTTTGGAGTTGTTCCCTCTGGAATCCGATAAGTTGTAGTCTTTCTTATCTGTTTTCCTGCTTCATCATATCCAAGAGATACAATAATCTGATATGCACCCTTTCTTTTGCTTATAGTAGCCATATACATCTTCCTTTCTCACATATTATCAATAATATTTATAAACTCCTTGTATAACGCAAACGCCTTAGCATCAATCATATTTTTATCAGCATTACCTCTCTTTAACGTTCTGTATTCTTCTACACTTTCAAGCATTGCTATAAAATCATCACTAGAGAGAAGTGCATCAAGACTGTTTTTACCATTTCCAAACAATTTTTTGTGGTTATCTCTTGACTTCATAATATTTTCTATTGCCTTTACAGATAGCTGTGTCTGTTCTGAAATATCGGACTGTACACGTTGCGGAGTATCATACTCACACAACAAGTAACCCATCTCACAACCAAATAATTCACATAGTTTTGACAGGTCATCTGCTGACATTGTACTAATCTTTCCATTTTCCCAGTCTGACACAGTATTTCTGCTTCTTACCAAATGTTCACAAATAAATGATTGATTATACCCTCTATTCTTCCTTTCAGCCTTGATTCTTTTTCCAATTTCACACCAATTATAATTCATATCGTTTCTCCTTTCATTAAATAAGATACATTTTTCTGCGTATTTATTTTATTTTGTGTATATTTGTATCTATCTTTTAACATTGTAACACATTATAATGTATCTGTAAATAAATTGTTCACGAAAGGAGATGTGTTTATATGAATGAAAAAATATTTATGACCATTCGAGAGGTTGCTAAAACTGGGATTCTTTCAGAACACACCATTAGAATGATGGTTAAAGCTGGAGAAGTCCCACACATTATGGCAGGCAATAGGGTTTTAATAAACTACCCTAAATTCATTGAACAGTTACAAATAACAGCTTAGAAAGGAGAGGAGAAAGAAAATGAGTAAAATTTTTGTTGTAGGCATTGATTGTTCTGTTTCACAAGCAATTAGATATGCCTTAAAAGGGCACAAAATTCTTGTGCCAGAATCAAAAAACGGAAAGCCATCACTTGAACTAATCAACTTCACAAGGCGAGAGGCAAAGCAGATTTATAAGGAAATTACTGACGGAATAGGTGTAAAAACAGAACTTGTAATAAGGTGATTTTAAATGAGAATCAGTTGGGAAAATGTAGACAAGTATGGAAACAATTATAAGTTAGTTGAAAATTACAGTATATATGGCTTTGTTTTTGACTGTGCCGACGATATGGAACAAGCTGAAAGGCAATTCAGAAACTTATATTCCCGTATGGTTTATAGCGTTCGGAAAGATGAGAAAAACAAAGATATATCATTTATATTGGGCTTGAGTTGTCATGGAAAGAATTGTTACAAGGTTCAACAAAAAAACGGTTCAAGGGGCAGACCAAAACAACGAGTAGTTGGAAAATGCACAAAAAAACATATTCATGGCTATATTTCTATGAGTATCGAATCGCAAGGTTTATATACGCTTGTCAAAAAAATAGTTGATAAGGAAAATTTGCGTCAGCAGAAAAGAGGACTAAAACAAGGACGGTTTTGGAAAAATAGCAACAAAGAAAATCATAATCTTTGCTGTATGCCAATTGCATATGTTAGAAGTCAAAGTGAACCCAATTTTTATTATGAATATGGGGATATAAGCCCTTTTGAAAATGATTGAATTTTACTCAGAAAAGTTATGATATGAAAAATGTAGAAAACCTAGTAAATTCAATGGCTTGATGATAATTGCAAATAACCAAAAAACTATATGGAATATATATATAAACTAATATAACTATTAAACAATAAGGAGTATATAGAATGACATTAACAGATTATCAAAATATGACAAGGGCAGAAGTTGCTTATAATCATCTAGTAGCATCTTGTTTGTTGTTTCATAATCATCTAACAAAAGTAACTTGGCATGATGACAGTATCACGTGCGATTGCACGTCTAATAAATCGGATAGAATATTTTCGCAAGTTTATTATTTGGGAAATATACATGATAAAAACACACTTATAGAGTTGATACAAAATGATACTGAACTAAGCAAAAATACTGAATTTGAATTTTTAACAAAGAAATTTCGATACAGACACTAACGAACATTTTTACCGCCCCCACCGTTGGGGCAGAAAGGAGAGATATATAAGTGATTGCAAGCTATAGGGAGCAAGTCGAACGATTAAAATCAAGGATTGAGGAAAAGGACACATCACGATTACACATTCTTGATTTACAAAAAGATGGGACATATTTAGACACTGATACAAAAATTGTATATAGAAACTGGGAAGAAGTAGAGAAAAAGTTGTCGGGGACGGTAATTATAGATGATATTCCCGAAGATGAAGAAATAAACGAGGGGGTGCAGGATGATTGCGAATAACTGATGAAAAAATGATTGAAGCTCTTGTTACAACCGGAAATATTACAAAATGTGCGGAAATGCTAGGGTGTACTCGAAAATCCATTTACGATCGATTACAAAAGCCTGAATTTTACGCAAAGCTACAGCAACAGCGTAAAGATAGTTTTGCTTTAACGACTAGCAAGGTAACAAATGCACAGGAAATGGCTGTACAAACACTTATAGATATTATGAATAGTGCGGATGCAAGTGATGGATGCAGAATTAAGGCAAGTCAGATAATACTTGATACTTGCATAAAGACTACACAGCAAATTGATGTTATTGACCAAATACATGAGCTTAAACAAATGATAAAAGAGCAAGAGAGGTAAACATAACTAAACAAAAAATATATACAACGAAAGGAAGTGAAAAATATGCAGAATTTAGCAACAGAGATTTTACACGAAGTCAAGAAAAAGCTACTTTTTTGGAAAGTGGCAACAATCGTTAGTTTAACAGTTGCGGTTGTAGAATTTATAGCAATTATTTTTTAATCAAGGAAAGGAGATTATTTATTATGACAAAAACATTAGAATTATCAATCAACAGTGGACGAGTTTATGCAGGAATGAGCCAGATTTTAAAGGCAAAGCAGGAACTCAAGAACAAGGTACAAGAAATTTATAGCGACTCGAAACTATCTGACGAGGGCAAAAAGGAATACGAACTGTTATGGCGTAACAAATATGAGGAAACCTGCAAAAAAGCAAGTGCAGATATGCAGGAAGCCGTCAACGAGTTACAAAATGCAGTAGTTACCGATGAATTTAGACCTAGTCAGGAAATGAGAGACACAATCGACTTTATACAAACGATGAAAGCAGGCGGTTGTTTATCAGATCGTTTGCTTTCTGAGCAGTTATCCAAATTCAGAGGTGAGGAAATGAATCTGATTTACTTGAGGGAAAAACTGAAAGACTGCATTGGAACGGCACCATTTGATAAACTCACTTTTAGCGGATATTCAAAAGCGGATATTGGCAGGCCTGCACAGTTTATTCCTCCGGACAGATATTTCAATCAGTTACGAGAATCCCTTGAAAAATCGGATAATACAATGACTGATTATCTTATGGGTGGGCTTGAATCAAGATTGGGTATTGAATCAGCAGACGGAAAGCGATATAAGCAAGAAAGACAAGCAAGTGTGAATGGTACGTCACAGCTTATATAATTCATACGCAAGAAACAATGAAATTTACGTCAAATTTGCGTTTTAAGTGTTGAGGTGTACATTTATTACTCTAGCACCAAAAAACGCAAATATGCGTGAATTATAAAGCAAGTTACTTTATAAAAGTTATAAACAAGTTATTAACAAAGTTATCAACAGTATAAAAAGTGAGAATATAATTGTTTACGCATTAAAAAAACAGGTAGATTCATTAAAAATCTACCTGTTAAACATCAAATAAACATCATTTTCAAGATGCAATTCTCTGAAACCTTTGTAAAACAAGGTTTTCCAGTGAAACAATATTATCTCTTTGTTAACGTTTTGAGAACGAGAAAAGCCCTGAAATAAGGGAATTTGTGGTTGGTAGTGTTGCATATGTGTTGTATACGCAGGACTACCCAGAGCGTTCCACAACTTCCCTGATGTACAAGATTATACTACTATTTCCATTTAAGCATACTTATAAATTCTTTAAGTTGTTTTTTTAAAGTTACTTGTATTGCTACAATTATCGCCTTAACTGATTCCACAGTTTTCTTTGCAGTTTCTTTATTTTTCAGTCCCCCTTCCAACGCTGGAAGCAAATTACCACTAAAAGCTAACACTACTTCTATTACATCATACCATTGTTTTACCAATTTATCAAAATCTGAACAGTCCTTAAATCTCAATTGCCACGAATCATTAATTTTTGAACCAACAATATTTTCCATAGTTTCCGATATTGCATAAATCAACAACATTTTTGAGCCTCTTTTTGACAAAAACATCATTTGTTGTTCTTCACTATCTGTTCTCGTCTCACCCTTAGTTTTTAATCTAATTTTATATTCATCAATAGCCCTCGATAGTGAATATACATATATAATATGTTCAACAGTCAATTGGTCGATAAAAACATTATTATATTCCTTATCATCATCCCACAATATTTTTTTTCCATTGTAAGCCAGAACACAATCTCCATGGTACGCTTTCAATGTTTGTGCCACTAAATAAGGGTCAAAAACCTCCTTATTTCTAACTACTTTATCATCCCTTCTACCACCACTATAAAATAAAGCTGGATACTTATTAAAATCTCTTCTTAATCGTTCTTGTTGCTTGTCGTTACTTCTTAGGTCAGAAGGAAGAATTTCATTTTGTTTGTTATTGTTGTTGATGATTTTTTCAATAATCTTCGGGTCATTACATATAATAAATCTAGCAGGAATAAAGAAATCATTTTCTATTGTTTTAGCTGCACCAATTGCTCCCGTTGTCTGTGCACCATTAATAATAGTAATACCATTTATAATTATCTCATTAGTTTCATCATTAGGATGATAATTATTAACTAACGCTGTAATTCCATTATTATATGCCCAAAAATTATCATTATCCGTTTCTACAGTAGTAATAATCCCTTGGTTAATATTATTCTTCCTTTTGCCCATGCCTAGATAATTTCTAGGGTTTCCTGAAAAAAGGTCTTCACCTTTCTCAAGATACAACTCCCTTAACCATTTACCAGATATCGCTGTTACATAGGCTTTCCATTTATCCCCTTTAATCTCATATCCCCCAAAATCATTTTTAATATATAATTCATCTTCTATTGTTATCCTTCTGTTTGAAGTAACATACCACTTATTTATAGTGTTTAATCCAACTTCTATTGCACTTACTTTAATACTATTATTAGGATATATCGAATCAACCAATTTTTGAACAGAAAGTTGCAATGTATCCATTTCTTCTTTTACCACAGGATTATTATCTTCATTCATATTGTGGACATACCAAAAATATATTGTACTAATCTCTCCCTCTTTAATTGCTTCTTGCAAATCAATAATTGACTCTTTAATCTGTTCTGGAGCTGTATCTGTATCACTTGCAAAAACCCACGCTGCTGCTGCATTTAAATCACTTGCTTTATTACTTGGTGCCATGTCACTTTGTTTTGGATTAGTCTTATTATACGCCTGCGCAATTACTGCAATCCCCAACTCTCTTTCCACAAATATCAAGTCACACTTCTTATCATCATGTCCATCAGTTAATGATTCTGATGCAACAGATATGATATCCTCAATATCAAAACGCAATTGTAATGCATATAACATCAATGCATTATCTCCATACATCATTTTTAAATCTTCCCTTGCCTCATAATTACTTATAAATTCTCTTTGTCTCATATATATTCTCCATTCTATTCAAATATATTCTTCATTATTCCTTGTTCCATGTCATCAATACTGAAAATAGTATCCATAACATCGAATGTCTCTCTTAAATTACCTCTAGCACTCTTCCATCCAATTCCATCTGTAAACCACACAAATGTAAATCCATCTATTGTATCAGCCTCCTGTGAAAGCATCTTGTAACTTCTTGCAGTTTCATTGAGTTTAGAACCACCGCCACCGTAGAAGTTTGTCTCAATAGCATAGATCATCTTGTCAGTCTTAATTACAAAATCAAATCTTTTAGCTGCTTTTCCCTGATTTGAAAGTGCCGACAAATCAATATTCCATTTTGTCTCAATATCCTTTAAATACATCTCTTTAAAGTAATTCTCGTTCTTTTTAAAACCTGCTGCCACAATATACTTCTCAACCAAATCTTCCATTTGATGTCCACCACGATTTTTACGTCCATTAGAATCTAAACCTGTTTCAATACCCAGTGCATAATCTACCAGATTATTTACAAGATGATTTGCTATCATATCAAACAATCCTGTTTTGCTCATAAATACCTTGTATTGCTCTACCTCATAGTTCATAGTTTTGAAATTGTATAAAAATGCTCCATCTTCATCCTGTGCGTATATTTCGTTACTCCTGACTGCAAGTAATAATGGTATACATTTTAATGTTTCTGGATATCTTGTCACTACCTTTTCAAACTCATCTTCTATATTCTTTGATCCAATTAATGAATTCAAAATGTTGAGTTCTACCTTGATTTCATCAACATTCTTAATGACCTTTTCAAAATCTATGTAATAATCATAGCTTGAAATACTTGGTCTGAATTTACTAAGCCATTCGTCAAAATTCCTATTTGTCATTTAGTACCTTCTCCAATCTTTTCTTGGATATTTCCATATATTCTTCGCTTACATCTATTCCTATGAACTTTCGTCCATATCTTACTGCCTCTACCCCGGTAGTTCCTGAGCCACAGAAAGGATCCAAGATAACTTGTCCTTCCTCTGTCGATGCAAGTATTATTCTTTCCAACAGATATTCTGGTTTCTGTGTGGGATGCTTTCCCTCCACCTTCTCAGATGGCTTTGTCAATGAGCCTGTCCAAACATCCTTCATCTGCTTTCCATCATTCATTTCTTTCATTTTCTGATAATTAAAAAAATGCCGAGACTTCTTATCATTCTTTCTAGCCCATAAAATGGTTTCTGTAGAATGTGTGAAGCATCGACATGCTAAGTTTGGCGGTGGATTTGTTTTCTGCCATGTTATGTTATTAATTATCTTGAAGCCCTCCTGCTCCAATGCCATACCAATTGAATATATATTGTGTAATGTTCCTGATATCCATATTGTGCCATTTGGCTTTAGTACTTTCTTACATAACCTAATCCACTTTCTATTAAACTTATGTTTTTCTTCGACACCGGTTCCACTTTCTGAAAGTTTATCCCATGAGCCTTTATTTACTGAAACCATCTTTCCACCTTTACATGTAATCCCATCATTACTTAAAAAATAAGGTGGATCAGCAAATATCATATCCACTGATTCTGGTTCCATTTTTGTTAGAATTTTAAATGAATCACCTACAACCAACTGTGATTCATCCGTCTCAAAGTATAATGGCACTTTCTTTGTAAATAAGTTATCCATTATATTTCTCCTCGTCTTTAGAGCTAAATGTTAATCTCTGCCAACAGAGACATTAACACCATTTAATAATTACATATTATTACTTCTTCTCCTACCCTATTTGATGCATCAGAGTTAATCATACGCTTAACACTTACAACATCTATCTTATAATCCTTATTTCCATACAACTCATTTATCAACTCCGTATTATGATTTGTAAGCATGCAGTAGCATCCTCTGGCAGTTAATTCATCATAAAGTTTCGCTAATCGCTTGTGACTTTCTATATCAAACCCTTCTTTTGTGTAGGATTCAAAGGATGTAGGATTCAAAGGTGCATACGGACTGTCTATAAATACAAAATCGCCTTTCTTTGCATTCTTACAAGCCTGTTCAAAATCACCATCTATAATAGTTACTCCCCTAAGATACTCTGATGTAGCTATAATAACATCCTCATCAACGGAAACCCTGCGGCTGTTATTATATGGAACATTGAACAATCCCTTGCCATTCACACGATATAATCCATTAAAACAATGCTTATTTATAAATACAAATAATGCTGCCAGCTCTACATCATATTCAGACCGCATAAGCTTGTCATTATAATGTTCTCTGATAGAATAATAATACTTTTTCCCATCTTCCCACATATCATTATCCAGCCTGTTGACCTCTATCAGAAAAGCATCAGGTTCATTACATATTGTTCTGTATGTGTTAATCAAAGCTTTATTTATATCATTAATCAGAGCATTTGCAGGTAGTAGATCAAATATTACAGCGCCACCACCTATAAACGGCTCATAGTAATCATTATATTTTTCAGGCATTCTTTCTCTTATCTGCGGAATAAGCTGACGTTTTCCTCCAGCCCACTTCACAAATGGAGCGACACTTGAATTACTCATTTTGATTCCTCTTCTCTAGTCACTAAGTGACAAAATCCCATAAATTTATTATACTTGCTAACACAGAAAATAACAATCAAAACTTTCACTCCATGTAAATCCCATATACTTCCATTATTTCTCAAAGACAAATATATACTCATGTGCAAGAAGCAAAAAATTATTATTCTGTTTTTCCCAGTAACCAGTAGATTTACAATTATGCTGTTCTTTTATAATTATTTCTTTGTTGATAAATCCAGCACGCAAAAAACACTCCATCATACGAAACCCTAATGGAACAACTTTTCCACATTTTCTTATATCACCAATCATAACAGCACACATCTTTCCCTTTTTCAACACACGATATGCTTCATATGCCACCTTATCCATTGCATCTATGAATGACTTTACTCCCAACATGGAAATATCCCCTTCTATGCCTTCTCCGTACTTTATGATATCAGCATATGGTGGATGAGTGCAGATAAAATCTATATGAGCATCTTTGATAAAATGCAATTCTGCTGCATTTCCCTCTCGTATATATATTTTTGAACTTGTATCACATTGGAATTGTAAATTTGTTTCTGAAATTGAAACTGACTGCGGATTAATATCTATACCTACCGCATTACGACCTAGTAGTTTTGCCTCAACCAGTGTGGTTCCACTACCCATGAATTGATCTAAAATCCAGTCACCTGGTTTAGAATATCGAAGTATCAGATTTCTTGGTACATATGGTGACCAATTTCCCCGATACTTTCCTGAATGCGTTGCCCAACTTCCTCTGTCTGGAAACGACCAGACTGTTGTTGGTTCAAGCTTGAAATTATTTGGTTGTAAACTTATAAGTCATGCCCCCTTTTCATTTCCATTGGCTGAAGTATTCTGAAACACCCTCGATACCTTTTATCATGAATGCTCTCATAACATCATTTTGAAACTTAATTTTATTTTCATCAGAAAGGTTATTAAAGTCCTGTTGTATCTCTTGAATCTTATGTGCTGTCTCTATTACAAATTTATCATATTCATATTTTTCTTGAAATGAATCCATTATAATCCCCACCTTCCATCAATCATATATATAAGTTTACCTCAACTCAGTTAAAAAAGCCATCTCTTTTTTCTTTCACAATAAGTGAATTTTTATCTTGTTCATAGCATGAGATAATATTCACAAATAGTGAAAGAGGTATAGCTATGCATTTTAATAATGATACTGACCTATATCGTACTATAGGTTCAAATATAAAATATTATAGACAACAAGCTAATTTAACACAGATGCAGCTTGCAGAAAAGGCTCAAATCAGTATCAGTTATCTTTCTAAAATTGAAGCTTCTGGTTGTGATAAAAGTCTTTCCATATCTGTACTTAATCAGATTGCAAATGTACTCAATGTTGAAATCAATGACTTTTTTAAGGAGGAGGAGACAAATGCCAAGACAAGCTAATCGCTTTGGTGGCGGAGCTAACACCAATAGAAATGGACTCCATTTCGAACAAACAACATCCCTAAATACAGCATTACAAAATGCCGGATTTATCATTGCCAATCATTTTGAAGTATATGATAGAAACCAGTTACTAGGTTACTCTATAAATCAAGATGAATTTTCTACAATATTTTTGAGACAAAATGGAATTAATGACCGAGCCATCAACTCCAAACGATGGAAGCCTGATGAAGCTTTTATAAATGAAATTGATAAAACTGTTTACATTATTGAAAAAAAATTTCAGCGCACTAGTGGTTCAGTTGATGAAAAACTCGCAACATTCCCATTCAAAATCAGAGAATATAGACGGCTTTTAGATCCTATTGGTTACGATTTGGTTTATATCTATCTATTGTCATCTGATTGGTTTAATGTTCCCAAATATCAAGATTATTATGATTATATGGATGAACTTGATTGTCCTCATTACTTTGATAACTTACCATTATATGCTATTGGTCTATAAGCATCGATAGTTATTTTAGAAACTATCATATAGGAGGTGTTTCAATATGGCTATATGTAACAAACAACATCGATATTTGCAAGGTTTTAATGAGCTTCCAGAAGCTCAAGATAATAGAAACGGGAGACGACATATCTGTGCCGCTTGTGCTTATGAAGAGGGACTAAAAGATGCTCTACAAGGCAATTCCCCACAATCAGATCTTTCTCATTTGCCCGATAGTCAAGCCGGTGCTGTACGCCATAAGAGTGCTATTGATGCATATAATCTCGGATATAAATTTGGCAGGGAAATCAGTTCTTAACTAATATTATAAGGTATCTTGAAAATTATATTCAAGATACCTTATTTTTATCTTCCCTCATACACCTCCCACAACCTCTTCTGCTCCGCTCCAATTCTCAATATCTCCTGCAAATCTCTTGCCATAGCCTCAACATTAGCATCCATCTGTTCAACTGTTCCTGTCCTGTTACCTGCCTTAATCTCCCATTGAATTGACTCTTTACTATAATATTCCTTAGTATCCACATTCATATACCCATACACCGAATATGAATATCCATTGCTTTTCTCTATGAATACCGGAGCTACTTCACCCTTAGAAGTTTTCCACCTCATAAGCCTTGGAAACCAGCATAATCCTTCTTTTATCAGTTCTTTAAATGTCTCCAGCAGCTTTCCTATTTCATAAAATATTCCTCTGAACGAGTTTCCTGCTTCTATAATCTTATCTGCTTCAACATGATTAGCATATTCTTCTATTGTCGGAGCGAATAATCTGAATGATGATATAAATGCATTGATCTTACCAAGCAATTCTACTGCTTCATTTGCCTTGTCCGTCACGCTTGCAATCTCTTGTCTTACCGATTGAAGTTCTGAACGTTTTTCATTAAGTTCCTTAGTCTGACTACGCTCCAACTCCTTATAAGCAATTTTTGAAGCAAACAACTTAATATCCGCATTATGCACCTGTTCCTGTATCTGTTCCAAATGTTCTGTTTCCTGTGCCACTTTATATTCCGCAACTGTCAGATCATGATTTCGACCTTTCGACTTTTCTTTTATCTGTTTCCCAAACCAGTCATTCACTTCTTTATTCGCCACCTCTCGAAGCTCATCCTGCAGCACTCGTGATAACACATCTTTAGTAAATACCTTACGTTTTGACACCTGCTTGCTAAGACCTTTCTTATATCCATCTGCCACAGGAACTCCGACAATGTGCATATGCGGACTGTCCTCATCAAGATGAACCACAGCATTTGCAACTATAAACTGTGGAAGCCTCTTTCTAAGCTCGTCCAGTATTATCTGATATGACAATTTCATATATGACTTCATATCATCAAATTGCTTCCAAAACTCCCTGTCACCTATCTGAATGATTATTTCAACTGCCATATCCTGTTCCTTACCTGCAACATGTTCAAAATAATCTTCTATTTTTCGGTCTGGTCGTATCTGCTTTTTATTATATTCTTCTAATGCCTCATCGAATTCTTTATGGTATACTGTTTTTACATCATCAATCAGATTTGATGTACCATATATGATACAAATGTTGTCTTTGCTATAATCTGATGATTTATATTTTCTCAGGTTATGCTTTGCAACAGCTGCAAGCTTAGATTTCGATGTAATGGCACTTTTCTTATTGCTCACATGAGCTGTATATGAAATATTTCCCATTCGCATCTCCTTATCTGTACTACCTTTTTATCTGTTAAATCTATCGGAGCAGTGCAGTTATCATCTTGGCTCTGCCACAGATGATAACCCCCTAGCAGTTTTGGCAAGCCAAAATTGCAGTGGGCTCTCCGAGGGTTTTATATATTATCTTTACTATTACCAAGAGTTTAATAATCTGTACTTTTTATAGTTGCAGACTCTAAACTCTTCCTAGAATTTAGAATCTGCTTTTCCAAACATCCAGATTGTTAAACTCTTTATTCTGGCATTATCCAAGTCCAGTAAATTGTTCCATCTTCTGCCTTTTCTTTATCTGATGTTATTCCCAGCTTTTTCTTTGCCGATAGAAGCGTGTTTCTCTTAATGCTTCTTTTTGCAGCTTCCATCATTATTTCATTAGACGGAATCACCTTATTGGTACCAAAGTATTCTTTGATAAAATTCTCCGCAATGTCGAGCTTCTTTTTGCCTCTTCCTTCATTACCAGATAACAGCTCATCTATGGTGATGTCATATGGTCCTATACAGACCATTCCATTATCCTCCGTCATTTCAAATCCTATCGCATCTCCTGCCGGAGCTAATGAAGATTTATCATGTGCCATTATCCTGATATTCGGTTTATCACGAAGCCTCGCAACCAGCAGAACACTTCTGGCAGTTGCCTGTATATCAATAGAACCAAGTCCTCTGTATGTTGATTTACTGCCAGATGCCTTATTCATATGACCAATAAGAATAATTGCACAATTATGCTTTTCTGCTATTATTCCAAGATGCTTTAGCACCGGTCTTATTTCATTTGCTCTGTGCATATCAACTGTAGCTCCGATATATGCCTGAATCGGATCAAGAATGATTAACCTTGCCCCAGTCTCTATTATTGCCTGCTCCAGCCTATCATCTGTCATTGATAATTCCTTATCTGTCTCATCAATAACCCGAATCATGGAACAATCTGCTCCTGCTTTTTCCAATCTGGGCTTAATCGTATCTTCAATTCCATCTTCTGCTGTCTGATATATGATATGAATAGGTTCATATTCCTTATCATCGTCACATGGAAGCGGCAAGCCCATGCTAAGAGCTGCCGCTAATTTGAGAACCAGAGTTGTCTTTCCTTCTCCCGGATCTCCTTCAATTATTGTTATCTTTCCGTATGGTATATATGGATACCATAGCCATTCCACCTCTTTTGAAACCACATCCTCCATATGGATAAGTTTCAGTTCAACATTCTGTTTTTCAACCATATTCATCCTCCTTGCTATACTGCTTCTTTGTTAAAATATCCTGTTTCTTCCCAAACTTTTTTATCCGGACAATAATAGCTGAATTCATTTGAGCTCCCTACCTTTATTGCCGTTCCAAATTTGAGTAATCCTTGTTGTATTCCCAGCCTTACATACTGTGCGTCCTTCCCTATTGCACTTGCAATCTCTTTTATTGGTACATTTCTCCCTGTAAAAGCTGGTAAATCACCCTGATAGATAACTTCTGGCATCTCTACCACCTCCTCTTTTTATGCAGAGCATTTCTTGCTCTGTTATGTTTTGTATTATACAGACCTTTATTTGCTCTGTCAATAGTTTAAAATTTAATGTTGACTATTAAATATTAGTGTGTTACATTTACAACAACAGGAGGTTGAGGCAATGAATACCGGTAAAAAGATTAAATTAATACGAACCTTTCGTGGTTTAACCCAGAAAGAACTAGGCGAAGCTTGTGGAATACATGAAGTTGCAATCCGTAAGTATGAGCTTGGAAAGAATCTTCCTAAGCCTGAACAGCTTAGAAAAATTGCAGATGCACTTGGTGTCAATGTTAATTCATTGATGGAATTTGATATCGAGGCTGATGGTGATGTACTACCATTACTATTTGCTATTGATGAAACATTTGACATTTCTATCAAGGATTTAGACGGAGAGCCCGGTATATTCTTTTCCAATAAGAATCTTGTTCAGTTTCTTAAAGACTGGCAGGCTATGAAAGAATTACTTGATAATGGCAGCCAGACACAGGATAATTACGAAATATGGAAGACTATCCGTCCAAGTGTGACAAAGGTAACCCACGAATAACAATCATTTTATCCGTTTGCTATCAGCTTTCTAGTAAATAGCGAAAGGATGGTGCTTATGAAGTTACCCAACGGATACGGAAGCGTTGTAAAGCTTTCCGGCAAAAGAAGAAAACCTTATCAAGTGAGAAAAACTGTAGGCTGGCACTACGATGAGGCGAAAGACAAACAGGTTCAGGATATGATTACAATTGGATATGCAGCTACCAGAGCTGATGGCTTGCAAATGCTTGCTGATTACAATAATAATCCATTTGATACCAAGGCTGCTAAGATGACATTTTCAGATGTCTATGAAGAATGGTCAAAGCGTAAGTTTCCTACTATATCTGAATCTAATGTAAAAGGATACACAGCATCCTATAAATCCTGTGAACCCCTTTACAACAAAATTTTCAAGGATATTAAATTAGTTGATTTACAGACTGTTATTGATACCTGCGGTAAGAATTTTCCTACTCTCAAGAAAATCAAAGTCCTGTTTAACCAGCTATTTGATTATGCTTTGAAAAATGATATTTGCAACAAAGATTATTCAAGCTTCGTTGATATTGTTCAATACAAGGATCGTAACCCTAACAAATACGATAGAAACAAGTTTGAGAAAAATGAAATTGATATTATCTGGGAACAAAAGGAAGACAAATATTATCAGATAGTATTGATGCTCCTATATAGCGGAGTCCGTATCTCTGAAATGCTTGATTTGAAAAAAGAGAATGTTCATCTGAATGAACAGTATTTTGATGTTATCTGTAGTAAAACAGAAAATGGTATCAGAAAAGTTCCAATAGCAGACAAAGTTCTGCCATATTACAAAGCTTGGTATGAATCCTGCCCTGAATGTGAATATTTACTTCATACAGAAGCTGGAAAACATTTTGAATACCGAAACTACTACGATAGCTATTTCAAGCCATTGATGGAACAGCTAGGTATTAATCGTACACCTCACTGCTGCAGACATACATGCATCTCAATGTTAGCAGAAGCTGGTATTAACCAGACGATTATCAAAAAGATTGCTGGGCACTCAGGTGCAATGACACTCACAGAGAAAGTGTATACCCACTTTGATATAAAGGAGCTTGTAGATGCGATTAATAAGATTTAAACAAAGAAAAGGACATTCCCCAGTATCTCTACTGAAAAATGTCCTATACATATCAATATCTTTGTTGCATACCTGCTGCATATGTGTTGCATTCGATGTAAATTCCAGCACATCTGACGGCATTCCACAACTTCTGTAACCCTTGAAAAATGGGCTTTTCTTGATATCTTCGTTCTTGAAAGATTATCTCTTTGAGAACTGAGGAGCTCTACGAGCTGCTTTGAGACCGTATTTCTTACGCTCTTTCATACGTGGATCACGTGTTAAGAATCCAGCAGACTTAAGAACCGGTCTGTACTCTGAATCTACCTGAAGGAGTGCACGAGCGATTCCGTGACGGATTGCTCCGGCCTGTCCTGTGTATCCACCACCACGAACGTTAACTAAAACGTCGAACTTGTCAACTGTCTCAGTTGCAACTAATGGCTGGCGAACAACTACCTTTAATGTCTCAAGACCAAGGTACTCATCGATATCTCTTTTATTGATTGTAATCTTTCCTGTTCCAGGTACTAAATATACTCTAGCAACAGATGATTTTCTTCTTCCTGTTCCGTAATACTTTGTAGTAGCCAATTTACTTTACCTCCTATTAAAACTCTAATGTCTCAGGCTTCTGAGCTGCATGTTTGTGATCTGGTCCAGCGTATACGAATAACTTTGTATACATCTGACGTCCAAGAGGTCCCTTTGGAAGCATTCCCTTTACAGCGTACTCGATAACGCGCTCTGGGTGCTTGTTCATCATCTCTCTTAATGTTGTCTCTTTCATACCACCGATATAATCTGAGTGATGATAGTAAATCTTCTGGTCTAATTTCTTACCAGTAACCTTAACCTTGTCAGCATTGACAACGATTACATAATCACCTGTGTCAATGTGTGGTGTAAAGATTGCTTTATTCTTTCCTCTTAATACTTTAGCAACTTCTGATGCTAAACGTCCTAATGTCTTACCTTCAGCGTCTACTACGTACCATTTTCTGTCGATTGTAGCAGGACTAGCCATAAATGTTTTCATCGGTTTTCCTCCTTAAATGATTCGATTACTTTTAATGCCGATGTCTCTTGAAATCGCGTATGTCCGGACGCCACTTCCTTTTTGACATCTTATAGTCCTCTGTTCCATCTCAGATGACTATCATTATCTATACTAAATGGTTGCCGGGGCTTTGGCTTCCATTTATCTACTTTTACAGACCTAGATATTATACTTGCGTAACCGGCTGTTGTCAAGTGTTTTTCACCCTTATTTTCGGCTTTTTCTTTAAGCTATTTCTTTAAACTTTGTCTTTAAGTTTTTTCTTTATGTTTATACTTTTTCTTTAAACTTTTATTTTAAAACTGCATATATACAAAATCAGCCGGATTCACTCCCGGTCCGTAGTAACCGAATATTATTACTATAAAGATGCCAAGATATATTATCGCCCAGCGAAGCGGCAGCTTTCTTGAAAGTATGAAATCGCGCATATCGAGCTTTTTATTTTCCTCAACGAAGCTGATAAAGAACCACAGCAGAGTACATATTATAAGTAAAAGTATATCGTACTCATCCAGTCCGCATGCTCCGAGATTCAAAATGATGTTATTTATTCCAAGCTCGCTGATATGAAAATCCGTGACCGATTTAAAAAGCATGTGAAATGCAGTCGACGCATTTGCAGCTATGTCAAAATAGTAGCCTACCAGTATGAGCATAAAGGTCCAAAGCACTGATACAATCGTTGCAAATATGCCCTTTTCCCTTAGGCCGGTCAGCTTAAAAAAGCCGCCTGCCACCTTTTTGTTTACCGGAGCAAAAAGCTCTGCAAGCATGATTACAATGCCATTCCAGAGTCCGAAATACAGGTATTTCATATTGGCACCGTGCCATACTCCGATGACGATAAATGTGATGACACTCGCGATGCAGCCCGGAAGCACCTTACTGATATGCGCACCAAATCTCGGCTTTAGCCATTTGCCAAAGTTCAGGAAACGCTTTGAGATTGAAAGCGGGTAGAAGATATAGTTTCTGCACCAGTCTCCAAGAGTCATATGCCAGCGGTGCCAGTACTCTGTGAGTGAGCGCGAAAAATACGGGTGGTTGAAGTTTGTTGACATCGTTATGCCAAACATCTCCGCAATACCGCGCACTATATCGATTCCTCCCGAGAAATCCGCATATAGCTGCAGCGCATACACTACTGCCGCAAAAAATACATAGGTGCCCGAAAAATCCATCGGCTTATCCATTACAAAATTGATGATATTTACCGCACGGTCTGCTATCACAAGCTTTTTCATGACTCCCCAGAGCACCAGAAGCGCACCCTTTTGCAGATTTTCAAGTCTCAGGGAATGTCCCTCGTAAAGCTGTCCCGCAAGCTTATCATATATCGCAATCGGTCCCTGTATTATCTGTGGGAAGAATGACACGAACAGCGCTACCTTAAGGAAATTCTTTTCAGGCTCGACAATTTCCCTGTATACATCCATCACATAGCCCATGGACTGAAAGGTGTAGAAGGATATGCCAAGCGGAAGCAAAAGTCCAAGCTCGCCCGCATATGGTATATATTTAAGGAATGCCAGAATGCCGAAATTGCAAAGCAGCGCAAACAGCATGACTGCCACTCTCTTTTTTCTGCCCTTTTCCTTGTATTCCTTTCTGGTCTGCCTGTCCCAGTCCTCCTTGTGGCTTTTTACGATGGCATTCTGCTTCTTTAACAGCTTGTCAATCCATATTGTTGAGCCATAGGTGGTGCATATTGTGAAAATGATAAACAGCACATACCACTTACATATAATCACATAGTATGCCATGCTTCCCGCCAGAAGCACATACCAGCGATATTTCTTCGGAAAGCAATAATATAATACAAGCAATACGATTACAAATATCGCATATTTTAATGAAATGAGTTCCATTTTATTTACTCCAAATCTATTTTCTAAAGTAATACTGCCATACATACTTTAATTAACAGGCAGTATTTATTTTAAAGTCCATACAATATCATGCTATTTTTTAACCGGGGTATCTAACTCCTTTGCAGGCTTTGCATCGTTGTTCGTATCTGCTACCTTATTTGTCGCAAGGCTTGACGAAAAATTATAAGGCAGATAAACGGACATCTCAAAATAATGATTGCCCAGACTCAGATCCGTATCCTTTGCGCAGGCACTTATCACCTTGTCAGCGCGCCTTGCGCACTCGCCCCATGCACTCTGAAGCTCCGGTGAGTGTTCTGCATTAAGCCTGTAATTATCAGACAGATATTTTCCCATAAATGCAGTGAATTTGAGGCTTCCATTTATATTCAGGTGCTCTGAATTGTAGAAATCATCCCTACTATTGATTCCGATAAGTTCCTTATCGCCTTCAAAGCTCGCAAAATCATAACCATAAGACTCCACCAGCTCCTTCACGTCGCAAAGCACCTGCGGATTCTTTACCTTCTTCTCATGAGGGAACCTCGCAAAAAGCACCTTTTCCACCCCCTGTGCTTTACAATACTCAAGCAGATCAGTCATATACGCTCTGCTCTTGTCGGTAAAGTAGAGCTTTTTCTGCTTGCCTGATGGGCAATCGGAATATTTTGCAATAGATGAAAATCCCTTCATGCATGATGTTTTTGCAAAATACATTCCAACTCTTGTGGCAAAGGTGTGTGCACATTTGTCAATATCCTTCCAATTGCTGTGATATAGCTTTAAAGGGTTTCTAAAGTTATCCTGCTCATCCTTTGGCACAATCTCTTTTATTGTATCAAGCCTGTTTTCCTCATTATGGATATTGTCTATCCAGCTATGCAGCTTTACCGTTCTGTCGTAATAGCTGTCATTTTGTAAAAAGCCATTCACTTCAAAAACCACAACCTTCGGATGCTGTCTGGTGAGAGCTTCTCTGAGCATAGATTTGTACAGACTGCCGGGCACCCCTGATACCCCAAGCGAGTATGATGTGTATCCATAATTCTTCCAGGCCTCGGTTGCGCTGTAATCAGCGTATACCTCGCTGGCTCCTATCATCATCACATCAATTGTGTTCTTCGGCTCCTTGTAAAACCCCTCTATAGTCGCAATATTGACAGCATCCGTCATCTTAAAAAATGTCGAGACAAACGAAAACAGCACGACAAATACCAGGGCAAACGCTCCTATACGGATTACCTTACGATGTCTGCCTTTTCCTTCGTCTGTGCTGTTTATGGGTTTGTTTTTTATAATTTTCTCTTTTACTTTTGTAAATCTCATAACCGTCTTCATCTCCAAGCTTCTTTTTACCGTACCGTGTATTAACTGTAACGACATTATAGCCTATTATTGAAGCTAAAAACTGATATTCCAAAAATCTTAATATAATATTAAAAATCTAAAGCTGTTACTCGTACTTGAGTCCTATCATTGTAAGCCCATGGGCCGGGGCTGTAGGACCTGCTGCTGCCCTGTCTGTTGCGGCTATTATGCCCTTCATCGCATCGGCCGGCATATCGCTTCCACCTATCTTCACAAGTGTTCCTGCGATTATGCGCACCATATTGTACAAAAAGCCGTTTCCTGTCACACGTATTGTGATGATGTCACCGGCCTTTGACACCGTACAGTCATATATCGTGCGGACTGTGGTCTGTGCCTGCGAGTTTGCCGAGCAGAAGCTTGCAAAATCATGCTCTCCTATGAGATATTTTGCAGCCTCACTCATCTTTTCTGTGTCAAGCGGATAATGATAGAAATATGTGTCAAGCCTGCGTGTCGGATTTCTGAACCTCGCATTTAAAATGCGGTATTCATAGGTTTTACGGCTCTTTGAGAAGCGTGGATGAAAATCATCGCTTACCTCACATGAATCGACCACCACTATATCCTCCGGCAGCTTCTGGTTCAGTGCATACGATATCTTTTCCGCCGGCATGCGGGTATTGGTGTCAAACATACACACATTTCCAAGTGAATGCACTCCTGCATCGGTGCGGCTTGCTCCTGTCACCTTTATATCCTCCTTTAACAGGCGGCTCAGGTGCTCGTTTAATACCTGCTCAATTGTTATGCCGTTTGGCTGTATCTGCCAGCCGCAGTAATTTGTGCCATCGTAGGCTACAATCATTTTTACACGCATATATCTCTCCTGTTATGGCTGCACTATCTATTTCACTATCTGAAAATAAGATTGCCCAGATTCACCGGCAGAAGGATTCTAAGCACTATCACAACCGCTAAAAAAGCAAATATGAAAAGATATGCTATTTTATCATCCTTTTCATATACGAGCGGCTTCATCTTTGTCCTGCCCTCTCCACCATTGTAGCATCTGGCTTCCATGGCCATTGCGAGGTCATCCGCACGCCTGAAGGCCGATACGAAAAGCGGTACTAAAAGAGGCACCATGCTCTTTGCTCTTTTTATGATATTTCCATGCTCAAAATCAGCTCCTCTTGCCATCTGTGCTTTCATTATTTTGTCCGTCTCCTCAATAAGGATTGGAATAAAACGAAGCGCTATCGACATCATCATGGCTATCGCATGCACCGGAACATGTATTTTGTTTAAAAAGCCCAGTGATTTCTCAAGACCGTCCGTGAGCTGGTTTGGTGTGGTGGTGAGTGTCATGAGCGAGGTTCCTATAATGAGCAGCACAAGTCGTATCATCATGGTTGCTGCATTTATCAGTCCGGTGTCAGAAATGTGCAGTATACCGTACTCCCAGATTGTGTACTCTCCCTGTGTGAAAAACACGCTGAAGCATGCTGTAAAAAGCAGCAGTATTATAATGGATTTGAGTCCCTTTACCATGAACTTAAAGGGCACCTTTGATATCTTTATAACTGCGGCAAGCGCGGCAACTATAAACAGCACACCGACTATTCCCTTGTAGGAAAACAGCGCAATAATATATATAAGTGTTGCGAAAAGCTTTACTCTTGGGTCCAGTTTATGTATTGGCGACTGAGCCGGATAATACTGGCCTATGGTAATATCACGAATCATTTTTGTATTCCTTCCTCATAATTTGTATCAAAATGTCAGCATTGGTGAGCTATTTAAAGGCTTTTAGTATTGAGTCCCTCGCCTCCGCAACTGTCGTTGCCGAAAGGTCAACCGGTATACCCTTTTCCGCCAGATCATGCATCAGATATGTGACCTGCGGTGCTGCAAGTCCCACTGCCTCGAGCTCCTTGTAGTGTGAGAATACCTCCTTCGGCACTCCGTCAAACATCACCTCTCCTGAATTCATAACAATGATGCGATCCACATACTCCGCAACATCCTCCATGCTGTGTGATACGAGTATGATTGTAATACCCAGATCCTTTTTCATCTGTAAAAGCAGTCCCAGTATCTCATCTCTACCCGCAGGATCCAGTCCCGCTGTCGGCTCATCGAGTATAAGTACGTCAGGGTGCATTGCAAGTACTCCTGCTATGGCTACACGCCTTTTTTGTCCTCCGGACAAATCAAATGGCGGCTGATAGTAGAGATCCTCCGGAAAATGTACATTCTGCAGTGCCTCATAGGCTCTTAGCTCCACTGTTTTCCTATCGAGCCCCTGATTTTTCGGTCCAAAGCATACATCCTCAAAGTTGGTTGTCTCAAAAAGCTGATGCTCCGGATACTGGAACACCATCCCCACCTTGTGACGCAGCTTGCTTAAATCATAATCATTGTCATATATATCCTGTCCATTGTAGTATATATGACCGCTTGTCGCCTTCAAAAGGCCGTTCATATGCTGGATAAGTGTGGATTTTCCCGAACCGGTGTGACCGATTATTCCGATAAACTCTCCATCATTTATCTCAAGGCTTACATCCTTAAGTGCCTGCACCTTGTAGGCTGAGTCGGCACTGTAGCAATAGTTTATGTGATCTAGAATTATTGACATATTTTCTCCCGCCTATCTGTTTTTCAGCGCAACAAGCGCATTTACAAGTTCTTCTCTCGTCAGGATTCCATCAGGGATATCAAGCCCTGCCTTTTTGAGCTCATCAGCTACCAGTGTCACCTGCGGCACATCAAGCCTGTGCTCCTTCAGTTCGTCTACCCTTGAAAAAATCTCACGCGGTGTGCCGTCCATGACCACCTTGCCCTTTTCCATGACATAGACATGGTCTGCGCCGACCACCTCCTCCATGTAATGGGTGATGAGAATGATGGTCACGCCTTTTTTCTTATTGAGCTCATGGGCTGTGGCTATAACCTCCTTGCGGCCGTTTGGGTCAAGCATGGCTGTAGGCTCGTCAAATACTATGCATTTTGGCTCCATTGCCACAACTCCCGCGATTGCCACACGCTGCTTCTGTCCTCCGGAGAGCTTGTTCGGTGAATGTGTGCGGTACTTTGTCATACCGACAGCCCTTAGTGCATAGTCCACGCGCTGCCAGATTTCATCTGTCGGCACACCGATATTCTCAGGTCCAAAGCCCACATCCTCCTCCACGACATTGGCGATAATCTGATTGTCGGGATTCTGGAAAACCATACCTGCACTTTTCCTGACAGGTATGACATTCTCTTCCTTTGACACATCCATGCCATCCACCCATATGGTGCCGTCGCTCGGCGCAAGAAGTGCATTGATATGCTTTGCAAGAGTTGATTTTCCTGAACCATTGTGACCGAGGATTGCAATAAACTGTCCCTCTTTTATGTCGAGGTTTACGTTGTCGAGTGCTGTAGTGATTGACTCTACATTGCCTTCCTCGTCTCTTCGTATAAATTCATGTACTAATTTGCTTGTTTTAATTATGCCCATTTCTTTTTCCTAAAAATCTACCGTATTTACAATTATCATAGCTGTTAAAGCCCAAATAGCTGCCAAAAATATGCGCTTTGCCGCTTGATTTAGTCATCCCAGCTCAGGTGATGAAGCTCTCCCTCAAGCCTCATATGATCAAAATTATTCTGTCTCAATGCCTCGTAGAGCACGATAGCTACTGAATTTGACAAATTAAGTGACCTTGTCTCACCTATCATCGGTATCCTGATGCACTCATCCGGATGCTCCTTTAGTATCTCCTCCGGAATGCCTGCACTTTCCTTGCCAAACATAATATAGCAGTCGGGCTCAAAATGAGCATCAGAGTACACATGTCTGCCCTTTGTTGTCGCATAATATATCTTTGCGCCCGGATTTCTCTCAAGGAAATCCTCCCAGTCCACATATGTGGTGACGTCGAGGTCCTTCCAGTAATCCATTCCGGCTCTCTTTAGTGCCTTCTCTGAAAGTGAGAATCCAAGCGGCTCTATAAGATGAAGCCTCGTGCCTGTCGCGACGCAGGTTCTTCCGATATTTCCTGTATTTGCCGGAATTTCCGGCTCATGTAACACTATGTTCAGCTTTGCCATTTTGTCTCCTGTCCATTTAAACTATTTATTATCCATCCCGGCGCGAAGCTCTGTGACAAACTCCTCAATGCGGCCGAGCGCCTCCTTTAAATCATCGAGCGAATATGCATATGATATACGTAAAAAGCCCTCACCGCACTCTCCGAATGCAGTTCCCGGAACCACGGCAATCTTCTTGCTGTTTAGAAGCTTTGTGGCAAACTCATCGGATGTCATGCCAAACTCCTTGATGCTTGGGAACGCATAAAAAGCCCCGAAAGGCTCAAAGCACTTAAGCCCCATCTCCTTAAAGCGGTGAAGCACATATCGTCTGCGGCCGTTGTATTCCTCCCTCATCTGTGCAACATCCTCATCACCGTTTTTCATAGCCTCGACAGCCGCATACTGGCTCGTGGTCGGCGCACACATGATTGCAAACTGATGAATCTTTAGCATCTGCTTTAGAATTGTTTCAGGTGCACACGCATATCCAAGCCTCCAGCCTGTCATGGCATAAGCCTTGGAAAAACCGTTTATAAGCACTGTTCGCTCCTTCATTCCCGGAAACGATGCTATAGATACATGCTTATCCACATATGTAAGCTCCGAATAAATCTCGTCACTTATCACAAACAGATCATGCTCCTTAACCACCTGAACAATTGCTTCAAGGTCTGCTTTTTCCATGATAGCGCCTGTAGGGTTATTAGGGAAAGGCATGATAAGTATCTTTGTCTTTGGAGTGATAACAGCCTCAAGCTCCTCGGCTGTCAGCCTGAAATCATTTTCCTCCTTGAGCTCCACAATCACAGGTGTGCCACCTGCCAGCACAGTACATGGCACATATGAAACATAGCTTGGCTGCGGGATAATCACCTCATCTCCCACATCGAGCATGGCGCGCAGTGCGATATCTATAGCCTCGCTGCCGCCGACAGTTACCATGATCTCTTTGTTGTAATCATATGTCATGCCGTATCTTCTGTCGAGATATTTTGCAATCTCAATCTTTAACTCCTTGAGTCCGGCATTTGAGGTGTAGAAGGTGCGTCCCTTTTCAAGGGAATATATGCCCTCATCCCTGATATGCCACGGTGTGTCAAAATCAGGCTCACCTACTCCAAGCGATATCGCATCCTTCATCTCGCTCACTATATCAAAAAACTTACGGATGCCCGATGGCTGGATAGTCTTTATTGTACTGGATAAAGGGTCTCTCATTATGACATAATTCCCCTTTCATCGGATTTGACAGGTGCCGCCATGATAGTTCCATGGTCCTTGTATTTCTTCAGAATAAAGTTTGTCTTTGTCGAAAGTACCTGATCCAGTGTAGAAAGCTTATCTGTCACAAACTGTGATACCTCGCGCAGAGTCTTGCCCTCGAGTGTGACCATGAGGTCGAAGCCGCCTGAGATAAGGTATACAGACTTCACCTCAGGATAGTTGTATATACGCTCGGCAATCTTGTCGAAGCCCATACCGCGCTGTGGTGTCACTCTGACCTCTATCATGGCTGTGACCTTCTCAAGGCCTGCCTTGTCCCAGTCAATCAGTGTGTGATATCCGCAGATGACATTCTCCTGCTCCATAGCAGCAATCTCGTTTGCCACACTTGCCTCATCCACACCAAGCATGATTGCAAGCTCCTTCAGGTTTATCCTGCTGTTTTTCTCTATAAATGTTAATATCTTTTCTCTCATGATATATATTCTCCTGATTCAAATATATTAGTTGAAAACCTTGTATATCTCGTCAGTCTGGGCAGTCTCCAAAAATCGTCTCTCCTCGCCGGAAATCAGCACTCTGTCGTTTGAATCGGTTGTGGCACCGACTATAACAGCATTTTGTCCTGTTTTCTCAAGCTCTCTGACCACGCGGGTACCATCTGCAGCTATGATTATCAGACTTCCTCCTGACAAAAGCTTATACGGGTTTATGTCAAAAAATTCACTTATTTCAATCGTATCCTGCCTGATAGGGAGCTTCTTTAAATCGATGTCAAGACCAATTCCCGAAGCCTCTGCCATATCCCAGAGTGCTCCAAAGATGCCTCCCTGCGAAGCGTCATGGATTGCCGCCACACCGGCGCCAATCGCGGATGCAGCCTCCATTGCTGTGGAAATATGGTCTATATATGCTGCTGATTTATCTATAAATGCCTTGGAAAATCTCGTTTCAAGCTCGGCTCTTTTCTCATTTGCAAGAATTGCTGTGCCCTCAAGCCCCACATAGCCTGTCACTATTACGTCCATGCCCGGTGCTGCTGCCGATGATGGTGTAAGCGCCTGCTCATAGGCCTCACCTATTGCTGTAACTGTCACCACGATATTCTTCACCGCACGGCTCACCTGTGTATGTCCGCCAAGCACCACAATGCCTGCTTCCTCACATACAGTATCAATCGCTCTCACCGTCTCACGAAGCACGGCTTCGTTTTCTGTGGTAGGTACAAGCAGTGCCAGCTCTATCCCAACAGGAGCTGCCCCCATGGCATAAATATTGTTCAATGCATCATAAACTGCGCAGTTAGCACGCACATGCTTATCCGATACATCAAGTGTGAACGTCTGAGTAGCAGTAACTAACCTGGTTTGGCCGCCTGCCTGCATGGAAACCACCGCACAGTCCTCACCTACTGCCGGTTTAAAAAGTATTCTGTCGCTTGTGGTATGAAGTTGTTTTAAGACAGAGCGCTTTAAAACCGACTCTGATATTTTACCGTTTTTCATGTGTTTTCCTGTTCCTAATAATAATATATTTTGTATACTGTTGCAGCCAGGTGCATTGATTGCAAATAACCACATCAGAAACAACTACCTGCGGGCATTTACTGCGTCTGTGCTCCCTGTGCCTGTCCTGCCGCATTCTGGTCTGTCGGCTGTGTCTGAGCACCTTGTGTCTGCCCTGCTGCATTCGGATCTGTAGTCTGTGTCTGCGCGCTCTGTGTCTGAGCTGCCGCGTTTGGATCCTGTGTCTGGGTTGCCTGAGCCTGAGCCGCCTGAACCGCTGCTGCCGCAGATGACGCAATGGATTTAACCGAGCCCTCATCATTAGCTGCTGCCGCCGCCTGAAGCTGTGCAACAACCTCCGCTGATGCTCCTGCCGTACCAACCGTCACGATTTTTGGTGATGACTTGTACTTGCTGTTGTTGAATACCTCATCGCTCTGCACTGTTCCATCAACTGTGACCGTCTTCCATAGCCTTGCGGTCACTCCCTTGTGCGCAGACTGCTCGGTGTTGAAATAACCGACCGGCTGACCTGCATCAAACTTAAACTGCGTGACCGGATCCTCCTCGGAAAGTGTCTCACTCCTGAAGGAAATTTCCCTGTTTGCCGGTCTCGTCTCCACTCCGTACACATTGAAGGTGATGACTCCACCACTGCAATAGCCCTCTATATACACCGGATTGTCCAGATTATTTTTAAACTTAAGATCCTTGTAGGTTCCTGCGATTGCCGCATCGTCAGATGGCTTTACATAGCTTACTATCATGGAATGGTTATAGCGCTGCACTATGTCAAGCTCAGCCCTTATAACCGCATTGTATAGTGTGGTAGCAACCTGGCACACGCCTCCGCCTACCGAGTCCACTACCTGACCGTTCTCGTATGCGCCTGCTATCTGATAGCCGTTGTCAGTTGTGATAGGACTGATAGCCTCGTAAACCGAGAACTGCTCCCCCGGATATATGACACTGCCGTTTATCAGGCTGCATGCGTTCTTTACATTGGTTGCACGCCCTGCTGCCGAGCTGCTGAAATCGGTAGAAAAGCCTCCCAGATTATCCTTAATCTTTGAGAGCTCTTCCTTTGACCCCCTCGGCTGAACCGTATTTGTGACCAGCTCTATCTCATTCGCCGAGCCATCCCAGCTATTCTGCAAAAAGTCATTTATGGCATAGACTGATTTTACCACATCGACCTCTTTGCCTTCCTGTCCCGGAACAAAATCGAAGCTGTCTCCGTTTCTCTGCAGCGAATTGTCAACTGCCTTTATATTGAGCTCGTCGCTCTTATCATAAATCATCTTTGCGGTCTTTTGTTTATCAACCGACAGATACATATTGACGGCAACATTGCCCTTTTTGAGCTCCTCTGACTCCACAAATCTGTCAATCAGGCTACCCTCATGGCACACTGAAAGAGCCTCGTCCGCCGCTGCATCAGTGTCCGCCGAAACAGACATTTCCTGTGCTGTTGCATCAAATGAACTATTTGCACCCTTTAATGAAAAGGATGTATCCTTTATGCTGTCAACATAGGCATCAACTGCTTTTTTTGCTTCTTCCTTTGTCATACCGCCTACATCCACACTGCCAATGCACACACCCTCTGTAATTGTCTGTACCTTTGCCTTCTTTGTGCCTGACGAACCGCTTGCATATGCACTTACCATGCCTGATGCTGCCACAAGCACAAATGCCATTGTACCCAGTAATAATGCTTTTTTATTAATCTTCATTTCCGATTCCTTTTCCTGAGGCTGTTAAAAGCGCCCCTGTCATCCGCTTAACTGAACTGCATTTTATATCATATTATCATATTTTTTCCATATTTCAAGAAAAGCTATACAAGACTTGACACAAATGTTGTCACAAGCATCGCTGCTATAACCACTATTATCACTATAGCAACCACCTTCTGATTTCTTTTTTTATTAAAATCGTACATACTATTCACCTCTGTTCAAAAATGAGTTATACTATTTTCATATATGAGAAAGGATTTTCCAACATATGATTCCAATTTGTCTAATTTTATTCATTTTATTTATTGCAGTGATTACTTTTGCCATAAAGAGGGCTGATTCTGCCCAGGCAAAGGTCACCGAGGAGTTCTGGGAAAAGGAGCGTAAGGCCAACTCAACCCTCCGCGGAGATACCACTGACCTGTGTTATATTACCATACCGGAAAAGTTTTTTCCATTAAATAATGATAAAATAAATGATTTAAGGGATAAAACCCTTGTCAATCTCACCGGAATGACAAACACTGATTTAAAGCTTAAATATGGCATTCTCAATTTTAAAAAGCTGTCTGAATATGATGATAATTTCACGAAATTTGTTTCAATGCTGCCGGACTATTACAATAGGCTTAAGGAAGCAGGCTATGAATCGCTGGCCAATGAGCTGCTTGAATTTGCAGTGGAGCAGGGTGCCGATTCAAAGAACGTATACAGTCTGTTAGCCAACGCCTTCATCAGCATGTCAAAAACCGACCGGATTGCAGAGCTTATCGAGAAAGCAAAGCAGCTCAATTCTCTTTCAAGGGATGGAATCGTTTCTATGCTTGAGAGCTTACAGGCTGATGCCGCCTCGGCCGGTAATTAATTTGCGTTATAGCTTATTTGGTTATAGCTTATTGTATTATAATTTATTGTATTGAAACTTATTCCGAGCCATCCACACACCTATTAATATATCTGCTACGATATTCATCATACAGCCTTGAGGCCTGACTTCTGGTCAGGTTGTCCCACGATATGACATCTGCTATCCCATACTCAGCCATCAGCTCCTTTAGCTGTCTGACCTGATGTGCCGTGGCAGGTGTCTGTTTTTTTGCCTTGTATACAAGCGGCTTTGACTCCACCGGCTCACCCTTTTCATCCATCAGTGCAAGCAGCTTTTCAAATATCTGCTTTGTCTCTATCGCATCATCGAGCGCCCTGTGGGCATTTTCCCTGCTCACACCAAAATACTCACACAAATCCTCCAGCTTCTTCGACTGCTCAGCAGGCAGACATTTTCTAGCTATTTTCAGCGTATCATATGCTTTCAGCGAGAGGGTTCGCTTGTGATTTACCGCCCACTGCTTTAAAAAGCTGTAATCAAAGGTCACATTCTGCCCGAGTATGATATCATCACCGATAAAATTAAGCAGGTTATCCACAGCCTCGTCCATATCTGCCGCTTTTTCCACATCACTGTCGGTAATTCCCGTTAATTCCTGCACACGCTGTGGAATATGCTGCTTCGGATTTACCAGTGTGGATATCGTATCCACTATCTCGCCGCCCCTCACACGTGCCGCACCTATCTCTATTATCTTGTCATTTTTAGCTGAAAGCCCTGTCATTTCAAGGTCAATCACCGTGTAATTTTTTATATTATCTATGTTGCTCATTTTTCTTAGTCTGTAAACCTTTCCGGCTTTTAACACTATAGTCATTTCACGTTACTGCTATTTTATATACTCCGCTATAGCCATATCGCTTTACTGCTATTTTATATACTCCGCTATAGCCATATCGCGTTACTGTTATTTTATATACTCCACCAGCGCCTGGTGATCAAGCGGGTCTCTCATGTCGTAGTGGAAAAGCGCCCACACCGGCTCCTTATGATACTTTGGCAGTTCATCCAGCTTGCGCGTGTGCTTGTCAGGAAAAATATAGTGAAACGGCTCCACATGCGACAGCTTTCCATTCTTACAGTATGCATGTGTCATGTGCTTGAAGCTTCCTATATCTGTGGCCCACCTCGGGCGGCTCTTACAGTTTTCACGATAGTACAAATCAAAGATGAGTGACTCCTGAATCATGCTGTAAATCTGCGCATTTTCATCAAAATCAGTACTATCTCTATCTATGGCATTTTCGTCAAAATCAGTATTATCTCTATCTCCGTGATTTTCGGATAATCCCACAGAAGTTATAGCATCGCTGTCACAGCCATGCAGGTATAAAGCCAGAAACTCAAGCAGTATCTCGCACCTTCTGATGCGCGAATGGCTCATTCCAAAATAGCCGTTTGCCTCATAAAAATCTCCAAGCTCCTGAAAAAACTCAAACGCACTGTCAAAGATACACTCCATGAGCTTCATCGTAATCTCAAACTGTCCGCTGTTGTAATACACCTCAAGCATCTCCTCGACGCGCTTAATCTTTATCACATCATCAAACGAAAGCCATTTTGTGGACATAACCTCATATGGTGGCTTGTCATGGTACACAATACCATATTCCGCGGCATGCTCAAACATGTACGAGCCCTTGAGTACCTTTAAGAATCCAAGCTGCAGCTGGTTTGGCTTAAGCTCATAAATCTCATCAAAGGAACGCCCAAAGCTGTCATAGTCCTCGTATGGCAGCCCTGCAATCAGATCCAGATGCTCATGGATATTGTTGCCGCTTTGAATGAGCTTCACAACCTCCTTAAGCCTCTCAAGCTTCATAGTCCTGTGAATCTCCTTAATCGTGACCTCATTGGTGGACTGCACACCGATTTCAAGCTGTATCAGCCCCGGCCTCATATCAGAAATCAGCTCAAGCTCCTCCTGATTCAGCAGATCCGCCGATATCTCAAAGTGAAAGTTTGTCACACCATTGTCATTCGCCTTTATAAAGCGCCACAGCTCCATGGCATGAGCATGATTGCAGTTGAAGGTTCTGTCCACAAACTTAATCTGAGGCACCTTCTGGTCTATGAAAAACTTAAGCTCCCTTTTGACAATCTCAGTATCCCTGAAACGCAGTGTCTTATCCACCGATGACAGGCAATAGCTACACGAAAACGGGCATCCCCTGCTGCTCTCGTAGTAGATGATGCGGTTTGAAAAATCATCAAGCGTATCATAGCAGAATGGAATTTCACTCATGTTTTTGATTGGGCGTGGACTTGTGAATACTATTTCATCCGCTTTGCAGCCTGCGTTGTTCACACTTGTTCTATTACTTGTACTATTACCTGTGCTGTTTTTTCTGAAAGCAATGCCTGCAATATCACTCAGCTTTCTTTTATGCGCATAGTAACCACACAGCTCTCTAAAGGTATCCTCACCCTCGCCTATCATCACACCGTCTATGTATGGATTTTCCCGCAGAAATGCCTCCACCTCGTAAGACACCTCAGGGCCTCCAACCCATATCGGCACTGACGGACAAAGCTTTTTATACTCGCGTGCAATATCAGTCACATAATCAATATTCCATATATAGCACGAAAAACAAAGTACGTCGGGCTTTCTCTTATAAAGCTCCTCAAGAATGTAATCCTTCTGATTGTTTATCGTGTATTCCGCAAGCTCCACAGCATCCCTGTACTCCCCGGCACAGGCGCGCAGTGAGTAAACTGCGAGGTTTGAATGTATGTATTTTGCATTGATTGCTGTCAGTAAAATATTCATGGTTTCTCCTTAAAAAATGACCCTTGAATGTAGACTTTATGCCACATTCAAAGGTCTGCTTCGTATTATTGCAGCATCCGTTCAATTTTATTTTTTTAACGGCTGCATTGGTACAAATTCAATTTTCAACTGCATCCCCATTCCATGCGCAAGCCTCTTTAAAAGTTTCAAAGATGGATTTCTCGTTCCATTCTCAAGCTTACTAATATCCGCCTGATCTATGCCTGTACGTGCTGCAAGCTCCTTTTGAGTCAAATTATTTTTAATGCGCGCATCTATCATAGCCCTTATAACATCCATCTCAGGCTGAAGATCGTCCCACTCTTTTTTTACGTCAGGATTTTTAAGCTGCTCCTGTAAATAATCATCATATCTCATATTATTTACCATGCCTTTCTATATAATCTCTTCTATATTTATTAGCCTTTTCAATTTCACCAGCCGGTGTCCTCTGAGTTTTTTTAATGAATCCATGTGTCAATACTATTCTTCCTTCATAATAGAAAAAATATAATACTCTCGAAATATCTGTTCCTACCTTAGCTCTCAATTCAAAAATCCCATAACTCTTCTCCATTGTTCTCACAAAATATTATATGGTATTTTTACCATATTGTCGAATCAGTTACTTTAATTTACATAGTCATATTAACAAGTCTGTCATAAATGCCACTTGCAAACAGCACCATCATGCCAATCGTGCAGATTACCGACAGTACAAATCCTATTATCGATGTAATCATACCGGCAGTTGCTATTGCATTGTTATACTGCTTTGCCCTTTTTGACATTTTGGAAGCAAGCATGCCGACAATTCCAAGCCCCATCAGATAGCCAAAAAACGAGAAAATAATACTGCAAATGCCAAGCACCAGTGAAACCACTGCCAGCTTAGCGCCCTCCCTCTCGTCATCTATGATGGTCACATTGTTGTAAAGCATCTCAAGACGGATACGCCTTGACTTACGCAGCATAACAAGCATAGGAATACCGAGCACGATAAACGCGATACAGTTCATTGCCGAAAACTCATTAATCCTGTCGGCCACTCCTCCTCCCTCAAATATTCCCGATGATAAAAGTCCTCCCATATCTACAACAGTATGGAAAATGGCAAGCATCCAGAAATTGCGTGTAGACGCGTATATCATACAAAACAGCACGCCCATGAGTCCTGCTGAAATAACCTGTATCAGACAACTGCTGAACTTAACCCCTGCGCCCATATTGGAAAAATGCATCAATCCAAACAGTACGCCTCCCAAAACTACGGCTCCTGTGATTCCACCTTTCGTCTTTGGAAAAGCTCTCAGCAGCAGATTAAACACCACTCCTCTGAACACCAGCTCCTCAACGAGCCCTACAAGGCAGACCGCAATAAAGAAAAAGATGATGTTGTAAAATGCCTTCACATCACCATGCTCACCCAAAAAGCACAAATAAATGCCTGAAACAACAGCATACAAACAGTACACTATGAAAAAACCGCCTGTGTATAAGCTTCTTGTCCATCCTGCTGCATTTTCCTTAAAAATATCCCACAGCCCAAATATATATGTGATGCCAAGAAAAATAACTAAAACAACTGTCTCCACAATAGCCTGCAGCAGATAATCATCCGCCTTTTCCATGCCCGGAATCAGTCCCAGCACTTTTCCGCTCCACTGCAAGGGTGCAATGAAAATAAAAACTGCAAGAATGGCAAATATTATATTTGCCGGTGCCGAAAGGTTTCTCAATTTCTGTTTCATAACTTTAATCTCCTCACTTGTATTTAATTTGATATGAAAATATTCTATAGCATTTACTTTGATATTACAAGCTCTGGATAATCAAAATTCCTGTCTATTATTTTACTTGAATTGAGCACTCCGTCAATATCTAAAAAACAGCCATTTACGGTCTTTCCATAATGGTTAATAACACACCGATTTCTGCCACAGATGAGGGAATTGAGGATATAAAATGGACTTTCATAAGGACAAGAAAACCAAAGAAAAATATAAAAGCAAAAAGAAAGAGAGGGCTCATCGTCCCTCTCTTTCTCGCCTATCAGTATGTCATCCACCGAAGTGTGCAACAGCCTGCTCAAGGCATACAGGTTGTCGACCGTCGGAAGGCTCTCACCACGCTGCCACTTGTAAACGGCCTGCGTTGATTCGAAGCCCATATACTCCGCAACATCAATCACCCTGAGGTTATTGTCCTTGCGGAGCTGATTGATTCGTTCTCCGGTAGCTTTAAGATCTAATACTGGATAATTCATATGAATGCCTCCTTGTGTAAATTCGTTCGGTACGTCACTTACTAATTACAACATCCTCTGCATACGCATCAGACACCGCTGTTTTTCAATGGATGTAAGGCTATTATTATCGATTGCTACGTTTTGTGTGGTGCTATAATACATCAATTCATTTTATTTGTAAAGATTTTTTATTTTCTTTAAGAATATCTTCAACCGCCTATATTTCAGAAAGAATTAACTGAACTTCATATTCCAAATAAATATCTGTTGAGTATCTGTTTAACATGCTTTCCTTACAATATCCGTCTCTCTTATATGCTTATATAGACAGTTTTCTTCCTCGACACATATATCATAAGATGGCTCGTCATCCTGCTCGAAGGTTCCATATGCGTCCACTATTTGAATCATGCCACACTTTTCATCGTCCCTGAATTTAAAAACTACCATATCGTTGCGTTTGAATTTTGGCATTCCGATAATTGGAACCCTGCCATATTCCGGCAGTTGCTCATCCAAATTGATAATCTTTTTATACAATAACGTATGGTTCTCATCTACATTGAAATCATGGTGATAATGCCCAAAGTACCAATGCTTATACTCAAGCTTAGATTCTATCTCCTGCAAATAATCAGTCAATATGTCCGGCTTACTATTTCCATCAAGATAACTCATAATTTTATTTTGAAGCTCAGTTGCGCAACAATGAGTTATCACGTAATCAACTTTATAATCCGCCTTTTGCAAATTCAAAAGCCCTTCCTGCATCTCCTCTTCTGAAGGCAATTCCTGACTCCACCATGATTCTCCAATTATCCTATACGGTAAATACAATGATCTTGCCCTTTGAACCATAAATTCAAATTCACAAGATGTCCTATCAAGTATTCCGCCCTGTGTGTCGTGAGATGAAGCTCCACCGAATGTGAAAAATGTCTTTCTCTCAATATTGAATATCTGGCCTCTCTCAAGTAATATCACCTTGTCTCTCACGATATGACGAACATTCCCACCATGCCATTTTTCAATTGGATATTCATCTATCATATCATAATTCTCATGATTTCCCTGTACCCATAGTAAAGTATATGGTTTTTCAGCAAACCACTTACAGTTCCATTCAAATGTCTTATCCTTTGACCAGCACAGACCCAGATCACCACATACTATGATATAATCGTTCTCTCCTATTTCCAAATCATACTTTTTAAAATATTTATTTGATAATCTTGTAAACTCATTATGTGTATCACCTGTTAAATAGACCATATTTTCCTCTATCTTTCATCTTATATGATTTAAAAGCATATTATAAAAATTTTCATACTCATCAGGTTTCATCATCCACCCTCTGTATATCGCCCTTCTCAAATCCACCGGCTCACTTGTAAGTATCAGCCTATGATTAACAAACCAGCTCTCATATACAAATATGATTATATCAAATAGCCCTGTATCCAGTGCCCCTTTATATTCAGCTTGTAAATCCTCGTCCACCTAATTCTTTGAAAAATAACTGGACGGAAATATTATCAAATCTACCTTCATTTAAATATCCTCTGCCTGAAATGCTACATTATTTCTTATAAGTTCATATGTATTGACATTCAAACATATTTCATTTTTGCCTAGTGCTCTATCAATCTGAATGTCTTATAGTTTGTATCGTCCTGTGGGCTGCAGTATATCGCAAACTCGATATTTTTAAATGCATGCATATAATCTTTAATCACATTTTTTGCAGCATATGCAACGATATTTGCTTTATTCATAAAAGCTCCACATCCAAATGCTCCAAGTATTACTGTATCGTTTCCTTCAGAAACGGCAACATCCAGTATACGTCTTAATCTCTTCTCATGTATTTCAAGCATTTCCTTATCGCTGATTTTTGCTGCCTTTTTGCCATCGCCTGTATTATGTTTATTGCTTGGCATGGCTCTTAAATTCGGTGCTGCGCAAGTGATTACATTTACCTTATACCACTCATTCTCGGGCAATAAAGCCGGGTTATTTGTATCGCTTTTAAATACAGTTACCTCCGGTGTATAAATGATATCGTCGTTATGTAATGGATTTCTTGCCTGCTTATGAGGTGTATAAAATCCATCCCACATATCAGGTGAATTCAGACAGAAATAAAGATATGAACACCTGCACAGGCACTCTTCCTGGGCTGTTGAACCTCTTACAACACCTCCGCCCGGATTTGAAGCAGATGCAAAATTGTGTACTGCTACCTTATTATCTCTATATGCCTTTGCAGCCTCAAACGTTCTCTTCTTTGAAACAATCACTTTTGCAGGCTCATCATATATATTTAGATTCGGTTTCTCCAAAGCATCTGTTTCCAATATTAGTTTCTGTCCACTTGCAGATGCCTTTAAGTCAGCATTAAGCTTTCCATTCGTTTTGCTTAATCTCTCTGTATCCTGAAATATTAATACATTTTCTTCTCTTCCCATAATGATTCTCCATTTCTTTAAAAAATGCCTGTGTTACCAGCATTTTCTATGCCATAGCTGTCTCTCCTTCCATTATACCTTACAATTCCGTCTACTGTTAATTTTATTTTCTTCATCCTGTTTTTTCAATAAACCTGTGGTTTACTTTTTTCATGTCAGTTCTTGCTGACATAATGATAATACACCAACTTCGAGAAACTATTTTCATGAGAAGTTTACACCTTATTTCAAGCAAAGTATTTCATACTTCGATGGACAGCAAAAAAGTCCTGTCCTTACGAACAGAGCCCTATGCATTATTTTGCACTTACAAGCCTTATTATCACATCAATTCCAGCCGCCCAAAAGAGTATCGCCCCCACGATATATACCTTTGTCTTCTGCTCGAAACCGAAATGATATCCTGTGTAAATGCCTGCCACTATACAGACGACAGTGAGCAGCGCCACCATTATCATAATGGTGAAAAGTCCGGTACCAAGAAAGCCGAATGCTATTCCTGCAAGAACCGTATAAAATGCGGTGATTCCTGCTATCCTTAACACTCTTTTCATGTCAAGCTGTGCCTGACAATGCTCCTCAATCCTTTCATTTCTTATAGCCTTTCCTATAAGCCTGATCCCCAGTCCTATCAGTATTCCGATAGAAATTATCTCTCCTAAAAGTGCTTCATCCTTCACCGAGTATTTCCCATTAAGAAAGCTTGACAGGAAATACCCGATGTACATTGCTAACAACTGGCAAACTGCAACTATGAAGCAAATGGCTGTAAGCTGTTTCTTATTTACTTTCTGGATCAGGGATCCCTGACATTCCATCGCAACGAAAATCTCCAATGAGCTTCCCGCCACGATTAACAGATATTCTATCCAGCCCATTTTTGCCTCCCACAATCTTTAAACATCCTTTAATTATTTGTCGCTATCTGCCTTAGCATCTATTGAAGCTAATTTATATATGAACTTAACGCTGCCCGTCTGTCCATCAGCAATTGCTGAGTATGTCTGATATTCCTCACCTGCGTCAATTACTGCCTGAAGCTTGTCGGTGAATGGCTTTAAGTCACCGTTGTATGCGTCGAGAATCTTGTTGATTCCCTCCTCATTGAACTGTACCATACCGTCTGCAAGTGTATGTGCCCCCTCTGAAAGTGTCTTAGAGCCTGTTGTGAGCTGGTCTACACCTGAGACTATCTGATTTGTTCCATCTGCAAGCTGTGATGCTCCGCTGTTGAGCTGCGCGTTGTTTGCTACAAGTGTGTTTGAGCCGTCTACAAGCTGCTTGATACCGCTTGTAAGAGTTGGTACTGAGTTCATGAATGACTGTGTTCCGGCTGAAAGCTGGCTTGCTCCGGCATTGAGTGCTGTTGCTCCGGCATTTAATGTATCGTTGTTTGATGTAAGTGTTTTTGCTCCGGTGCTAAGTGCAGATGAGCCTGCCTTTAAACTATCAACACCTGTTGAAACAGCATCTGTTCCTGCCTTTAACTGATCAACTCCGCTTTCAATAGTCTCGTTATTCTCAACTAATAAGTTTGCTCCAGCAACAAGTTGCTCTATTCCAGTTGTCAGTGCAGGTATATTATCTTCTAATGCTTGTGTTCCTGCTTTAAGACTTGTTACTCCTGTTGCAAGCTGTGAAGTTCCTGTTGCTAATGCTGAGGCTCCAGTTGAAATCTTTTCAGCTCCAGCTGAGAGAGCTCCTAATCCGGTATCTAAACTCTTTGCACCATCTGCAACTTGTTTTGAACCACTCTTAAGTGCAGTCACTTTTGATGCATTTTCTGTAATCTTTGTACTAACATTTTTATATACAGTAACGGCACCCTTTCCCTCTGATAATGCTACAACAATTTTACTATACATTGCATTAGCCTCGTCATCAGATTTTCCTTGACTTTTTAATTTATCGATTATATTAGAGCCATTTTCTACAGCCTTGTCTGCCGCAACGCTTACATTGTCTGCAGATATTGTATCCTCGCTAATATATCCCAGTGCCTTAAATAATTTTCCAACATTATACTCATCATTTAATGGTTTCAACTTCTCATTTATTCCAGATTTAATCTCACTCGGAATAGTTGTTAATGCTTCTGTCAGTTGCTCAACACCAGCATCTACCTTTGCAGCTCCTGTACTTAAAGTATCTGCTACTGTTTTTGCATTATCTATGCCATCTTTTAATGTTGTTGCTCCGGCTGATAATGATGCAGCTCCTCCATTTGCCGAATTGATTCCATCTTGTAAGTCTTTCGCACCTTTATTTAATGCTTTTACACTTTCTGGAAGCGTAGATGTTTTCTCATTTAACTGATTTAATCCATCACTTACTCCTTGCGCACCAGCTGTATATTTTTTTATACCTGTCTGTAATGACACTGCTCCTGAAGTAAGAGCTGGCAGATTAGTCTTGAACAGACCAACACCATTATCTAAATCACTTGCTCCGTCTACAAGCTGACTTGCTCCATCCGTATATGACTTCAAACCATCCTTAAGTGTTGCACTTCCACTTGCAAGCTGGCCTGCTCCACTATTAAGCTTATCTGCTCCTGACACAAGGGCTCCTGTGCTGTTTCCAAGTGTATTCAGTCCACCACTTAATGTACTAACACCATCAGTATATGTCTTAAGTCCATTCTGCAGTGTGCCAACTCCTGATGCGAATGTGCCGAGCTTGCTCTGCAATGTTGAAAGTCCGTCAGCAAGTGTGTCAGTACCCTCTGCCAGTGTCTTTGAGCCATCCTGAAGCTGTGTTGAGGCATCCTTTAAGTCATTTATCATGTCATCGAGGTCTGATGTGTCAATTCCGTCTGTGCTTACATAATCAGACGCGTTTACCACGAAGGTCATGGCTGCAGGCATTGAGAAATTCTCCACATCTGCTGTCATTTCCATATATTCAGGGATATTTACATCGCCATCAAGATCTCCGTCCTTGATTCCGAGGCTGTCCTTTAAGCCCGGAAGTGCATAGCCGAGCACTACGCTTGATGAGTCGCTTACCTCTGCCTTGCCGTTTGTCACTTCGATATTCTCGAAGCCATCACCAAGTACAAGTCCTGTTATTGCTGCAAATGGTACGGAAACTGTCTGCTTCTCGCCGTTTACTGTCTCTGTATATGATGTGGTGTTTTTGTAGTCAAAACGGATTTTGACCTTTCCTGATTTTCCTGCAAGGTCCTCAGGTGAGATTTCTTTTCCATCAAGGTAGTATGTAACCTTCTGTGTTACAGGTGGTTCCTCTGTTGCTGTGCCCTGGTAGTAAATATCCTTGCCACCGGCCTGCCATGTGAGCTTATCACCGCTTTGTGTGAATTTTTCCTTGCCCTTTACGTTCTCGATATCTGAAAGGTTTGAAGCATCCTCCAAGGTATCCTTTTTGTCTTTATTTTTAAGGTGATCTACTACGATTGTTTTGTTTACGTTGCCGTTTGCATCTGAGATGAGGTATACGCTCTCGTCCTTGTCTGCATCGTTATCCTTTAATGATACGCTGTCCATGAGCTTATCTGCTATGTCATCAGCATCCTTGCTGCTGTCTGTTGTGCTGTCTGCCTCGGCTGTGACTGCTGTGCTGTCCTTCTCGGCAAAAACCGCTGTTGCTCCGATTCCTGTACCTACAAGTGCTATTGTGAGGACTCCGGCTACAACACGGACAATATATTTACTTTTTAACTTTTCTTTCAATTCTGGTAATTTCATGTCTCATTCCTCCTGATTTTGTTTTTGAGGTCATATTTTTATGTTATGAGGGTTAAAAAGTATTTTATCCCTCATTTATGATTAATCAGATTACTAAGCTGTCAGGTTCTTGTTTTTAAAGCCTGCGCTTGTAGCACATATTACTTTGTCAAAAATCATAAACATTGACGGAAGTATAAATACTACTACAAACATACTGATGATTGCGCCTCGTGCAAGCAGTATACAGATAGAACTGATCATATCAATGTTTGAATAAAGTCCTACACCAAAGGTTGCGGCGAAGAAACAGAGTGCACTGACGATAACTGAGTTTGTCGAATCTGCAAGTGCCTTTGTGATTGCCGGCTTTTTGTCCATTCCAGTGTATCTGTTCTTTCTGTACTTTGTGGTCATAAGTATCGCATAGTCAACCGTTGCACCAAGCTGTATGGTTCCGATTACGATGCTCGCGATAAACGGAAGCTTCGTTCCTGTAAATCCCGGAATTCCCATGTTTACAAAGATTGCAAACTCGATGACCGCTACAAGTATGATTGGAAGCGATACCGATTTGAATACTACGAGGATGATAAGGAATATCAATACGATTGATACTGCACTTACACGCTTAAAGTCTGTATCTGTGATAGTGATAAGATCCTTTGTACAAGGTGCCTCACCGATAAGCATTGCGTCCTCGCTGTAATTCTTTACTATCTTTTTAATCTCTGTTATCTGGTTGTTTACCTCATCAGATGCTGTCTCATATTTTGATGAAACAAGCATCATCTGGTAATCACCGTTTTTGAATATCTCCTTTGCCTCATCCGGCACCATATCATCCGGTATTGTAGGTCCAAGTATTGAGTCAAGTGATACTGCAAGCTTTACTCCATCGACCTTCTTGATATCATTTATCATGCTTATGCTGTCTGCCTTTGACATATCGCTCGGCGCGATGATGATATGTGTGGCACCCATAGCATACTCCTTGTCGAGTCTTTCATTGGCCTGCTTACTGTATGCACTGTCAGGCATGGTTCCTGCAAGGTCATAGTAGACCTGATCATGAGTGTATCCGTATATTGCCGGTATGAGCACTACGATGAAAATCACTGCAAGTATCTTATAATGATTTGTTACCCAGCTTGCAATCCTAGAAACATCAGGCATGAGAATCTTGTGCTTTGTCTTCTCGATTGCCTTATCACATGCAAGGATCAGTGCAGGGAGAATTGTTACACATCCGATAACTCCGAATACAACGCCCTTTGCCATTACGATTCCCAGGTCAAGTCCAAGTGTAAAGCTCATGAAGCAGAGGGCTACGAAGCCTGCGATTGTTGTGATTGAGCTTCCTGTTACTGAGACAATTGTGTGGGAAATGGCATGTGCCATGGCTCGCTTCTTGTCTCCGTCATATCTGTCTATCTGCTCCTGATAGCTGTGCCACAGGAAAATCGAATAATCCATTGTTACGGCGAGCTGCAATACTGCTGTCAGCGCCAGTGTCAGGTATGAAATCTGTCCCTGTATAAAGTTTGTTCCCAGATTATAGATAATAGCCATTCCTATACTTAGGAGGAATAACATCGGAACAATTATTGAATCCATTGTAATTCCCATTACAAGCATTGAAAGCAATGCTGCTATGATGACATATATAGGAGCCTGCTGCATAACAAGTGTCTTTGTATCTGCGTTGACCGCTGCCATTCCTGCTACGAAGCAGTGGTTTTTCACCATCTTATCCATCTTGTTGACGGCTTCCATTGTCTCATCCGAACCCATTGTATCACTGTAGGTGACGAGCATGAGCTGACTGTTTGCATCCTTGTTGTTAAATGCGTCGTACACCTCATCCGGAATTGCCTCTCTTGGCAATGTGGAATCAGCGATTGTTCCGTACCAGATGACATCCTTAACACCCTTAAGGTCCTCTATGTCATCTGCCAGAGTCTCTATGTCCTGATCCTTCATATCCTCCAAGATCACAAAAGATAACGCTCCGGTTCCAAACTCATCTACCATGATATCCTGACCCTTCATAGTCTCTATCTGGCTTGGCAGATAAGAAAGGATATCAAAGTTGATTCTCGTGTTGATAAAGCTGATGCCCGACGGTATAAGCAGTGCAAATGCAACTATCAGTATCAGCACACGATGTTTTACGACTCCTTTTCCAAATTTAATCATTAGATTCACCACTCTTTCTTTTATTCGTATTGAAGTATAAAAAAAAAGACCGAATAAATAAATATTCAATCTCTTCGATTTGTCATGTGAGATATACAAATCCATCAATTTGTATATCCGATATGACACATATATTATATTGTATTTGATTTCTGACACTTTTTCACAGCATTTTTATATTTATATGAACACATGCCTCTTTATGATTCTGCTTTATGAGCTTGCTTAAGCCGTCATTTTCCATGGCAATTGTCCTCTACAGCTCACTTAGTATATCATCCATCGAGCGCGTAATCAGATACATGTATGCCTCCGCCATCTCCTTCGGCTCAATATCATCCATGCCCTGGGCTATCCAGCCCTCCGTGATAAAGCACAACGACTGCGCATAATATGTAGAAATCACCTCCGGTGTGAGCCAGCGGTATTTGGATTTCTTTCCTGTACTCTTTTCGTTTATGATATTCATAAACATCTCGCAGACGCATTTCATGGCAATCTGATTAAACGTCACTGCCCCCTCCAGCTTTAGTGCTTTCTTGTAAAAAACACTGTTTGCCGAGATATTATTGAGCATCAGCACAATCGCTTCAAAAATCATTCCGGCATTGAGCAGTGGCTTGATGGGCTCAAGCAGCTCGGTTTTGATAATCCACTCTATCAGCTCGTACTTGTCCTGAAAATGATTGTAAAACGTGGGGCGGATAACTCCGGCCTTGTCCGTTATCTCTTTAATTGTAATCTTATCGATTGGCTTTTTCGCTGAAAGCTCTATAAGGCTCTCAGCGAGCACCAGATCTATTGCATTCTTACCTTGCTGTGTCATTACTCATCAAACTCCATCGTGACAAAGTAGCCCTTCTCAGTCTCCCTCACATCCACGACATCGCCCTCGCGGCTTTTGAGCCTCTCGCTGACCACGTAGTTTCCCGACATGGCAATTGCATGCTCTATCGTATAATAATATGAAGTTGGAAGCTTGCTCTCTGTTACCTTCAGATGGTCACCGACCTTGGTAAGTCCGGGTCTCTCCATCTTAAACTCCATCCGACGCATTCTGTCGCCTTTCTGTTACTGCTTAATTGTCCTCTTTTCTATCCTCAACAAACGTTGCCTCAAACTCCTTTTGCTTGTTGTAGGCGCTCTCCGCCTTTGTAGCACGGCTTGTAATCCAGATATTTGATACTCCGTTGAAAATCAGTATGATACCGACAACAACAGTGGCTGTCTTCATTACATCAAATGCATTTGTCACACAGATTATTCCAAAAATCAGACTGATTATTGAAAAAATCAGGCCGACACTCCAGCCTCCGTAACCGTATTTTTTGGCATCCACTGCCTCAATAATGCTCCTGATGCTGTGAAAAATGAGCACCAGACCGATGACTATAGGTATCAGGCTCACCACAACCTTTGGCTGTACCAGAAACCATATACCCACTGCCAAAACCACAAGCCCCAGCATCGCTGAAAAACCATTCGTGACTATATTCAAAAAATAGCTGCACATATAGACCACTCCGATGATGATAAGCACCACCGCAAGCACATTGGCCACAATCGTGAGCACCGAAGCTCTCCATATGATAAACACCAGTCCCAGCGCTATGCAAAGCACTGATGACAGTAGAAAATCAGCCTTTATTCTGCCTAAAAACTCCTTCATACACGACCTCCTTTATATATCCTGCCCTACATTACTTTTCTAATTCTGTTCCTCTGCACTTTTCTTAACCAGGTCAAGAACAGTCTGAAGCTCAGCACCCTCAACCGGTGCAGCTCCATATCCAAGACGCTTGTAATCCTCTGTAATCTCAGCCAGCTCAGTAGTTTTATCGCCCTTCGCATCAATTACAAAATATCTGCCCTGTGACGCAACATCATCCCACACGAGATAAGCACGGATTGCGCAGTTAGGAGCCATATCCCTTGTCGGAAAATCAACTCTGGTGACATTGAGCGTATCTGAAATCTGCATAGACATAACAGAGAAATCCTCCTCCATATACGGATACATACGCTTCTGCTGATATGCCTCCTCGTACAGCTCATCTATTAGCTTTTCCTTCTCATCGGCGAGTCTGTCCATGAACTCTTTTCCGCCCTCAAACATCTTTGTCGGCAGGAAAATATGCTCATACTGCATACGCTCGAAGATGACATACTGCTCTGCTGTCATCTGTACAGTCTTGCCCTTTGTAGGTGATGTAGGATGGCCCTCTCTTCTGGCCTTTTCCACTGCCTCAATCTTTTCTACAAGAGGCTTTTTGAAAATCAGATTGTGAGTGAATGGGTTGAATGCGATACCATTAATCTTTGACTCTTTATTTGCCACCATATTGTTGACTGCAAGAAACGGCATATTTACAATGCATGGTGACGGATGATCCTTAGAAAGCTGTGCCTTTGATGTATAAATCGGCATGAAAGCCTCTCCCTCACCGTTTTTAATAAATAGCGGAATCGGCTTGTTGTTCTCTCCGACATTTGCAGGTACCAGGAATCTGCTCTTAGTGCATTTTTCAATGAGCTTATTGAGCGTCTCCGCCTTTTTGTCGCTTGAATACTGTGTCATCAGCGCCTCAACCTCCGGGTTTTGCACCTCAAGAGTGAAGGCCGGATCGTCCTTTAATTTATTTTTGATTTTATTTTTATCCATTTATACTGCTTCTCCTTATATTAAATGCCCGGATTTACATCCAGGCATTATTTTAACACATTTCTTTTATCAACTCAACAATCTTAGTGTCTCTTGCTATCCATTCTTTATCAAGAAAAGCGCTGTTGGCCTTTATTATCTCATCCGGCGTAGCCCATGACAGATGATACTCAAGCCTTATCTCGCTGTCTGTCATCTGTGCTGCCACATGCTCGTCCTTCACATCACAGAAATACACGTAGGTGTGACAGTAATATATCTTGTCAGCCTCAAATATATCGCGCCTCTTTTCTATGACCTTGCCGCACTCCCTGATGCTTTCCGGCACGACAAGAAGCCCTGCCTCCTCGCGCACCTCCCGTGCCAGCGCCACCTCGTTGGTCTCGCCTGCATCGATGCCGCCGCCCAGTATCTTGTAGTAGCCCTCACCGGCCTGCTGCATGGCAAGCTTTCCGTCTCTGATAATAACCGCGCGCACCGCGAAGCGCTCAAATACCTCCATATCATCGGAATAATTGTGTTTGTCAAATGTATATAGCGTTCTCATATTTATCCTCCGTATATGGGCTGTAATCATTCATTAGTATACATGGAAAGTAGTTTTTATTCTACACCATTTGACGGCGAATTGGAATACTATTATTGACCTTTTACCTGCCTTTTATCTGCAAAGTAAGACCACTGTCTCTATGTGCTCTGTATATGGAAAGCAGTCATACGGTGTTGCGCGTTTCACTGCATACCCATGCTTTGTGAGGTATTTTAAATCCCTCGCCAGTGTTTCCGGACCACATGACACATACACCACCTTCTTTGGCGACAGCTTGACAACCGATGATAAAAATGCCTCGTCGCTGCCGGTTCTTGGAGGATCCATTATGACAACATCCGCTTTCTCACCCTTTTGTGCCATCTCGACCATGAATTTTCCGGCATCATCATTGTAGAAGCGGATATTTCTGATGTCGTTTCGCTTTGCATTGATGACTGCATCGCGGATTGCATCACGGTTTAGCTCGACCCCGATGACTTCACCTGCATTTTTCGCTGCTATGATGCCTATGGTTCCGGTGCCGCAGTATGCATCAATTACGCGCTCTTTGCCGGTGAGGTGCGCCTCGTGAATGGCTTTTTCGTATAAAAGCTCCGTCTGTACCGGATTCACCTGATAAAACGAGCCTGGTGAGATGCGGAAGGTACAGCCGCACAGCTTATCCTCTATGAAACCCTTGCCATAAAGCGTGATGTTTCTGTCTCCGAGCACCATGCTTGTCTTTTTATCATTCACGTTGAGCACCACTGTCGTGATATTCGGATGCTTTTTCCTGAGTGCTTTTACGAAATTGTTCTTCGATGGAAGTATCGGCGATGCCAGAACAAGCACTACCATTATCTGCCCTGTTGCATAACCCTTTCTTACAAGCACATGTCTGAGAAGGCCATAGCCGGTGTCCTCATCATAGGTCTTTATCCTGAATGAGCGTAGCATATCCTTTATGTCCCTTATTATCTCATCTGACTCCTGCTCCTCTATCATGCAGCTTTCGATATCCACCACATCATGTGTGTTTTTCCTGTAGGCTCCCGCCACGATCTGACCGCGCCTCGTGCAGTCAAAGGCTGCATGAACCTTGTGACGATAATAGAGCGGATTTTTCATGCCGACAATCGGCTCCACAAAGCAAAAAGGCTTTAGCAGCTTTTTCATGTATGCCTGCTTGGTTTTTAACTGTTCCTTATATTCTACGCCCTGATAGTCGCATCCGCCACATTTCTTCGCATACGGACATACGTTATCGCTCTTTGCCCGGCTGCTTTTCTCCTTTAGTCTCGGCTGTCCGTTGGCTTTTTTGTAATTTTTCTCATTACGCGTGGGTTTTTCCCTGTAATTGCCTTGATTTCCCGCCATTTCTGTGCTCCTTAAAATCAGCTATGCTGACTACTTTGTGTATGTATTATATAAATACACATGATTATCTATACAGTGCCATCCGCTTGAAGCGCCTGCTGTCACACATATATATGTCTTTCCGCTTGCTGCCTTCTCATAGCTGACCGCACAGTTGCCGGACTGATTTACAAAGCCTGTCTTTGCACCGATTACCTCGCCACTTGTCATCCTGTCCTCTATTCGGCGCAGGAACAGATTTGATATGTTCAGGTTCTCCGGATGCTGCGGTGTTGCAGCCGTGCTATATGTATGATTTGAAAGTACTGTTTTACAAATGTCGTCCTGCATCGCTGCCTGCATGATGACAGCCATATCATAGGCTGTGCTGTAATTGTTCTCATCATATATGCCGACAGGGTTTGCAAAATGTGTGGTCTGGCCTATACCAAGCTCTGCTGCCTTCTGGTTCATCATATCGACAAATGCTTCCATGGAGCCTGCTGTATAAACCGCAAGCTGATATGCCGATTCTCCACCCGATGGCAGGATGGTTCCGTTAAACACATCGCGAAGAGGCACCTGCTCACCGTCTAAAAAGCCTGTTGTACTGCAATCATGCACATATGAATAATCTGTGGCTTCTCTTGTAATTGTAACAACCTCGTTGAGCTTGTTTTCTATCACAGCCTGCCTGTCTATTTCGGTGTTTTCATTCTCCGCTGCAGCAATTGCATTTTTCTCAGCCTGCTCTGCTGCTACAAGCACTGTCATAACCTTTGTCATGGAAGCCGGATACATTTTCTCATGAGCATTTTTTCCCGCAACAACTGTGCCGTCCTGCTCATCAATCACTACGGCATAAGAGCTCTCAATCTCATCTCCGATTGCTGCTGTAGCATCAGACTCCTTTGGCACAAAAAGCTCCTTTGCTTCCTCTGTCTCACTTACCTGCTCAGTCACACCGGTCACATTTTCTGTGGCCGTTCCTGTGTCTTTTACCTTATTACTGTCTTTTTTTGTTTTATTAAAGCACGATATAACTATTATAATCGCTATAACGACTATCACTGCCACTATTCCTACAAGCTTAATCTGTGAAGCTCCTGTATTTCGTCTGCGGCGTCTGTAATTTTTTCTGCTATTATTTCTCATATCCAATCCCTGTCTCGTTGTAACTATTCATCCCACGCACATTCGCAAAACCACACTTGAATAATCACATTTCATTTTATACTGTAACCTATTTAGTATACTCCCTATCCGGAAGCTGTGCAATAATTATCGCAATAAACATGAGCACACATCCAAAAATTTCTCTGCCACCTAGCATCTGGCCAAGCAGAATCCATCCTGCAATCACAGAAACCACCGACTCAAGACTCATCGCCACCGATGCCACCGCCGGATTTAAGCCCTTTTGTCCGACAATCTGCAGCGTATAGCCCACTCCGCTTGAGAAAATACCGGCATAGAGAATCGGAATCCATGCATCCCAGGTGCAAAGCGACTGTGCCCACTGCGCTATACCGCCGGCAGACGGTCCCATATCAGTAAAAATCATCACTATACATGTGCCAAGCCCGGTGACAAAAAACTCAATGCATGAGAGCCTGACCGCATCTACCTGTGATACAAAATGGTCTATCACAAGTATCTGTATCGCAAAGCACAATGCCCCTGCCAGCAGAAGCAAATCTGAGCCGCTAAGTGAAAATGCCCCATTCATGCACAAAAAATACATGCCTATCAGTGCAATAAATACACCTATCCATATTTTGGCTCCGCATCTTCTTTTGAGGAATATCCCAAGTATCGGCACCATAAGTATATATGTAGCTGTAAGAAACCCAGCCTTGCCGGATTCTGCGCCCATGCTGATTCCAAGCTGCTGCAGGTTGCTCGCAAAGAAAAGTGCTATTCCACAGCAGCTTCCGGCTATCCAAAGCTCTTTCTTTTGCTTTTTGTTTTCAGGTCTGTTTACCGTCAGCTCTTTCTTATCCAGTATTTTTATGACCGGCAGAAGGCAGAGCGCACCAATAAGGAAGCGGATGCCGTTGAATGAAAATGCTCCAACTGCATCCCCTCCCTTTGACTGCGCTACAAAGGCTATTCCCCAGACTATATCTGCCAAAAACAAAATAAAGACATGTCTTGTCTTTGAGGCTGTATTCATTATAATAGTTCCTCCGTGTTATTAAATCTATTTAAGGTTATCGTTTGCCATTGTCTCCGGTAACCTTAGTAATCCGTCTTATTTTGACAAAATCAGAGATATTATATCACCGTCTACCTTAAATTGCATACTTAAATATGCTGTTACATTTCGTTTGTATATAAAATTATACAAAAAAGGCAGCAAACACCCTCTTTGGGTATTCGCCGCCTGTCTTTATATCTTATTGCGTAACACTATTATTTACGTTATTCTGCCAGCTTAAAATGCTTTATCTCTCCGTTTCCTGCCACATAGAAATCATTATCCTTGTAAATGCCTCTGTAGCCTTCTGTGTTTTTATAGGTCAGTGCCTGCTGCTCCAAAAGACTAAAGCCGTTTTCACTGTCATACGAAAACAGATAGTAGTCATTCGCAGTAAATCCTATCAGATTTTTCTCCGGGTCAGCAAGAATAGCCTTGTAGTTGTATACAAACTCATTACTCCAGCTCTCAGAACTGTCGATAAGCTTCTGGTTCACCTCAACCGGCTTTGTCGGATCACTCACATCAAACATAGTAAGCTTTATCTTACTCTGCTGCGAATCACCATAGCCTATTCCAAGTACGTGCGTATCATCCCACATATGCAGATATTCAGAAAATCCACTCACCTCAAGCTCTCCCAAAAGCTTTGGTGCTGTCGGATTAGATATGTCTGCAACAAAAAGAGGATCCGTCTGCCTGTATGTGATGAAATATACGTATTTTCCAACAAAGCGGGCTGCGTATATACTCTCCCCGCGTGCAATCTCGTTTATCACACCGACCTCATTCATATCCTTATCCAGCACATGGAGCGAATTGACAGGCTGACTGCCGGTATTTGAGGTTGGAAGCACATACAGATACCCTCCCTGCTCATTTATTGCAAATTTATCGTTAAGATAACCATTCACTGAAGTCGTCTCCCCGGTCTTCATCACTCCATCCTCAAACGAAATTTTGCTGATTTTGGTAAGCTCACGGCTTGCACTCCAATCAGAATGATACAGATACATAGCATTGCCAGAAACGTACACCTCGCCGCTATTATTCATAATACATTTTGCATCTATTGTCTTATCAGGTTTATCCACATCAAAGCTCGAAATAACTGTGCCTGAGTATGTATCCTCTCCTATATAGAAGCAGTCATAGCTTATCACTTTGCCATTTACCTGAGGCACCCATTTCTCCAGATTATCCTCCTGCAGCGCCACATTTCTATTCATATCGGAGGTCTTTATATATGTGTCTGAAAAAACATATACCGTATTGCCGATTTTGCGCGATGTATTGTAAAATCCATCCTGACGCGCTTTACCTATAAGCACCGGTTTCGTCGGGTCAGCTATATCATAGCTATAGCATATAGTCTCATCCTTATCGCCTGCATGGTTTGATATGATAAGCATTTTTCCGTCACTGATATAAAGCTCCTCTACAGTATCTGACGGTACCTCAAAATCAGGACGAAACAGCGTCTCTTCCCCCGGCTTTCCATTTGAAATATCCGTGATGGATATCTGACCATCCTCGACCATGTAAATGTACTTTCCGTCCGTCTTTACCACATCACTCTCATCAACGCCCACTGTCATCACGTTGGTGGTTGAATACTCTGTTTTGGCTGCCGCCTCCTGCTTATTTGCAGACGATGCATCAGACGTAATTCCTGTTGCATCCGCACTCTCCAGCAAGTCTCCAGATGCAGTATTCCTTATGGAAGCCTCAGCTTTTTTTGCCACATCATACAATTTCCCGTAATCAGAGGCCGATTCATAATCCCCAAGCTTTGCACCGCTCTTTATCCCTGCATAGACATTATTCTGTGCATTATTCTGAGAAATCACATTTGCAGTTTTTGTTTCCAGCTCATCTATACGGTTATTAAGCCGCACAACCTCCGTGCCTAAGACTGCAACAACAAGGACTGCCGCCACTGTGGCAAGCGCTTTTGCTGCCCGTGCAAATTTTTTGTGCTTTTTCCTGTTTTTGTCTTCTTTTCCGCCGTGATGGGTTTCATGATTTTTTACATAAATTTCATCACTGTACCCGGCCGATTCTCCGGTCGGCTGCGCTTCTTCAATTATTTGGTCATCTATGTAATTTAAACCATCAAATAAATCCTTTTTCGTCATAGATATACGCCCTCCTCATCCAGATATTTTTTTAGCTCTGCCCTTATCCTGAACAGTGTGGTCTTTACGCTGCTTTTGCTCCTGCCGCTCATATCTGCCAGCTCATCAATCGCCATGCCATACCAGTAGCGTCTCACGAAAAGCACTCTCTTTTCCGTCTCCAGTCCGTTCAGAAAATCCGATAAACACCTTCCAATGTCCGACAGCTCGCCCTCGTATTTTGCATTGCTGTCTGCAAGGCACTCCTCAAGCTCATCAAGCATACAGTTCATGTTGGAATTTCTCTTTGAAGCATTATTCCAGTCAATCCTGTCGCAGACGATATTGCGGCATACCCTGTAAAGCCAGGAAAGGAAACGCATAGGGCGCTCCGGCGGTATCTTGTTCCATGCTGCTATGTATGTGTCATTTACGCATTCCAGCGCATCCTCATGTGCTATCATCGTGTCTGCAAACCGGGTAAGCTTCGCTCCGTACATCTGCGAGGTCGCACTGACAGCCTGCGGGTTGCGATCAAAATACATATCAAGTATCTGTTCCTGTGTGTACATTTTCTGCAAACCTCCCTTCTATATATTATGTAGGAATTTGTTTGGTGGGGGTTACATTTCATCATTAATTCTTTAAAATTTCCCTTATGTAAACTTTAAGCCTAGCCTCTAGGAAATAAAGCTTATAGTGCTGAATAATTGAATTGTATCATATTTAGTCTTAGTTTAAATATCAAAAAAGGAAGATTCTCCTTAGAATCTTCCTCATATGAATTCAAATAGTAATATTTAATTGTTCTTCTTTGCCGTAAATGTTATCGCATCTGAATCCGCTATTGTATCGTAGCTCTCAGCATTGTATATATGGAATTTAAGCTCCTGCGCCTCCACCGGTCTCTGTTGCGCTTCCCGGTGCAACTATGCTCTTTTTTGGCCCTGTATCCGAGCTGCATCCAAATAATGTAAAAGTGATTGCTGTGATACTCAGTACAAGAGCCAGTAAATTAGTTCTTTTTTTCATGGTTAAGTCCTCCTCTGTAAATTATGGGACTATTATACAATCACATTATAAATACCGTTCTCACCGTAGCGGTGGTAAAATTATATCCTAAACTTACTCCTGCACTCCACTTGTCCTGAGCATTTCCATGCCATTTTTGCTGAGTAATTCATTCACCTCTATAATTTCACCCGGACGGTCCTTAAAAATAAGCTTAAGAAAAGCATCTCTCGGGATTTTTGCTCTATTTGTGATTATGTTCATTATAGAGTCTGTTGCATTCCCTATAAAGTGATTATTTTATAACTATTCAGTACAGAAATATGCGGTACCGCATATTTCGTAAGAAAACGTATATTATGCAGGAGCAAGCGCCCATCAGCGCAGCTGATTCTAATGCGCTTGCGGCTCGCAACTGTGAAGGTACTGAACAGTTACGATTTTTTATATAATAGCACATAAAAATAAGCCATGTTCTCACCGCTGTGGTGGTAACATGGCTTATATTATTTTTCATAAAGATATTTTTTGTTATAAAAAGCCGTTGACTTATACACACTTAATGTGTATATTATGATTATGGAGGAGGCATTTATGAAACAGGTATATCCAGTTATATTTACACAATTAAATGATAAAAAAGACACCGTGCTTATTAATGTTCCTGATATGAATATATTAACAGAGGGCTTCGGTCTACCAGATGCTATAGAAATGGCTCGCGACGCCATTGGAGCAAACGGAATCACATTACAGGATCTTGGCATGGAAATTCCGGTTCCAAGTGATATTTCAGATATTGACATCAAAAACGGTCCCTTTGACAATACTGGTATTAGTCATGTTTCATTTGTGGATATAGATTTTGATGAATACCGCCGCAAGGTCGACAATAAAACCGTCCGAAGAAATGTCACTCTCCCTAATTGGCTTAATCAGGAAGCTGAGAAATCCCATATCAACGTATCCCGCGTTTTGCAGGAGGCTCTCATGGTAAAGCTAGGTGTATCAAGATAAATAAAGACATAATAATAAGCCATGTTCTCACCGCTGTGGCGGTAACATGGCTTATTTATCCCCCTAATAACCAATGCATACACTTCATTTACAATAATTTTGGTAAAAGGCTATATGATCATATACTGTCTGCCAGGCTTTTCCTGCCATTCCGGTAACACAAATATATTTATTATTTGCTTCACTTTCATACATACTTACCGCACAATATCGTGACTGATTTACATATCCTGTTTTCGCTCCAACAACTTTTCCTTTTCCAAATTTACGATCTATTCGGTTCAAAAACTTACTTGAAAATGTTATTCCCTGCGGATGCTGTTGTGTACATGAAGTTGTATAATTTCTTGCTGACAACACCTTTTTACATATTTCATTTTCCATCGCAGCATGTAAAATAACCGCCATATCACATGCTGTACTATAATTATTTTCATCAAATATCCCTACAGGATTTGAAAAATGTGTCGTCTGTGATATTCCCAGCTCCTGTACTTTTTTATTCATATCATCCACAAACTGCTCCAATGTTCCAGACGTCATAATTGCGGCCTGATACGCAGCCTCCGCACCTGAAGGCAATATAATTCCATTTAATAGATCCTCAACAGTAACCTGCTCTCCAACCAGAAACCCTGCTGCACTACATTCATTTTTAAAAGAATAATCAGTTGCTTCAATAGAAATTTCAATTTTCTGGTCAAGACTCTCATTATTTAATTTCTCCGCTGCAACCAAAAGTGTCATAACCTTTGTCATAGATGCCGGGTACATTTTTTCATTTGCATTCTTTGAAGCAATAATAGTTCCATCGTCTGCATTAACCAACACTGCATATTGGCTTACAATGTTGTTATCAGAAGATACATCTACCGTTTTATCATCTGCTGAGGGTACAAATATATCTGATTTTTTTTCTTGTAATTCTGACGTCTCAATTGTAGTCTTTTTCTGAATATTTATATTATCAGATACATTTTGACTTGAATCGTTCTTATGTTTCCTGATTTCCTTATTGCTTAAAACACTGCACAGTACAATCAAAACTATCAGGCAAATACATGCTATTATTTTTGTTCTCTTCACTGGTAATTTACTCTGTAATTGCATTATAAACTATAGAAGATACACTATCTCCATCAAATATAAATGAAAGCTGGCTGTCTCCTTTTTTGTATATATACGAGGTTTCAGTTGAGTCAGAAGCCTTTCCGTATTTTTCCTCAACAGCCTTTTTGTCGGAACCTATTGATATTCCTTCCGGTGTTGAAACTGTATCATCAAGTAATTCTATTGTATAAACATAATCCTTGTTATCTTTAGGATATGTTGTTATCTTAACACTTCCATAAGTATATACCTTATCCTTTCCCTGAAAAGCACAGGAATCAGATTCAAAGTAATTATCTGCATCCCCAAGTTTTTTTACCAATGGCTCCATGTTTTCATTCATGGCAACTGTTACACCCTTTAAATCATATGTAAATACATCCTGTTTTGTCTCAGAACCAACATCTTTTTTATCATTGTCGGACTCTTTACTTCCACATGCTGTCATCATAGATACTGAAAGCATAATACATAACATTATTGAAATAATTTTCTTCATCGTTCTTCCTCCTAATTTTGAATCGCATTTGCACCAAAGCTCTTCAATTCACCATATTTGTTCAATTCATCATATTGTTGTTGTTTCATAGAATCATATGCAGCTTCTTTTTTATCCCATATAGAAGCATACTCGCTATCATTTCTGTAATCAGTTAAATTATAATTTTCAACCAGATATTTTCCGAAATAATCTGCCATTTTTTCAGCGCCTGTAGTATTCAGATGTAAACCTGCATCATATGTATCCTGTGACATATCCAGGCCTATATCATTTTGCAATGGAATAAAATTGATATAGTCAACATCATTTTCATCAGCAAACTGTTGCACCTGTTCGTCCCATTGCTCATACCAATAAGGATATTCTGTAGGTGCCTTTATAAGTACAAGCTTAACCCCTTTTTCCTTACATAAATCAGTCATTTTCTGTAAATATCCCATTGCTTTATCACCAAGCTTATAATCGGTAAGTGGTGTTGGATCCGGAAATTCCTGTTGTGGCTTTGTATCAACACGCATATAATATCCATTATGAGTCACTTTGTCTTTGGAAAAAATATGTTTCACATCATCTTTTGTAAGCTCAGACCATCTGGAATGATATCTCAACAGCGGAAAAATATAATCAACAAAATTTTCCTCATCTGTCATAGAAGCCTTAATGTCATTTACCTTTGACATAGACCATTTCATCCCATCTATAGACATTCTGTTATAAGCTTCACTCTGAGGCTCATTATATTTTAATGCCAAAACGTTAAACACCACCACTTTAGGAGTCTCATATTTCAAGGCATCCTCTAATAAATAATATGACTGCCATGTTAATTGCTGTGCACTTCCTCTGATGTAACTTGTTATTCCATATTTTCTCCATAATTCTATGGTGGAAAAATTCTCATAAACCTCACAATCGCCCACAAATAAAACTTCGTGATCTGACCTATCCTTATAGTATTCTTCAACCATAGAGCCTTCAACTATTCCTGTCTGATATTTGGGAACCAGAAGCCTTTGAACAATATACAGAGCTCCAATAAGCAGGACAGCAACCAAAATGCATGCTGTTATTTTTTTTCTTCTCATCGCACTCTCCTTAAAACTGATTGTAGATAAACTGAGACGAATCGTAGCCTATACCATATGCGCCAAACACCATAATAAGCATAATCATAACAGCCATAATTCCAAAATAAACAATTGGAGGTTTTTGTAATAAAACCGTTCTCACATTTCCTACTCTTACCTTAAAAAGACTCACTGTAAAAACTACTATAAATCCCACTATAAGCACAACATAATCAGCCACACTAAGCCCTATAGAAAGCAGCGAACCATTAAATAATTCACCTATATTGAACTTTGTAAACATTGTTCCAACCATCTTAAAAGTCAAAGGAACATCTCTATAGCAATCAAACATTCTTATACAGCTCATCAATAAAAATGTTCTTAAAATCTGAAATGCTTCATATGGAACTTTACCTTTTACACTAAATCTTTTATGAAACTTTTCATATAAAGGTTCCAGTTCCTGAGAGACCATAATAACAACAAAGTTCATTAATCCCCAGATGATGAAGTTCCATGCTGCACCATGCCATAATCCCGTTGTAAACCATACTACAAAGGCTGACAAATACACTGTCACTCGTTTACCAATTACCTCGCCAAAATGTTTTCTTGAAAATTTAGACAAATTAAGCATAGGTTTACATACTGAAATAGGATAAAAAATATAATCTGTAAACCATGTACCCATAGTTATATGCCATCTGTTCCAATATTCTTTGATATTTTTTGAGAAATATGGAAGATTAAAGTTTTCTGTCACACGAATACCCATAACCTCTGCTATACCAATCGTAATATCAATACCACCGGTAAAGTCACAATATAACTCGAATGCATAAAACAACATGGCAATAAACACATATGCTCCTTGATATTCAGAAGGACTGTGTATCAGGGTTGTTACTCCTGTAATAATTCTGTCTGCAATAACAACTTTCTTGAAATATCCCCACAAAATCCGCATCAAACCTGATACTACCACATTGCTTTCAAAATAATGCTTTGAAAATAATGTCTCCGATAAATCATGAAATCTGCTTATCGGTCCCTGAACCAATTGTGGAAAAAATGAAACAAACAATGCCAGCTTAAAGAAATTCTTTTCAACACTCTGTTTTCCTCTATACACATCAATTATATATCCCATAGTCTGAAATGTATAAAATGAAATTCCCATCGGTACAATCATATTGACAGTATGTAAATCGGAAACTCCATGCAGCATATCATTAATATTTTGAATCATAAAATTAGTATATTTCGTTACGCTTAATATACCAATATTTATGAAAAGACATATCAAAAGCCATATCCATTTTTTATGTTTCATATGGCTTTTATAATTCTTTTTTTGCTCTCTGCTTAAATTTCCCTTGAATTCTTTAATAAACTTATCCTGCGCCATATTAATCTGATTCATTTTAAGACTTATCAAATAAGTTGATATTGTCGTCACCAGTATGAATATCAGATATCTTGGATCGGCAATGAAATAAAAAATATAACTAAATACCAATAATAAAGGCCACTGACACGATTTTGGCACCAGATAATACAGGACAAAAACTATTGTCATAAATGCTATAAAGCTATAAGATGTAAACAGCATATCTTTTATTCATCCTCTAATCTTACTATTAAATCATACAAGGCTTTTGCGGAATTAAAATTCTCCGGAATAATCTCCTCTGCCGGAATTGCAACATCAAATGAATCACTTACCTCAGATATAATTGAAACTATGTCAAAGGAATCAAGTATCTTATCATCAATCAGTGTTGTACAATTTTCATAATCTACATCCGGGTGTAATTCCTTTAAAATTTCTAATAATTCGTTCATCTTTTTTCTCCTTTATCTTTCCTGTGCTTTTTTCATTAAAAATACTCTGTCTATTTTCCCATTTGCTGTTAATGGCATCTGCTCCAGCTTTTCTGTTTTATTCGGAATCATATACCTTGGAAGCTTATCTTTAAGAAGCTTGACCAATTTATCAGGTTCAAGTTCTCCGATATAATATAAAACTATCTTTCCCTTTTCCTTATCGTAAACAGCACATGATGTGGATATTTCTTCAATCATGTTGACGTTTACCTCTATCTCACCAAGCTCAATTCGATGTCCCATGTGCTTAATCTGATAGTCCTTTCTTGATACAAATATCAGTTCACCTCTCTCATTCCTTTTTCCTAAATCTCCCGTCTTATATATCAATTCAGGATATCTCGAATTAAGTGGATTCTGCACAAATACCTCATTGGTCTTTTCAAAATTATTATAATATCCCAATGTTAATGAAGTTCCTCTGACACAGATCTCACCAACATTTCCATCTTCTACCAGCTTGTTATTCTCATCCAGCAATAATATTTCTGTATTATGGAATGGTCTTCCAATTGGCACCACCTCATCAAGCTCAAACTCCCGATCTACCTCAAAATAACAACACATTCCTGTTGCTTCTGTTGGTCCATACAAATTTACAAATCTGGCTTCTGGCAAGGTTTCTCTCCATATTTTCAATTGCTTAATAGGAAATACCTCACTACCAAACGCTATAGTATGCAAATATTCAGGTTTAATCTTGTTGAAGGTCTTAAATGCTGATATCATGGTCAATGCTGACACAACCCAGCAGACAGTATTTATCTTATACTCATTTAAAAATTCAACCAGTTTGATTGGAAACATAAACAAACTTTTAGGAACAATATATGTTGTAGCACCGAATTTCAACGTCGGATATAGTTCCTTAAGACATGCATCAAAATATAACGGTGTCTGGTTTGCAAATCTTGTATTCTCATTAAAACATAACACCTCAGACAGATTTTCAATATAATCTATAACCGATCTGTGGCATGCTACAACACCCTTAGGAACTCCTGTTGAACCTGAAGTAAACACTATATAAATAGGATCCGTATCCAGTTGTCTATCCCTTATTCCAAATAACTGCTCATCTGAAATCTCATTTTTTCTTACATGATCATATAATAGAATTTCTCCATTATAATCAAATTTTTCAACGGCATTTATCGTCGTATCATCACATATCATTACTCTTGGATGCAGGTTTTCAAAAATAAGCCTAATCCTGAATTCCGGCATTTCATCATCTATAGGCACATAATAGCAGCCACCATAAACACATCCGTAAAATGCTGTAATAGCATGTGGATGCTTTTTCATAAAAACTACTACCGGTTCTTTATAATAATTGTTATTTGCCAAATAACTTCCGATAGCTCTGCTATCATGGTATACCTCACCAAATGTCATTTCCATATTTTCATTTGCATAGGCAGTTTTATCCGGAACTCGTTTTACTGTATTTTCCAAATATTCCAAAACATTTGTAATTTGCATTTTTTTCTCCTATACTTCATACCCAAATACTTTAGCTGAATGGTACAAACAGCTTATTGTATTTCGGTTTAACTTTTTTGTTGCACTGTATTAATGATGATTTTGCAAGAACCTCCATTGCATCTATGACTCCTGTTTTAATATCATATTGTTTTTTCAGTAATGAAAGCTCTGTACATCCCAGGATAATCACCTGCGCTCCCTTATTTTTCAAATGTCCTGCTACAATATTATACTTTTCAATGTCAGGTATCTTTCCTGCCTTTATATCCTTATATATAATATCCATCACTATTCTCTGATATTTTTTATCCGGTACAAGCCCATGCATTCCATTCTTTTCTATTTCATTTTGAAAAATTCTGCTTTGAATTGTACCATCAGTAGCCATTATTCCTATTTTCGTTAATCCCGCCTCTTTTAACAGATACGAGGTGTCCCGAATAGCATGCATCACCTTACAGCCCGTTTTTTCTTCTATTTCATCATGAAAATAATGTGCTGTAATACACGGAATAGATATACATTCCACATTCTGTTCCTTTAGTTTTTTCCCGATTTTTATAATCGGAACAACAGGATTTGCATTACTTTTGCCTAAAATATATGCAGTTCTATCCGGTATTGATGGGCAATTATAAATAATCATTTCCAGATGATCCTGATCACATTTGGCATCGGTCATATTAATCAGCAGTTCCATAAAATAGGCAGTAGCCATCGGTCCAAGACCACCAATTATACCAAGACTCATTTATTCCACCTTATTTGTTTATCGTTCCCTTTGCATAATTTATTTTGTCCTGTACTGATACAGTCGCTCGTTCAGGATACAAAGAAGAATCAAAAATATGACTATTTTTATGCTTGGTAGAATACGCTGCCAGTTCTGCATCCGTCAGCATGAAAAAATTACCTCCACCTTTTCTTGGAGTTGCATCAAAATGATACCATCCATCTCCAAGATTTATCAGGCTCCAATAATGTGCCGAATGTGAAGTATCACTTTTCACTATATCAACATTTTGTATTCCACAAACATCAAGCATAGCTTTTGCTGCTGCATAATAATTGAAACAGTCTCCTGATTTTTTTGTAAATGCCTGATAAGCTCCGATTGTCCAGCTATCCTTGTTGGATGTTCCTGTATATCCTATGTTTGTTTTTGTCCATCTGTATATTGCAAACGCTTTTTCCATATCGGTCATTGAATCATTAGTAATCTTGTCAACAACCTTTTGCGCAAGCGCATATACGTCTTCTTTATCTACATATCCCTTAGGCTTCTCTTTTATTGTAATCTTCGATGTTGCAGACGATGTATTTCCTGCACTATCTGTAGCTGTATATACAACCTCATATGTTCCTGCTTTATTCAGATTCACTTTACTGTTATCAATATCAAGTGTTGGATTCTGGTCCATATTGTCAGTCACAGTCACATCTTTTTTGTATGAGACCGTTTCCCCTATATATGCGGTTATATCCTTGACTCCCTCAATCACAGGTGGCTGTGAATCGCTCACAACCGTCAGTTTAGCTTTAACCTCTTTCTGATTTTTTCCTTCATCAGTAAGCACGATTGTCACTTCTGACTCTCCATCTTTTGATACATCAGGCTTATTCTTAAAGCTCACATCAACCTTTGTCGCATCCTTTATATCCGTCACAAACTGGTTTGCCTCAATTTGTCCATCTTTATTTACCGTCACATCATTTGCCTTTGCAGTAGGTGCTTTTGTATCTTCGATTGTCAATTTTGATGTATATTCTTTTTTTCCAATCTTTACCACAATCTCATGGACACCTATGTTTCCTGTATTAATCTGTGAAACGTCAGTCACAAACTTAGCATCTGCATTTTCTTTTTTCAGGAAATCTTTAATGTTGATTTCACTACCTGCTTCTAAGGTTACATTCTTTTTTATCTTTGACAAATTGCTTATTGCAAGGAACCCTATAAAAATAAACACAATTAGTGTAGCAATGCACATACCTGTCATTTTAATCCTCTGTGCACGCCTTCTCCTTGCCCTCATTTTTTGTCTTTTTTGGTATCTATAGTCGTCCATTCCAGACCTCTCATGTATAAAAACTAATTTTTCTTCTAGTGCATTGTATCTCTTAAAGTGTAGTATGTCAACACTTAAAGTGTAGTTTATATGTATAAAACAACCCCTATTGCGTAGAATTCAATATTAAAATATGTACACTAAAAGTGTGGAGGTTCGCTAAAAGAGTATGATAAAGAATTTAGCTGGTAGACTAAAAGAATTGCGTATTCAGAATAAATTAACACAAAAACAGGTTTCAGAGCTATTAGGCATATCCCCAAGCATCATTTCCGGTTATGAAACCGGAGAACGCACACCCAGTGCAGAAATTCTTCTTTCTCTATCGTATCTGTATAAATGCAGCACAGACTACTTACTTGGGAAAAGTAATGATATGCCCGCAATTTTACTAGACACCAATGGACTGACACCTAGCCAAATCAAGGCCATTTCTGCACTGATTGAATCTATACGTCAATAATTCTTAAACATAAAAATAAGCGTGGAGCCCGATCATTACAGACTCTACGCTTATTAATTTATAGTTAACACCCTCCTGTTCCAAGTGATATTTCAGATATTGACATCAAAAATGGTCCTTTTGACAATGATGGTATTAGTCATGTTTCATTTGTGGATATAGATTTTGATGAATACCGCGGTATTTGCATGAACGATCGATTAGAATGCTGCTCTGTAAATCTCCACAATATCGTCCTTGCTAAGCGGTACAAACGATCCCTTTGAACCCTCGCAGGCCTTCTTTGCCATCACCTCAAAGTTCCTGTCGTCTGTGATTCCCACAGCTCTTAGATTTGCAGGAATGCCCATTGTCTCGAAGAAGAATTTCTTCAACGCATCAATGCCAGCATGTGCAAGTGCATAGTCATCATCACCACAAAGTCCCCAGACATTTTTTGCAAACTCCACAAACATCGGAAGTGTATCGTCATTTAGTATGTGCTCCATCCACGCCGGTGTGAGTATTGCAAGTCCCTCTCCGTGAGTAATATCATAGAAAGCGCTCAGCTCATGTTCCATAGGATGTACGCACCATGCCGGTGAACATCCATCGCCCACAACACCATTGATTGCATGTGTGCCTGCCCACATCAGGTTGGCTCTGGCCTCGTAATTGTCAGGCTGTGCAAGGGCAACCGGTCCATTTTTAATCATTGTGCGTAACAATCCCTCCGCCATAAATTTCTGGCAGTCAGCATTCTCCATAGAAAAATAATTCTCCATTGTATGGCTCATCATATCTGCGGTTCCTGCTGCGGTCTGTTTTTTTGATACTGAAAAAGTATATTCAGGATTTAATATTGACATGGTTGGCACCATATATGGTGATCCTGTTCCCCACTTTTCATTTTTAGACATATCAGAGATAACAGCAAAAGGATCCATCTCTGTTCCTGTTGCGGAAAGAGTAAGCACATCAAATATCGGAAGTGCCGCCTTGACCTTTGAGCCATCAAGCACCAGATCCCATGCATCACCATCATACTTTGCACCTGCTGCAACAACCTTTGAGCAATCAATTGTACTGCCGCCTCCTATTGCAAGCACCATGTCGATACCCTCATTTTTACAGATTTCAACACCCTTTCTGACTGTCTCAATCTTTGGGTTTGGCTCCACTCCGCTAAGCTCAAACATGGTCAGCCCCGCATCCTTAAGGATTTTCATTGCGGTATCGTAGAGACCGTTTTTTTTTATAGAGCCGCCTCCGTACACTAAAAGCACCTTGCTGCCATATGCCTTAAGCTCTGATAAGTTCGAAATGGTATCCTTTCCGAAATGAATTTTTGTTGGAATGTTGAATGTAAAATTGTACATACATAATACCTCCTGCTAAATAATAATATTTTTTAATCTCTCCAGATCATCTGAATCGGGATGCGACAAAGCCCTGTCAAAATTTTCAATCAGCGCATCAATATTATCCGGATGCTCCGGGTTTTCTTTCATTTTCACATAGCGCTCCCGCACAGACTGTGGCATTTTGCCCTGACACATATACTCTCCTACAATAGTGTTGCTTGAATCAATGGCGCTTTTAACATTGCCAAGAATCTTTTGAAAATATGCATCACTTCCTCCAAAACCGGCTGTTCCGAACAGAAATATCTTTTTATTTTTCAATTTAGATAAGAAATCTAATGTATCGCTATCCGCGTTTCCCTTGTCCGTCCAAAATCCAATGTATAGCAATTCGGATTCTATCCCACTGGCATCAGCCGTGCCAAAATAATCACAGCTCTCCTTTGGCAGGATTTCATGAATTTTATCAGCCAGCTTACGTGTGTTGCCTGTCATACTACTGAATATTATAGAATAATTTTCGTTGTACATGCAATATTCTCCTTTAAATTGAACTAATTCTCGTATCATAATTTCTCTCAGCATCCGATCAACACTTTTTTCCCGCAAAATGCAAATCCGTAATGCTTGATATTATTCTCAGATATTCCCCTGTCCAGCAATTGAGTATCATAGTTTTTCTCATCAATTTGTCTGAGCGCTGCCGCAACCGTATCTTCGAGTCCACTTTCTTCACTGTCATCAAACACCTTAAACTCCATAACAAATGCGTCACGTCCCTTCTCCCTCGGAACCAGAACTACATCATATCTTCCAAAGCCACTTTCACGATTTGAAAGGACTTCATAATTATCACGTATATCAACCAAAAGTCCAAGCACAAAGCCATGATAAAAACGCTCCGGCTGACTACGGTCTGATGGATGATTGCCTGTATCAAAACTACTAAAAGTAGACATCGCCACATCATTCATATACACGTTCATAGCTTTTACATCCCCACTAAATAAAGCCTTCACAAATTCATTATAGTTGGATGATACATCCGCAAACCATCCTTTGAACAGATTAGAAAACATACTTATAGTCTCAAGATTCGTTATACTAAGTCTATACCAGGGCTCAAGAGTCATTCCCTTATGGACAATGCTATCAACCTTCAGATACCCACTCGCCAGAAGAAGGCTCCATATAGCGCTCTCATCTTTTTCGAGCCGGTTGAATACTATCTGTTCATCAAAATTAACCTCAATACTCTTTCCATTAACCAGACTTTCCATGAGGCTCTTTATCTCTGCAGATGATTCCTGTATAAGTCTGCTTATAAGAGCATTGGAGCTGGTAGCAGCCCAATAAGGCTTTAACTTTTTTTCTTTCAGGAAATTAGTGATAGACCATGGATTATATATATCTTTGAGCGAACCAAAGGTAAATCCATCATACCACTGCTTAACAACAGCTTTTTTATCACTCATGCCATACTTTTCAATCGACTCAAAAACCTCTTTCTCAGTAAAACCAAAGCAATCAGCATATTGCTCTGATGTAGTCGTAACAACTACCAGGTTATTCAGATCTGAAAAAACAGACTCTTTTGAGACTCTCGTAATTCCTGTCATTATTGCACGTTCCATATATGGGTTGGTCTTAAAAGTAGAGTTCAGCAATCCTCTCATAAAATTAACGAATTCATCCCAATATCCATGAATGTAAGCTTCCTGCATAGGTGTATCATATTCATCAAGTAGAATAATAACCTTCTTCTTGTAGTACTCGCTTAAAAAATATGACAGATCTTTAAGGGAATCCTGAGCTGTTACATCATCAATCCTATCTGTCATGTCTGACAGCTTACGCCTGTCAGCTACTGTGAAATCAGGATAATCCATCAGATAACGATACTGCCTGTATACATCCGCAATTATCTTCTTAACCTTCTGTACCGCATCCTTATAATTTCCCTGCTTTACATCAGCAAAGCTTATAAATATAACAGGATATGCTCCCTGTAGCTTGCGGTATTTTACGCTGTTCCATATAGAAAGTTTCTCAAAAATCTCACTTTTTTCCGAATAATGATTTGAGAAAAAATAATTAAGCATACTCATATTCAGAGTTTTTCCAAAGCGACGTGGTCTGGTAATAAGCGTGATGTCATCCGCACTCTCCCACCATTGCCTGATAAAATCAGTCTTATCTATATAAAAATAATTGTTTTCACGAAGGTATAGAAAATCCTGTTTTCCGATGCTTATAGTCTGTGCCATACTTTCTTCTCCTAAAATCATATATGCCTATTATATAATTCTTTTGAAACGATTACAAGCAAAGAAAGATACCGCTTACGATTGCCGAAAAAAGAAAGGCTATATTTTCTTTCAACCCTATCTGTCAATAGTTAGCTGATTCTCAAATGTTCGCTAACTGATTCATAAAACTTAAACAATTGAATGTCTTTATAGTCTATTCCTACAATCATAAATGCATTCATAAAAATAAATGGAAATCCATTTATATTCAAGCACAACCTATTAATTGAATATTCCTCAGCAAATACTGCCACAATTAACACCAAGAAAAATATAGAAAATCTACCAAATAAGTGCTGTATTTTTATCGTTTCCATATAATACCTCATACCTCTCAATAAAATCCAGTTATAGTCCATTATTTTCTCAAACTTATTTTTTAAGCCATCCTAAAAACATGAGTTTTCGTGTACACAGCTTCGTTCATTTCATATGTCACATGGTAATTATATTTTTCTTAACAAATCACGAATATTTAATAGATATAAACAACATAAATATGCGGATAGTATTAAAACTTGAAATCGAGCAGTATCCCTTTGAGCAAAAACAAAAATATTTATTCCTATAACAAATGACACATCGCAAACTATTTCATAAACAAAATTAGATTTAATTACTTTTAATCTCGCAAAATTAAAAAATAAAAATATAAGATTCAATATAACATAAACCATTACAAAATTTATCCCAAATTTGTATTCATCAGTAAATATATTTATTATATCTATAATAAATTTCCCACCAAAAAGAAGTATTGTCCAAGACGCAGATAATGTAATCCACAAATATTTCTTTATATTATCATCACACTTAATCGATTTGTCTCTATTAAAAAACATAGTGATTCGATTATATATATAATTACGTATATCCGTTTCAGACTCAATAACACTTTTTCTATTGTTAATATCTATTTGATTATTTTCTATATTTACTTTATGCAAAAAATAAATCCAGACTATCAAATTTATAATAATAATAATAGACGCTATATTTTTCAAAAAATCAATCTCAAAAAAGTCATTCAATATATTTATTCTACATAATAAAATAATAAATAAAATGCTATACCACATACAAAACTCTATTGTTCTAATATGCTGTTTTACATTTATTAAAATCATTAAACTAAACAATAAACATAATAATGATATAAAGTCATCTACATATTTGAATTTAAAACACTTATAAAATGCATTATAAAATGTTAATATATTCACACCACTTATTATTGCACTTGCTATTGCTATATTTCTGTTAATACATTTTTCTCTGTTCATTGCTGCTCTCTTATATTTGCATAGTAACCAATGTTCCAAATCCATTTTCCTTTTCTACTATATACTTCTTATCAATTTTTCGTTCAAAGCAGGCAAATTCCTTTTTACTGAAAAATAACATAGTCAATGTAATTTCTTCATCTTTTGTTTTCGATATTGTGATCCATGTCTTATGATAACAATCAAGACCTAGAATTTTCTGAAGGTTTTCTTTTAGTCTGGCACTATTTTTTATTTGATTTACTTCCTTGTTAAGTACTAATACAAATCCTATATTTCCAAATAAACTGTAGATATCCATATTTTTTCTATCTGAAAACCATATTATTGGTGTAAAAATAGCCAACGACATACATGCTGCTAAATTTAAGGATATAAAATCAGCACTTACATTTATATCTAGTGCTAATATTACTAATAAACACGCCCATGAAAGTATATTCACAGCTGCCAATATCTTCCACAGAATATTAATTCTTTTCGTCTTTACTAAATAGTATCCCGCAATAAAAATAAGAGCTATGTACATTCCTTCAACAATCTCTTTATTCAAATTCATTACTCCCTTCATGTACTTTAAAATTAATAAAGTAGGTCACACGAACGACACTTTCTTGTCATGAATGGCATGTTTTTACCTTGCTTTCTAAAAATATTCAATTGCCATACCATTTTGTTTTTTTACAAGAAAACTGTTAAAAGCTATCATTTCAATAGGTAACACAGCTAAAATGATATACGAAAAGATTCGTGTTATTAATGGCAATCCCATAAACATTGACGGATACAATATTCTAATCACTATTTCAATAATAATTAATATCGCTCCCAACAAAATTCTCCCTTTTTTAAATAATATATCTATTTTGCTCCAATTTGTTTCTTCACTGATTTTTCTATAACACCTTTCACTTTGAATGATTCCAACTAACATTCCACCGAAAATCACAAATGGATAATATGGGTGCTCTCTACTAGCAATTATTGCCACCACAAAAAATAGATCAATCACACCTGTGATTAAGTGAATTATTTTCCGGCTCCATCCATTCAAGCGAAAAAACAATGTATATTCTCCAATTAAAAAATTAAGGGGAATCAGGATCGTAATAAGTCCTGACTTTTCGAAATTCAAGTATTCCATATCACTTACCTCTTATATAAGATGATTAAATGGTCAAAAGGTATCATCGATGCATGGCCGCTGCACAGTCTGTTGCATCATGCTGCTTTATAAATGTGTATCGCATTGTTTCCCTTTCGTATGCTATATATTAAAAGCTTATTTTCTAATTTCTTCTGTCTAACAAAGCCTCATTTTTAGAAGCAAGTCTTATAAAAAAACTGTTTGGCAACTCTGTATTTTTAAAAATGACAATATAAAATATTATAAGAATTAATTTTGTTACGTTTGATACATTTTTTACATTAACCAACAAAATATCATCCCACTTATAACCAAGAACACTGCCTATAGAACTCGTCAATACATTAAATGCAATAAAAATAAGTAAAAATTGTTTACTCCATATATTTTTTGTCCAAAAAGATTTTATATATTTACGTGATAGTATCAGCACAATAACAGAAACTACTATAAGAACAATGCAAACTAATGGTTTCTTATAAAGTTCAAATATATACTGCAAGCTAAACATGTTTATTAAAATCCCCATGCCACGTCCGCCAAATATTCCCGATTCATTCAATTCACATTCAATTTTCTTGATTTCTGATATCATAGAAATATAATACACTGCATAAAACATCAAACATCCGATTAATAATACGCTAATATTCTGAAACTCATCTCCGGCCGTTGTCTTGTCTAATATATAGTAACTAATTATACCTAGTCCCCATATAATAAAATGTACGATATATTTTTTCACTCTTCACCCCTGCATTTTTAGAATGATCATAATAAATATTACAGCTATGATCTGACATACTATTCCTATAATATTAAATTTCCTGCTATTATGAGCTTCCAATATGTCTTTTTTTGAACTTTTCAAATTACAAAAAACAGATATTAACTGAAAAGTCAGAAATCCTATATATAATACTTTATACATTTTTATTCCTCCTCTTCTCTTTGTTTTATTTTTGCCATTCCCGTCTGCAGACAGTCCCGACTCTATGTAAAGCTTTTACATTCTCATCTGCAGAATGCAGCTCATATTTTAATACATTATTTAATTTAAACGTTTTATTTTCATATATTCTTATACTACTCATTTCTACTTTTGTATCTCAAGATTAAGCATAAAATTAACACTATTCCAAATAATGTACACATAATATCAACAATATAATTCTCATAAGGCATTAAAAATAATATTGCCTCCCCTAAGTACATTAACGAAATCACCAATGTATACCCTTTTTCTTTATTTTTATGAGAAAAGTAATTTTTAAATTCAATTAAGAATATACAAAATAAAATAAATATAATGTATTTTTCATTAAAAAGTTTATGCTCACCTAAATATTGAATCATCTTATCCTCCACTTTCTGTCATCTACTTCTCATCAACGACCTGGAAAATGAAAAACTTAAGATAATACGACTCCGGTACATTAGCTGAGTTGGCCCACAGTATCGGATGATCCGGTCCCTGTGTGCGGAACTCCACCTGGCGCAGCCTCTTGTGAGTTGCCTTTGCCGCTTCCTTGACCGTTTTTGCAAGCAGCTCCTGCGTCATGAAATGAGAGCATGAGCAGGTAGCCAGAAATCCACCATCCTTAACAAGCTTAAGTCCTTTCATGTTAATCTCGCGGTAGCCCTTTATCGCATTTTTTGTAGCCTCACGCGACTTTGTAAATGCCGGAGGATCCAGAATGACTACATCATATTTTTCACCATCTGCAGCGAGCCGTGGCAGCTCATCCAGCACATTTGCAACGCGAAACTTCACTGTGTCTGAGAGATTATTTCTCTTCGCATTTTCTGTAGCCTGCTTAACCGCATACTCTGATATATCAAGTCCTGTGACCTCACTTGCCCCCGCAATTCCTGCATTGAGGGCAAATGTGCCCATGTGCGTGAAGCAGTCGAGCACTCTTTTCCCCTTGCAGATACGCTGCATAGCAAGCCTGTTATACTTCTGGTCTAAGAAGAAGCCTGTTTTCTGTCCATTTTCCACATCGACCATATAGTGAACTGCGTTTTCTACTATCTCCACATTTGTGTCAAACTCAGCTCCTATAAAGCCTTTTACCTTAGGAAGACCTTCTTTTTTGCGCTCATTTGCATCACTGCGCTCGTATACTCCACGAATATTTATTCCGTCCGCCGCCAGCACTTCCTTTAACAGTTCAACAATTTTCACCTTAAACTGCTCCATTCCAAGTGCCAGACACTCCACCACAAGCACATCTGCGTATTTGTCCACTGTAATACCCGGCAGGAAATCAGCCTCGCCAAATATCACACGACAGCAGTTTAAATCAGACACATTATCATTGCCTCCTGCCATCACCTGCTTGCGATAATCCCAGGCATTTTGCACTCTCATCCTGAGGAAATTGTCATCAATCAGCTGGTCTGCTTTTCTTGTCATCATTCTGATACGGATTTTTGAATTCTGGTTTATGAAGCCACGCCCCATCGGATATCCGTCAAAATCGTGTACCACAACAATATCTCCGTTCGTAAAGGTGCCTGTGATTGTGTCTATTTCATTGTCAAAAATCCATGCGCCACCTGCCTTTATAGTACGTCCTTCGCCTTTTTTCAGTGTTACAATTGTATGATTTTCCATGTTTGTTCCTCTTCTAATTTACTTCATTATTCCTTGCTAAAATCTGATTATATAGTTTATCTGAAATTCTATAGCCTTTAGAAATAAGTTTATCTGTCGACATTCCATTTCAATTATATGAAATCCAGGCAATATTTACAATACACAAATATTTCTGCAAAACATTCCGATATATATTATAATACAATTATAATATCCAACCGGTAAATGGAGATAAATATGATTACAATTAGCTTATGCATGATAGTAAAAAATGAAGAAGAGGTGCTCGAACGATGTCTGAACAGTCTCAAAGGGCTGATGGATGAAATCATCATAGTGGACACCGGCTCGACGGACCGCACAAAGGAGATAGCTGCACGGTATACGGACAAAATCTATGATTTCTCATGGTGCGACGATTTTGCTGCGGCCAGGAATTTTTCGTTTTCCAAGGCTACGCAGGAATACATATATGCACCTGATGCCGACGAGGTGCTCGATGATACCAACCGCAGGCGTTTCATGATGCTTAAGGCTGCGCTGCTGCCGGAAATTGAGATTGTCCAGATGAAATACATTACTCCAAGCAAATTCAACACAGTGCAAAATTCATCCTCAGAGTACCGCCCGAAGCTGTTCAAGAGGCTTCGCACGTTTACATGGATTAATCCGGTGCACGAGACTGTGCGCTTAGAGCCTGTAGTCTATGACAGCGATATCTGTATACAACATCTGCCGCAGGGCACTCACGGCAAACGTGATTTTACCATATTCAAGCGCTCCTTTGAAAGAAACGGCACCCTGCCAAAAAGTATAGCGACTATGTATGCCAAGGAGCTTTTAAAATGCGGAAGCCCCGAGGATTTTACCAATGCCCTGCCATATTTTCAGGGTGAATACCGCAACAGCCCCGACATCGAATCCACCTGCGTGCTATCCCGCTACTATCGCATGAATGGCGACTACGACAAATTTTTTTCTGTTGCCCTAAAAAATGTAGCAGTTGATGGTTGCAGTGAGGTGTGCTGTGAGCTTGGTGCGTACTATTTCGACAAGGCAGACTATGAGGAGGCAAGCCTGTGGTATTACAACGCTGCCTTCGAGACAAAACCGGTACTCGATGTGGAGTGCGGCGGTGGCAAGGCGCTTCATGCCCTGTCTGAGTGCTACTCAAGATGGGCTGATGAGAAGCAGAAAAAGCTTGATTCGCTTCCTCCTAAATCAAGGAATGTATTTAAAGGCGATAAGGAGCTGATTGATTCACTGCGCAGCCAGGCGGCCGATTACCAGAAGCAGGCTGAGGAATGGATGCTTCCGGAGGGTGACTAGCAAAGGCTGTCATATAAAAGTCTCTACCAGCATTTACCAACTTGTAAAATCCTCTCTAAAGTGATAATATAGAGAGTATAGGGTTTGTTATTTTTTTAACGTAGCTTTTTGCTACTATCATTTTAGGTATCTAAGGAGGATTTTATGAGCTTTTTAGAAGAGTACAAGCAGAAACTTGTCTCAGCAGATGAGGCAGTAAAGATTGTCAAATCAGGCGACTGGGTTGACTACGGCTGGTGCACAGGCACACCTGATGCCCTCGACAAGGCACTTGCCAGAAGAACAGATGAACTTAAGGATGTCAATGTACGTGGTGGTATTTTGCTTAAGCCACTTGCCATTTTCGAGCGTGAGGATGCCGGCGAGCATTTCACATGGAACTCATGGCATATGGGCGGTTATGAGAGAAAGCTTATCAAGAGAGGCTGTTCTTTCTACTCACCAATCCGTTACTCAGAGCTTCCTCGTTATTATAGAGATTCAACAACACCTGACGATGTCGCTATGTTCCAGGTTGCACCGATGGATTCACACGGATACTTCAACTTTGGTCCTAACGCATCTCACCTCGGTGCTGTATGCGAGACTTCAAAGAAAATCATCGTTGAGGTCAATGAAAACATGCCTCGCTGTCACGGCGGTTCAGAAGCCAATGTACATATTTCACAGGTTTCTTACATTGTTGAGGGTGACAACCCTGCAATCGGAGAGCTTGGTGCCGGTGGTCCTGCAACAGATGTAGACAAGAAGGTTGCAGAGCTTATCGTTGACCAGATTCCAAACGGTGCCTGTCTCCAGCTCGGTATCGGCGGAATGCCAAACGCAGTAGGCTCACTCATCGCTGAGTCAGACCTCAAGGATCTCGGTGTCCACACAGAGATGTATGTTGACGCATTCGTTGACATCGCAAAAGCCGGAAAAATCACAGGAGCAAAGAAAAACATCGACCGTTATCGTCAGGCTTACGGCTTCGGTGCCGGAACCAAGAAGATGTACGATTACCTCGATGAGAATCCTGAGCTCATGAGTGCCCCGGTAAGCTACACAAATGATATCAAGAATATTGCCGCACTTGACAATTTCATCTCAATCAATAACTGTGTAGACCTTGACCTCTTCGGACAGATCAGCTCAGAGAGCTCAGGCACAAAGCACATCAGTGGTGCCGGCGGACAGCTTGATTTCGTTCTCGGTGCATATATGTCAAACGGTGGAAAGAGCTTTATCTGCTGCTCTTCAACTTTCACCGACAAGCAGGGCGTAGTTCACTCACGTATCCGTCCTACTCTTGTAGAGGGTTCTGTCGTTACTGACACAAGAGCCAACACTCACTATATCGTTACAGAGTATGGTATGGTAAATGTAAAGGGTCTTTCTACATGGCAGAAGGCAGAGGCAATCATCTCAGTTGCTCATCCTGATTTCCGTGATGAGCTCATCAAAGAGGCCGAGAAGATGCACATTTGGAGAAGATCTAACAAATAATTAACTTTGTATATGATTTTTACAATAAAAGCGGTTTCAGGACGCAATGTCCTGAAACCGCTTTTGTGTTCTTAATCCGTCCCACAAACTATATTTTCAAAAAGTTAAAGCACCTCTTTTAGCACTTCCTCAATCTCGCTCTTTGCTGCCTTGACAGAGCCCTGCACCATAACCGGCTTACCGCCGCCTCTGGCACCCAGCTTATTTCTCAGTGCTGCGGCAACTGTATTGCAGTCTGCATTCTTGCTTCCGATAATAAAGCTATAGCCCGCCTCATCATTTCCTGTAAAAAATGCACTAAAGCCACTATATTTCTCCACAAGGCCATTGACGCAATTTCTTGCTGTATTCGTATCAATGCCGTCCTCAAACAATACTGCATTGTCCGTATCAGCAGGAAGCTCTGCAACCTTATAATCCAAAAGCGCTGACTTTGCAGTGCCAAGCTCTGACTTAAGTGACTGGTTTACTGCCTTAAGCTTTGTGACGTTATCCACAATAGCCTCCTGATTTGTGGTAAATATCCCCATTAGCTCTGAGATAATGTCGCACTTTTGTCTGAAAGCCTCCAGTGCCCTGAAACCACAAAGGATGCTGATTCTGACGCCTCCTTTATAATTCTGATAATTCATAACCTTAAGCATGCCAATCTCGCCGGTGCGCTTCACATGCGGCGCACAGCATGCACACACGTCATACCCCGGCACTGTCACTATTCTGACCTGTCCTTCAATCTCGATTTTGCTTCTGTACTCCAGCTGCGCAAGCTCATCCCTTGACGGATATGTCACCTCTATCGGAATATTTTTTGAAATGGCTACATTTACCTCATGCTCCACCTCTGCTATATCCTCCGGTGAAATCACTCCACTGAAATCCATTGTCACTACAGAATCACTCAGATGAAAGCCTACATTCTCAAAACCAAACCTGCGGTGGACAATTCCCGAAAAAATGTGCTCTCCACTGTGCTGCTGCATATTGTAAAAACGATGCTGCCAGTCTATTTTGCCATGTACGTGGACGCCTGCTGCAAGCTCCACTTTCTCCGGCTCAAATTCATTGCCGGTGATTTGCTTACCAGTTTCCTTTTCTGCCTCGCAGCAATCACCTGCGGAAATATCCACCGTATGAGTAATGACTCCATTCTTAATCTGCACATCAACGACCCTAAAGCCTCCAAGTATTCCCATGTCCGGGCTCTGTCCGCCCTCCTCCGGGAAAAATAAAGTCTGATTTAATATTATATCAAACTGCTTATCATCAGCCTTGTTCGGCTCGCAGGATATAATATCTGCCTCAAACTCCGTGGCATATGCATCCCTGTCGTATAGTTTAATTGTTTCTGTCATACTCATACTGCTTATTCCTCTCGCTCTATATTCTTATGCATCATAGCTATGTCCTATTATAGCGCATTCATAATTCATATGAAACCCCTAAATCTGGTTTCCCACAATCCTGTAGTATGCTCTCGAAGTAATCTTGAAAACAATATAGTATATGACCATAAACACCAAAAGCGTAGCAACCATACAGACCACAATAAGCTTAACATCCGTAAGATTGAACATGACAAGCAGTCTGCGAAGCAGAGGAAATGCTGCTGCAAGATGACACGCGGCAAGTATAATAGGCAGGAAAAATACCATACGCACCTGTGAAGTAATGGATTTCTTCACCTCGTCATTGCTCATGCCCACCTTCTCCATAATCTCATAGCGTGCTTTGTCATCATAGCCCTCTGAAATCTGCTTATAGAAAATAATCATCACAGTAACCATAAGAAACATCGTTCCAAGGAATATTCCGATAAAGAACAGGCCACCATACAATACATAAATCTGTTCTCTGTTTGCATCACGGCTTTCCTCATAGAAGCCTGACACATCTGATTTTACACTATTTTCCTCAAAATGCTTATCCAGAGCCTTTGCCACAGCAAGCTTATCCTCACTGCTGCCATACAGATTATAATCAATTTCATTGTTGAGCATAGTCGGCACACTATCCTCTCCCAGCGAGCTGTTCAGGTTAAATATCTCTGCAAGTGTTGCCTTGCTGTCTACCACTACATAGTACACACCACTATACATAGAGGACATATAGCTGTCTTTACTTACAGCAGTTTTTTCTGCCGCAGCTACTTTAAATTCTTTGCCCAACAGATTAATTATATCGCCATTAAACTTTTCCGTTCCATAAACAGCCACCGAACCGGTATCAAGCTGTGGGATTTTTTTATTCAGCCTCTCTTTAAAGCCGGTCTCCATCTCATCAATTTCATCTCCTGTGACAAAATACAACAGGGAAATATCGTTATCGTAACTTAACACCGGCTTAAACTCTGTCCCCTCTCTAAACACTGTCCAGCTAAAATAAGTGTAGCTTTTGCTGTCTTTAACATTACAAGCAGAGTCAGCTATTATTTTATCCGAATCTGCAGCAGCTTCTTTAAGTGCATCATCCAGATTCACATCAGCCGGCACTTCCTTATACCAGCTATATACACTGATATCCGAAGGATATCTCTGCTTAAGTTCTCCCTCCATGCCCGCATACATGCTCACGGTTGTGGAAACAACAACCAACACCATTGTGGAAAGAACGCATATACTCGCTAGTCCGCCCGCATTCTGCTTCATTCTGTAAATCATTCCTGAAACCGCCGCAAAATGCTTTTTATTATAGTAAAACTTCTTGTTTTTCCTGAGTGCCTTAAGTATCACAATGCTTCCTGAAATAAATAAAAGATACGTTCCGATGATGACAAGCAGCACTGCGACAAAGAACAGTGAAAGCACCTGAAGAGGGCTCTTTGTGGTAATCGCAATATAATATCCCCCGGCAAGACAGCCTAGTCCGATTATAGCGATAAGCCATTTGCTCTTCGGCTCTTTCTCACCGACATTGCCACCGCGAAGCAGCTCTATCGGATTAGCAAGCTTCACCTGCATCAGGTTATAGATGAGAGTAAGAAAATACAGCACTCCAAAAATAAGTATTGTATTTACGACAGCGCCAGTAGATACAGCGAAATCAATTTGTGCTTTAATATTTATAATCCTATAAAGAAACATAATCATCAGCTTGGAAAATAAAATACCGGCTATGATTCCGGATACTATTGCTGCGAGTGCTACGGTAAGTGTCTCAATTATCAAAACTCTCGCGATATGACGCTTTTCCATGCCAAGAATATTGTATATTCCTACCTCTTTCTTGCGCCTTTTGATGATAAAGCTGTTTGTATAAAACAGAAATATATATGAAAAAACCGCTATTGTTCCGCATCCAAGCCCCATTATCGACGCCAGTGCATCCGCGCCCGGCACCTTGCCAAGTCCCTTTGAGTTGTTTAAAAACATCATCACATAAAACATGGCTATCATGACCATTCCCGATATAATGTAAGGCATATAAAGAGTCTTATTATTTTTTATATTTGTAAATGCCAGCCTGCTATATATTTTATTCATGCTTCTCACCACCTGTCGTAATCAGCATAAGTGCGTCCTGAATCTTCACATAGAGCTCGTCATTTGTAAGATTGCCACGGTAAATCTGATGAAACACCTGACCGTCCTTTATGAAAAGCACCCTGTTGGCATGACTTGCAGCCTTTGTGCTGTGTGTCACCATGAGAATGGTCTGTCCGTCCTCGTTTATCCTGTTGAACAGCCTAAGCAGACTATCTGTTGCCTTTGAATCCAGTGCTCCTGTTGGCTCATCAGCCAAAATTAATTCGGGATTTGTTATTATCGCACGTGCCACTGCTGCCCTTTGCTTCTGTCCTCCTGACACCTCGTATGGATATTTATTAAGCAGCTTTTCAATTCCAAGCAGCGAAGCTATAGGTGCAAGCCTTTTTTCCATATCCCTATAATCCACACCTGACAGCACAAGCGGTAAAAAGATATTGTCCTTCAGTGAAAAATTGTCAAGCAGATTAAAATCCTGAAATACGAAGCCCAGATGATCACGTCTGAAGGCAGATATCTCCTTTTCCTTTAATGAGACAAGGTTCTTTCCATTTAAGAGTACCTCTCCCGCTGTCGGCTTATCAAGTGCCGCGAGAATATTTAAAAGTGTCGTCTTTCCTGAGCCGGACTCTCCCATGATTGCCACATACTCACCTTCCTCTACAGAGAAATTGATGTTTTTTAATGCCTGTACCTGATTGCCACCAAATCTGGTGGTATATATTTTTTTGAGGTTACTTACTTCTAAGATTGCCATTTCAATGCTCCTTCGCGATTATTTCTACAATGTTATTTAAGCTTATATTTTTGTTACATTTATTTTAAATATGACGTCATAATCGGCTTCACAACTTACATTGTTGCCGCTTCATGTAATTATAATAACAAAAGACCGGAATGTATGCTATCGAATCAGCTTACATTTCGACCTTGTATCTTACATTTTTGTAAGAAATGACAAAGAAACTTAATCTGGAGTAGTAAAAAGAGGATTGGCACAGATGTGCTGATCCTCCTTTTATCTACAGATTTTTAATTACCTCAACTCTTGTGACAACGCCCTGCTTCACATTATCAACTCTGAGCGCACAATCCTGGTAATACACACAGGCTCCGATTGACACATTTTTACCCTCATCCTGCAATTTTTCGCTTATCACATCTCTAAGCAGCTTTGTCTTTTCCTCCGGTATATTTGTTCCGGAAATAAAATTCGCCCTCGCTACCGTCTGGCTGCCACGGCATATCATGTGGTCTGCCTCATCAAAGCTGCAGAAAAGGAATTTTCTGATGGCAAAAAGCGCCGCTATCGCACCTATTCCGACAAGTGTCTCATATACATTGAGATGCTCCACGATCATCTGTCTGGCTGTCGCAAACAAAAGCACCTCTATGATCGTGCCCGGCTTATGAGTACAGAGCATTTTCACAAACTCCACGCCGATTGCAAGCGACATGATATATTCCATGTAATACTCCAGTTTAATTTTATCATGCCATATATCAAAAAAGCACTGCCCTATAAGCTTTATAATAAGCACCACTATCACAAACACCAGTACTGCCGACAGAAAAAGTTCCACGTAGGCTGCTACATTTTTCATTGTTTTTCTCAGGAATTGCTTCATTATCATTTATTCCTCTCTTTTTTAGTTACCGGCAATAATCTTTTTTATTGCAGTAATTTATTTTAATATCCTATGGAAATGATTATCATACTATTCTAATTTCATATATCTAAAAGCTCCCACATAATAGTCGAATTATGTGAGAGCCTTTGCGCGAAAAATTATATTTTTTTATGTTTTCTCCCGCATTCTGCGGGTATATATTTTGCCAGAATACTTTCATGGCAATTGGGTTCTAAATAAATTTGATACCAGGCTCCGGCAACTATTTGATGAATCCTACCTGCTTGCAGATTTCCTCTGTTGCTGCATCCTTTTTCTTGTTGAACTCAACTTTCTGCTGCTCGAACCAGTTGTTACCCTCTGCATCTATAGATACGATAAGTGGGCCAAACTCTTTCACACGGCAGTTCCAGAGTGTCTCAGGCATTCCGAGATCTCTCCACTCTGCGCGGACGATTTCCTCAACCTCTGTTGCGGCTACTACTGCATTTCCTGCCGGGAATACGCAGTGAATGGCACCGAACTCTTTACATGCACGCTCTGTATTCTCTTTCATACCACCTTTTCCGATGATAACACGTACGCCGGTCTCTTTTACGAACTCGTACTCGAATTTCTCCATACGCATACTTGTTGTCGGTCCAACAGATACCATCTCAAATTTGTCATTCTCGAGTGGACGGATGATCGGTCCTGCATGGAAAATAGCATTGTTTCTTACGTCTACTGGAAGTTCTCTTCCCTCCTCAACGAGACGTCGGTGTGCTACGTCACGGCATGTTGTCATGCTTCCATTTAAGTATACAATATCTCCGATTTTTATTCCTTTAAGATCCTCTGCTGAGATTGGTGTTGTTAAAATTGTTTTTCCATTAATTCTCTCTACCATTATAATTCCACCCCCGAATGTGTTGTGATTGTATAGTTAAGGTCCTTATCAAAAACAATGTGTCCGCGTCTGTGGCTCCAGCAGCCTACGTTTACGGCTACACCGATTGTAGATGGATGACGGGCTGTGTTCTCGATATTTACACCCATTACTGAGTATTTTCCGCCCATTCCCTGAGGTCCAAGGCCGATAGCATTGATACCATCCTCGAGAAGTTTTTCCATCTTTGCGGCTCTCTCGTTCTCATTGTGAGATCCGATTGGACGCATGAGTGCTTTCTTTGATAAAAGTGCTGCTGTCTCAACAGATGTTGCTACACCTACACCTACCAGGAGAGGTGGGCATGCATTTAAACCATAAGTAGTCATAACATCCATTACGAATTTTGTAACTCCTTCATAGCCCTCTCCAGGCATAAGTACCATAGCTTTTCCCGGAAGTGTACATCCACCTCCTGCCATGTATGTGTAGATCTCACATTTGTCACTGTTTGGCACGATATCCCAGAATACTGTAGGTGTTCCTTTTCCAACGTTCTTGCCTGTGTTGTACTCATCGAAAGTCTCAACACTGTTGTGACGAAGAGGAGCCTCAAATGTAGCTTTTACAACAGCCTCTTTTAAAAGTCCCTCAAGCTCATCAATAAGTGGGAATTTTGTTCCACATTTAACCCAGAACTGAAGTACTCCTGTATCCTGGCAGCTTGGGCGGTTAAGCTTTACCGCAAGCTCCTGATTTCTAAACATTGTATCATAGATTGTTTTTGAAAGAGGACTGTCCTCTTTGTCACGGAGTTCTGTCAGTTTTGCAATGACATCATCCGGTAATTTTTTTGCTATATGAGCGATAAAATTTGCCATATAGGTGGTAAGCTGTTCTACCTGTTTCTCGTTTGACATAGTTTTTCCTCCTAATATAAATCTTGTAAATAATTAAATATTAATTTATTGTTTACCCACTCCCATCCGTTCTTATGGGAAGAACGGATAGAAAATCGGCAGTAAGACCATACTTACAATGGTCGCCACTACTATAAGCGGAATACCGGCCTTTGCATAATCCTTGAAGGTGTATCCTCCGGCTGTAATGACCATTGTGTTGGCAGGCATACCGATAGGTGTGGCGTATGCACATGAACCACCGATAACACATGCCATAAGTACTGCACTCGGGTCAGCTCCAATCTCTGTGGCAATTGATACGCAGATTGGAACCAAAAGTGCTGTGGTGGCGGTATTTGACATAAAGTTCGTAAGTACACAGCAAAGCATGAACACTACGAATGTGAGAACGTATGGTGATGGATTTTTGCCAAGTATACCGATAACCGCTGTTGCGATTTCTTCGCCTGCCCCGGTCTCCTGAAGCGCCGCTGCAAGTGAAAGAGTTCCACCAAATAAGAAAATGGTTTTCAAATCTATTGATTTAAGTGCGTTTTTCTCACTAATAACGCCTGTAATGATAAGGGCAAGTGCTCCGACACAGCCGATGACACAAAGCTTTATGCCAATCTTGTCCTCGAAAATCATTCCCAAAAGTGTAAGGATTAAGATAATCAATGACATCATCTGTTTCCATTTAGGCACATTTGAAAAATCCTTCTGCTCATCATATGAGCTTTCCGTACTGCCCTGCTTTTCAGGCAGGAATTTGTATCCTATAAATGCAAAGTACAGAATACCTGCTATAAGTATCGGAAGTCCTACCTTTGCATACTCGAAAAATCCAAAGCTAAGTCCAATCTCTCCCATAGCTGATTGTGCTATGAGATTTCCCGGTGCACCGATGAGAGATAAATTTCCACCCATGGCTGCTGCAAAAACAAGTGGCATAAGAAGTCTCGATCTCGAGTATCCTGATTTTGCAGCAATTCCGATAACTACCGGAATGAGAACTGCTGCAGTTCCTGTGTTTGAAAGTACTCCGCTCATCAGTCCCACAATCACCATGATTGCTATGATAAGCTGCCTCTCTGTTTTGGCGAAGTGTGTGACCACTCCTCCAATTTTGTTTGCCATACCGGTTTCAAACAATGCTCCTCCGACGATAAACATCGCTACGAAAAGAATTACATTGCTGTCAATAAATCCTGAAAAAGCTGTTTTCCAATCCAGTACTCCTGTGATAACAAGACCGACGCATACTATCATGGATGTAACCCCAAGCGGAATCTTTTCCCACACGAACATCACAACGGCAAACAATAAGAATAAAAGTGTTATTGTTGCTGGACTCATATCATTTCCTCCTCCGTTTAATATTTGATATTTGATATTGTATCCAATTTCTGAGTTTAAGATATAACAAAAAACCGAAATCGTCAATACCTTTTTGACAATTTCGGCAATTTATATATATTCCACCTATTCAATTTGTGCATCTATTACAAGTAATGTGTTAAATTAATAACTTACATCTACACATAATATGTCAGCATATCATCACGACTACGCATGATATGCTCATACATCCTCCGCTGTGCAAGCTGCACATCATGAGCCTTGATTGCTTCGTATATAGCCTCATGCTCCTTTATAGAAATGCCCGCATATTCCTCCTCTGTAACCATGCTGCCCATTGAAAGTCCGTTCCACAGTTCTGCGATCATATTTTCCATCTTTTTGTTGCCGGATGCTGCCCAGATTTCACTATGAAACTCACGGTTTAAATCCGCATATCTGCTATAATCTCCGGAAGCTGTCATCTCCCTTGCATCCAGGTATGACTGCTCTATCTTGCTGATATCGATATCAGGTGAAGCAGCAAAACCTGCACATGCGCTCTCGAGTATGCCTCTAAGCTGATAGTGCTCCCTTATGTACGTCTCTGTAATTCCAAGTACTATTGCTCCCTTATTCGGTCTTAGCTTGATAAGTCCGTCATGCGCTAATATCTGAAAAGCCTCACGCACGGGAGTTATAGATACATTAAGCTGCTGCGCTACACTTTCCAGTGTAAGATTTTCTCCCTCTTTTAGCTGTTTTGACAAAATTGCCTTGCGCAGCTCCGATGCTACACGCTCCTTCGCTGACGGAATCTTTATCGGTTTAAGTCCTATCATAATTACTTTTTCCTCTTGTTATCTTTTAATTTTATATGCTTCCGAATCATCTGTCATTATTCAGTATAAAATAAGTCACCAATTACCTGCTGCTTTCTTCCCTCTCTGCTATAACAGCCTCACAAAGACTTCCAAAATATTCTCCCAAAAGTTCTCTGACAATATTTATATCCTTATCCGAATATGCCTCTGCTATTTTCGATAACAGCTCAAGTCTTCGCGCATTTTCCCTGCCTGCTGCCGTCTCTTCAACCGCAAACCTGATATAGCACCAAAGACCATTTTCAAGAATATGTGTAAAATACTCGTTATGACTATTGGATATAATTGTCTCATGAAACTGCAGCTCTGCAGACAATTTTTCATTTATAGCAGATGGCTCATGTACGCAATTGGGCTGCTCACTGTTATCACTGACCGCTTTATCCCACAAACATATACCAGACTGCAGCATGCCCTTTAACAGTTTTATCTCCACATCTGAAAGCAGCTCATAGATTTCCGTTATCACCTCGTCCGAAAAATCAGCCACCACCACATGCCTTGTTGCCAGTCTCTTTGCCAATCCCTGCGACTCAAGTATCTGCAATGCCTCCCTGATTGGTATTCTCGAATAACCGAGACTATCCGCAAGCTCTTCCTGTCGCAATGGCACTCCTGATGACATACGTCCTGATAAAATTTCATTCTGAATAGCTTCCGCTATATAATCACATACTCTTTTATTTCTCATAATATATATTATATCTGATTTTGGATACAATTTCCAGTCAAACTTATTACACCGATTTATCCTAATCTCTCACATCCGCATAATCCAGATCAAACCCTATCCACACCTTAGTTCCTTTTCCAATCTCTGACTCCATGCGGATTGTATGCCCCAGCTTGTCTGCCATCTGCCTGCACAGATAAAGCCCAATTCCTGTAGCCTTCTTATCGGCATGACCATTGTAGCCTGTGTAGCCCTTTTCAAAAACGCGTGGCAGATCTTCGGCTTTGATTCCTATTCCGGTATCCTTTATTGTAATAAAAAACCGGTCTTTTTCCTCTGCAGTTTCTATTGTAACAACCCCATGCGGTGTATATTTTATGGCATTTGAAAGTATCTGTTCCAGCATAAATGCAAGCCATTTTCCGTCAGTATATACCTCCTGCCCGGTTCCTGAATAATTTATCCCAATATGCCTTCGTATCATAATTTTTGCATATTTTTTAATGGTATCACGTATGACACCATCCACACTGACTTTTTCAAGCACAAAATCATTTTCGGTGCTGCTCACACGCTGATACTGCAAAGCCATACTGACATATTCCTCTATGCGGAACAATTCGTCCTCAAATGAATCCATGTTATCTGACAGCTCTGTGAGTACAGCCTGCTGTTTCAAAGCAGCATTTAATCCGGCAGCACCGATATTCCCACCTGTCATATCGCCTATATGGCACTGACTCTGTTCATCATCACATATAAGCTGCCCAAGCTCCTCCCGCTCTGCCTCAAGCAGTAGTTTCATAGCCGATATCGGGGTCTTTATCTGGTGCACCCACATAGAGTAATAATCTCTCATCTGTGATTGTCTGATTGCAGCACTGCTTTCTGACTCGCTTCTTGCAATACTTTGATTTTCCAGCAGCCGATGATAAAGTATCTCCACATCATCTGTTGCTTCCGGAAGCTGTGCCTGTTCCTCAAGCGGACGCTTTAAAGCATTGCTTAGAGCTTTTACCTTGCTGCTATATCTGAAAAATCCAACCAAAACTGTTATCAGAAGAAGTATTGCATCAAGCACTGCCGCATACACCAGATCCTGTTTGCGCGCACCAATCAGGTACATGTAAAGCAAATGGATACATGACATTGTGACTATCATCAGAATCCATATATAGTTTTGTTTTATAAAATTTGTCAGATGCGGTTTGTTTTGTATTTTTGCCATGACCTCTCACCCCAGCCTGTACCCAAGCCCCTTTTTTGTGACAATAAAGCTCTCAAGCCCTATAGAATCCAGCTTTTTACGCAGCCTGTTGACATTCACCGAAAGTGTATTCTCGTCCACATACGCATCACTCTCCCACAGCTTTTCCATTAGAAGGCTGCGTGATACAATCCTTTCTTTGTTGTCAAAAAGTGTCTGCAATATTTTGAGCTCATTCTTTGTAAGCTCGAGCCTTTTGTCGTCATAGGTTATGGTGGCATCAGATATATTGAGCATGGCGCCATTATGCTCCAAAACACTGTTGTTTGCGCCAAAATCATAGCAGCGCCTGATGATAGCCTGTATCTTTACGGTCAGCACATCGAGGTCAAACGGCTTTGCTATAAAGTCGTCTGCCCCCATACTGACTGCCATCACTATATTCATATTATCAGCAGCGGATGACAGGAAAACCACAGGAACCTTTGATACTCTTCTGATTTCCGTACACCAGTGATACCCATTGTAAAACGGCAGACCGATATCCATAAGCACAAGCTGCGGATCAAATGATGCAAATTCTGACATTACAGCATCAAATTTCTGCACCACATGCACATCATAATCCCATTTTTCCAAATGTCTTCTGACAAGCTTTGCTATGGTCTCGTCATCCTCAACCAAAAATATTCTATACATTATTTTCCGCTTTCTTCCATGATAATCTCAGCCGCATCTATGATGAGCTGTGAAGCCTTCATACGAAGTAAATCCGGCTTGAGCTGTGCCTTTGGAAGCACCTGCTTTACAACGTCAACAGGCTGACCATACTTCTGTGAAATAAGCTCATACTGCTCATCCATCTCCTCGTCAGATACAGTGATATTTTCCACTCTGATGATTTCATCGAGAACAGCCTCAAGCTTTACCTGCTTCTGTGCAACCGGCTTGAGTTCATCCTTTAAGCTATCCATAGTCTTGCCTGTCATCTGAAGATACTGCTCCATAGCCACACCCTGCTGTGCAAATGATGCTGCCATCTGCTGAAGCTGCATATTTACCGCTGTCTCTACTGCCTGTGGCGAAACAAGGCATGAGCTGCTTTCAAGAATCTGGTCATAGAGCTTTTCTCTTGCCGCATCAGCCTTTCTTGCCTCTACCTGGTACTCAAGATACTCGTTGATATATTTCTTTAAATCCTCCACTGACTGTACCTCAGGAAAATTGAGAGATGCTGCAAACTCATCGTTCAGCTCTGCTTCCTTCTCATTGTAAATCTCGTGCAGCTTAACCTTGAAAACAACCGCTTTGCCTGCAAGCTCCGGTGCATGATACTGCTCAGGGAATGAGAGATTGATGTCTCTGTCCTCACCGATTTCCATGCCTACAAGCTGCTCCTCAAAGCCCGGAATAAAAGAGCCTGAACCGATTCCCAGAGGATATTTCTCAGCCTTTCCGCCCTCAAACGCAACTCCGTCCTTAAAGCCCTCGTAGTCGATTACTGCCGTGTCGCCCATTGCTAACGGGCCTGTTTTCTGCTCTCTGACAGGATTTCCTGAAAGAAGTGTCGCTATCTGTGAATTAACATCCTCCTCTGTATATGCAATATAAGGGATGTTTGCCTTTAATCCTTTGTAATTTCCTAATACGATGTCCATGATTATACCTTTCTTTTATGTGTATTTATATCTGCTTAACGAAGCTGTTATATGCAAATAGTATACACTAGTTACCAAATAAAGCCAATAAAAACTCATTGCATGCTTTAAAAAGGATTGTAAGGCTGTGATACGTGAAAATGGTTCTAATCTTACGCAATCAGGCTATTAATAGCCTTCAATTCATACAATGTAAATGGATCAATATCTATACAATCACTTTCATCCATTTTTCCGGAAATATCCCATGCAAGCGTTCCATTCATTACCGTACATGTATTTTTAAAATTTTCAATATTTCTCAAAGGCTCAAAAATTGAAGATTTAAGATCCTGTGTTGTATCATAATCAACTATTTTACCATCATCAAAGAAAACCTGTACATGATAATTATCTAAAGGTATTACCTGTACAACTGTAGGAAAATATTCATTCATATATTTCACCTCTCATTATATAAGTGGATTAATTTTGTTCAATGGTTTCATGTCCTTGGCCAATTCCCAATTCTGCATTAATTCATCCTGATGAATCGTACACCAGGCCAATATCAATCGTAATTGTTTATTCGGCAAAGAGCCTCTTATTACTTGTATATTATTAATATCTACTAATGCTTTATGTCCATTATATTCAGCATGAAAATGTGGTGGCATATGGTCATTATAATACATAGTGACTCTAATCCCATAAAATAATGATATCTCAGGCATATTTTACCCTCTTTCTATAGAAACAAATCCGCAATATTACATCAATAGTATAGCGGATTTACATCTAAAACACAAATTAGAAATTATCTTTTTATTTGCAGGCTTAATTTTTTACTGCCTTAAAGCACAGCCATCTATGCTCAGCTTCCTTAAAAATCAAAAAACCAATTCCCACCATAACCGGTGTATACAGTCCCAAATCAAGCCAGCTTTTTACATGCCATCCATAATATGCCCCTCTCATAAGAATTGCTGAAAGCTGTCCAAGTATGACCGGTATCATAATATTTTTTCCAACTACTATAAGCTTTGCTTTTCTCAACTTTTTAAGATCAACCGGCAAATATATATATTTCTCAAATATATTAACTTTTCTACCATTTTCCCATATATATGTAATGTATCTGGACTGTGCATAATACAATCCAAATGTAAAAAACACCACCATATTATAATAATAAAGATCAAATTCAGTATTCATTACACCACAAAATGCACCTGCGATTACCACAAACCCCATACCCATATTCATGAGGACATACGTTCCGCAGGTCTCAACCATCATGCGCTTTTTCCAATTGTCATGCTCCGTTTTAATCAGGGTACTCATATCCATTTCACATCTCCATCTGTTTTCTATTGCGTGTTGTACACCTAATGCAAGCTATAAAATTATACCATTCACCCCCGGTATTACCGGCAGCAATTATAAGCTACTCAAGTATCTCACGCATTGAATATTCTCCGTTCTTTATATCTATAACATAGTCTGCCACCCTCGACAAATCCTCGTCCAGATGCGTGGCAAGAAGTATTGTCATCTCATACTCTGCCACAAATTCCTGCAGTAATTTTAAGAAATCATCCCTGAACACCGGGTCGAGATTGGCAGTCGGCTCATCCATCAGAAGCACTTTGGGTCTGTATGCTGCCGCAAATGCAAACTGATACTTTATCATTTCTCCTGTAGAAAACGAGCACAATCTGCGTCTTGGGGAAAGCTCCAAATGTGCAAGCATCCTGTGATACTCCTCACTATCCCAGTTCTTATAAAATGGACTGTATATTTTTTCGTTTCCATTGGCATCCTGCGACAGGTAAAATTTCCTGTCCTGCGACACTATTCCTACAATCTCTTTTACCTTGGTCTTATTTTTTACAACATCAAGACCGTCTATGTATATTTTGCCCTTCATTTTGTCATACATTCCAAGCATCATATGAAGCAGTGTGGTCTTTCCCGCACCATTTTCTCCCTGTACACCTACAATGTAGCCCTTTGGTATTTCTAAATTTGCGGGCTTAATAACAAATTTTTTTAATTTTAAAGCGGCATTTTCTATTTTTATAATTGTCTCATCCATTATTTTTCTCCCAATACACGAACCATATCTATTATATCCTTCAAGGTCATTCCGGCATTCTCACAATCTGCAAGCAGTTCTGACATCCTGTTCTCAAGATTCATCATCTGTTTTTCACGCAAAAGATCATTTTTCTGCTCGCACACGTAAAATCCACGCCCCGGCACCGACTCTATTACACCTTCCTTTTCCAGCTCCTCATAAGCACGCTTTGTTGTAATCACACTGACTGCCAGCTCCTTTGCCAGCACTCTGATTGACGGCATGCCATCGCCTGCCTTAAGCTCACCGCTTACCACTGCATCGCGTATCTGATTTATAATCTGCTCATATATCGGCATACTAACTGTTGTTGAAATGACTATTTTCATACACACCTCTATGCAATTTTTTTGTCTTTTTTTGATTCCGCAAACTCGTAATCTGCCATACAGCGAACAATATCGTCATAATATTTTTTCCTGCAGGATACAATCATCGATATAAAAAACACACCTATCACTAAAGAAATTAATATCTGAACCAAATCCAGCGAGCTGTCATTCTGGTCATAGCTTGCGGCAACAACCACCGCGGACATAAACATGATTACATCAAATATCGTTAATCTGCCCGGATTCACGCTGCCCAGATAATTGTCAAATGAAGTACAATACAAAATACCTGCCATTACAAGCATCTCACACATATAATAGACTATTCCTGATACTGTCAAAGTCTTATCAGGGCTGATTATTGCCGTGATTAATATAGGTAAAAGCAGCACTATATACGACACACGGAATCTGTATTTGAACATTTTTTGTATATAATGCTGTCTTTGTTCTCTTGAATACGGAGCCAGATACATATACTGTGGCAATTCGAATGCGCTTCTATTATGATTGCTGAAAATGGAAAAAATGCTGATCATCAAATTGTATATATACATTACCTGATTCAGGCCTCCAAATGAGCCTTCTGTAATTCCAAGCCAGAATAATGGTATCATAACTATGGCCAAAACAAGCTCCCGCCTGCTGCTATCCAAAATATTTTTCCACAATATTTTCGGCATTTTCCTTTCCCCCTTTCACCAGATAATGTATCAGCTCCCTGATATCAGGAGTATGCCCTTTAAGCTCTCTGTCTACCAGAATACATTTATCCCTTATAACCATGGCAGTGGAGCTGTATGTGCCTTCTTCCATGTAAACCACTGCTTCCTTTGGTATCAGCTTACATTTATATACAGGTCCTGTAACTATCCGAAAATGCTCACACGCAGCATCCTTAGGCTTAAAAAACAACAGCCTCCCTGCCTGCATATATGCAATATAGTCTGCTATTCTGTCCAGATCCTCCGTAATATGAGAAGAAATGATAATACTTTTTTCACCATCCGACACAAGCTCTGTACACAGCCTTAAAAAATCCTCCCTGAAGTGCTTGTCAAGCCCTGCAGTAGGCTCATCGAACAAAAAAAGCTTTGCTCCATACGACAGTGCAAATGCAAGCTGCGCTTTGATTTTCATACCTTTGGACAGTTTTTTGTATTTCTGCTTTCTATCAAGGTTAAATCTTTCAAGATATCCCAGATACTTTTCCATATCAAACCGCACATACATCTGCCCATAGTATTTTCCGAGCTTTTCGAGATTTATATTCTCATCAAAAAATCCCTCATCACCTACTACCGCTATTACTTCCCTGGCGGCTGCCTCATCGCTGTTTAAATTGTGTCCATCTATCACTATGTCTCCTGTTGACCTATACAGTCCCATCAGGCAGCGTAAAAGAGTTGTCTTGCCTGCTCCGTTTTCTCCTACAAGGCCGCATATATAACCCTTCGGCAAATGAAACGATATGTTTTCCAGATGAAACCTGTCCTCCCCGGACATTTCCTTATCCAATTCATGAACCCTTAGCATAACTCTCTCCTTTACTTTCCCACAATTAAAATAGGTGTGCATATACTGTATATATAAATATATACAGTATATGCACACCCTTGTCAAGATATATTCTAAATGTTTATGTACTACGACAAATTTTACAATTCAATCAGGAAAAGAAATGCCAGTCCATAATAGGTCACAACTGCCACCAGATCATTCACCGTCGTGATAAGCGGGCCTGACGCAACCGCCGGGTCAATCTTTATCTTGTGGAAAAACATCGGAATCACTGTGCCCACAAGGCTTGAAATTGCCATTGCCACAAGCAGTGAAACTCCTACACAGCCTGATACCGCAAATGCTCCAAGCCATGTGTAGCCCTTGAACAGATGCACATATATTCCCAGAAATACAAGTGCCATTATTCCAAGCAATCCACCATTTACAAGGCCTATTCTTACCTCTTTTACTACAAGCAAAAGCTTCTGCTTACCGCTTAGATTCTCATCCATGAGTACTCTGATTGTGACAGCAAGTGACTGTGTTCCTACGTTTCCTGCCATGTCAAGCACCAGCGACTGGAAGCAGATGACTATCGGCAAAGCCGCTACCACATTCTCAAATATTCCGACTACGGAAGACACTATCATTCCCAAAAAAAGCAGGATGATAAGCCATGGCATTCTCTTTTTCATGCTCTGCAGTGTGGTCTCCTTCAGATCCTCCTCTGCGGTCAGTCCGGCGAGCTTTGCATAGTCCTCACCCATCTCATTGTCTACCATCTCTACAATATCATCAGATGTGATGACACCGAGGATATGCTTATCCTTTGAGAGCACCGGAATTGAATCCTCAGCGTAGTCCTTGATTGTGTCGATACAATCATCGATTTTCTCATGGTCTAGCACATATGGATATGAATGGGCTATAATGCTTTCCAGATTCATGCCCTCCCTGGCTGTGATTAAATCCTTTAAATCGATAGCTCCCGCAAAGCATTCATCTGAATCAACCACATATATAGTCATGATATTGTCGTTTTCGCCCGCCTGCCTCACGAGCTGGCTCATAGCCTGCTTCACTGTCAGGCCACCCGGAATACAGATGTAGTTGGTTGTCATATAGCTGCCTATTTCATCATCGTCATATGACAGAAGCATCCTGACATCCTTTTCCGCTTCCTCATCCAGATGCTCTACAATCTCCTTCTTGTCCTCATCCTCCAGATTTTCAAGCAAATCGACAGCATCATCCGAATCCATCAGCGATACTACCCTGGCAGCCTGCTCCACAGACAGCTCATCAAAATAGGCCTGCGGCTCATCAAGATATGCAAAAATCTCAGCTGTCCGCTGTGTTCCAAGGAGCCTGTAAAGACGTTTGCGCTCCTTCTCGTTCATTCCTGCAAGCATATCAGCAATATCATTCTCATGATAATCTGACAAAACCTCCAGAATTTCCTTATCCGTTTTGTGGCTTCTCAATAGAACAAGAAGCTCTTCGTATTTCTTTGTATTCATCTCCATTTCTCTCCTTTCTCATTTCCGATAGCATTTTCCACATAAAATAAACATATGTGGTTCTCCAAAATCCCGGGATTTTGGAACATAAAAATCATTCCATGATAGAAAGGACGAAACCCGTGCACTCTATAAATTTGCGCACGAAAAAAGCACCTAACGGTGCCCTGATATATAAACAAGTATGCATTTGTGCACAGCAAAATACAGCACGGCGTAAGCCGATATTCCTTAATATGCCTACACTGTACCTCTAAAAACTGTCCGGTGATGAATCCTTCCACGGACAGAATCCACTATGCCTGCCAATACAATACTCACTTGTATATCAGCACCGATGTTGTTCTTACTTCGCCCAAGACCATCACTACTGTCCATGAAATTCACCTCCATACTTAGATTCTTAATTTCTACAATTAAAGTATTAAATTCGGTATACATCACCGGCCTGCAGATATCTGTCACGTCCGTAAATCCTACCAAACTCTTAACCGTAGAAATTGTATCATCAATATACACAATTTTCAACCCATTAATTATATCTTAAGACACACCATACCTACATTTTACAAGCACGAAGCGTAAGCACCGGGCGAAGACCGGTGCACACACACGACAATTTTACCACAACGTAAGGGGCGTAGGTCCCGGGTCTCGGTGTGGAGTGGCGGCGTGTGCTCTCGTGTGAGCGCATAGCGAAGCTGCCTAGATACTGTAGAAATTATGCCCATGAAACGCAGAAATGCCCCGCCAAGGACGGCGGGGCAAGGATTATATGCGCCATGGACGGCGCATATAATCCGGTTTCGTCAAGCATAGAAACCCTAAAAGCATAATTTCGTACAGAATCTTGGCTGCGAAGCGTAGCGAACGCGAGAGTACATGCCGCCACTCCACACTGGGACCCGGGACCTGCGCCCCGTCCACCCAAGAAAAAATTCATTAAAATCTACTGGTTCTCTGTCGGTTCATCTGTCTCCGACTCACTGTCGTGCTCCACTGCAGGATCCACATATGTATACGCATTCTCAGACTTTCTGAAAATAGTATCACTAGATCCAACCTGGCACACAGTTATCTCATCCCCATCACTGATGTCTTCCTTATTGATAGCAAGCACACCTGCTGAGAGATAAGTTGAAGCCACCTTGGAGTCGTTGATATAAACCTTACTCCAGTTGGTAAAGTTGTGACCGTAAATATATACTGTATCACCGGTCGATGAATCAGACACATTTGTGATGTCCACCTTGTCAATTCCCATGACAAGATCTGAAGCCGGATATAAATCTGTGCCGTTGTAGCAGTAGCGCTTTCCATAAAGGATATCGTACTGTAACAGGTCAAGTCCATCCTGATATGATGCCTCATCTGTGCTGTTCATCTGAGTCTGATGATAGTTCATGATAGTTCCCTCATGGATACCTACAGTGTCTGTAGTCTGGGCAAGAAGCTGGTAAGCATAAAGGTCAGCATCCTCCTTTGGCAGTCCCATGTTGTTCCATGTGATGTACTTTGTCTTGTAGATATCACCTGACTTCATATCAGAATCCTGAAGTCCCATTGTAGGGAGGTGATCGCCAAACATAACAACGATGGTGTCCTCATCTCTCTTAGAAAGCTCATCTGTGAGCTCCTTGATGAAGCGGTCAGCCTCGTTGAGCTGGTTCACATAATATGTCCAGGCATTTTTCATGCCCTCGTCCTCAACACCTGATACAGTGTATGTAGGATTTTCAATAACAGGCTCCTTTGGATAGTCACCGTGAGTGCCAACTGTGATGATATAAGTAAAATCAGACTGATTTGGTGTAGCATCAAAGGTCTTCATAGTCTCGCTAACGAGAATATCATCTGTAGGCCAGCTTCCGTTTGGAGTGTACTCTGTGATATTCATGAGCTCCTTGCTTGTAAATGTATCAAAGCCCATCTTAGAAAATGCATTGGTACGGCTGTAGAAATTACCACCGTTGTTGTGCACTACATGTGTTGCATATCCAATCTTAGATAAATCAGAGGCAATGCTCTCGCAATCTGTCTGCTTTAAGATAGTCTTGTATGGATACTCTCCTGTACCGAAATACTGCATGCTGAGTCCTGTAAGCATCTCAAACTCTGTGTTAGCAGTTCCTGCTCCGACTACAGGTACATTCAGATATCCGCTTGAATAGTTTTTCTCAAGCTCATGGAATGTAGGAATAGGATCCTCATTCACCTGAAGGAAATTAATCTCGTCCGGGTCACAGAATGACTCTAAAAGCACACAGATGATGTTTGGACCGGTCTTTCCGTCCACTGTGGTGGTCTGCTTCTGAGAATTGACCTTCTGCTCTACATCTTCCACATTCTGCTTATTGTAGTCATCCGGCTTTTTCATTCCACGGTCCACTACGGTAGATGAGAATGAGTATACAAATCCATAATCATCATAGCCCTGGGCGATATTTGAATAGTAGCTGGCAACTACATTGGTATTCTGTGCCACATTAGTTGTGACAGGGATTGCTACGAAAAGCAATGCTAAAAATGCCACTGAAACACCTGCATAACGGATTTTGCCTGTATATTTAGGCCCCTTGATAAAAAGTGCCACAAGAAACAGTGCAAATGCACCAAGTCCAACTACAACTATTGTAGCCTGCTGCGCTGTGAAATAGCTGGTATTGTTCATGGCTAAAAGCTCCGGAATACACTTTAAATCAGTATAACCAAATGGTGTGACACGGTTTGAAAGCACACAGCCGTTGATGATTCCGAGGATAGTCCAAAAGCCTGTAATTATTACCCTTGCAAAAGCCCTGCGCCTGAACAGATACACAAGTGAAAATGATACAAACACTAAAAATGAGTTGTACATGAACGCAAGTGTATGTGCATCTACGAACTTACATGCAGAGATAAAACTCCTGCGCGAGATAATCTCCACTATAAATACGATAGCCATAGCTATGATTGCATGGAATAAAAGCGAATATTTATTTAAAAAATCAATTCTGCGATAATATTTTTCTGAATGAATCTTGTCTTTCTTTACAAAGAGCTTTTGTTTAATGACATTCAATACATCAAATATTTTCTTCATATTTTCCTCCTATTTGCCTTTCTTTTACCTTCTCTTTACTACATGATAATATAGACAAAAATATGCACAAAAACAAGGGCATTTTTTTATAAAAATTGATGTTAAAATTATTGTTTTTGGGTAAATATTGATAATAAAATTAACTCTTTTTACCTTTTTTGGTTGTTTTCGTAAATTTTGAGTATAAAAACTATTGTTTAATCCGTGGGTAATATGATTATGAAGCCAATGAAACGAAATGTAAATAGGGAAATCGCATATTTAAAGAAAGTTTAATATTTGGCAGTGCAGGGCGAATGCCGCAAATTCAGGTGCCGCAGACCACACACCCGTGAGCTACGCTATGCGATTAAGATTCTGTACGAATTATGCTTAAAGGTTTTCTATTAAATACAGGCATATATACCGCACCCGGCGGATATATGCCTGCTTCATTACAAAATATTTAAATGTGCTCAAGTACTTCGGTTGCTTTTGCGAGGTGGTCGTTTTCTATGCTGTAGAAATCTCCCTTATCGGCGATAGCTGCATATGATGTATCGAGTGGCAGCTTGCCAAGTACCGGTACTGAAAGCTCTTTGGCGATCTCGTCTATATGACTCTCTCCGAAAAGCTTTATCTCCTTTCCACAATCAGGGCATTTGAGATAGCTGAAGTTTTCTACCACACCAAGCACTGTGATGTGCATTGCCTCTGCCATGTTGTAGGCCTTTTTGACAATCATATTGACAAGCTCCTGTGGTGATGTGACGATTACGATTCCATCTACCGGGAGGGACTGGAATACGGTGAGAGGTACATCTCCTGTTCCCGGTGGCATATCAACGAATAGATAGTCTATATCGCCCCATGCTGTCTCGTTCCAGAACTGTTTTACTACTCCGGCAATGACTGGGCCTCTCCAGATAACCGGATCCTCCTCGTTGTCCATGAGCAGGTTTACTGAGATGAGCTTGATGCCCTCTTTTGTCTCATACGGATGCATCAGACCGTTTTCGTCTCCTAGTATCTGGTCATGTGCACCAAACATCTTTGGGATTGACGGACCTGTGATATCGGCATCGAGGATACCAACCTTATAGCCCTTCTTTGCCATGTTTACCGCCAGTGAGGATGTGACGAATGACTTTCCTACTCCACCCTTTCCGCTGACAACTCCTATTACATGCTTGATGTTTGAAAATTTATTCTGCTCTACGAGGAAGCTCTGTGGTCCTCCATTGTGTGATGGACAGCCCTCGCAGCTTGACTTTGTGCAGCTTCCCGCGCTGCTACAGCTACTGTTTTCCGGCATTTTATCTCCTTTCCCTATGAGAACGCAATTGTTATATTTCACAAAATATATTTGTGATTGCGATTACTTCTCATATCCTGTGTTTATTTATGTGTTTATCGTTCATATTTCATACGATATCTCTATATGGTAGTATAACACGTATGCAGCATTTTTTATGCTTTTTTTCAAAAACACCCCTATTCCCACCTGTTTAATCGTATTTATTTCGTGACTATTTCCCGGAAATTCAGCCACCTTTTCATGTTTTGTCACTACATATCAATAATCGTGCTACGTTTTCCCTTTTTATTATGTGGATATTCACGCAGCTTTATAACATAATCGAGCTTCTTGTCATAAATGATTGTCAAGGAGTTAATTAAGATTAATTAATGTAAATTAGTGAATTTTTAGAATAGCATTGCTAATCTCTCCAAATACTACTATAATTATAATTAATTCATATGAGGAGAATAACAGATGTGTCTTACAATTGATGAACTTAGAGGTTTGTGTACTCCCGACAATATTTATTTAACACTGCATGCGTCAAAAAGACTTGAGCAACGTGGTATCCTCATTGACGATGTCATATCATGTATCATGACCGGTGAAATAATTGAGGAATACCCTAATGACTATCCATATCCCAGTTGCTTAACACTTGGAAATCTGAATACAAAATGTCCATTACATGTTGTAGTCGGTTCCAATCACGAACAGCTCTGGATTATCACCGCATACTACCCGTCTTCAGACAAATGGGAGTCCGATTTAAAAACAAGAAAGGAGAATTGATATTATGAAATGCTTCCTGTGCAAAGGTGATACTGTCAAAAGTACCACAACTTATATGACTGCATATAAAAACTGTTATATTATTATAAAAAATGTTCCATGCCAAAAATGTTCACAGTGTGGTGAAGAGTTTATTAATGGCTCCACAATGCAAAAAATCGAGTCCATTATATCAAAACTAAAATCCATGCTACCAGAAATAACTGTAATTGACTTTCAAAATGCAGCCTAAATTTCACATAATAAATGCCGGATGAAATATCATATTTCTATCCGGCATTTCATTTATAACCTCATTATTCTTTTGCTTTAAGCTTCATTTTCAATTAAATTTTTTCCCATTTTCAACAGCAAAAACCGCCACCAGCGAGCTTACCAGGAGAAACATCGGATAAAACAGATACGGCAGTATATTAAAGGCTGACACATCATGCCCCAGCTCGTGTACTGCCGATATGGCCACGAGCATCTGCGCTCCATATGGTATCATCCCCTGAAAAATGCACGAAAATGTATCCAGTATAGACGCTGTTTTACGTGGGGTTATGTCATATTTCTGAGCCATTTCCTTTGCTATCGGATTTGCCATAACTATAGCAACTGTGTTGTTGGCAGTGGCAATATCGATAAGTCCTACCAGAAGTCCCATACCGAGCAGTCCACCTCGTTTGCCCCTGAACGTCCTGTAAATACCCGAAAGCAGGGCATCAAACCCACCATATTCACGGATCAGCGCACACATGGCTGCCACAAGCACTGCTACCATACAGGTTTCAAACATGCCTGACGCTCCACTTCCCATATTGGTAAGCAGATCGTATGGTGCTGTATTTCCTGTTGCGAGCATTATGACCGTTCCCGATATAATTCCTATTATAAGCACTACAAATACATTTATTCCGGCAATTCCACCGAATAGCACGAGAATATACGGTACTATCTGCAACAGATGATATTCCTGCGATACAGCGCCCGCGATATCTGTCCTGAATGACAGAATTGCTATAACAACCAGCGTCATTACTGCCGCCGGAAGTGCAATGAAAAAATTCTCCCTGAATTTGTCCTTCATCTGACAGCCCTGTCCGTTACATGCGGCAATGGTAGTATCTGATATAAAGGAAAGGTTGTCTCCGAACATCGCGCCACCCATTACGGAGCCTATACAAAGCGGCAGACCAAAGCCCGATGCATCCGATACTGCTGCCGCTATCGGCACAATCAGCGTTATGGTTCCAACCGATGTCCCCATCGCAATAGACACAAAGCATGCCACAACAAAAAGCACCATCACCGCGAACCTTGCCGGTATCAATGACAGCATGAAATATGCCACGCTCTCCGCACTGCTTCGACCTACTACACCCACGAATGCTCCCGCGGTAAGGAAAATGAGCAGCATTGTTATGATATTTTTATCAGCCAGTCCCTGTGCCATTATCTCTAGCTTTTGGTCGAATTTCACACTACGATTCTGCAGACATGCCACCAGTATTGCCACGAGGAATGCTATTATGATGGGCACATTATAAAACCCCATCGGAATTTTCATTACATATTCAAAAAGTATTCCCAATCCCAGATACAGTACGAGAAATACTGCTATTGGTAACAGGGCCATTGGATTTTGTTTTTTCACGTTTATATGTTTCCTTGACATTTTTTTAGCAATTTTCATCATAAGTAATCATCATTAGTATGTCAATAATAATATGCTATTTATTATAATTTTATGTAACTGTTCAGTACCTTCACAGTTGTGAGCCGCAAGTGTTTCGTACTGAGTTAAAAGGATAGCAGACATTTGTCATACTATTTCTTCCTTAACCCATATCGACTATAACCTCTATATATTAAAGGCAACAGTACAATAAATAGTAAGATGTATAAGAACATCAAGAACGAAATCTGACGAAATACAAACGGACCAATCTGAAAAAGAATTGGCGACCTCACTACATTAAGAATATTAGTCAATACAGTCGGCAACAAATTGAAAAAAGCATCAAATGCCGGTAATACTCTTGCGATAAACGGTATCATACAAAGCAGGAAAAACGGGATACAAACCGCCAGATTCGGTGTATGCATCTTAACTGTCACCAGCATTGTCAGTGCAGCACAAAACATCGTTGCAATATATCCGCCCACAAGTATCAGCAAATAATATTCTCCATATGTCATAACATAAATACTATATGGATCATCAATCTGATACAGTGTGAAAAATCCACTCGTTCCCATTACTGCAAATGAGATAAGAGACAATATCCCTACTCCGATCCAATAGATAACCGTTGACACGAAGATTCCTGCAATAATCTTGTTTTTTATTGCCTTCGATCTCCCGTACTTTGTAGCAAAAAAAACATCCTCTGTTCCGGGGCGGAACTCTCCGGAAAATATACCGGCTACCAAAAAACCTATGATCACTGCCATTAATAGTACATAAGTTTGTGCGTACATTGTCATCGTAGCCCAGGAACCTTTTGCTTCGAACGTAAAAGGTATTTCTATCTTTTTATAAACGTTTTCCAGATAACTTCTCTTTTCAGGTGTGGTTCCGTACTCTTCTGCCATTTTCTTCATATTATCTTGATAGATTGTATAGATGTCCTGTAATTGTTCATCTGAGAGCTGATACACTGCACCTTCATTCCATTCTGAATCCGGAGTCAATACGCCAATTACAAAACTATAAATATCGTAATATGACTGTACTGTTTTACCATATTCTGTATTGGGTATCTCATCTTGATACTTAGCCGATAATGTCTTGTAATCATTTATCACTTCGGAAATTTTCTCCGTTGTAAGTTTCCCTTTCCATTGATTGACATCTTCAGCCAGAAGCCGTCCCGCGTCAATACCTGTGTGGCTCTGTCCGTCTGCATCCGTATAGCTCATACTCCCGATTGCCATACCTGAATAAATAACCGTCATCACAAGTACTGCCGCAAGCAGAACCTTATTCATCCTCTTTGAAAAAATCTTTTTCAGTTCATATTTGAACATCATCTTTATCACCTGCCTTTTCTCCAAAATACAGAAGAAATGCATCCTCTAATGTTGCCTCCACCTGTACTGCATTTCCGGTCGGTGGCATCTTTGAAAGGGCTCTCAACTCTACTCCATCAGAAACTGTTCTTACATTTCCAATCAGATATTTTTTCATATAATTGTTCAACTCACTTTTAGGAATAATGCAATTCCACACGAACATATCCATAGACAAAATGATCTCATCTGAGGTCCCTGTATAGAAAAATTTTCCTTCTTTCATTAATATAATCTCATTTGCCACATATTCAACATCTGACACAATATGCGTAGACAACAGTACAAGACGATCTTCCGACAATTCACTGATCAGATTACGGAACCTGATTCTCTCATTCGGGTCAAGACCTGCTGTCGGTTCATCCAACACAAGTATCCGCGGATCATTCAACATCGCCTGGGCAATTCCGACCCTCCGGATCATGCCCCCTGATAAAGTCCGCATCTTTCTTTTCCTCTTTTCAGCCATTCCGACCTGCTCCAACAGTTTTAATGCCCTTTTCTTTGCCATGATGGGCCTGATTCCTTTGATAGATGCAATATACAGCATGTAGTCATACACCGAAAGATCAGGATAAAACCCATAACTCTGCGGCAAATAACCGAGTATTTCCCTATAAGATGCCCCCAGACTAAAGATATCCTTTCCATTCCACAAGATTTCTCCGCTTGTTGGGGTTATCGCTGTACATATCATCCGCATTAAAGTGGTTTTTCCCGCTCCATTTACTCCCAATAATCCATATACACCTTTCCCCATAGAATGTGTTACATGTTCTACTGCGTGTACATTCCCATACTCTTTTGTTACATTTTTAAATTGCAGTTCCACTCGACTTCACCTCCCAGTTTATTTCACAGTTACATTGCGATTTGTGAACACAAAAAATAAGATAACCAAACGATATGATCAACAAGCTCACCCAGATTGGCATCGAAATCCTCTGATAAATAGAATCTGTCGATACAATCAGTGTCCAGATAAATATACATGCTATACTTAGGAAAACAGCAATATACTCCATATCATTCCATTTGCTGTACAATAACCGGAAGCAGATACAACAGGAAACATTAAACGGCACTAAGAAATCTATGATGAGTCGGTATGCCGAAATCTGTAATGTATAAACTGAAACACCGAAAAAAAAGGTAGTCATAAGTAAATCCACCACTGCAAACAGCAATATCCTTGCAGCACAGATCTGGCGCAGTGAATAGAATGCTGTTTTTTCAATTTCCACTGCTGAAAAGCTCCGATTCTTCCAAATTTCCGGTATGATCATTACCGAAAACATCACTGACATAGCCCCCAGTGTTCTCTCTGTATTTGCTCCCCCATCCGAGTCCACAAGCAGAATCCAAAGCAGAATTAAGATTCCTCCTTGCAGAACCCACCATCTCTTTTTGATAAATTTGAACTGCTCAAATAAAAATTCAAAATATGATGCTCGTCTGTTATCCTGTCTGTTCATAATGTCTGAACACCGCTCTTTTACTGTGTGAACAGCCGTTTCCCGTATATATTCCTTCTGTATCAAGGATTTATACTCCTCGATTTTTCTCTGATATTGCTTCATAATTTTTCCACCTCCAACTGTTTTGCCAGCAATTCTTTTGCCTTTGAAACACGATATTTTACAAGCGACAATTTTATATTTAATAAATCAGCAATTTCCTTTTGTTTTAATCCCTGAAAGAAAAACAGGATTACAATCTCTTTTATTTCTTCCGGGAGCTGCTCCAGAGCCCTCTCTATATCAATCCGGATTTCTATGTTTTTCGGATTCTCATCTTCTATATCCGGCAACCGGTCTGTCATTATTTCCTTCTTTTTCTTGTAATTATTCTTTATAATATTCCCTGCTATGCTATACAAATAGCTCTTTGTCTTCTTGATCTCTGCCCCGCTTATTAGTGCTCCGAAGAATCTCTCAAAAGTTTCCTGTACCATATCTTCCGCATATTCCTGATTATGAGTATGTAAATAACAATATTGATAGATAGAAGAATAATACTTTTCAACCAACTGATTACCTGCTTGATTGTCACCGTTTCTGATTTTCTGAACTAATAAAAAATCAGCAATCATCTCATATCACCTCTCTTGTCCTCTATAATAATAAGACAACTTAAGGTGATAAAAAGTTAGTGGAAAATTAATATTCATTTAATTTTTTATAATTTTCACCTCAGTGACTCGATATATTCCTCCGCACGTTCTTTTGCCTCCCAACGTGAATAGCCTTCATCCTGATACTTTTGAATTCTCTCATTCATAATATTTTTCTGATTCTGGGTTGTCCTGTACCCTTCCCTTACAAATAATTCAAGTCCCTCAGTTCTGGCATCATCGAACATCTGCTGAAGCTGAGGATAGATTCTCGAATCCACTTTTTCTCCATTTGATAATTCTGTGAGTTCTACCTCATAATTACGAGGAATACGATAATCGTCATTTACAAGAATCAGATTCCACCCAAAAGAAGTATCTGCTTCTCTTCCAAATAGATTGAAACTATTAATCATTGGAATTTCACCCTGAATCGCTATATACGAAACAGCCCGCAAAAAGGCAGCAAAAAGAGTCCCCCTTTTGCTGCCTGCAAACAATTTTGTTTTCAATTTAATGGTATCAAGCTTGTACTTGACAAAATGAAAAAACATGAGTTCATTCCGACTAATCGTCTTACAGTAACATAGTCATATAAATTGGTATATACATAATTCCGTCCTGATATTTTAAATCCTTCGTATAAATAATGAATCTGTGCTCACACTTTAACTGATATTTCTGAAGCAGATAGTCAAATGATTTGTGCGACATATAGTTTGAAGATTTTACTTCAATCGGACATATCTTCTTTTTCTTCACAATCATAAAATCAATTTCATATTTCTTTTCTCTGGTCGTTCCCTCCGGCACGTACAAATATTCATGAAAATACAACTCATGTCCAGCTGCTCTGAGCATCTGTGCTACAATATTTTCAACAATCATTCCCTGATTAATTCCCAGATTGTCTATAATCAGAGCCTTATATAAATCTTCATCTGTACTGTCCCGGTTCTTCATAATCTGTGTAACCAATAGTCCGGTATCACCCATATATAATTTGAAATTGCTTCTGTCCGCAAACAGCTCCAGTGCAACCTCCGGTTTTGTCACATTGATACACTCATTTCCTATCATTGCTTCAGAAATAAAGCTGACCGCATCCATATAATTCTGATAACGCGCATTTTTATCTACCATAGAAAGTTTGAAATGTGAATTTTTATTCTCTAGCTGCTCTGGTATTGTTCGATAAATAACTGACGCTTTTTCCCTGTTTTCTGTATCGTATTTTGCCAGATCCTCTTCGTAAAGGCTCAGAATATTCCGTTTAACAAAATCAATTTGTTCATAACTTTTCCCTGAAACATAAGCATCTACTGCCTGCGGCATCCCACCTACAACCATATAGGTGCGAAAGCTTTTCATAATTCTCCGGTGAATCGCATCTCCAAGTGGCTTTCTTTTTTCAAAAGCTTCTCTGATCGTAGGAATTGTAACCTCATCATTGATTGCCCATAAATATTCTTCAAAATCCATCGGATACATCTTAATCCGGTACTCTTCCGAAGGAATCAGTATATCCTTTACATTTTTCCGGATTGAGATTAGCGAGCCTGTCTCAATATATTCATATCGACCATCAGCGACAAGATATTTTATCGCCTGCCGTGCCTGCGGAAACAACTGTACCTCATCGAAAATAATCACGCAGTTCTTCCCTTTTAAACTTTTTCCTTTCAGAAGAAATAAGTTTCTGAAAAAAGTATCCAGATCATTCATGTTCTCGACAAAATTATTTTTTACATCCTGGTTTTCTCTTGCAAAATCAAGAATCATATAGTCATCATATTCCTTTTTTGCAAACTCCTCTACAATGGTACTTTTCCCGATACGTCTAGCCCCTTCAAGCAATACTGCCGATGTTCCTGCTGCCAATGCTTTCCACTCAATCAATTTGGCATAAACTTTTCTTTTAAAAATCATTCAGCATTCCTCATTTCATTTTACTTGGTAGTATTATAGCATATTTCCACCTCAATTCTACCACTTTTCACGAAAATGCAAAATTTTTTCGCCTATTTTTTAACGAAAAGCAGAAATGTTTATACCTGCTTTTTAACGAAAAACAGAAATGTTTATATCAAGTTTTTAACGAAAGCACAAAATGTTTGTTGTTTCATTTCTTAAATGCGTTATTTCCGGTTTATTCGCTCAGAAATCCAGCCACCTTTTCTATCTGCGCACTATTGTACTCCATGTATTCCAGATAATACTTTTTCACGGTCTCATTCTGCACTTCTTTTTTATAGAGCCACTGTCTTGTTTTAGCCTCCGGTGCAAACAGCACTGCCTGATATTGTGGAGAAAATATCTCATCAAGACTGCAGGCTGATTTGTCCAGCACGCAATTATAGTCCATATTTTTTTCCGCAAAATACCGATTCAATGCTTCCGCAAACTTTTTTGCTTTTCTCACATGGACAGCATATTCCACCGGATTATACGGCTCTCCTTCTATTACCGGCACCTGCCATACTAAAATACATTTTTTCATCTCTTTGTACTCCTTTCATTTTTGCCAAATTTATATAGATATCTTTTATGGTCTTTTACACGCTTTGTAACCTCATCTGTCTCTTATTATACATACAAAAAACCGCAATAACAAACATCACTATCAGAACAGGAATCTGCAATGCAATGTCTGATAAATGATATGGTCCGCTGTATCGATATCTTTCTTATCTTGATACTCTCTTTTCCAGCTCATGTATGTATGATAACAAATGCTCTTTTCTCTGTGAAACCGTGTCTAGACCAAACAACTCTGATAACCTTACTGCCACGCTCAAGTCCGAATTAATAAAAATATTCCATCCTATTTTCAGCCCGCAAAGAATAAACACCACACCTATAACTTTTATTTCCCAATAATAAAAATTTATGCAGAACCATACTCCTGTCAGTTCAAACAAAACTATCCAAAATATCTTCTTTCTGTTCTGAATCTGTATTTTCTCCAGTTCCTTATACTTTCGAAGATTATACTCTAAAGTATACGCCAAATCATAATCAGGCAGATTTGTATGTGCAATCCTTCCCTCTTCCGTAATAATAGTGGCCCGATTCACTCTATAATCGTGTAACAGGACAGCCACACTTACACACAACATAATTCCACCAAGCCAAAGCATATTTTGATACTTTTTGCAATCTACTTCCTGTATACATATGCCCTTTTTCAAGCTGCTAAGTGAAAAATCCGGCACCTGTTCATACCATTCCATAGAAACATCTTTTTCTGGCAACACTTTACCAATTAAATCAACCTTTCCCTCTATCTGTTCTTCCAGATTCTTATCGTATACCTTCACTCTCACATAAGTATTATCCATGTATGGAATATTGTATACATAGTAATCTCCGAAAAATGTCACCTCTACCTCACACTGTCCTGAAGAAACGTCTGAATTGTATTTATCAAGCGGTTTGGACAGATAATCCATTAATTGGAACTTGACATACTCGCCCGGACGCAAAGCTGACTTTTCATAATCCGTGGCATTATCATATTTGAATAATGAAATTCCATTTATCGCAAGTATTATAATACTTATGATTACAAAAATCCCTGCACAAATTGTCCGATAAGATATTGATATGTTTCTTTTCATTGAACATTCCCATAGAATCCTTACTATAAATTTCCATAATGTGAATTAATTATATGATTATGTAATTTTCCCTCACATGCCACCTTAGCACTGGCTTTACTTATTAAAAATGGCCAGTACGTTGCTTTAAATATTTTACCACAATAATTACATTTTGCAGAATATGTCGCTCCTGCATTTATTTCTTGAGTATCTTTTAAACTTAATCTTTTCATAGTATAAAAAAATCCATCTTCTCTTTCTTCAAGCCATTTGTTCTCAAAATTATTTTCTGCTTTTCCCATATTAATCGCCTTTCTCTACTAATCACTATGTTTACCGCTACACCATAACCGTAACATTATAAACTGTAATTTTCAATAAACATATGCTATTTGTAGAAACGAAATATATTGCTATAGCCAAATATGCTGCAAATTCAAATATATAAAAAATACACCAGTTTTATTGTTCATGTATATTCCTCATAATTATCCTTTGATTGTAATGACATCAAACATAAAATTTGATGCCATTACTTTTGTGCATCACCACACAATTACTAATCAACCAAAAATTCTATAAATAGCTGTACCTACTCCATATCCTATATTGTATAGCATAAGTCCAATTATCCCTATAATTAATATATTTCCATAAGTTTTATGTTCCATATACCAACTAATAATTTTTTGCATGTAATACACCTCTTAGATTTTTATTTTTTCTGATCCTTAGTATCTTTATAACCGTTATATGCTCCGAGTGCAAAACATCCAAGACACACAAGTACACCACCAACAACAAGCCAAACAGCACCACCGTCAACATCTAAAAGTTCTTCTTCATCCATAACCATAAATTCATTATTCATTTCTATACTCCTCGTATTATATAGTAGTAGTTTTTATAGACCCTCTCCAAGGTCTTTACAACTA